>LWDU01040424.1_pt1 | contig 39224 bp, 26 predicted proteins | sample 727161 | NCBI WGS metagenome assembly LWDU01 (sample SAMN04566230, study PRJNA314399) | hydrothermal vent metagenome | isolation source: deep sea hydrothermal plume seawater | place: Mexico: Gulf of California, Guaymas Basin | collected 2004-07-11
TTGGCGACACGATTTTGAAATACCGAATAAAGGGGGATCACTACAACACCATCATCAGCAAATGTATGGCGGAATGGGAACGTGGATTCAAGCAGCAACGCATCGAAGCGGGGCCTCCTAGTGACGTTACGGTAAACGCTATCGTTGACCAGCTGTTTGTCAAAATATCTGAACGCTTACCGACAACGGAAGAAGCCGAAAAATATGTTTCGCTGACGCGATCCTATATCGGCAGCCTGGGCAATTTAAAGGCGATTGAAAAGTTGATTCAAACGCTCATCCTGAGGTCGGAGTTCGTGTATCGGTACGAATTTGGCCAGGGTGAAGTGAATGAGGATGGTAGAAGATTGCTTTCGCCACGCGATGCTAGCTATGCCATTGCCTATGCGCTGACAGACAGCAGTCCGGACGAACAGTTGGTCCAGGCTGCTAACAGTGGCAGACTCAATACGAAGGAAGACTATAGGCGTGAAGTCACACGCTTACTGAAGAAGAGAGACCAGTATTACATCATTGATGAAGCGGTTCAGCGACTCCAGCTCACGGCGAGTATTACCAACACACCGATCCGCAAGCTGCGGTTCTTTCGTGAGTTTTTTGGGTACCCCAAAATGCTCCCTATTTTCAAGGACAATAAGCGATTTGGGGGCAGTTACGACAGAGCGAAAGGGCGACTTGTGGGCGAGGCCGACCGGCTGGTGGATCACATTCTCCAGAAAGACCAGAACGTCTTTGAAGAATTGCTGAGCACCGAGAATTTTTACGTTTATCATTCCGGCGATAACGCAGCTATGAAGTCGTCGTCCAAGCGCATTCGGAAGATCTACGACCATTTCAAGGACGAGGATTGGCAGAACTTCACGGGGGAAGATCTTGAGAGACACAAGGACTTTATCACCGAAACCGAGATGAGGGGGATTCGTTGGAACGATTTGAAGGGTTCGATCAGAACATTCAAAACGGTGATGGAGAGTTTCTCGATGCGATTCGACAAAGGTCAGCAGGCAGCTGCACCCTACAATTCATTCCCGAGCCATGGGAAAGCCAATGCGTCGACTCGTACGGGGCTGCAATTGCGCAGCCCGGACGTTGCCAAGTTCTTCAACATCCAATTGGACAATTGGAATTATCCGACAACACAACCAGCCAAGGTCTCCCATCGCAAGGGGATTCTTACACATCCAGCCTGGTTGATCGCACACGCCCAGAATACGGAGACCGATCCGGTAAGGCGTGGCAAATGGGTCCAGGAGAAATTGCTTGCCGGCACGGTGCCCGATGTCCCCATCACGGTCGATGCGGTGATACCCGAAGATCATCACAAGACGTTGCGCCAACGGCTCGAGTTGAAGACAGGACAGGACTTCTGCTGGAAGTGTCACAGAAAGATGAACCCGCTGGGGTTGCCGTTCGAGATGTACGACGACTTCGGCCGCTATCGCACGGAAGAGAGCCTTGAGCATCCGGATAATTTGATCAAGAAGGGGCCGGAAAAAGCTGCGGTACACGTCGATCTGCGAGATGTCTATGAAACGCTGCCCGTGAATCCCCGCGGGCACCTTGATGGCACAGGCGATGAGACCCTTGATGGCGATGTCAAAGACGCGATCGATCTGATAGATCGTCTGGCCCGATCTGAGCGGGTCCGCCAATCGATTATTCGCTACGCCTTCCGCTACTTCATGGGGCGCAATGAGATGCTGTCCGATTCAAGAACCCTGATCGACGCCGATCGGGCCTATGTCGAAAGTGGTGGCAGCTTCGACGCCGTTATCGTATCTCTGTTGACGTCCGATTCATTTATATATCGCAAAGCAGCAAGGAAGTAACCAGGCGCCAATGGCCAAGATTTTCTCAAAACACCGACAGGTTATTCTTGGTTCTCATCCGGATTCAAGACGTGAAAGTAGAGTTGCCGAAAGACGAGAAAATTCACCCAGTTACGCAATGCGTAGCCGCAGTTGTTCAGATTTTCCTCGCTATAGTCGTTCGACTTGCCACCACTGGGATGGATGCCGTCGGCGGAAATAATCACACCGTCCCACGAGTTGTCCGGCCGGCGTCGCAGGCATTCGGCGTGAAAGTCGGCTAGCGGCACATGCAGTTTTGCAGCGACGTCACGAATGATCTCGTTTGCCGCCGCCACCGCATCATCGCGGCCAACCCGTGGCGGGATCGTGTTCAGAATCGGCACGCAGTGCGCTGCCATGCATTTTCGCACCACGTTCTCGAGGTCCTCTCGATATCCGACGGGAACTCGCCCACCCGAAATGTCGTTGGTACCGACCATAATGATCGCGACTTCCGGTTTGTCGCGTTCAAGTACTTCGTCCATGGCCTTCAGAACTTGTCCGACTCGCCAGCCGGAGTAGTTGGCGTGTTGCGGTCCCTTGTCGCGAGTTCCTTTCACGTAGTCGCGCCACCGCGACTCGCCGGGTCTCTTTGGCAGGCCATCGTCACGCGTCAAGAATCGTTGCGGTTCGTCCCAGCCAATCGGTGTCCAGAACGCCATCGAGTACGTGATCGAGTCGCCGAACTGAGCGACATAACCGCGCTGTCCCTTGAAGCCAGCGTGGGTCTTTCGCATTTCGGCGAAGACAGTCGGCCGTTGAATACCGGGCTCTAGTCGTACCGCAGCAGCTCGTTTCCTACTCGCCCCAATTCGCGAGGGAAGTTCAATCGCGTCCGACGCATTCGAGAGCGAAAGAAGACTTTGGCCGGCCGTCGATTGTGCAAACGCCGCGGTGAGTTCCTGGTGTACGAGGTTGCCTCTCTCAGTTATAGCGCTCGGGCTCGTGTTCAAGATGGGCGGACCGATCAAGACGTTGTCTTGCACACGCAGGGATTCGTTCGACTTCTGTACCCATATCAGCCGCTTCAAGCGACTGTCCGGATCGTGGATGGTGTTGTTGAGAATACGACAGCCCCGCGTGTAGCAGGTCAGGATGCCCGTTTCCGGACATTGAGTTAAAAAGTTGTTTCGCACGAGGCAGTCGACGGCCTGCAATGGTGAATAACCAAGCGACGGGTTACCCAATGCAATGGCAATATCGCAATCGATGAAGATGTTCCGCTCGATCGTGCACCGGCGACCGTTCTCGGAAATGTAGATGCAGCCACGTCCTTCAAGTGTGCGGCCGTGGATTCCGAGAAAGACATTGTCACTGATTGTCCAATCGATCGTATTCTTGACGTCGATTCCGCCGATGTAGTTACCGTTGAAGGTAGTCGGTGTGTCCGTTTCGTCGTCCTCGAACTGTTTCGGTCGATCGTTGTAGAACAGGCAGAATTGCACTCGACAGTTGCGAGGTCCCCGGTCGCCACGTTCCTCCGGCATTGCGGGAGCCTTGATTCCTCGTTGCCAGATATTGTGCAACACGCAGTTGTGAATCGTCACCTTTCCCGTGCCAAGGTTGGAGTTGATCTTGATCCCATTCCATTTGATGTTCTGGACGGTCAGGTCGGCGATCGTAACGCCACTAGCCTTCGTAATTCCAATGAGCTCGCCGTGTCGGCTGCGAGCGCCGTCGATGACCACCTTGTGTCGGTCGCCCGACTCACTGCGGAGTGTGACGTTGTCGGTGGTGATGGCAAAGTACCGCAGCATCATGTAGCGGCCGTCCGCAAGAGAGATCGTTCCGCCGGCTTGCACATCCTTTGCCGCCTGAAACAGTTCGTCTACGGTTGTCACTCGGATGACCTGTCCCGTCGGCATAGCAAGGGCCGGCGGTTTGGGAAACCACAGCTCGTCAGGGGGTGCGGCGGCTGTTCTGCACGTGCTTAAGCAGATCGCCACCACCAGTGCGAAGTAGACTGAACGCTTCATGCCGTCGCTCCATTTCATTCGATACTCGAATATCCAGATGATCATAACAGTTAGAATAGTCAGCGACGCTGATCGGCTGTGACAACTTAGTCCGTGATCGCCGAATCCTGGTACACCGTCACGTATTTTCCAATTCTCAAAGAGAAATGACATCCAGTGAACTATCTGCGATGCAATTTCGGTCTTCTGCTGTGGTCCGTCTTGACGGGCGTCGTTACGGCCGAAGAGTGGCCGAAGGATCTCGAGTCATTTTTCGGATCGCACTGTTTCGGCTGTCACGATGCGAACTCGACCGAAGCTGGATTGGACTTGCGCAGCTTGTCACGCGATCTGACCGACGCGGGTCGCCTAGAGTATTGGACGTTGATTCACGATCGAATCCGCGCTGCCGAGATGCCGCCGAATGATGTTGACCAACCGTCGAATGTGGCCCGAGAAAAAGCCGTGCAGTCGTTGGGCGGTGATACTGCATCACTTCCGTTTACAATTGCCACACGTGGATCAGTCCGGCGATGTCTGCACCGGCGACCGTCTGTTGATCGGGTGAAATGGCGATGCTGTGAATCCAGTCTTTGAATTGGCCACCGCGCTCTTTCCCCAATGATGCAACTTCCTTGCCGTCCGCGGCCAGGCAGATGCGGACCATCGTGTCGCGGCCACTGGATAAAACAAACTTTCCATCGGCAGAGAATTTTACGTCACAAACGCCGTATCGATGGCCAGATACCGTTCGAACGAGCTTACCGCTCTCGACATCGAACAAGTGGACTTTGCCGGTATCGGTCTCGCCGCCCTGGCCTACCGCCACGATTGTTCCGTCGGGCGACAAGTCGGCGGCGATCAACCCGCCGGCAACGAACTTCCGCCACACTTGTGCTGCACCATACGTCGTCGATGCAACGTCGAGTTTCGGGAATTGAAGCTTTAGAAGATCCAACCTCTCTACACCGTCTGCTGTATTCCAGATTTTCAAGGCGGCAGCCGGGATGTCGAAGTCATCGCGTTTATAGGTGTATTCCGATACCAGCGCGTTTTTTCCATCTGGTGACAACGCCGCGGCCACGACCCAGTTCCACGGATGACCCGTCCAACGCGCGAGTTCTTTGCAATGAGGTGCCAGCGCGTCGAATTCCCAAATGATGACCAGTGATGTGGCGTCTCCACTTATCAGTCGCTTTTCGTCGCGGCTGAATCCCAGGCTGCCAACCCAGTCGCGATGGCCTTTTAGTTCGGTGACGGCCGACACGGTTTCGACCTTGATACCAGGCGCTTCGAGGATTGCGGCCTTTTCGTCCTTCGATCTATAACGGGCCTTGCGAACGCGGTCCTGCGAGTCGAGGACCACCTCAGCCGAGCCACTAGGCGTAGCGTTTACATCCCACAAGCGAATCGTTCGATCGAGGCTCGACGAGATAAGCGTCTTTCCGTCGGCTGTGGAGACCAGATGGGTAACGCTGTTGCTATGACCATCAAGTCGTCGAATCGGCGCCAAATCTGGAGGTGTTGACCGTTTGCTTTCTTTCGATTTCTCGGCAACTGGTTCCACTGTCGGAGGTGTCTCCGGTAATTCCCAGATGAAGATTTGGCCTGCCCGGTTGCCGGCGGCGACCCGCCGACTATCGCCCAGAAACGTCACCGACGTCGGCCATTCGCCTTCGAAATTAAGTTGCCAGCGGTGAGTGGGTTTGTTGATTTGCATCGAATGATGATCCGTTGGAATCAAGTGTTACACCAGCACATCCTGCACGACACTCGAACCGAATGGCGCGATCGGGATTGGGCGTACACCATTGTAATGCTCTGTGTCCGGGTCGATTCCCAATGCTTGATAGATCGTGGCAAAGAAGTCTCCCTCCGTGACGGGATTGTCCTTCACGTCGACACCATCCTTGTCGGATTCGCCGTAGACCACGCCGCCCTTCACGCCGCAACCCGCCAGCGCCGTACTCCATGAGCGTACGTAATGGTCGCGGCCACTGCGGTTGTTAACTTTTGGCGTACGGCCGATTTCGCCCATCCACACGACCAGCGTGTGTTCCAGGAGGCCACGTTGTTCAAGGTCTGCCATCAGACCGGCCCACGCGTGTTCCATCGGCGGCACTAGCGCGCGATGCCAGACAAAATTATCGGCGTGCGAATCGTAGCTGCTCTGTCCAACTTCGACGAATGGAACGCCCTCCTCGATCAATCGTCTCGCCATCAGGCAACGGCGACCAAACGCCGAATCGCCATACAAGTCGCGGTACTTTTCCCATTCGTTATCGATCTTGAACACCGACTGTACGTTTTGCAGTCGCCGCGCCGCTTCATAGGCCTCGCGATGCATTCGAACGGTTTCGGCTTTGTGCCGGCGTGCGTAGATGTCCTCAACGAAGTTCCGCAGCGAGTTGCGGCGAGATTCAATCTCCGGTTTCAGACTCGATGTGGAAAAGGTGGGCAGACGACCTTCAGGGTTGAGTGAAAATGGCTGGTACTTCGGTCCAAGGAATCCCGCCCCCGTATTTCCGTGCGAAAAAATCTTGATGAAATTCGGCAGGTCTGAACCGTCGCGTCCCAGATACTTGGCGATCACGGCGCCAATCTCGGGAAAACGAATGCCCGCGGCCTGCGCGTAGCCCGTGTGCATCAGATGAATGCCACCCGGGTGATCGACTTGTGAGGTTCGCATCGAGCGGATGACGGTCAACTTGTCCATGCATTGCGAGATTTTCGGCATCAATTCGCACACCTGCACTCCCGCCAGATTCGTGGAGATCGGTCGAAACAAACCGCCTGTCGGCCGGCCCGGCTTCATATCGAACGTCTCGAATTGACTGGCCCCACCGTTCATCCACAGCAGGATACAACGCTTCTGCGTTTTTTTGACTTCGTTGGCGATTACCTGTGAATTGAAGAGGCTACCCCAGTTTATCAGTGAGCCGCCGGCACCGGTGGCTAACGTGCCCTTAAGCAACGCGCGTCGAGAAAGGTGTTCGAATGAAGGGCATCTCATGGTTGCCGCGCTCCCATTGCGTATGGAAATCTCCTGAACATCGCTGCGATCAAACGACCGCGACTGCAAACTCAGTGATTAAATCGACTCTCGCTGCATGTCATCAAAACCCAGATCGCTTCGCCGATTCTTGTCCGCGGATTGCTTTCAGCTGTAAAGTATGCGACGAATCGTTTGCGTTCCTCCGTGGTCGGACGTCGAGTCAACATTGACACATACAACCGATCGACGCGTTCTTCCCACGGCGCTTCCGAGTTCATTAGGTGGTCGTACAGCCCGCCTTTGGCTGAGCTCAACAATTTGCTAATGCCACCGTTGTTCAAGTACAAGTGCTCGTGAAGACCGCCTTGAAAATCACCCACACCATTGCTGGGTGTACCGAAAAATCGGACTAAGTAGCCCGAGCCCAACGGCGCGTAACGGTCGGTAGACGGCTTGGCTCCTGACGTCTGTTGGATCGCTTCGTAACCCGTGGCGATGTTCCACGTGTCGAGCAATTCTTCGGCGGTTAGAGGTCGTGTTCGAGCCCTTTCGAAGTGAAACGGCATCGCCTCTTCCACTGGGCCGTGGCCGGAGAGTTGATAAGTTCGACTGTTGACCAGCTCGCGGATGTACCATTTCAAATCAAACTTGCGGTCCACCATTGTCGCAGACAGTTCGTTGAGCAATTCAGGATGACTCGGCGCATTCGCCTCGCTCATGTTATCGACGGGGTGGACGATACCACGACCCATGAATTGAGCCCAAACTCGATTGACAACCGCACGGACGAAGTACGGATTGTCTGGCTGCGTGATCCATTCGGCCAACTGATCCTTTCGCGAGAACCGAGGCTTGGGTGGCATCTTTCCGTTGGGAAAGTTGCGGTCCTCCTTAAAATCATCGGGCAACTCCGGTTCGACCAGTACGTCGCCGTGCAGAAACTTTGGTATGACTGGTTGACCTTTCTTACCAACTTCTTGTTCGGTCACTGGTCCAGTGAATAAGATGTCTCCCGTGTTTTTTTCCCCGATGACATACATCGTTAATTTGTCTTTTTTGCCGGCGTCGACAACTTTGAGGCGAGCAAAAAATGCTGCCGTGCCAAAGAAATCTAATTGCGTCCACGGCTCAAACGGATGGTCGTGGCAACGAGCACATTGCAATTGGACGCCGAGAAACTTCTGGGTAACCGCCTCAGTGGCCTCTTCGGGCTGATTGCGGTACTGGACGAAAAACATCGGAGCGCCGTTTTCGACCGTGTTCCCTTCGGCGACCAGTATGGCCTTGACCCATTGATCGTACGGCGTGTTAGCGACGAATTGCTCGCGGAGCCACGTTTGAAATCCCTGGCGTTTGTCCGTGCCATGGCCGGGTGGATTGCGGCCAAACAACACCTGGTCCCACACTTCGGCCTGATGCCGAGCGAAACCAGGATCGTCGAGCAAGCGATCGATCAACCTCTCGCGTTTGTCCGGCGAATTATCATCGAGAAACGTGACTGCGGCATCGTAGGTTGGAATCGTACCCACCAAATCCAAATAAACTCGCCGGAGAAATTCCGCATCCGCTGATTGTTCGGCGGGCGTAAGTTGTTTCGATTTCCAAGTAGTCGAAATGTGGCGGTCGATCGACGCGCGCAATGAATCTTCGGAGTGGACCGCCACCGCAGGCGAAAGAACACCCGCGAGGGCAATCAGGAGGAATCGTCGCGACAGCCAAACGGGTGACATATTGAACCGAAGTGGTGGGGTTGTGAGGCGGGCCATACATCATGTTATTCTTCGTTGGAATGGAGTGCAACAAAAGCTACAAATCGTTCCTCTAGACGGACCTGCACGGGCGCAACACCACTGCACTTTAGCGTGTTGTCTTCAGTCTGCGATCTGCCAATAGGCCGGAAGGCCCTGTTTGGTGTCGACGAGTATTTCAAGAATGGCCCGCCGGTCGGCGGGAGTCAGGTGCGAGAATTCATGCGACTGATTCTCGTTGGTGAGCACAGCCCAGAGTCGGTGATACACATCCGCAAGGACTCGCGCCGGCAAGCGGTCGAAGGATGGTGAGTAAATCAGAAAACTGCACGGGTACCGAAACAGACGGCGCTGCAGATCAAGTTGCCGCAGGCTGCGACCACGCGTGTCGAATGGGCCACGAGCAGTAAACTCTGTGGCAAACGCACTTGTGCCTCGTATCGGCGTGTTAAAGTCGTATTCGCCAACCATCAACAGGCAATTAACGACTTTTTTGGCAGCCGAAGCATAACGACGTTTTGCTGAATCCGATTCGAATCCCTTCGGTCGTTCTAACACGCGGTTCATGACTTCCGTGTCGCGCCCGGTGAATTGGCCGCTGTAGTTGGCTGCCGTCAGCCGATTGTGCATGTTGACCTGATGACCCAACACCATAAGCGCAATAATGTCGCTGTGCTCCGTCAAGTAACGAGATACGGTCAGGCGATCATCTAGTTTGCTGACGTTTGCGCCCGCCTCGCGGTCAAGGTCTTCCGCGTTAGCAGCTGTGCGGAGGGTCAACTCGTTTCCCATGTGTCGTTGACTGCCGTGCGTGCCGGTCACGTACCAACCACCCCACCGTCGCTGGAACGGACTTGCGTCGTTGGTTCGATGAGTTCCCATGCTGAAAATCGGCAGCCCGCTTTTTTCGACATAGACGGACCGCATGATATGCCCAGGCACACGCTCGGTGTGCGTCGATGCGTGGCAGACCAAACACTGATCAGTTTTGCGTGTGATGACGGCGTCCTGTTGATTCCTCTGATCAAGTGTATAGAACACGCCACCTAGTGTCGGTTCGGCCGTGGATATCTCGACGACGTCGCCGTTCTGAACCCAACCGATGTAGGTGTCGTCATTGAAATAGAGCGCGCGCGGCGTACGCGGTGAAATGTTATGACGCTGTAAACTGGTCTTCGAGAAGACCAGGACTTGGGACGACGTGGGGACATTTGCGTATTTGAGCAATGCGGGCAGATAACCGTGCTCTTTGTCGTACGATAGCTCCACCTGGCCCGATTCCAGCTCTGCTTTCAAGCGTGCGATGGAATCACGCGGCATTGCCCTGGAGTAGAGGATCGGTTGACGCTCAAACTCCAGTTGAGCCAACACCGGACCGCCGGTTGCGAACAACACGACAATGGCCAGGCCCGAAAAAAGTCCTAGTGGTAGTTGTCTGAACATCCAATACCCTTGGCTTAACCTGCCACCGGTTGCGCGTTAGCCTGATAGTGTCGCGTGATCAAGTCGTTTTGCAGCCACAACAACTTGCCAAAAGCACGGACGGTGACCGCCTTCGTTTGGTCGTCTAATCCCAACCCGAGAATCGTACCGATCAACGCGTCGGAGACAAATCCCATCAACGCATTCATCTGAACTAATGGGATGTTCAGCTCCTTGCTACCTGCTTTGAGAGTGTGGATGCGGCCGACAGCGTCTAGGTACGTTACCATTTTTGCGTCATACGGTTTCGTGACCAACGATTCCAAGTAACGACCGAGGTGCTGCTTGCGGAATTGCACAATCTCGTGGTCCTGGCTGAGTGCCTCGAGATTCGCGGGCAAGTCCCCTTCGTAACCTGCCTGTCGCGGGACGAAATGGCGCTTGGTGCAATCGTAGGAAAACAGCTTCTCATACACGGCATCTACGAGTGCTGGAACGAGCGGGGCAAGGTGACTGGCGGCCCCGTGAATCGCGGTAATCTCTGCTTCACCAAAACCCATGAAGCCGGTCAGGAACCCAAATCGGTAGGTCAGGTCCGATTCGAGTCGCGTTTCATCTATGTGCTTCACTTCCGTCTCCCCAGCAAGAATGGTCCGATCTACAAAATTAGACGTTTGTATCCAATTTAGCTTCCGAGTATACTCAAAAGGAAAATTGGATGTCAAGATCCTATTTAGCCATTGGAGTTGCAGATGCTGTCCCAGACAGTGGAATACGCGCTGCGAGCGGTCGTTTTCCTGGCGGACAAAGTCGAATCACAGAAGACGGGTCAAATCGCCGAAGCGACGAAAGTGCCACCCGCCTATCTGTCGAAAGTGCTGCAAGGCCTGTGTCGAGTCGAAATCCTGCGATCTCAACGTGGAATCGGCGGCGGAATGTCACTCGCCAAGAAGCCAGAGGAAATCACGATTCTCGATGTCGTCAACGCCGTTGAGCCGATCGGCCGGATTGATAGCTGCCCTCTTGGACTCAAGGAGCACGGGGTACAACTTTGCGCTTTGCATCGCCGTCTGGACAACGCACTGGCGATGGTCGAGGACGCCTTTCGTAACACCACATTGGCCGAAGTATTGTCGGACCCAAATCCGAGCGTGCCGCTGTGCGATTTTCCCAGCGCCCACGGTTAGTCGGCCGAATCTTCTAATGACGGTTTCGGTGCACCCTCTTCGGCCGTTTGTGGTGTCCACTGCAGCCGATACTCTATGCCAAGTGTCTGGCGGGTAAGGCCGATGATCTCCTGAACGTGGCCCTGAAAGTGAGTTACCGAGTGCATCATCGCATTCATTTTGGAGACATCCGAACCTTGTATTCTATTCACTGCCAGAAGTTCGTCGGCTGACACTGCTGTTAGTGTAGCGCACGATTTCTCGACGGCGTCCAGAAGCGTCTTGAGGACTTCGTCTTTGGATCTCTTCCGCCGTTCGGAGAATTCGGCGGGGCGATCGCGTTTATATTCTGTGTCGCCGATGCCGGCGACAATCCATTGCCCCAAGTTCCCCGCCAAGTGGAGAAGTAGATTACCGATCGCGTTCATTTCCTCATTCGGTCGCCACCAGATCTGGTCATCGTCCAATTGCCCTAGGCAATGTTCAATTTTCTCCACACCGTAACGTAAACACGTCACCGCTTCCGCGGTCACTGTCTTCCCGATTTCGTCCGTTGATGTCATAAGATTCAGCCATTCCCTATCCATTGCCTTGCCGTAGGTCACTTTCGCCGAAAGTGACCTACGTGCCCCAGTGTGTTTTCCGCAAGTTCATCATTGCAGGATAATCCTCGTCGCGGTCGCCATATTCGTCCTTTAGTTCGAGCAGTCGCGTTTTGAGACGCTTCACCACTGGGGCGTATTCCGGATCTTCGTAGACGTTGTTTGTTTCTTTGGGGTCGGTTTTCAGGTCGTACAACTCCCAGCCGGCAGTGCTGGGCGGAAACTCGCCCCTACCCAGGCTGGCATCGAGAGGCAGGCCGTAGAAAAAAGCGAGTTTGTAGCGCCCGTCGCGGAGACCGTAGTGGCCGGGGATGTTGTGGTGGGCCAGATGCATCCAATACCGATAGTAGACGGCGTCTCGCCACTGGCCGGGATCTTTTCCAGTAAGCAACGTCCGCAGGCTATGCCCCTGCATTTTTTCGACTTCGGCAGCCTGGTCCACGTCGGCAAAATCCAAAAGTGTCTGGGCAAAGTCGAGATTGGAGCAGAGGTGTTTATCATCGACGGAATCCGCCGGGATGGTGCCGGGGAGGCGGGCGATAAAAGGCATGCGGAAACACTCTTCGTAGATCCAACGCTTGTCGAAATAATCGTGTTCACCGAGGAACATTCCCTGATCAGCTGTGTAGATCACCAGTGTGTTGTCCGTAAGTTCGGCCGTGTCGAGGTAGTCGTGGAGGTACTTTTGGTACGCAGCCTTGCCTTTCTGCTTTTCGGTCATGCCGGTCATGTCGACCGAACCAGCTGGCCAGTTCGGCTTCTGCACATCTTCGACCATCGTACGGCGGTGGGCGAGGCGACTTGTTATGGAGGTTCCCATCTTGATCGTCGCTTGGGAGCGGTGCGAAAAGTCTTCCCAGAGCGTGGCCGGTTCGGGGATTTCCACATCGGCCAGGTAGTTCTTGTGACGCAATGCCGGTTCCCATTTTCCGTGTGGGGCTTTGTGGTGCAGCATGAGGAAGAACGGTTTCTTCCGGTCACGTTGCTTGAGCCAATCGATCGCGTAATTGGTAACCAGGTCGGTGTAATAGCCCGACGTGGGAGGAGCACGCATCGGGTTGTGATAAAATCCTTGGCCAGGTCCGACCTTCCAATAGTCGAACCCCCACGGTGGCGACCGCAGATGCCACTTCCCAATGAGGGCGGTTTGGTATCCGTGTTGACGCAGGATGTCGGCCACATTCGGCGTGCCTGAATCCGGGCCGGGAAAGGCGTCCCCCAATGTCCGAACGCCATTCACGTGAGAATGTTGACCGGAGAGAATGACCGCTCGGCTGGGCGTACAGATCGAGTTCGTGACATAACATTTGTCCAAACGAATTCCTGCCCGCGCGATGCGATCTATATTTGGCGTCGGAGCCACTCGTGCCAATCGCCCCCGGTACGTGCTGATCGCATTGCAGGCGTGGTCGTCGGACATGATAAACAGGATGTTCGGTCGACCGCCCGCCGCATTGGCGACGGACGTCAAGAAAAACAAGCAAAGGGTGTAGCCTTTAGTCCAATTCATCTGCATGTTCCTACTTCCGACAAGATTGATCACTGACCTGCTCCGGTTGAATGCCACATGCTGATGTTGGAATCGACTCGGTGCTTCTAGATTATAGTGGTGGCGAGGTGACTGAGGTGAGATAACTATGAATAGTCGTGCGAACGGTGGATCTGGTACGATAGGATGCATCTACTTCCCAAACGTAGTTGTCGAAGGGCAAGTGATCGAGTGTGCTCGTTTAACCTTGCTACTTGGAAGAGGGTAACAGTTCAATGATGCGGCTCAGTCGTCGAAACATGCTGGAACTTTCTGGGTTCGGATTGGGACAAGTCGTCCTCAGCGAATTGCTGGGTCAGAATCGACTGTTTGCTGAGGACGTCGCTGCGGCGAACGTGCCGATCTACGGTGACATTCGCGCTCGCGATGGCCATTTTCCGGCTCCAGCCAAGGCCGTGATTCAGTTGATTCAAAATGGCGGCCCGAGCCAAATGGACTTGTTCGATCCGAAACCGCAATTGACCCGGATGGCCGGGAAACCACATCCAGACGGCGTAGAAATCCATCAGCCAAACAACGTCAACAGCCTGTTGCCATCACCGTTGAAGTTCGGAAAATACGGTCAGTGTGGTATGGATGTGTCCGAAGCGTTACCCCACGTGAAGACCATCGTTGATGATTTGTGTTTTGTGCGATCGATGCATACCGAGCACAATAATCATCTCGAAGGCCTCAACATGCTTCTGACGTGCAATATTTTTCCAGGCCGACCCGTGATGGGGGCGTGGATCAGTTACGCGCTTGGTACTGAAAACCAGAACCTTCCGGCGTACGTTGTGTTGCGCGATCCCGATGGATACACCATCGGTGGCCAGCAACTGTGGGCCAACGCCTACCTGCCTGCGTTGTATCAAGGAATCGAATTCAGCACACGCGGCGCACCCATCCATCATTTGACTCCGCCGACTCCGCTTCCCCTTGGTGCTCAGCGCGCTAACCTCGATTTTTTACAGAAGCTGAACGCAGGCCACCTGCGTGATCGTCCCGGTGAGTCTGAATTAGAGGCTCGCATCGAGAACTTTGAATTGGCCGCACGGATGCAGCTCGAAGCGCCCAAGGTGCTCGACCTAGCGAGTGAAACCAAGGCGACGCGAACGCTCTATGGCCTCGACAACCCGGTCACTGCGAAGTACGGCACACGCTGTTTAATGGCTCGGCGACTGGTGGAATCCGGTGTGCGATTCGTGCAAGTCACAACCAGCCCTGGACAACCGTGGGATCATCACAGCGATATAAAAAAGGGTATGTCAAAAATCGCCACCGAGACCGACCAGGGGGCAACGGCGTTAATTGTAGACCTGAAACAGCGAGGCTTACTCGACAGCACGATCGTCATGTGGGCGGGCGAGTTCGGAAGGCTGCCAACAACACAAAATGGGACCGGTCGTGATCACAATCGGAACGCGTTCACCATTTGGTTCGCTGGTGGTGGATTCAAACCGGGCCTGATCTACGGCGAAACGGACGAGTTTGGCTACAAGAGTGTCGTCGACCGCGTCAGCGTTCCCAACATGATCGCCACCGTTTGCCATCAGTTGGGCCTGAATCACAAACGAGTCTTATATCCGCACGGCGGTCGTCTTGAGACCCCCGCGGATGTTACCGTTACCGGTGCGAAAGTCGTCGAGGATCTTTTGAATAACCCAGTTTTTGTTTCCTGATGCGTTTCCGTGCGACCTGACTCGACTGTCAAACATCGCGACCGTCATGCAAGGCCATCGTTCAAAGATGTCAAAACGTCAACCGCGACTCATTGGATTCGTCATCGCCACTCTGCTGGTCACTATCGTGGCGAGTGAATCGGTGGTCGGCGAGTCACCCGTATTCGAGAAAGACGTTCTGCCGCTCTTCACGCGCACCGCAACTCGGGCTCGATCTGCGGACGGCCCGATTGGCGATACGCGGGAGCCAGAACGGTCCCGTAATCGTGGCAGGTTCACTCGAAAAGAGCTTGCTGTGGAAGAAGATCTCTACGCGGGAGATGCCGCTCAATCTTTTCAAACTGAAAATGACCGATGGCGAGATCGAGACGATACGAGAGTGGATCGAAGGCGGCGCTCAATCCGCTGAGCCGATCGGGATTCCGGCAGACGTCCAGGAGCAGTTCTCACGATTCAATACAGAGATCCGTCCGATATTTGCGGAGCGGTGTGATTCGTGCCATAGCGGAGACGAACCGGAAGGGGGACTTGATCTGCGGAGCCTGCAGTCGCTAGTTCGTGGCAGCGAAAGCGGTCCGGTGATCGTTGAGGGGTTCTCGGAAAAGAGCGTGCTGGTACGCAAAGTATCCAGTGGGGCGATGCCGCCACCCGACTCGGAAGAACAGCTCACCGCCGCGGAAATCCGCACGATTACACGCTGGATCGACAAAGGGAGGTTCGTCGATTTTATCGACACGTCGTCAGACCGCCAAAGAGAGTCGATTCCAATGGTTGCCGAGGCGACTGCAAAGGAACGAGAATTCTGGGCATTTCAGGAACCGGTCGCGTCACCGCCGCCAGAGGTTACTGCCGTGGAGCGCGTACGCACGCCGATCGATCGATTCGTATTAACCAAGCTCGAAGCTGTTGGACTGACTTTCTCCCCGGATGCGTCGAAGCTCATGTTGCTGAGGCGCGCGTATTTTGATTTGACCGGTCTGCCACCGACGCCGGAGGAGGCACGTGAGTTTTTGGAAGACGAACGACCCGACGCCTTTGAACGGTTGATCGACCGGTTGCTCGCCTCGCCCCGGTATGGCGAGCGATGGGGACGACACTGGCTGGATGTCGTCGGCTACCTCGACTCAGCAGGTAAGGACTTTAATCCGAACGCCGTGACGCTATTCGACGGTTTTTGGCGATATCGCGATTACGTTATCGAATCAACAAATCGCGACACGTCGTGGAATCAATTCCTTGTCGAGCAGATCGCCGGTGACGAGCTAGTCGATTGGCGCAATGCGAAAAAGTACACACCTGAAATTCGCCAACTTCTGACCGCGACCGGTTACTTGCGAAATGTACTGGACGCCACAGACGAGGACATCTCCAACCTGCCGTTTGACCGCTACGAAGCTCTGTTCAAGCTGATGGAGAGAGTCTCGACAAGTACGATGGGCATGACACTGGCTTGCGCAAGGTGCCACAATCACAAGTTCGACCCCATCCCGCAATCAGATTACTATCGATTTCTGTCGTTGTTTACCGCCGCTTACAACCCGAGCGACTGGCTACCGCCCAAGGAGCGGCATCTGTTCAGCGTTTCCAAACTCGAAAAGGACGAGATCGATCATCACAAAACCTCGTCTGGCAAGCTAAAACTACAACTCGCCGCAATCAGTCAGCGTTATCGAAAGACGCTGCTAGCGGTCAAGTTGCAACTGGTCCCGGAATCAACTCGCGACGCGACAAGACTCGCCATCGAGACGGTGGAAAAGAAGCGGACCGAGGCTCAGCGAGAACTGGCTGCCAAGTACGAAGATATACTGCGAGTGACAAATGCCGAGATCACCATGGCCCTGTCAGATTCTGACCGCAAGACCCGTGAGGATTTGCGCAGCCAACTGTTATCCAATGAGCAATTCCTCGCCGCACATCCGTTCGAGAAGATCCAGGCATTGTGGGATGTCGGCAAGCCGCCAACGATCCGGCTCCTGCATCGTGGTGACGTGGAGTATGCCGGACCGAAGGTCGACCCAGGATTCCTTTCGGTTTTGAGCACGGCGGGCGAGTCCACGGCGGTCGCATCGTCGCAAGCTGTTGGTGAAACCACTGGGCTGCGATTGGCTTTTGCCGAATGGTTGACTCGGCCTGGACATCCTCTGACGGCGCGGGTGATCGTCAACCGCATGTGGCAGCATCACTTCGGCAGAGGCATCGTGGACACACCGGGAAATTTTGGTGCCACCGGCTCTCGGCCCACCCACCCCGCGCTGCTCGATTGGCTTGCTGTGGACTTCATTCGTCACGATTGGAATGCGAAACGTCTGCACAGAATGATGATGATGTCGACAGCGTATAGGCAAACGTCCAAATGGGTGCCCAACACAGAATCAACCGTCGCAACTTCGACTGACTCAGCGAACCGACTTCTATGGCGGATGAATCTGCGGCGTCTCGACGCTGAGTCTCTGCGCGATGCGATCATTGCGGTCTCGGGCCAGTCAAACTACACGATGGGTGGACCACCTGTCATGTTGAAAGCGACGACCAGCGGATTGCAAATGGTGGCGTCCGACGGACAGACCCAAATGGCATCCAGACGGAGCGTGTACGTGCTGGCTCGTCGATCGAATCCGCTGACATTCCTGAAGGTTTTTGACTATCCGGTCATTGATGTCAATTGCACGCGTCGGTCCGCCTCTGCCACCCCGCTCCAGTCTCTCACGATGATCAACAGCGAATTCGTGGCGGCGAGCGCCGCTCACCTCGCCCGCCGCATTGACGGACTTGTCGGAACCACCGCACCGTTAGAGGTCAAAATCGAGACGGCTTACTGGATTACGCTGTCAAGAAGTCCATCAGAATCCGAAATCGAGTCGGCCAGCGAACACTTGCGGCGCCTGCAAGAATCCTATGTGGCGGCCAACGTTGCGGCGAACGACGCCGCAAATCGCTCGTTCGAAAACCTCGTGCAAATGCTTCAATGCTCGAACGAGTTTCTTTATATCGATTGAAGTCGGCGAGTAAACTGGACACCGTTCTCCATAACCACACTTGACGGAGAACCTCAGATATCTTCGTGCCTTTGTGTGAGACATGTCAAAGTCAATTTCACACGAAGACACAAAGCCACAAAGAGGAGGTTGCCGCAACCGATCCCTGTTCTCCCATCCTATGTTACAATACGGCCGTCTGAATCCAGTGAGGTTACCGTAAGTGACAGTGAGGGACGTTCCGACGCCGGCACCGCGGCCGAAGTCGATCCCAACTTCCGTGCCCGATCCATTGGTTGCCCCTCTTTGCCAACCTCAGTACCTAGTGGAACGGATCGCTGAACTCAGTGGTCGGCCGCTCGACGAAGTTACACGGCGATTACATGACGAGTACTGCGATTTAGGCCATACCGTGCGACAAGCGATGGTTGAATGGGGAATTCAGCCCTACGTATGGTCTGATCGGCTGCTCGAGTTCTATGGCGCGACGGACGCGTTCCTGTATGAAACAACGGCCTGGAATCGGATGCCGACCAAAAACAGCATGCGAGAGTGGATCGCTCGTCACCTACATGCTGCATTTCCAAGTTCGGCGCGGGTCTTGACCTACGGAGACGGCTTGGGATTTGACAGTCTCTATTTTGCTCAAGCCGGCCATCAAGTTGATTTTTTTGATGTCTCAACTCACGGCGCGGCGTTTGCCGGGCGGCCCGCGATTTCAATGAAGACGTTAACATCTTGGCATCGGTTGACGATGTTGAAACAGGCGGTTACGACGTCGTGATTTGTCTGGATGTTCTAGAACACGTACCTGATCCGCACGAGCCGGTCACCTTCTTGTCTAGGGCACTGCGTTTGGGAGGACATTTGATCGTCCATGCTCCGTTTTGGTACCTTCGCCCGGCAGTCAGCACTCATTTGCGCTCCAATCGCAAGTTCAGTGGCAACTGGAAGAAACTGTACCGCCCTCACGGACTGCGACCGGTCAGCGCCGAACTGTTTTGGAACCCGCTGGTTCTCGAAAGAACCGACGAGCCCAGTGGCAGCCCGTCGTTGACAGCGGAATGGCGTTTCTGGCTGGGTGGGGCATTACTTTCGGTCGGCAGATACTGGACAACGCCACATGAACTCGTCCAACGAGCTCTTAGTCGCCGTGAGTGGCGTCCCTGGAATGAACTGCAAACGATACTGGACAAATCAGATTCAAAGCCGAGTTGAAGTCGAGCAAGTGCGTTTTCCCCAATGCTCCGAGACGCATCGCGACCGTCAGGACTGAGAAACGATAGATCTTGCGAGGTCGAGAAACATGTTGATCGTTGCCTATATCGTTTGTGGCTTGGTCGCCCTGTTGGTGGTCGGTCAATGTGGCGTGGTAACGGCGTTCGTGTGGAACTTGGTTCGTTTTCAGCGCACGACGCTCGCCGATTGCGATCTGCCCAAAGCGGCAGTGGTCCTATCCTTACGAGGCCCAGACCCATTCCTTGAAAAGACTCTCCGGGCGCTCATGAAAGTGGATTACCCCGATTTCACCATGCACTTCATTGTGGATAGCGAGACGGACCCCGCCAAAGTCGAGCTTGACAAGATATTGCGAGAGCTTCAGGTGGAGGACGTAAGCGTGAGCATCCTTCACGAACCGTTGACAACCTGCAGTCTGAAATGTAGTGCACTGATCCAGGTGGTTCGCGAGTTGGATCCGGTGTACTGATGGCCAATCGAGAGGAGATTTCGTTAGGGACGTTCATGGGCTGGATGCGACGACAGTTGATCGCCGCAAAGAGCTGCGGTCCCGAATGGCGGTTGGTCGCGCTACATGCGTTCAATCTGGCGGGAACCAACCTAGCGGCGATCGCCACTGAATTCGCCGTGCGTCGCATACTTCGCGACAACGGGGCTCCGGTGCGATGGCCGCTTGCGGCTTGGGTCGGTTTTTTACCTGCCATGCTACTAACCCACATCACTTATCCCTACGCATTCATCGGCGTCTACTGGAAACGTCGCGTCAGCTGGCGCGGTATCGAGTACGACGTTCTCGGTTACAGTGACATTCATATGCGAGGCTACCGTCCTTTCGTCGTCGCCAATGACGCTTCGTCGACCGAGTCGATTACCTGATCGTCCCATTGTTGACCACGGATTTCTTCTACGTTTGCTGCTCGGTTAACTTCATCCTATCTGTCGATCAACAACATGTCGGCAATGTCCAACGGCAAGGTGACGATCACATCACCGTCAATGATATCGGACCGGAGCGAACCGCGTTGAACGCTGCGGATGCTCTTCACGGATGCCAATCCGCTGATACGGACCGACAGTTGGGCGACTGGGCGGCCGCTGAAGTTCATCAGCGAAACGGCCAATCGGGCCGGTTTGCTGCCAATTGGCGGTGTGTCGATGCATGTCGTTTCGATCAACTCCGCACTGCACTCGACCGGCCGAGCGTACGTCGGCGGCAAGAAGTCATCGACAATCCGCGAACGCAAGTTGGTGTCCATCGCCGTTGGCAGGAAATGTGAATTGGCCGAGTCGGTCGCGCCGCGGTCGGGCGGAGCGATCGGCAGGCCGCTTTTCAAATAAGCTTGCCCAGGTAAAAATCCAAACAAGAATGTGCGACCCTTGCCGTGTGACTTTGTGATCACGGCCGGTTGTCCGTTCTTGTACCACCCCGCCACCGTACCATCCGCTGGGACCAGCGATTGTTTCCAGACAATGACCGGAACGTCGCGGATGCGACCGATGCTCGACGGATTTCCGATTCGTCCAACGTTGATGTCATTCGTCCACGTCACATAGTCGATCGGTTCATACAGGGGCAAATCCTGCTTGGTCAAGAATGGCCTGTTCTCTTCCAACAAGTACTTTGAAACGAGCTGCGGGTCGGTCGTTAGTTCTTGCGATGCAACTCCATACAGCTTACCCGTTTTGGGGTTCAACTGGTCGAACTCATTTCGAAAGCCGCCGCCTACCAGCGCAACGAGCGTGCCGCCTGCTTCAACCCACTTCGCCAACGCATCGACGGCGTTCGAGTGCAGCCATTGCTGTGTGACGTAGATCAGGGAGTAATTCGCTGCACGACCGTCAATCACGTCGTCTTCGCTGAGGAAATCGACCGGCGTCTGGCTGTGTCGTAGCGCGTAGTATAGCGCCTTCCGCTCGTTGTTGTGCATGGCAAGTGTCGAGTTGGCGACACTGGTCATCACGTCATCGACGCTGGAGAGCAGCAAGCCGACTTCCGCTGGTCGTACCCGGCCGTCGAGCACGTAATCTTCGAACACGCCCGCTTGATGACTGCAGGCGTGAATCTGCCGCCACATTCCCAAGTCGTCCGTGGCAACGTAATTCTCCGTTGCGCCGATTGCCGAGGGCGAAGCGCAGAAATAATTGATCTGTTTTGCGCCATGGGCGACAGCCGTATAGAACGACAGGCGAAAATCGCGGGGCGTGTTGCCGGGCGAGTGCGGCATGACGTACATGTGAATCGGTAGGTTGTCGTACTTTGCACCGGCTCGTAGACCGGACGTCAGATAGCCCATTACTTGCACACTGAACTCTGGGATCTGCCAAACGTAATCTTCCGACCACGGTAGGCTCATCGCCCGTAACTTGAACGTGCGAATGTAGTCCAGCTCGCTGACGAGATAATTGGAGTGAGGCGAGTAATTCGCGCCAGTGAAGATCCCTTTGCTCCGATAATACGCTGTTCCGGCCGCGTAACGCCGTCCACCTTTTTCCTTCGCGCAGATCTGCGAGTAGTAATAGAGCGGTTGGCCTTTCGTCTTGCTGAATTGGACCGCGCCGTTGAATGGAACACCGCGCTGCACAAGCCAGGCGGCAAACTCCTTGTCGGTCACCGGATCAGATGGTAAGTGAATCTCGTCGCCGTAACTGACAACCAACAGATCTTTGAAACCGTTTTCGCGCGACGATTCCCGTGTTTTGATGGCACCCGGGTCAGGATCACGCCAGTGAGCGACCAATCCACGCTTCTGACCCGCTGCGCCAGCCCAAGTATTGTCGCCCAACGCCAACGCCAGTTGTTTGACGGCCGGGTCGTCAAAGTTGCGGCCCCCAAAACCCATAATGTTGTAGAGCATGAATCTCTTGGGCGTTGGCCCCGAGTTCGGGAATTTTCGCACTTCACTCAGCAGCCAATCGACGGCTTCCTTCTGTGTACGAATCTTCGGCAGCCAGAATCGCTCGCTTAACGCCGCAGCTACGACAACGTTTGGCGCGATATTGCCCGGTATCTCGAACAAAGTCGGCTTGCCGCGGACAGCTATCTCTTTGATTGTCTTTAAACCGCCGCGACCGTCGGGAACTGAAAATTGCAATTGCAGCGCTACATCGGTCGACTTTGAATCTTTATAAATGGCGCGAGGGATCCACTGCACGTGGTGCAACGCGTCGAGCACCTGTCCCAACGGCACCCAACCGGACGTCTGTCCGGGCTGTAAATACTCGCCGTCCGGAATTACCACTTGAGTATCAGCGTTCGGTTTGCTCGCATCCACCGGCTGGGTGAATTTTGCCACGTCCAACAGCGGTGCCAGCAAACGCGAGTTGACGGCGTGGCTGCGGGGACCGTCGTTCGTGTACGACGTCGAATCGACCAGCCGACCGCTGCGGAGTACCTTCGTTTTCACCCAATCACGGACGTGGACGTAGTAGGGCGAGTGCTCGCCACCACGCAGGGCTTCCACCACTGGTATACACGGTCCGAGACCGTTGGTCGGATTTGTAAAACGCACGAACACGTCGCCATCCTGCACTAACCAACCATCTAGTTCCAGATAGCGGGCTTTGGCCTTTTGTGTTGCCATGCCAACTTTATCGTTGGTCAGTACGACAAGGTCGATGTTTCGCCGCGCCGCGTTCAGTCGCAGCTTGTTACCGTCTAGTTGACGGGTCGCTTTCAATCGCAATATGGCGGCGCCTGCGTTCAATCGCACGCCCCCGCCTCGCTGCCAGACGATATTGTCGGTGCCACCCCACCAGTACCGTTCCATCGGTTTACGCTGATGTCCGTTCAGCGGCCAGATTTTGGGATCGGTAAGGCGTCCACAGGGAAATGTTGCCACCACCTGGCCGCCTTGTTCTACCTCGACCGTAAACTCGACCGAAAAATTGTACGGTTGTTCAAACCGCACTAGCAACTCAAACTGATCAGCGTACGGAATCAGCACGACCTGTTCGGCCACCGCAGTTTGACCACTGGGCAACTGTTCCGCTGCGCCCAGACAGGCCATTCGCGACAAGAAAGAGACGGCGAACGTCGAGGCAAAATAGTTCTCTCGGTACGGTACGACTTGCCAGCCGCCACTCTTGAGTGTGAAGTCCTCGGCCTCGGCGAACAGCCGAACAGGCTTCTTTTCCTCGCCTTTCGCCGAACCGAGTGCCAACCAAAAGAGAGATGCAATCAATAGGATTGGTAATTTTCGTTTCATGGGTCCCTTTCCGAGCGTCATCGAGCAAGATGCGAGTTTACGCATCGATCGCTGTTGATGTACAATCTATCAGCCGGCACGCGCTTGCGTCCGGTTTTTTTGGGAGAAAGAGAGACGGTTACGTTGTGTTGTGAGTAGCCACCGGAAAAGCAGATTCCGGCGCCTGCTGGCGGTCTGTGCTCTTGGCGGCGCACTATTCAGAGACCGGACGCAGCGCGTGCCGGCTGATCAAATACAACTCACGGTAGGATGCGAGAATGGCTCAAGACCAACATCGCCAAATGCTTCGACGCACGTTTCTGCAAGCGGGCAGTTTGGCGGGCCTTGGGCTCGGTCTTTCCGACTTGTTGATGGCTCGCGAAACTGGCCAAGTGAAGAGGAGCGGTGGGCGAGCCAAGAGCTGTATCTTACTCTTCGCCACCGGCGGACCGGCTCATCAGGAAACATTCGATCCAAAACCGGCCGCAGACAGCGCCGTGCGTGGTGAGTACGATCCGATTGCCACCAGTGTGCCAGGAATGCAAATCTGCGAACTGTTGCCGATGATGGCACAGAACGCACATCGATACAGTATCATTCGTTCGACCTATCACGACAGCGGCACGCATGGGGTCGGCGTGCATTTCAATATGACCGGCCAGCAGCACGCTCCCCGTCGAAGCGGCGAACCACAGGTCTCGCGACTCGATCCGCCGTGCATTGGCGGAGCGATTCGACAACTTCGAGGTGATCGAAACGGATTGCCCGCCTCCGTCCATTTGCCGGTCCGTATCGGCGATCAAAATAATTTCCGCTGGGGCGGACAACACGCCGGGTATTTGGGATCGAAGTTTGACCCGCTGACCCTGATTGATGAAAAGTGGCTTCCCGGCACATTGCCACCGGCGTTCATGCCGCACAAAGAAATCGGCATGGAGCGCTTCGCTCAACGAGCCGAATTGCTGGGGCAACTGACCGGGAACCGACGAGCCTTGCCCTCCGAGGAAATTGCGGTCTATGAAACAGCTCAGCAACGAGCGATGAGTGTGTTGGAATCTTCCTCAGCGTGGGAGTCTTTCCTCATTGAGAAAGAAAAACGGTCGACGATCGAGCGTTATGGAGACAATAAATTCGGCCGCAGTTGCCTCGTGGCTCGACGGTTGGTCGAAGCGGGAGTCGGGTTGATTACCGTGCCGTGGATGTACCTGCATTCCACCAAGAACTTTGACACGCACAACAACCATTTCAAGCTCATGAAGGACCTGCTGATGCCGCCGGTCGACCAGGCGTTTTCCGCCTTGTTGGAAGATTTGGACGATCGTGGTCTTCTCGACGAAACGCTGGTCGCTTGGACTGGTGAGTTTGGACGCACGCCCAAAATCAACAAGAACGCTGGCCGAGACCATTGGGGAAATGTCTACAGCACGGTGTTGGCCGGCGGCGGTATTAGCGGCGGTCAGGTCTACGGCTCGAGCGACAAGGTTGCCGGCGAGCCCGCGGATAACCCAGTGCATACGACCGATTTTGTCACCACCATCTACCACGCACTCGGATACGCCGACGGCACCATGGTGTACGACATGGGCGGACGACCTCGCCCTCTCGTGGAAGGTAAACCGGTTCGCGCCCTGTTCACGTCCGGTTAATCGGTGACATTGTCGTGAACAGCTAGCCGAGATCGGGAAAGACGCGAGCAACTTTACTCAGCAAATAGTCACCGTACGTGCCAGAGAATCCGTGTACGTCCAAACCATCCCACCGCGGCTTGCCGGCCTCGGCTGATTCAGCGTGCGATGTCAAGCCGACGATCGGTCGAATTGGGGCGTCAAAATTGGGATCGAAAAAAAACGGAAACGACAACCGCGCGGCACCACTAACGTTGCGAACGCGGTGGGGCGTCGAGCAATAGAGGCCGCCTGTCATTTGATCCAACATGTCACCGATGTTGCAAACGAAGGAATTAGGTATGGGTCGGGCGTCAAGCCACTGGGACTGCAGTTTTACCTGCAAGCCGCCAACGTCGTCTTGGCGCAACAGAGTAATCAATCCGTAATCGGTATGTTCGCCGACACTCCATTCGGCATCACTGGCGATGGTAATGGGCGGATAGTGGAAGACGCGAAAGAGGATGAATGGATCGCCCGTGTAGCTGTCTGCAAAATACGACGCATCCAAACCAAGGCTCAGCGCGATACCGCGCATTAGAGTATGTCCCAGGCGAGTCATCGCGGCCATATAGTCCAATACGGTGTCGCGAAATTCCGAGACATCGGGGAATAGATTTCGACCATGCAAAGGAACACGTGCGACAACTTTTGGGTGATGGTCGTCTAACTCCGCTCCGAAATAGAGTCCTTCTTTTTTGTCCGGTTGACCTGATGTTAATTCGGCACCTACCGGAAAATACCCCCTCCAAGCGCGGCCGGCGAGTTTCATGCGGATGGCCATTTTAAAGTCCGGCGGTAACGCAAAGAACTCTCGACTAAGAGCCTCTAAACGGTTCTGTAGTGCCGCGTCAACGCCATGGCCCACGACGTAAAAGAACCCGTGTTCACGACACGCGTCACCGATCTGCTCCGCAACTTCGTTCTCCCGCGAGCCAAACCCGGCAACTAGTGATGACACGTCGACGATAGGAAGGGGATGGGTCATTACCGTAGTGTATCGCCATACAGTGGTGCGATCACCCTGTACATCAGCCGCTGGGCGCTTCCCAACCGGTCCAGGGCCAGCGGAATGAACTGATCCAAGCGCGGGACCCGGCGGAGTTGTTATCATTAAAGTCTAGATTTGCTGCTGTCAGGCGGGGAAAAGTCATCAGGAGTTTGATATGTCGAATGAACGACAATGGTCTCTTTCGGTGATTCACCATGTCGGTTTGACTGTTCGTGACATCGAGCGGTCGATCGGGTTTTATCGAGATGAGCTCGGGATGGAGTTGATCGGACGTCGGCCGAGCGTCACCGCCGATTATGTGGCAAAGCAAACCGGATTCCCAAACGTCGAACTAAACGTGGCGTCATTCCGTGTTAGTCCTGCCAGTCTACAAACGCTGGAAGTTGTTCAATATATGTCCGACGCGGGTGAAGCGAGTGACCCGGCGACTAATCGGGCGGGCACGTCCCACTTGTGTATCCTGATCGATGATCTGCAAGCTGGTTACGACGATTTGCAATCGCGGGGCGTTCGGTTCAAATCGGCTCCGGTGACTATTACCGCAGGGCCCAACCAGGGGGGCCTTGTGGTCTACTTGTACGACCCTGACGGGTACGTGCTCGAGTTCTTCCAACCCTCGCCTGCCAGTAGCTAAGGGATCTCTCAATGGCTCGGACGATGTTTGACTTGACAGGAAAAGTAGCACTGGTGACGGGAGGTGCCCAAGGTCTAGGGGCAGCGATTGCCGCATCGTTCGCAGTCCACGGCGCGACGACGGTCGTTTGTGACATTGATATGGAAGCTGCTGTAACCACCGCACGGCAGATCATCAATGCTCCTCAAACGACTGGCCACGCAGAAGCGATGACCTGCGACGTTCGCAACGACGATCAAGTTCGAGCGTGTGTGGCTCAAACCGTTCAACAATTTGGCCGCATCGATGTACTGGTGAATAACGCCGGAGTTCACCGTCCAGTGGACCCACTCGATTGGTCGCAAGCGGACGTGGAGGCAATTTTGGCTGTCAATCTTCTCGGCAGTTTTTACATGGCCAGTGCCGTCGGTCGAGTCATGGTGAAACAACGATCTGGGAGTATTGTCAACATGTCGGCCCTCGGAGGCGGTATCGTTGGCTTGGGACGAGCTGGCAGCATCTACGGAATCACGAAGGGCGGCATCGTGTCTTTAACTCGCGATCTAGCGGCTGAGTGGGGGGTGCATTCCATCCGCGTCAATGCGCTCGCGCCAGGTTGGATTCGCACGCCGATGACGCGTGCATTGCAGGAAAACGCCGCGAGATCAACAAGAGTCCTGGAACGAGTTCCTCTCGGTCGTTGGGGAGAACCCGAGGATGTTGCCGGAGTCGCTCTTTTTCTGGCCAGCGATGCCTCGAAATACGTGACAGGTCACACGATCCCCGTGGACGGTGGTGCCGCCAATGTCCTTGCCCTTAACGATCAGCCAACCGAGTAGAACCGTTGACACAATGACGCGACCACAGATTCAACAAGCCGAGATTCCCGCTGAGTTGTTTGGACACCTGCTCGTCTATTCTGGCGATCCGGCTGATGGCACTGCGATGCGACGTCACATCGAGGATGATGGTTATGTTCTACTTCGAAATGTGCTGGATCGAGACGAAGTACTGGCGGCTCGAGAGGAGGTGTTTCTTCGGCTTGAGGAAGTCGGCGAAGTCGTCTCGCCGGCCATCGATGGCATCGCCAGCGGCGAAAGCCACCGACGGGAACTTATACGAGACTTGAACACGTTTTGGGAATCGGTGAACGGCGGACCGGCATTACGACGCGTTACTCATGGCAGCCGCGTGCGCCGCGTGATGAACGAGTTTTTCGGTGAACTATCGAGACCGCATGACCTAGTGTACCTTCGCCCAGCTGTCGTCGGCCGCTCAACGCGACTGCATTATGATTTCCCATTTTTCGCCCGGCGTTCATTTCGGATTCACACCACTTGGATTCCTTTTGGCGATGTTCCCATTGGCGACGGGCCATTGATGATCGTCGAGGGATCGAATCGCTTTTCCGACCTAATCGATCCGATTCGCAATCACGATTATGAAAAGAGTCACTCCGACGAAGTCATACAGCGATCTGCCTATGAGATTCCCAACTCTACCGACCCAATTACATTTGCGCGGATGCGGAAAACGCGTTTGTTATCCGCTGATTTTCAATGCGGAGACTTGATAGTGTTTGGTGGGTTTACTTTACACGGCTCACTCGACAACTGTTCGTCAGTTGGACGCGTTCGATTGTCATGCGACGTTCGCTATCAGCCAGCTACGGACCCGTTTGACGACGAGCGATATTTCGGTATCCGCCCTGTTGGTTCAAATGGCGGTGGCTATGGCGATATGAAGGGTGCAAGACCGCTTACGGAACCGTGGTAGTTTCCTATGAAAATGGATGGCAGTGTATTGCTGGCTCGTCAGGTCACCTCAAGAGTCGTCGTCCGAAATGGTTGCCATGGCGGTCTCGCTATAAATGTCCTTACCGACCATCTCACTCCAATGATCGACGATCCGTCGCCACATCGGACCTGGTGTTCCGTCACCGATGGGTGCGCCATTGATTCGCACGACAGGGCCGAGGCAGTACGGAGTGGTTGGCATCCACGCCTCGTCCGCATTGACCACGTCGTACGTTTGAATATCCTGCTCGACGAATGGCACACCGATTTGGGCCAGGATTTCTTCCAGCACGGTCAAACTGATTCCCCACAGGATATTGTTGCGGCTTGGTGAAATCACCTTTCCATCGCGGTAAATCACGAAGTTGGACCCGCCCGTTTCGGTGATGTGGCCGTTGACGTCCAAATAGAGCGGCACGGCGTCAGGATCGAGCGTTTGGACTTCCTGCTGCCCGATCCACATGTGCAATCGGTTGCGATTCTTGATTTTTGCGGAGAGACATTGCGGTGGCCAATGGCGAGGAGCGGGAGTGACACAATGCACACCTTTGCGAAACACGTCTCGCCACAAATGAAACCGCAAGGGAAACGTGTGCTGGACATAAGACGGCGAGAGTTTCTCGGGCATGCCGGCGGAGCCCGCATACACGGCGTTTTCACCAGCCGTCATATAGTACACCAAGCCCAACTCCTCACCGTCGCCTAGGAGCTTGCTGTTTTCCTCGATCAGCTTTTCCGAAATGGTGATGCTCTCTTGGAGTTCGATTGGCGGCTCGATGCGGGCATACTTGCAGGAACGATAAAATCGCTGGACGTGATCTTCCATGCGATAGGGGCGATGGTGAAACGTCCGCAGGAAATCCGTAACTGCCGCCCCAAGAACGATTCCGAGATCGTAAATCGGCAGGACACATTGAGACGCCGGGACGAAATCGCCTTTGAGATAAGCGATCGGTTCAGTCATCAGGAGTCCCCAGCGGTTTGTAAAGGTAGATCGGTCGGCGTTCAGTCTCTAATGGACCAGACCGTGCGAACGATGCCAATAAGTGGCGTCGACTTTAACGACTGACTTTGCCAGTGTTTTCGGACGACTATTTCCATCAACCGGACGCGAGCACGTCATGGATCACGTTACCATGGACGTCGGTCAAACGGAATTCCCTACCCTGATACCGGTAGGTGAGTCGTTCGTGGTCAAGTCCCAAGAGGTGCAGGATGGTCGCATTGAGGTCGTGAACATGAACTCCGTTCTCGGCGACATCCATTCCGAAGTCATCCGACTGCCCGTAACTGACGCCGCCTTTGACTCCGCCGCCAGCGAGCCACATTGTGTACGCGTCTTTGTGATGGTCGCGGCCGGAGAGTCCCTTGTCTTTCGCGTTACCACCTTGTCGCAGCGGAGTTCGGCCGAATTCTGACCCCCAGATGATCAGCGTATCGTTCAACAGGCCACGTTTTTTCAAATCTCTGATCAAAGCGGCGATTGGTTTGTCGGTCTCCTTGCACTTTTGCGGCAGCCGGTTCTGAATCCCTCCATGGTGGTCCCAATCCGCATCGTACAACTCGATCAGCCGTACGCCGCGCTCAACCATTCGTCGAGCCAACAGACAGTTGTTGGCGAATGACGCCTTGCCCGACTCCGCTCCGTAGAGATCGAGTGTGTCTTTGGTTTCATCGTTGATGTTCATCAGATCGGGAACGGATGCCTGCATGCGAAAGGCCATCTCATACTGTTTGATGCGAGATTCGATTTCCGGATCACCGGTCACTTCCAATTGTTGTTGGTTGAGCTGCCCCAACGCGTCGAGCACCCGACGCCGGTCGGCTCGAGTGTGGCCATCTGGGCTGGAGAGAAACAACACGGAATCACCTTGCGAGCGGAATTGAATTCCTTGGTACACGCTCGGCAGAAATCCACTCGACCAGAGACTCGTGCCCGCACCGCCAGCCGGCCCGCTGAGCAATACCACATAACTCGGCAAGTCCTCGTTTTCGGCCCCGAGTCCGTAACTGACCCATGAGCCAAAGCTGGGTCGTCCGCCGCGGCCGAAGCCCGAGTGTAGGAACATCTGCGCCGGAGCGTGATTGATCTCTTCAGTATGGACGGATCGGATGACGGCCATTTCGTCAACGACACCGGCGAGGTGCGGGAGCAACTCGGACAGGGTCTGCCCACTCTCGCCATGCTGGGAGAACTTCCACGGTGAGCCACCGAGGGTCGAAGTTTTTCCGATAAAGGCGAAGTCGCGGTCTTTCGTCACTTCTGGAGGGCACGGTTGGTTGTGTCGTTTGACCAGCTCCGGCTTCTCGTCGTATAGATCGAGTTGTGACGGAGCGCCGATCATATGCAGGTAGATGACGCTCCTGGCTTGCGGTGCGAAGTGCGGCCGCCGTGCCGCTGCTGCGCTCTCGTCGTTCAACAGCGATGCCAGCGCTATCCCGCCAAAACCGATTCCACAGGAACTAAAAAAATCGCGTCGCGAACCGGACGAAGGAGATAAATTTGTCATATCGTGTATTCCTACTCTTCAATCGGCAAATCCGCTGGCACGGGCTAGCGTCCATCAGTCTTTGGTAATCGTCTCATGCATGTTTAAAAGGACCGTTGCCACACAAAACCAGGCATCCGCTCGGGCAGCCGCAGCTGTCGATTCGGGGGTCCGCTTCGCCGTTACCTCGACTTGCTGATGAAACAGGTTCCGCAGAGTGTCGCGTTGGTTGGCGGTCGGTTGTCGGGCCGTGCAAAGCTGGAAGGCATAATCTTTTCTTTGACAACACGTTTCGCCAAAGCCCGGATCGCTTCCACATAGACGGGATCGTTCAGCAATGTCAACGCCTGCAGTGGCGTGTTAGTGCGAGATCGTTTAACAGTGCACGCCAAGCGGGCCGTCGCATCGAAGTTGCTGAAGCTCGGATAGGGTCCACCGCGTTTCAAAACGACGTAGATACCTCGACGGTGTTGCTCACTGCCGGGGCTGACTTCATAGTTGTAAGCGGTGCCGCCGACTTTCTTCCAAATGCCCGCCGGCTGGTACGGTCGAATTGATGGACCGAATTGCTTTAGACTGAGCCGGCCAGAAATCGACAACGCGTTATCTCGGATCATCTCCGCTTCCATGCGAAATCGGGGACCACGAGCCCACAGCAGATTGAGATCATCGCTCTGCCGCCGCTCTCGGCTTGTTCGCGACGATTGCTGGTATGTCGCTGACAGGACGATCGTTTTCATCAGCTGCTTCATTGACCAACCGTTCTCCATAAACTCAACGGCCAGCCAATCGAGCAGTTCCGGATGCGTCGGTAGTTCGCCCTTGATGCCGAAGTCCTCGACGGTTGACACAAGACCTTGACCGAATAGATCGGCCCACCAGCGATTGACGGTGACTCGCGCCACCAGCGGGTTTTCTTGTGAGACGAGCCACCGCGCAAGCGTTAAGCGATTGGGCGGGCCCGGCTGAAGCGAGTGTAGAATTCCAGGAGTTCCAGGCGTAACAACTTCGCCAGGCTGACGATAGTCGCCCCGTTTGAATTGGGTCGACACCCGCGGCTCGTCCAGCTCGATCATAACCAACGTCGTATCGGCAGCGACCTGATTGATTTGTTTGGCAACTTTCGCCAGCTCACGAGTCAATCTACTCGTCGCGCCATCCTGTTTGACTCGATAGTCCAGCAGCTTTTTGCGGTCTTGTTTGGTCCACTTCATTATTGGTTTGGCGGCGGCCTTGACAATTTCAGCGGGCACAGATTCGGCATTGATGTTTCCAGTGATGGCCGAGAGTCGGAAGCAACCAATAGCGCGCGCCTGTCCGTACTTGTGACGGAGGGTGAAAACAAGTTCGCAACCCTCGGGCACGTCTAGAGGTTCACTGAGAATAAACGTCGCCGAATGCGACCGGTCGAACTGCGGCGCAATAGCCCATCCGGTTTTAGGATTGTCATCAATGGCTCCTGCGACGTCCCAGTTCGTTTGAGAAAAACTGGCGTTGGCCCCCGAGAACGTCAGCTGTGTTACGGATGCGTCGCCAGCAGTCTCTGCCTTGTCTTCGACCGCAACACAACCGATGTGCCTCAACTGCACGGAGAATTCGTTGAGCACGAAGTTCCGTCGAATCGGGTCGCCTCGTCCAGGACCCTTGCCAGGTAGCGAGTCGTGCCGCAACGCTTCGAGCCGAAATCCACGAATGCCCGCCAGCTGAGTGCGAACGCGCACTGTGTAGGCGTCAGTGCTCGGCGGGTCGCCGCCGACCAAGAGGATCGAGGCGTCTTTCAGTTTTTCAAATGAATCCGTTGTTCCCTCGGATTCGAAGCCGACGACATCCAGTGAATGCGTCTGCGGTAACTCGGCGAGGTCTCTTGACAGCTCAGAAATCCACGTTTCGAGACTCGACGCGATTTTCTTGCGCTGTGTCGCTTGTTGACGTTTGATCGCTGCTTGTTGTTCTTGGAGCTCGCCTCTTCGAGCATCCCGTGCAGGATTCTTCAACGGCATCGATGGGCCATTGAACTTAATCGAACTCGGCGATTTCGACGCCCGGTCGGCTTCCATTTCAGTGTTGTTGTAGAAAGCTAGCAGCCGATAATAGTCTTTCTGTGTGAAAGGGTCGTACTTGTGGTCGTGGCACTGGCAGCATTCCAGTGTTGTACCCAACCAGACAGCTCCCGTTGTGTTGACCCGGTCGATAACCTGTTCGATGCGAGTTTTTTCGGGTAGCGAACCAGCCTCGACATTGGTCGGCGTGCACCGGTGAAATCCCGTGGCAATCCCCTGGGATTCTGTTGCCCTCGGAAGTAGATCCCCGGCGATCTGTTCGATCGTGAACTGGTCGAATGGCATGTCGTCATTTAGAGCTCGAATCACCCAGTCGCGATAGGCCCAAATGTCACGTAGATTGTCGCGTTGAAAACCGTGCGAATCGGCGTACCGCGCCAGATCGAGCCAGGGTCGAGCCCAGCGTTCGCCAAACTGTGGCCGTTGAAGGAGGTCATCGACCAGTTGCTCGAAACGATCTTCCGAGCGGTTCGACAAGTAGGTGTTGATTTCTTCCGGAGACGGCGGCAAACCAATCAGGTCGAGAAAGACCCGCCGCACAAGTTTTTCGGGTCTCGCCTGCGGCGACGGTGTCAGTCCTGCGGCTTCGAGACGGTTCAGCACGAATTGATCGATCGGTGACTGCACCCATTCGGCATTTGACATTGGGAGAGACGTAGGTCGCTGAGGCACAACATACGCCCAGTGTTGTTGGGCTTCGAACGTCTCCGGCCATTGGGCTCCCTGCTCAATCCAGCGTCGAATGATCGCGATCTGCCGTTTCGGCAAGGGCTCACCGATTGCTGGCATGACTTCATCGTCATTGCGTGGCAACAAGATTCGTCGCAGCAGTTCGCTGTCCGCCGGTTCTCCCGGCTCAATCACGCCCGAGCCAAGTGCGTCCGCCCGCACGTCAAGTCGCAAGTCGCCCTCTTGTTTTTTCTGACCGTGACACTCGAAACAGGTTCGGCGGAGGACCGGATACACATCTCGAGTAAAATCGACAGCCTGTCGCTGATTTGGCTCCGCGGCACGCGTCGGTGCGGAGCCGCCAACGCCGATCAGCACTGCGAGAAAACAGAAAAATGCAGTTGCGAACAACCGACTCATACCAAATCTCCAATTCTGTAAGGGGGGTCTCCGAGCCCGACCCTGAGTACATGATGGTAACTTAAACTCAATCGGAGTGCGGGTAAAAAGGCATCCCCTGCCCAAACGACATCTGTTTTAGGGGCATTAAACCCGGAAGTTTACCTAGCCCAACAACTCGTGTTCCGCGTTTCGAATGTTCAATGCCACAAAGGGGCGGTGGCAGCGACCGATCCATTTTCCCCGTTCTAGTTTCTCTGACCGGTGTTCGGCGATCGGAGAAAGTCGGCAAGGGCTTTCGCGGGGACGATAACTGTTGCTCTGACAGTCGCGATTATTGTAAACTGGAGGCATTAGTGCGCGGACACTCGACTCGAAGGAGATCACGTGTTGACGATCAAAGGAAAAGCGGCTGCGTTTTGTGACGGTGTCTCTCGCAGAGGTTTTCTTAAGGCTGGTCTGCTCTCCGCTGGCGGCTTGACGTTGGCGGAAGTGCTTCGTCACCGCGCCGCAGCTGTCGAAGCCGGTACGGTCGTCAACAACCACTCGGTCATCTTCTTGGAGATGGCCGGCGGCCCCACGCAGTTTGAGACTTACGATCCGAAACCCGATGCGCCAATCGAATGCCGCGGACCGTTGCAACCTATTCAGACCAATACACCGGGCGTGATTCTCTCGGAATACATGGCCGAACAGTCGAAGATCGTCGACAAGTTGGCGATCGTTCGCTCGATTCACCACAACAGCAATAGCCACGATCCATCCAGCCATCTTTCTCAGACTGGTTACTACAAGAGTGGACCGAAAGGCGGACCGAACCAAATGCCTTGTTTTGGTTCGATTGCAGCCAAGTTTCGAGGCCCCAATGACCCCTCATTACCACCCTACGTTGCCGTGCCGCAAATCATGCGAAACGGACAGTCAGCGCAGCTGGGAAAGTCGTTCAATCCATTTGAGACGATTGCCGACCCCAACGATCCCAAACACGATGTAAGAAATCTGTCGCTGACGGGTGGGTTGACGGTCTCTCGGTTGGCCGATCGTCGTGGTTTGTTGTCGACTTTGGACCGAAAACGACGAATGCTCGATTTATCAGGCTCCGCTGACTCGCTCGATCAGTTCACGCAGCGAGCGTTCGACCTGGTGTCGGGCGCCAAAGCGCGGGCAGCGTTCGACATCAACAGCGAAGATACCAAGTTGCGCGACGCTTATGGACGGAACACGGTCGGCCAGAGCATGTTGTTGGCCCGCCGCCTGGTCGGTGCGGGCGTCACTTGCGTCACGGTGCGCGTCACAGGTTGGGACGATCACAACAAGATCGCCGCCGGCATTTTGGCGAAGGGACCGAATTACGACCGTGGAGTGGCCGCATTGATCACTGATCTGTACGACCGAGGTATGGAGAAGGACGTGTTGGTTGTTTCGATGGGCGAGTTTGGTCGCACGCCGCGTATTAACAAGAACGCCGGCCGCGACCATTGGGGAGCGGTCATGAGCGTGATGTTGGCAGGCGGAGGGTTGCAAACGGGTGTTGTCGGAGCGTCTAATTCGAAGGGCGAAGTCCCGGTCAACAATGCCTACCGGCCCGAAAACGTGCTGGCAACAATGTACCGCCACCTGGGGATTGATCCGGCCTGGACGTTTGACGATCTGTCCGGCCGGCCACGCTATATTTTGGAACGCAGTGAGGTCATTCGCGAGCTCGTTTAGTCTCTGGCGTTAGCAACTCGTTGATCGACACCTTCTCAAACACCACGTGCGACCCGCTACCCTCGTAGACGATTCCGATGTGTTGATTATCGACCCGGCTCAAGCTCGGGTAACCCGCACCACGACCTTCATCGAGCAGTAGTCGGTATTCGTCCGGCCAGGTTTCTCCCTCGTCGAAACTCACCTGAATGCTGTGGTGAGTCCGACCCGTTTGTGAATGCGGATTGGCAAAGAGTAACACGGATTTCATTTGTCCCGCTCGGTCGTAATCGAACCGATATAAACTACCGTTGCAGTTTGGCTCGATGATGCCTTTGCGGTTTGTTGCGTGCGGCGTCCACGTCGCGCCGAGATCGTGTGTTACGGCCACGGTACGCAGTTTGGTGGGGTTTTCTGAGCGACAATTTAGCATGATGGAACCGTTCGTCAGTTGCACCGCTTGGCACTCGGTGTTACCGAAAGATGCGGCCTGGCTGACGGTCCAAGTCTTCCCATGGTCGCGACTGATGAGCAGGTTAGAGAAATGCCGATCCTGCTGGTCGCGGCCCTGTGTGGGCATGACAAGCGTGCCGTCCCGAAGCGAGATTCCCTGTTGAGGCGACGGGGCGTACAGAATCCACTTTGGATCCTTCCAGGTCCGTGTCATGTTCTCCAATTTCGTCCAGCTTTTTCCTTCGTCCATCGATCGAGTCATCACGAACTGTGCGCTCTTGCCAATCTCGAACCCCGGCTCCGAACCACCCTTATTCCACTGATGCTGTCCTGCGTTTCCATTCATCCACACCGCAAAGCAGAAAACTTCGCCGGACGATGGATCGACAATGATGCCAGGGTCGCTGACCCCGTTCAACTCTTGTGGCATGCCATCGAATGTTCCCATGTCCATGATGACCTGTTGCGGACTCCACGTCCTACCACCATCGGTACTTCTCAACAGTCCGATATCGACGTCCTCTTGAAGATCGCGTCCGGCGCGTCGTCGCATATCGTATACACATAGCAGTGTGCCTTTTGCCGTCGTGGCCAGCGCTGGAATGCGGTAGGTATGCACTCCGTCATCCCAATGTCGCCTCAGCGCGATGCCGATACGTTTGCGAATGTTCGGGGTCGCGTCGCGCGGCGCACTCCGCCCAGCAGTCGTCTCGACGACCGTCACTGAGGCGTCGACTTTGCGAGACAAATCGGCATCGGCTCGCATCCGGCAGGATAGCCAGAAATGATTGAGACCCGCGTTCAGACGCGCGTGACCTTTGAAGACGATTTTGTTCGCCGGCTGCACTCGTTCTCCGTAGGGCTTTTCGCTGGAGAATCCGCCGTTTTCACCGGTGAAGAAAAACTGCAGTGATTCGATATCAGCGCTGCCATCAAGCGACACGGTGATCGACTGCACTTGGACGTAAGGTCGTTCACCTGTATCGATCGACAGTTGCAGCAACGAGTTCTGCTCGTTGCGAATCAGAACAGGTCGCGCCAGTTGCCGCGTTGTGGACGTGACTTCCGCTGAGAATAGCAACGACGGGGAGACGACCAGGGCGAGTAGAAGAGTTTTCATTATGGCGTTCCTGTTTCTCAATTGGCCAGGCTTCTTCGAGGTCTGAGCCGCCGCCGCCAGCATCGGGTCTTCAAAATCGGCCAATATATATGGCCAAGACCCGACGCTAGCGAGTTCGGCTCAGTGTTTCTTCGTTTGGGACGACGGGTTATCATAGAACCGTTTCGTACATGGACGATACAATAGTGAGCGTCAAATGGATACTAAATATCGCGACGCGTAAGACCTCGGGAATCGACGAATGAATATCTCACATGTGGTGACGTCCACGGTTGCAGTCGTATTGATGTCGATCCAGTGGGGTGCGAGTACTGCCGTTCGAGCCGGTGATTGGCCGACGCTGCGTGGCGATGTGCAGCGCAGCGGCGTCGCTGACGAAGAGATGGCGACGACGACACTCGGAGAGGTCTGGGCGTTTCGTAACGTCGCGCCACCTCAGACCGCCTGGGCCGGACCGGCTAAATGGGACGCCTATGCACACATTCGAGGATTGCGAGCGATGCGTAACTATGACGCCGCCTACGGTGTGGCGGTGGTCGGACAGTCGGTGTTTGTCGCTTCGTCGAGTGAAGATTCGGTGGTCTGTTTGAACTTGGCCAACGGCCATGTCGGCTGGCGATTTTGGGCGGACGGACCAGTGAGGATTACACCGACCGTTGTCGATGGTCGTGTCTATTTTGGTTCGGATGATGGGAACGCTTACTGCGTCGATGCTCGCGACGGCAAACTGATCTGGAGATTCCGACCTCCGGTGGACGAACCGCTAATTCTCCACAATGGTCGCATGATCTCCCGCTGGCCCTGCCGTACTGGTGTCTTGGTTCAGGACGGGACAGCATATTTCGGTTTCTCTCTATTGCCGTGGGACGTCTCGTTTATATGCGCAGTCGACGTTGAAACGGGCTCGTCCGCAGGGCCCGGCCTTTTTGTCCACAAATTGAATGGGGCCACAATCGAGGGCGCCATGGCGGCAACAGAGCAGTTGCTGGTCGCGCCGCAGGGCCGCGTTCCCCCGATGTTGTTTAACCGAGTCGATGGCAACCGCAGCGGTGGATTGGGCGGCGGTGGAGGCAGCTGGGTCATGGTCGCAGCCGATCAGACGATCCACCACGGTCCCGGCAACAAGACCGGTTGGGTAACGGCCAGCGATCCTCAGACACGGAAAGCCGTGGCGACCTACAAGGCCTGTAATGCGGTTGTGATCGGCGATAAGTTGCGGTACCACTTGTCGGACCACCACGTGACCGCGGTCGACCGTCATTCAAAAGCCAAAGTCTGGCAGGCGACAATCCCCAATTCACTTGAATTGGTTTTGAACCGTGGGACTCTGTTCGTCGGCGGACGCGACGAAGTCGTGGCGCTGGACGCCATCACTGGAGAACGACAATGGCGTTCCGCAGTCGATGGAGATGCGTACTTGATGGCCGTTGCTAGCGGCTCGCTCTTGGTTAGCACTGACGCTGGGGTCGTGCACTGTTTCCGTCCCGGCGCAGCGCGCGCGACTTCTCCACCGACTTTGTCGAAACCTAATCCGGTCGCGGTGAAAGTTACTCCGGCTGATTTGGCGCGACTGCGGGCCGTCAAAGTACCCGGCATGGTTGGCCATTGGGCATTTCACACCGGGATGAGTGCTCGGGCCAAGCGTCGCGGCTTGTCTGACGCCGATCGGCGTGTTGTCGATCTGGTCGGCCGACTGAATGGCACCATTCTTGGTGAGGTGAACTTGCGTCAGGCGGGCGGGATCGAGGCGCTCACATTGGATGGAAAAAGTAACAGCGTGATGCTGGCAAGCGACCACAGCACAGCGAACCTTCCCCTGCAACAGATCTCGGCGGAAGCTTGGGTTCGTATCGACAAGCCACAACCGTGGGGCGGCATCGTCGGAGCCATACAAGACAATGGCAGCTACGAACG
>LWDU01041011.1_pt1 | contig 39218 bp, 27 predicted proteins | sample 727161 | NCBI WGS metagenome assembly LWDU01 (sample SAMN04566230, study PRJNA314399) | hydrothermal vent metagenome | isolation source: deep sea hydrothermal plume seawater | place: Mexico: Gulf of California, Guaymas Basin | collected 2004-07-11
AAGCGGGGTCTTTAGCCCCGCATTCTAATATGTGGGGCTAAAGACCCCGCTTCTAAGTTACTCAAGTTATTTCATGCACATTCCTAAGTTGGCATAGCGCTAGCGTTTTCTGGCCTATTGCTATGCTGCCAAAGCATTGAATTAAACCTTAGGGCGGAATAAGTAAGTTATTCCGGGCTATTATTGAATTTGACGAGTATTTTGATGAACGAAAAAAAACGAATAGATACCACTCATTTACGCGGGGATTTCTTTGGGGGATTGACTGCCGGTGTCGTTGCCTTGCCACTCGCTTTAGCCTTTGGTGTGCAATCAGGCATGGGGGCTATCGCAGGTATTTATGGTGCCATTGCGTTAGGGATTTTTGCAGCCTGGTTCGGTGGTACCAACACCCAGATCAGTGGTCCCACAGGACCAATGACCGTGGTTTCAGCTGTAGTGATTGCAACTGAAATTGAATTGCATGGTAGTCTGGATGCAGCGCTGGGAACCATCATCGCCATTTTCTTATTGGCGGGTTTTCTGCAGATTATTTTGGGCGTCGTAAAAGTAGGTCAATATATTCGTTATATGCCCTATCCGGTAGTCTCAGGGTTTATGAGTGGGATAGGGGTAATCATCATAGTTTTACAGATTTTTCCTTTTCTGGGGCATGCGTCGCCGAGAAAAATACCGGATATTTTTGCCGAGTTACCCAATGTTTTACCTCTGGTAAATTGGGAGTCAGTTGGGCTGGCAATGGCAACCATTCTTACGATTTATCTTTTTCCCCTAGTCACCAAGCTAATTCCAAGTGCCCTGGTTGCCTTACTTGCTTTGACCGCAATTTCTACCTTTATGGGGTTGGATGTGGAAATTATCGGTAATATACCCGAGGGCTTACCTGCCTTGCATTTCGATGCACTGGATCATATAGATTTTAGCGCCCCGATGCTGATTATTATCCCTGCACTTACCCTGGCTGCATTAGGCACTATTGACTCACTGCTGACTTCGATTGTGGCCGATAATATGACCAAAACCCAGCATAATAGTAATAAGGAACTGGTAGGTCAAGGCATAGGCAATATGGTCGCAGCAGTTCTCGGCGGGATTCCTGGCGCGGGTGCGACAATGCGTACAGTAGTTAATATTAATTCGGGTGGTAAGACCCGGTTATCGGGTGTGATCCATGGTGTAGCTTTGTTATTGGTACTTATTGGAGCAGGGGCTTATGCCAGTTTGATTCCATTGCCCGTTTTGGCAGGTATCTTAATTACCGTAGGTATTGGAATTATAGACTACAAAGGCCTAAAACATATACTGCATGTGCCTAAATCAGATGCAATAGTGATGTTGGTAGTGCTGATTATGACGGTATTTGTTGATTTATTACAGGCTGTCGCTGTAGGTATGGTATTTGCCTCGGTATTATTTATGAAGAAAATGAGCGATATATCGGAAGTTAAGTCATCAGTCGGTTCAGTTGATGACTTTGCACATGAAGTCGCCTGGATAGATGAAACCGCCTTAAGTGATGATCTGCTACACAAGGTTTATATTAAGCATTTTGATGGCCCTATTTTCTTTGGTTTTACTTCCAGGTTTCAGCAGATGACCCAGGCCTTACCCGAAGTAGAGGTGGTTATCATGCGCATGAAAAAAGTTCCCTATATTGATCAGTCGGGTATGTATGCAATAGAAGATGCCTTGATGGCTTTAAGGGGAAAAAACATCCTGGTGTTGATGACTGAAATTCAGGAACAGCCTAAGGATATGCTAAAGCGTATTGGAATTGTGCCTAACTGGATTTCTGAGCAGCATTTGTATAGTGATTTTAGCAGCTGTATAGAAGATTTAAAGTCTGGAGAAGTTTTTACAGATGTACAGGGTAAGGATGATTATCTCTGGGATTATATTGCACGATGACTTAGAACCTGTTTACATGTTAGTAGAAGGGGAGCAGAAAGACAAAAAAGCCCCCGCTCAATTACTTGAACGGGGGCTTTTTTTATTATAGCTAGGACAGTTTAAATCTTGCCATCTAATCCCATCTGGAAATATTTATGGGTGATTTTATCCTGGTTTTCTAATAACCAGTCTATGCCAGGCTCATTGTTCATCGCTTTTTTAATGGCTAAAGCCGTTGCCTTACGGTGAATATCAAACAGAATCTGGTGATCCAGGTTGTCATCTGTGGCAACGCTTGGGTTTAACCAGACAGAACAGATAATACCTAGTTCATTGGCTTTTTCTTTAGGAATATCGCCCGCACGAACGGCATCCAAAACACCATTTGCGATCGCTGCCTGTACCGTACCCATCAGGATATTTGTATAACGACTGTTATTCACCGTTACTTTACTAACCATCAGAGTTACAGGGCGTACTTGAATATCAGTATTTAAAATAGCGAACACTTTAGAGTGGCCTTTAGCCTGGTCGCCGGTTAAAGTTGCTAATGCAGTCCCGACAGGGCCGTCTAATTCACCAATAACAATTTCAGGTTCTGCTGCTGTTCCAGCCGGTCCGCCTGCAACTAATGCTTCACCAGTACGCATTACGATTCTATCACTCATATTATTCTCCAAAAAACTTAAATGAAAAGATTATTAACCGCGTAGAATAACATTCTTTAGGATTTAATATTTAACTTTAATGTCCAGACTTAGTATAAATAATCACGATCGTGATGTCGCAGGCTACCAATATATTTATCCAGTTATCTCCAGACGCTCGGGTGGTCTGTCGATTGGTATAAATTTTAATACCAATAATGCCTGTAACTGGCGCTGTGTTTATTGTCAGGTTCCCGATTTAAAGCTAGGATCAGCACCCGATGTAGATCTTGATTTATTAGCGGCAGAGTTAGCTGAATTTTTACAGGATGTATTACACGGCTCTTTTTATGAGCGCTTCGAGTTAGAGCCAGAAATGCGCGTCATCAAAGATATAGCCATCTCAGGAAATGGTGAGCCAACCAGCGTCAAGGAGTTTGCAAAGACCATTGCTTTAATAGTGCAAGTAGTGGGGCAGGCTAATATTGCAGATGCATTTCAATATGTGTTAATTACTAATGGCAGCTTGATTCACAAGACCGATGTGCAACAAGGGCTGAAATTGTTGCATGAAAATAAAGGTCAGGTCTGGTTTAAACTAGATAGTGCAACAGAGGAGGCGCGCCAGGCAATTAATCATTCTGCATTGAATTTAAACAGGCAAACTGAAAATTTACTAAGCTCTGAAAGCATCTGTGCAACGTGGTTACAGACGTGTATGCTGAACTATGCCGGTAAGAATAACGTAGGTTTAGTGTCTAGTGCTGAGCAGGAAGCATATTTGGCGATGTTGAAAAAAGTAATCCAACAAACTACTCTGCAAGGCGTAATGTTATATAGTCTGGCCAGGCCTTCATTACAGCCCGAATCCAGCAAAATTTCAAGGGTAACAACAGAGCAGATAAATGATTTTGCTAATAGGATAAGGGCTCTTGGATTAGTGGTGAATGTATCCCTCTAGTCTATGTTCAGTTGTTTTCCACTCAATATCCCCTAAAGTGCCAATTTTATATGGAATAAAAAACCCTAATTATTAAAATCGGTTCTTTTTTAAACAAAGCGTAGTGCCATAATATTCTTAAAAGCCATTGATTTCTACATATATTAAGGGATATGCCTGAAATATCTTTGCCATTTTACAGTAACCCGTATGAAGTTTGCGTAATGCGGGAAAGTTCGATTCCACGAATCCGACATAGCTGCATACGAGCTACATCGTTATTTATAATCGAATTTATTATGTGTTCATTCCTAAGGTATTAATTAGCATATCTTTCGATGTACCACTCTATTGCTTCAGCCATGCCCTGATAAATATCGTGTGTAGGTGAATATTTTACATGCTTTTGTGCCTTTGAGATATCGGCATTGGAATGGCGTATATCGCCTGCTCTACAATCGCGATAAATCGCTGGTTGTTGCTGAAATCCTGGTCTATGTGTTTTAAGTTCCTTATTAATTAAAGCATACAATTCATTCAAGGTGTTTCTCCCTCCGGCCGCGACATTAAAGGCTTCGCCGAAGGCTTGACCATTTTTTGTTGTGCCTGCTAGCAAGTTCATTTGAATCACGTTGTCGATATAGGTAAAGTCGCGGCTAGTTTCTCCATCACCATTAATAAACACAGCTTCGTTTTTAAGTAAGGATCCAACCCACTTAGGAATTACTGCGGCATATGCGCCGTTGGGATCCTGGCGGCGGCCAAAGACATTAAAATATCTGAGACCAATTGTTTCCATGGCATACGTGCGCTTAAATACGCCGGCATACAGCTCATTGGTCATTTTCATAGCGGCATAGGGCGACAAGAGCTTGCCGGTACGCTGTTCTACTTTTGGCAACTCCTGAGAATCACCATAGACAGAGCTGGAACTGGCATAAATAAAGCGTTTGATCCCGGCATCTTTAGTGGCCGTTAGCATATTCAAAAAACCCGTCACATTAGAACGATTGGAGGCAATAGGGTCCTCAATGGAACGGGGGACAGAGCCCAACGCCGCCTGATGCAGGACAATATCAACACCTTGGCATAAAGTTTTGCAGCTTGCTAAATCGGCAATATCCCCTTCGTGAAAAGTGAAGTTTTTTGCTGCTTGTGCACCAACCGAGGCTAATACATCGTCTATATTGTGCTGATAACCTGTAGAGAAATTATCCAGACCCACTACTTTTTGATTATGCGCAAGTAAGAATTCGGTTAGATTTGAACCTATAAACCCCGCATTACCTGTGACTAACCAGGTTTTTTGATCTATTTTAAATTGCTCTAATAACTGGGAAAAAGCATTCATTTTATAAGCGTCCATCAATAGTGGCGCTATCCAGGATAGATTTGATATCAAACACCACTTGATATGCACTGGTTTTTAGGGGCATGGCTCTAAATTCATTATGAGCAACCGCTAGAATAATACTTTGATAATCATTGAAGTCTAACTGTTGGACTAAGTCGATCTGATATTCCTTTTTTACTTCGTGCGCATCAGCCCAGGGATCATAAACAGAAACCTGACAATCAAATTCTTTTAGCTCCTGGATAACATCCACTACTCTAGAATTACGAATATCCGGACAATTTTCTTTGAAAGTAATCCCAAGAACCAATACCTTGGCTTTGGCAATGGGTAGACTTTTCTTGATCATTAATTTAATAACTTGATTGGCGACATAACAGCCCATACCATCATTTAGGCGACGACCAGCAAGGATTATTGTTGGGTTGTAACCGATTGCCTGTGCTTTATAGGTTAGGTAGTAAGGATCGACTCCAATGCAGTGTCCACCGACTAAGCCAGGCTTAAAGGGTAAAAAATTCCATTTGGTACTTGCCGCTTCAAGAACAGCCTGGGTATCAATACCGAGCTTATTAAATATAACAGCTAACTCATTTACGAAGGCGATATTGATATCACGTTGTGAGTTTTCTATCACTTTCGCGGCTTCAGCGACCTTAATGCTAGGGGCTAGGTGAGTACCTGCGGTAATGATACTTTTATAAAGGTCATCGACTTTTTTTGCTATTTCAGGGGTTGAGCCGGAAGTAACTTTGAGAATTTTAGTAATGGTATGTTCTTTGTCGCCTGGATTAATGCGTTCTGGCGAGTAGCCACAGAAGAAATCCTTGTTAAAAATAAGGCTACTGCCGGCTTCCAGTACCGGTACACAATCGTCTTCGGTAGCACCGGGATAAACAGTCGATTCATAAATAACGATATCACCAGATTTAAGCACCTGGCTGATGGATTCACTAGCCTTTATCAGCGGTGTTAAGTCCGGACGTTTATATTTATCTATCGGCGTGGGAACTGTGACTATATATATATTACAATCTTTGGTTTCTTCAATAGCCGTAGTAAAGGTTAGTGGGTGATTTTTTAAGACACCTACTAAGTAGTCATCAGTAATTTCCCGGGTTTTATCATGTCCATTTGCTAGCTCGTCAATACGTTGCCGAGAAATATCAAAGCCAATAGTAGCGTATTTTTGCCCAAACTCTACAGCAAGAGGTAAACCGACATAGCCTAAGCCGATAATACATATTTTATTTTCCATTGACATTACCTTGAATATTAATTATTTTTTAATATAAAACCATTTGATATAAAGGATATAGGCAACTAATGCCTCTAGAGCGGTGCTTCAGCCCGTTTTTTACAAAGTGGACTAAAGATCCGCGCCCCAAAGTCGCATATTTTATGAATATTTCTTAGTTGACTTTAAAAAGGTAAACTTTTCTTTACAAATTATATAGACAGCATCAAAAATATTTATTAAATCATTACAGGTATTGTAAACATTAGTGATGCTTGCTACCAGTTCTTCTGTATTGAATGAATATTCATGGGTAATGTCATTTCGTATTCCTCTTAAGTTTTAGCGATTCATTTTTTTAAATAATGTCTAGCTCTTCAATTCTGTTTAAAATATCCCTGGTTGTGAAACTCGAAAAGCATAAAAACACTTCAACTAATTATAATATAAGTATTATCTATATTTTTTGTGATCAGTTTATGAACTCACCAAAAGGATGAGTTAATAATTTAGGCGACAACTACCTTGAAAAGCACTGCCCAGAAGATTTGTTAGTAATAGAACAACAAGTAAAACGGGGAGTCGCTATTTTTGCGAAAGCTTGTTTTGGGCATCCCAGCCCAAGCAAGCGGCAAAAACTTAACGCGACCGCTAATGCCTTCGGACTCGGCGCTGGCTTCGTAACACTCCCTCAAATGACTGGACGGCGTTTCGGAATGCCTTTTATTTTGTCTCCACCTACGCTAGCGCTACGATTCCGACAAAATAACGCCCCTACGCCTTCTGGGGACTACTAGCCCTCGCGTTCGCTCTCCATGGCTGGCAGCGATTGATTCTGGATTTTAATAGGGAAACTAATTTTTAGCGGGACCAGAGGGCGGATTGATTACAATGAGAGCGACTCGAAACCCCGGAATTATCTCCGCATAGCATGCAAAATCCGGGTAAGGAATATGCATGAAATAACTTGAGCAACTTTTGGCGAGCGGATCTTTAGCCCACCTTTTAATATGAAGGCTAAAGACCTGCGTCCTATATAGTGATGTAAAAGGGTCTCGTGCTCGTTGCTAAGCAAGAATATTATTTTTCACGTCGCCAATAGATGGCTAGCGTTGATCCCGAAATATTATGCCAGATACTAAATATCGCACCTGGCAATGCCGCCGCCGCAGAAAAATATTGCATCGCCAAAGCAACGCTTAGACCCGAATTTTGCATTCCGACTTCTATACTAACGGTTCGGCAGGTAGCCGAGTCATATTTTAATAATCTAGGGATAGCGTAGCCAATACTCATACCCAGCAAGTTATGTAAGGCAACGGCAATAAGCACAGGAAAGGCAAGGCTGGAAATATTTTGCTGGTTAAGTGCGACGATAATCGCGATAATTAGTACTATTGCCATACTGGAAAAAACCGGAAAAATACCTTCCAGCCTGCTGGTCAAATGCGCAGAAAATGAATTGATTGCCGTGCCTGCCAACACCGGTAGTAACACGATCAACAAGATACTGCGCATCATGCTCAGCACTGGAACTTCAATACTATGATTCAGATAAAGATAGCTCAACAGAGGCATGGCAATAACGGCGCATAAAGTGGATGCCATGGTCATTAATATCGACAGAGCAACATTACCTTTGGCTAGATAACAGATCACATTTGAGGCGGTACCTCCTGCACTACAGCCGACTAGCACCATGCCGATAGTTTGCGCCTGGGATAATTGCAAACCCTGTGCTAGCAGATAGGCAAACAAGGGCATAAAGACAAACTGTATACCTAAGGTTAACAGTATAACCAGGGGTTGTTTAAGCGCTGCGCTAAAGTGCTGCCAGTTTAATGTCATACCCATAAAAAACATGACTAGCGCTAACAAGGGAATAATCGCGCCTTTGGCGGCAATAAATAATGTGGGATAGCAATAGGCTAGCGCAGAAAATAGCAAGGCAGCCAGGGGGAATAAACCAATCAATTTATTATTCATTGCCATGCCATTATATTTAATAAAGCTGCCTGTTTGCGACATATTGAAATTATCAACCTGCTGATGGTCGTGCGCATCTAACTGGATGACACGAATGGTCTTTAAGTTACTTGCCAGTTGCAGGTCACGAAGTTGGGGGTTGTGAAGAGTAGGCTGATACTTGCCCGCATGTTGCCGATATCATAAATTGCTGGGTTACATTTTTTTCTTTGCAAAAAAATCTTACCCATGTAAGATTTTGTGTACACTTTTTTTAACCCATCTTTCGATTTGTTTGACTAAATCAGTTTAATATTAATTACCTATGGTTTTATGGTACTAAATATTTTTAAATTTTTCCTCTGTCTAATATATAATTATATCATATGCTTATGTGATTTTATTCGTGTGCTATGAAAAATATAAAAATATGTAGTGTCAATAAAATTTTTAAGCCATTGGTTTATATAGGATTTGAATAGTAATATCGAAAGATGAGTTAAGACACCTGGAAATAAATAACCATCCAATATTTGGGCATGATTTTTGTTTGTCATCAGCACTGTAGTAAGAGGTGCATAGCTGGCTACGGAACTATTGCTACAGTGCTGATGACAAACAAAAAGACCCGCAAGGATGGGTAATGTGTGTTTCCAGGTGTTACTCAGAGCAAACGAGTAGTGTAGGGTGAGGCTTTAGCCCGCCGTCTTCACTGATACACAGTATGTCAACGTCAAAAATTATTATGTCCAACACACCCTCTAATTCAGATCGTAGCCTTTCCCTGATAATACTATTTGCCGGCACACTGTTTGTCAGTGCAACGCTGATGTTTATTTTGCAGCCTCTATTTGGCAAGCTTATGTTGCCATTGCTCGGTGGCTCGCCTGCGGTCTGGAACACCTGCATGGTGTTTTATCAGATGTTACTGTTCTTTGGCTATTTGTATGCACATTATCTATCAACCCGATTTTCGCATCTGCGTCAGATTCAGGTCCATGGCGCATTAATTATTATCAGCCTAATTGCGTTGCCGGTCGCCTTGCCCGAATTGATGACACCGCCTACGGAAAGTAATCCTACACTGTGGCTGGTCTGGACTTTGTTTATTGCCATCGGCTTACCGTTTTTTGTATTGTCTACCACTTCGCCCTTAATTCAGAAATGGTTTTCACATGTCGGTCACCATACCAGCCATGACCCATATTATCTGTATGCGGCGAGTAATATCGGTAGTCTATTAGCGCTGTTAAGTTACCCGTTTATTATTGAGCCGAATATAGGCTTAAGTGCGCAGAAATTGATCTGGAGCGCTGGCTATATTGCGCTAATCCTGTTTATCGCTGCTTGTGCCTGGTATTTTGTACGTAATTATCAGCAGCAAGAAGTCTCTGAGCAGTTAGAAATAGAGCCAGAAGCGCCCTCGGCATTAACTAAATTACATTGGCTGGCGCTGGCATTTGTACCTTCGAGTTTATTATTAGGGCTGACCAATTTTGTCAGTACCGATATTGCCGCCGTGCCTTTATTGTGGATTATCCCGCTCACGCTGTATTTATTATCCTTTGTGCTGGTTTTTTCCCGCTGGGCAAAGCCGATTCAAAGTGTTTCGGTGTTTTTACAGCCTATCGTGCTATTGCCGTTTATCGCCTATTCATTTATCAATCCGGCGATATTACCTTACTGGTTAGATCTTACCCTGCATTTAACAGCCTTCTTTCTGGCGGTGATGGTTTGTCATGGTGAGCTGGCAAAAGGCAGACCCCATACGGCCTATTTAACCCTGTTTTATCTACTGATGTCTTTTGCTGGCATGTTAGGCGGTATGTTTAATACCTTTGTTGCCCCGTTCATATTTAATGGTATTTATGAATACCCGTTGATGATTGTTGCCGCGTTATTATTACGCCCTGTCGTACAGGCGCAAGACAGCGAGAAATGGAAAATCTGGGGCATGCAGGCAATTTTTCCCATATTGATATTGGTCTTTGGCTGGATTATTTACTTTGCTGTATCGGATCTCGGTGCCTATATGGATAATATCGGTACTGCGCTGATTTTATTTGCCGGATTGACCTATGCATTTCGTAAGCAGGCAATCAGCCTGGCTTTATTAACCGGGGTCATTATTTTCTTTATTGTTGGCTTGCGTGTTTATATGTCCAATACGATCTATAAAGAACGGACCTTTTTTGGCGTATTGTCCGTACGGGATAGCGTTTTATTAAATGAGCAAGGCAAGCCTGAGAAATATAAAGAATTATTTCATGGTACGACTAAACACGGTGCACAACGACTGGCAAGCCATGTAAAAGAGCCATTAACTTATTACAGCCGTCCAGGACCAATGGGGCAGTTGTTTAAAACTTATGATGCTGTTGATCAAGACTGGAATATTGGTGTTGTCGGGCTTGGGGCAGGGGCGTTAGCCTGTTATGCCAAGCCACAACAGGCATGGACATTTTACGAAATTGACCCGGTGGTCATCGAGATAGCCGAGAACCCTAAGTATTTTAGTTATTTACAGCGATGTACACCCAAAGCCGCCATGATCGTAGGCGATGCGCGATTATCGTTACAGGCAGAGCCGGCAGGAAAATTTGATTTGTTGGTGATAGATGCTTTCAGTTCGGATTCGGTGCCCACACATTTATTAACCCAGGAAGCCTTACAATTATATTTCAGTAAATTATCAGCGAACGGTGTGTTGGCATTTCACATTACCAACCGACACTTAGAGCTGAAAAAGGTGCTGTCTGACCATGCCAAACAGTTGCATTATGCGGCCTTAATACAGGAATTTAAACCCAAACAGGAAATCCCGTTAGTGGTTGCAACTGACTGGTTTGTGCTGGCAAAAAATGAAAAGGCATTAGCGCCGCTATATCAAAACGGCCTGGGTCGCTGGCAAAAACCCGGTTTATATTTTGATATGAAACCCTGGACCGATGACTTTACTAATATCGTGGGGATCTGGAAGTAGGGCGATAAACCTTTTAATCCTAGCTTTTATTAGAGAGATAAGGCATCTGGAAATAAATAACCGTCCAATATTGGGGCAGGATTTTTGTTTGTCATCAGTGCTGTAGTAAGAGGCGCATAGCTGGCTACGTAACTATTGCTACAGTGCTGATGATGGACAAAAAGACCAGCAAGGATGGATGTGTGTTTCCAAGTGCCTAATGTTCCCTATATAAAGGTCTGGTTTAAAAACTATAACGTATTGCGGCATACACATTATTATTATTCACAAATTGGCCGAAGAATGTATATTCTTCTCTGCCAACAAAGAAGTTACCGCCTAATTCTAATAACCACTCGTCAGTCGCCTTATAGGCGACACTGGGTCTGAAATAAGCATCTACATCGGAAGGGGAAAAAAAGGTAAATAATGACCAGGTAACATTTTGCTGATGGGTCAATAAGGTTAAACGATTGGTTAGTACATGCCTGACTTCGTCGCGGGTAACCATCTGGCCAATTTTTTCCTGACCACTGACATAGCCGTTATAATCCTGCATCCATTCGACATAATATTGCACGGCGATAGAGAAGTTTTTTACTATTTCCTGTTCATAGCCTAGTAAAAAACGTGCCTCACTGTTGGGAATAAACGGGTTGGAACCACTGCCTTGCTCATAGGAATCATAATAACCCGCTTCGAAATTGGCTATGCCTTTCCACACGGGTCTGCGTATACTCGCACCCAGCGAGCGCATTTTGGGGTAATTTGCTAAGCCGGTATTGACGTCAAAGCCCAGAGGACTTTTCCAGAAGCCATAATAGCCGTAGAGCGCAAGTTCATTGCCGGCTATGGTTTTATATAGGCGTAAGGCATACTCTCCCTCGTCAGGCCTTTCTGACTCAATAATCGCATTTCTTCCGGCTAAAGAATTCAGCATTGGGTTCCAGTATGAGACTCGTTCTCCGGTAATACTACGATCCGCGTTAAACCAGGGGGTGTAAATAAAATCCAGATTACCGTAGTCGGAAAAAAATGAGCTCTTTAATGCATCTGAGGGTGCTTTTAAATACTCAAGGTCCCGGCCGATAAAAAACGCCTGCCAGTCTTTGGGGAATAAATCGTTAATAAAGATAAGATCGCCCGTTCCCCAGGTCAGTATCTGGCGACCAAATTTTATATCCATAAAGTCCAAAGGACTAAATGCGATATTGGCTTCTCTTAAATCTACCCAGCCATTTCCAGTTTGCAGATCTACATGCTGGTTAAGAGCGATAGGATCATACAGAAAATCAGAAACGATGTTTATGGCAACGGGGCCTATATCTTTTTGCAAGCCGATTTGTAAACGTGTTTCACCTAAAGAAAATTGATCTTCGTAGGGATCATTTTGCGTGCGCACGCCACCACGTATATCCCAGAACCCTTCGACATTAATAAATGGCTCATCCTGGTTAAATAAGCTAAATGATTCTTCCTGGTCTGCTTCTTGAGCTTCTACTTGGTTTATCCCTCCAGGTAATGCAGGCGCGCTACCCAGTCCTGATGGTAAGCTGGGAGATGAGCCTGATTCAAGACCGCCAGGTAGTGGAGGGGCGCTATCTAAACCAGAGGGAAGGGTGGGAGCATTGGATTTTGGCTTGTTCAGTCCACTGGGTAACGCAGGTGCAGAACTGGATGGAAGTCCGGCTGGTAGTGCTGGCGCACTAGATATTATCGGCTCTAGTCCTGTGGGTAAGGGAGGGGGCGCTGCTAGGCTTATTTCAGATGTTGAAATAAGTGTGATGGCAAATGCTATAGATGATAAACGCATGATAATTTGTTATTGAATGACTCTTGTCCCACGCTCTACAAGTGAGTTCTCGCGCAGAAAGTCGCTACCATGAAGTTAAGGCTACAAGGATAGGATGTGCTGAGGCACGAAGCGCATCTTTTGGTGATTGATACACTTCCTATCGTCAGCACATCCTATATAAGCTTCCTAATTTAATGGCAGGAGTACAGAACATGAGAGCTAGAGGTAATACTAACGTAATAATTTTCTAGGTGGCTTTCTTAAATTACGCTCGCTAAAAATATCATCTGGAATACCGACATCATATTGTACCGAACTATATTCCATTAGCGTGCTACCTCCGGTGTTCAGGTTTTTAGCTTCTGATTTGGTAATAGTGGGGTGGCCTTCGATAGTGTCAACCGCTAGTGCCGTATAGGTTTTATATTTTTTACCTTGCTTGTCATAGTATTCTGTTGAAACAGGCAAGAAAGTGGTTTTATGGATATACATAATATACTTAGAAAACTCGACCTCATCCGGGTTAACCGGGGTGTTTTCAATAATATAATAATTATCATCGGTACCGATCAATGCATGCGTATCTGCAGCAAGGTTACGACCTGAAACATCTTCGTAAAGAAAATCAGAACCGACAAAACTGGTACGCTTATCAGAAGCTGCGATACGTTTGACTAAATCCAGCGCAGGTAAATAAAGCCAGCGGTCATCATCAGCTTTGGTTTTCTTTAACACCATAAAGACCATTTTGTTGACATCCGCAGGGCGCGAGAAGTAAACATACATCTTCTGATCGCCTTCATAGGCGTTATTTTCAATCGCATCGGTGGTTGGAACGTCACGACGCAAGATAACGAACTCACGCTTGCGGGTACGGTTTTGCGCATCGGTAATGGTCATTTTTACCTTGGCTTTACCATCTTGTCCCTGATAATAGGAAGTATAATTAGTGCGGTTGACGATTTCATCTACACTCGGGGTTGCTGAGAAAATGATGTTACTAGCTAGAAGGGTGCTTAAGCCTAAAAAGAGTTGTTGTAAAGTCATTATAATCTCCTGATTATAGTATAGGAGGAGGGGCAGCAGCAGTCGCGATTGATCGCAATAGCGTCGCGGTTAACCCCTCTCCTACAAAGTTATTAAGTTATTTGGTTACTGCATCGGGCGTATTATTTTTTTAAAGAATAGCTTAGGCATCAATGTGATTAATGCGGGAAGAATAATCAGTGAGCTGACACCTGCTAAAAACAGGATCGCCGCAATAAACACCCCAACAGTCTGGTAAGGGACTAATGGCGCTGCTAATAAGGGCAGAAAACCTACGCCAACGACAATCGCGTTACGTGAGATTGCCATTGCTGGTTCACTAAATAGTGGCTCAACTGCTGCTTCCCAGGAGCCATAGCGTTCAGCATATTCACGGGCTCGGCTTAAGAAATGAATGGCATAGTCTACCGCTAAACCGATACTAAGTGAACTGAGTACCGCAACCGGCATATCATAATCTTTACCGATAAGTCCGATAATGCCGTAAATAAGACCTACCGTAACGGTTAACGGAATCATCGACAATAAGCCCCAGGAAAATGACCTAAATAACAGTATCATCATAAGCAGCACGACCAGGAAGCTACCGGTAAAGGATTCAAACATACCGGTAACCATTTTCTCCTGCCAAACCACATTGATATGCGTTAAACCAAACCAGTTGGCCTGTAAATTATGCGGCATAGGGTGGCTGGCAATATATTTAGCGACTTCCTTTTCTACATAGTCCATATCTTCATTATCACCACTTTTTAGTTGCACCCAGAGGCTAGTCTTACGATAGTCTGGGGTAACAAAGTGCCATAAATCATGTGGCCTGTGGCTATTCTGATAGGTAATTAAAGTTTGTGCAACGGCATTAGATGAATCAGGGATTCTAAATTCTTCCGCTTTGCCGAGTAATAATTCTCTATGCACGGTTTTAACTACATCAGACAGACTGTTAGATTTACCCACAACCCCTAGGCTATTAATATAGTTCTGTAAGCCTTCTAAGTAAGTGAGAGTCTTGGGTTGTTTAAATATTTGACTACGTTGTCCCTCGCTATCAATAAACAACTGGGCTTGATCCCAGGTATCAAATTCATCGTCTGCCGCATTATCAAAACCGGTATTAATAATAGCGTTTAATGCGTTGCCAAGGCTTGCCTTATCACCCTGATGATTTTGTATTGTGTGCTGTAATTGGCTAAAAATCACTTCGCTGTTTGCATAATCATCTGCCTTTGCTTGCTTTGCAGCGATTGCTAACCTTGCTAATAAAGCAGGTTTAAAGTCTGTATCTACAGCAGCATTTTGGTCAACTTCCAGTGCAAGATAAGCCATGTATGTACCACCGAAATGCTCATTCAATACGCGATCCGCAACACGAATAGGGTGTGATTCTGCAAACCATTTGATCGGATTGTCATTAACATTAATCTGGCTAATGCCATAAGCCGCAACGCCTGACAGAGAAACAGTAATCAGGACGATTAGCAGTGCATGGTGATAGGTGAACTGCCCCACTTTAATTAACAACCGTGCCATCAGCGTTTTATTGTTTTTATCTTTGCTATCTATCGAAGTAATAAAACTAGCCAGTTTTTCATCAGGGATCGAGACAATAAATGCCGGAATAAACGTAATTGACCAGATCCAGGCTAAAAATACCCCAATAGCAATAAAAATCCCAAACACCTGTACGGGGGGGATAGGGGTTAATGCCAGAGAAGCAAAACCTGCAATCGTGGTTAATGAGGTAATTAACATTGGTGTAAACAGCTCACTCATAACATGAATAATGGTTTGCCGCTTATCGCGAATCGAATTATAACGATCGAAAAAATCAGACAGAATATGCACCGCATCCAGAATGGCTATAGGCATAATGAAAATAGGAATCATCGAGCTCATAATATGGATGGTATTTCCGGTAATAATGAGCAACCCCATGGTTGATAGGGCGCAAACCATGGCAACGATCATTGGTGATGTTACGAAAATAAGACGTTTAAAAAACCACCATAGTAATAGAAAGATAACTAGCATGGCTAATGGCGCAGAAATAGCCATTTGTTTAAACATTTCTACACCAAAGGTATCTTCGGCAACCGGTAGGCCAGTAATGTAGTAGCTTTCTTCTATATCACCAAATTCAGCAATTTTCGTTAGTAATTCTTCGCGCAGCTGATAACTTAAATGTTTATCCGTTAGCGGGATATATAAGGCAAGTGCCTGCCCATCATCACTAATAAGCGTACCATCCAGAAACGGAATCTTCTTGGCGCGATCACGGATCAGTAAAGCTTCTGCGTCTGAGGCAGGAGGGGAGGGCATCAACCAGCTGAAATTAACCGTACCCGGACCGCCCTGTTCTATATTATCAACAGTCGAAGGCGATAACAGGTCTATGCCGATCACGCCGGCTGTTTTCTCCGGTTGATCTGCATCAGGCCAGGTTAGGCTAAGTGCAAACTTGGTTAACTTATCTATATTAGTCAGGGTCTTGGTATTAAATACCCCCTGAGCATTATGTTCATTAGTAATACCCACCACGACGATATCACTGAGTGAGAATTCTTTTTTCATTGCCTGATTGTAAACCCGCGCATGCTCATCATCGGCAAGCATGTTTTCAGGGTCGGTATCGACTTTTATGCTATGCAGAAAAGGCAGCTCCTTGGGAAAAAAATTGGGTAATGCCGCCAAAGAAATAATCACGACGGTAAAAATCATCATTAACCAGGTAATAAGTTTAGGGTGATTGATTGAAAACAAGACAATAGGATTGACTGATCTAGTGTCATAATTTTGGTGAGTCATAAGGGCTCCAAAAAACCAGTTAATGATAAGAGGAATATGCAAAGAAGGATTGCAGAATAAATTAGTTGTTAGCTATTTTAGTAAATGCTAATATATAAATCAAGTGATATTTAAGGTTAGTGTTTTATAATGCCTTAATCACTGAGTGTTTATAATAGAATAGAACAATAAAAATAATTAATATAAAATTTTTACCGTAAAACGAGGATACGATAATGGCTAGAATAGTTGTCTTGGGTGCTGGAATTGGCGGAGTGCCAATGGCTTTTGAAATGAAAGAAAATATCAGTGATGATCATCAGGTAACTGTGATCTCTGATTCGCCTACCTTTCACTTTGTCCCGTCTAATCCTTGGGTACCACCTAAATGGCGTACACCAGAGGAACTTAAAATTAAGCTTGCACCTGTTTTTCAGAAAAAAGGCATAGAATTTATTCAAAAAGCAGCCACTAAAGTAGATCCTAAAAATAATAAAATTGATTTAGACGATGGCTCTGCAGTTGAATACGACTATTTGGTTATTGCTACAGGACCAAGGCTCGCTTTTGACGAAGTACCCGGATTAGGGCCTGAAGGTCATACTTCTTCAGTTTGTCATGTAGACCATGCAGCAGTAGCAGCACAGGATTGGGAAAAATACATGCAAGACCCTGGTCCCATTATTGTTGGAGCAGTTCAAGGCGCATCCTGTTTTGGACCCGCCTATGAATATCTAATGATTCTGGAAACGGAATTGCGTAGGCGTAAAGTTCGTGACAAGGTACCGATGACCTTTGTTACTTCTGAACCGTATGTTGGTCATTTAGGTCTAGGCGGTGTCGGCGATACTAAGGGAATGTTGGAAAGTGCCCTACGCGAGAAAACCATTAACTGGATCACCAATGCCAAAGTCGATAAGATCGAAAAGGGTATGATGTTTGTTACCGAGGTTGATGAAAATGGTGCCGAGAAGCAAAAGCACGAACTGCCCTTTAAACATTCTATGATGTTGCCTGCCTTTACTGGTATTGACGCAGTACGACATACCAAAGCAGAGGGTTTAATCAATCCACGCGGTTTTATTATTGTAGACGAACACCAGCGTAACCCGACCTTTAAAAATATTTATTCTGTTGGTGTCTGTATTGCTTTGCCGCCAGTAGAGAAGACACCATTACCTGTGGGCACGCCTAAGACAGGGTATATGATTGAATCGATGGTCACAGCGGCGGCGCATAACATCAGAGATGAATTAGCAGGAAAGGAGCCATCGGATGTCCCTAGTTTAAATGCTTTATGTCTTGCTGATATGGGCGATACCGGGATTGCATTTTTAGCCGTACCGCAAATTCCACCACGCAACATTACTTGGTCACAAGAGGGCAAGTGGGTACATCTGGCTAAAATTGGCTTTGAGAAATACTTTATGCGCAAAATTCGCAAAGGTATAAGCGAGCCGTATTATGAAAAAATGATTTTAAAATTTATGGGCGTAGTTCGCTTAAAATAGGAATATAAAGATGACGATAGATCGTATCGTGTTAGCAGTAGCAGGGGTATTTATTTTAATTAGCCTGGCTTTATCCCAGTACCATTCTGTCAACTGGCTGTGGTTTATCGCTTTTGTTGGTGCCAATTTATTTCAGTCTGCTTTTTCCGGCTTTTGCCCGATGGCGATCATCTTGAAGAAGTTTGATGTTAAACCGGGATGCGCATTTTAGTCGTTGTGAATCATTAAGACACTCGATAAGAAAGGCTTTTACATAATGTAAAAGCCTTTTTTGTTTCTGGTATTAATAAATAAAATAACTTTAGTATAGAAACGATAATACTGAGGAGTAGGCTTTAGCCTATATTACATGGGCATAATTTGTGTAGGCTAAAGCCTATTTCCCAGGATTGTATGATACTGATCCTCTCATTTTATTTTGTCAGATACTTAAGGGGTGAAGTACTAGTTTGCGAATAATTTTTTTGGCTCTTTTGCAATTTAAGCAAGTGAAATTGCATTGTGTACGTAATACAAAGCTCTTGTCATTGCTCTATATAAGGTAAATAAAACAAGCCAATAATGATGGCTTGGTTGCAACAAGCACACTAGCCGTAGGTGAGTTAGTCTATTCCTGGGAAGATTTGGCGACTTTAAAACAAGAGCCTGCCCACATGGAAGTGAGCTGCCCAATTACAATTCCTGGGTCTTTCAGGTATTAAATGTCGAAGTTTCGCCCTTGGCTGTACAGAACAAAACAACAATTTAGCTCGTAGCTCCGATTGCGCTAGGCTAATCGGAGCTACGAGCTAAATTCTCAACCGTTATGTAGATATTTTTTCGGAAATAACCGTTCTAGCAAGATGTCGTGAAGTTACCGGTACGGGAAATACACCTATAATAAGTGGGCTGGACATTAAGTTTTTTGAAAGTATTTCAACGAGTTATTTTATAAATAAGTCGATTGTGTATTCAGGTGTTCATAAAAAAAGGCTGCGTTAGTTAAGTAACACTGCCTTTTTTATGAGCTAAATTGCAAGTACTTGATTAGAAGGTAACTATCATATCCATAGCAAATTCGACCTGGCTATTGCCAGTATTATTTTTAAATACTTGCTCATCAGCCCAGTCTAAACGTAGTTCAGGGCGTATTTTTAACCAGGGTAGTGGCGTGTAGTTAACACCGAAAGATGCCGCAAGGTAATTGGCTCCAACAGCATTCACACGTTGTGCGCCGCCTTTATCGTTAAACCACTCGGCACGTAACCCTACACTAACTTCATCCATAACGTCATACACAAAGTATTGGTTAATACCAAACCAATTCCCCGCATTTTGTCCAACTGAGGCTGCTTGAATTTGTGTGCCGAAGTCATGTTGGAGTACATAATGAAACTGATCTGTGAAGTCATGTGTTGCAACAATACTGTACATTGTTCTGTTACTGGCTTCAGTATCGCTAATATCACCAGAAATTAATTGCACTGTGACTGATGATGCCTGATCGGTACTCGTCCAGCTAGTACCCCCTAGAAAACTCCATGCACCGGCATTTTCAGTCATATTATCCCAGCCGACAACAGCACCGCCATTAAGTGACCAGTTATCATTTACATCATAGCTGAACATTGCACCTGTATGGGTGAATGGTTCTCCGTATAACATGGTATAGGCATGTGAATAAAAGAAGTTATCTGGAGCAGGTACCACTTCATAACCAATAGTGGTATAGAAATGTCCTAATTTAGCGGTAATACCATTACCAATTGGTGCAAAGATTTCCATATATAATTGCGGCATTGCTATATTGTAATAGCCGCCAGCTTGATTGACCCACCAGCTATCATCCCAGCCGGATGCTTGTGTAAATCTGGCATCAGAACCATACATAAAATCAAAACGTCCGCCAACATCCCATTGGCTGCCATCTTTATTTACGGCACGCTCAACATAGAAGTTTAATTCATTAAATAAAACTTCATTTACGCGGTCGTTAAATCCAATAGGTGAGTTACCATTGGCGGGGCTATTTGATCCACCGTTAGTGTTGCCGGTAATGCCCGCTGAAGCCCACATGCCTACTTCGAAGCCAGTGTCTTTCATAAAAGACGTATCATTAATAAGGCCGGTAAATAGGGTATCAGAGTTGAGTAAATGATCACCCGCATCAGCTGAGGCCTGGAAGCTGGCTACGAGCAGAGCGCTACTAAGTAAGGTTCGTTTAAAAGTTATCTTTTTCATATGTTTAATAGGAATAAGTAATAATAAATAAAATAGTAAAAATCTAATCACGCACATAATGCATGCCAAGCGCGTTATAGTTAAATAAGCATTTATAATGCCAATAATAAAAACACTTAATAAATCATATGGGTATCTGATTTAACTCATTCAAAAACTAGTATTTATGCACCAATATGGCTTGTAAAAGCACTGTATTGGATCGGGTTGTGCTACCAACGTGTGATTTCTTGGTTTGCATATCATATGCTCTGCTTGGCATGCTAAATCTTATTTAGCCGCAAAATTCCGTTTTAATAATATAGTTATATTGCAAGTAACCTATTGTTAATACAGTTGTTTTTGTCTTTATGCAGGCAAGTAGAGGAAAACTTTCAGTTTAAATAAGCCTCAGTCTTACTAGTTATTAAAAAGGGTCAAAAATAAAGTAAATGCATTATTTTGGTGCAGTTTCTGTGCTAAAAATTTTGCATAAAAATAGATGAAAAATAAAAAATACTTATAAAACAGTCGGATGAATTATTTGGCATGGGCTGTGCATGTTAATTAAATGAATTTGTAAATTAATGGAGAGTTCAATGAAATTGATTACTGCGATTGTTAAACCTTTTAAGGTGGATGATGTGCGAGAAGCTTTATCTGATATAGGTTTAGCTGGTGTTACTGTGACTGAAGTTAAAGGCTTTGGTCGTCAAAAAGGGCATACTGAACTTTATAGAGGCGCTGAATATGTTGTGGATTTTTTGCCTAAAGCAAAAATCGAAGTAGCTGTTTCTGATGATTTAGTTGATCAGGCATTAGAAGCAATTGCTAATGCGGCTAATACAGGAAAGATTGGTGACGGAAAACTATTTGTGACCAATTTAGAGCAGGTTATCAGAATCCGTACTGGTGAAACCGGCAATGAAGCAATATAAAATAAAATTAACAGAGGTAATGAAGTGGATAAATTAATTGAATTAAGTTACGCATTAGATACGTTTTATTTCTTGATTAGTGGTGCTTTTGTCATGTGGATGGCAGCAGGATTTTCCATGCTGGAAGCCGGGCTGATCAGAGCAAAAAATACCACCGAGATTTTAACCAAAAATGTCGCGTTATTTGCAATAGCCTGCACGATGTATATGCTCTGTGGTTATAATTTAATGTACCCGGCAGATGCAGTGAATAGTGTCTGGCCTGGGATCAGTTTTTTACTGGGTGAAGATCATTCGGCTGCTGATGTTTTAGCGAGTAATGGCGAGACTTATTACTCATCGATGGCTGACTTCTTTTTTCAGGTAGTCTTTGTGGCAACGGCAATGTCTATTGTTTCAGGGGCTGTCGCAGAGCGTATGAAATTATGGGCTTTCTTAGTTTTTTCAGTGGTGATGACCGGTTTTATTTATCCGCTTCAGGGTTACTGGAAATGGGGTGGTGGATTTCTTGATGAAATGGGCTTCCTGGATTTCGCTGGCTCAGGTGTCGTACATTTATGTGGTGCAACTGCAGCATTGGCAGGTGTAATGTTATTGGGCGCACGTAAAGGCAAATATGGTAAAAATGGTGAAATTTATCCGATTCCTGGTTGTAATATGCCATTAGCAACGCTGGGTATGTTTATCTTATGGATGGGCTGGTTTGGTTTTAATGGGGGTTCTGAACTTAAAATTTCTGATATTGGTGAAGCAAATGCAGTTGCACAGATTTTTGTTAATACCAATGCTGCTGCGGCTGGTGGGGTAATTTCTGCTTTAATTACGGCGCATCTTTTATTTGGTAAAGCCGATTTAACGATGACTTTAAACGGCGCTTTAGCAGGTCTGGTTGCGATTACCGCAGAGCCTTTAACCCCCACACCGCTATTAGCGACAGTCATTGGTGCTATCGGAGGTTTCCTGGTGGTGTTTGCTGTGATTAGTCTGGATAAAATAAAAATTGACGATCCAGTTGGTGCTATTTCTGTGCATGGTGTAGTCGGTATCTGGGGCTTGTTGGCTGTCTGTCTCTCCAATGATGATGCTAGCCTGACAGTACAATTAATTGGTATCGCAACTATCTTTTCTTTTGTCTTTATTAGCAGCTTGATTACCTGGTTCATTATTAAAGTAGTGATAGGCTTACGTGTTAGTAGTAAAGAAGAATATCAAGGTGTTGATTATTCTGAATGTGGAATGGAAGCGTACCCGGAATTTACAAGCACGGGTAAGTAATAAACACAGATAGGTAATATATACTCTACACGACTACCTTTTTGGTATTCTATGGGTTGAGTTTTGCTGATAGCAATGTTGCTGAACTAGTTGTGTAGCTAGCTATGGGGCTATTTCAGTGCCTTGCTATCAACAAAAATCAACTCAATATAAAAACGAAAACATCCCCGGACGAAGTATAAGTTGGGCAGCTTTTGCCCAATGAATTCTAATAATAAGGAATTCAGGCTTTTGTAGTGCGGTGCTTTAGCCCGCCGATATTGAGCATTCAGTGGGCTAAAGCACCGCACTACATTTGTTAGTGAATATTCTGGATTGATAGTGGTCGTTTTTGAATTCTCAATTCTCGTCCCCAAGGAGTGTTAGCGAAGCAAGAAAATGAGATCGACAGTCCTGAAAATTAAAGGGCGCAATATAGGTAGGTATATTGCGCCCTTTTTTATCTTAATAATAGCAATGGTTTCTTGGTATGCAGCAGCATTTTTACCGTAAAACTGCCGAGTAACATTTCTCTTAATCGAGTATGGCTGAATGCACCCATGATGGTTAAATCAATCGCATGTTTTTCCTGATAAGCACACAATTCCAGATCTGCTTTGCCTGTTAAAGAAGCGCTTATAAGCGTCAGTTCATTGGCGGTTTTAAGTTTTTTACTTGCTTGTTGTAGCAGGTTTTCTGCATTGGCTACATTGTTGTTAACACAGACTAAATGGCAGGTCAGTCCTTTATATAGCGGACTTTTTGCGACCATCTCTATTGCTTTATCAGCGGCTTCGCTGCCATCATAGGCAATCATAATGCGTTGTGGTTCTTGAAAGGAGCTGTTGACTATCAAGATGGGGCGATGCAGGGAGCGAATAACTACTTCCAGTTTGGCTCCTATTTTATTATTTTGGTTGTCATGCACTTGGCCTCGAACACCGAGAACTAATACGCGTATGTTATCTTCTAGCTCAATTAACGATTCAATTAGCCCGCCATGACGCTTACTACAGATTGGATTAGATATTCCGGCCTTGATTACGCGATCTTTTGCAGCCTGTAACAATAATTTACCTTTTTGCAATTTGAGTTTACTTTGTTGTTGCTCCAGGTCACTGATTTCTTCCAGCAAACTCTCCTGACTACCCAATCCGATATTTCCAGATAAATCAGTAGTAACAGCTGTTTCATGATGATGATTAATCGTATGCAATAATTTTAACGGAGCGTCAATGCGCTGAGTAATCCAGACGGCATAGTCGCAAACGGCTTCAGTGAGTATCGATCCATCAATACAGGCTAGTACAAGTTTCTGCGTGTGTTCTGGTAGATTATTGTTCATTAGTGTCCCCCCATAACTTTTTTAATTTCTTCAGGATTATCATGCATTCCAAACCGATCCACAATAGTTGAGCTTGCATCATTTAAGCCTATAAGTTCAACATCAGCACCTTCCCGGCGGAATTTAATCACCACTTTATCCAGCGCGTCTACCGCGGATAAATCCCAGAAATGTGCGTGAGTCAGGTCAATAACAACGTTATCGACGACTTCTTTAAAGTCAAAATTACTGGTGAATTTATCAGCTGAATTAAAGAATACTTGACCATGAACAACATAAGTACGTGTTTCATCATCGGCGCTAATCACTGATTCTACATACATGAAGTGGGCAATTTTGTTAGCAAAGAAGAGTGAGGCCAGCAGAATACCGACAAAGACACCATAAGCCAGGTTATGTGTCCAGACTACGACAATAACAGTCATCATCATTACGATATTTGCAGAAAGAGGATGTGATTTTAGATGAATGATTGAGTCCCAGCTAAAGGTTCCGATTGAAACCATGATCATAACAGCGACCAAGGCTGCCATGGGAATATACGAAAGCCATTCGTTGAGAAAAACCACCATAACCAGTAAAAATACGCCGGCAATCAATGTGGATAAACGTCCACGCCCGCCTGACTTGATATTAATCACTGATTGGCCGATCATCGCACAACCCGCCATGCCGCCTAATAAACCTGCACCTATATTGGCAATGCCCTGGCCTTTACATTCGCGGTTTTTATCACTGCTAGTGTCGGTTAAATCATCAATAATCGTGGCTGTCATTAGAGACTCTAACATGCCGACTACTGCCAAGGCAGCAGCATAAGGGAAAATGATTTGCAGCGTTTCAAGAGTTAAAGGGACTTCGGGCCATAAAAACAGGGGTAGTGTATCAGGCAAATCCCCCATATCACCGACCGTGCGTATATCCAGATCGAGATACATTGAAACCAATGTAAGGCCAATAATACAAACTAAAGGAGAAGGAATAGATTTACCAATAAAAGGAATATAGGGAAATAAATAAATAATGCCTAGTCCAGCCCCGGTCATTGCATAGACGTGCCAGGTGACGTTCGTCAGTTCAGGCAGTTGCGCCATAAAAATAAGTATAGCCAGCGCGTTAACAAAACCAGTTACCACCGAACGCGAAACAAAACTCATCAGGCTACCTAGTTTGATATAGCCTGAAATGATTTGCAAAACACCGGTTAACAGAGTCGCAGCTAATAAATACTCGAGGCCATGATCTTTCACCAGTGTGACCATGAGCAATGCCATGGCTCCAGTTGCTGCACTAATCATTCCTGGTCGGCCGCCGACAAAAGCAGTAATAACGGCGATACAAAAAGAGGCATATAGGCCAACTTTGGGGTCAACTCCGGCAATAATTGAAAAAGCGATGGCTTCGGGAATAAGCGCGAGAGCCACAACTGTTCCGGCAAGTACATCGCCTTTGATATTGCCTAGCCAGTCTTGTTTTTTAGAAAGTAAGAGCATGTATACCTTGTGTAGTGATAAGGAGCAGAGATTTAATAATATTAGGATCTTGACTTGTCCTTTTGCCCGTTTTCTGCGTTATAGCAATAGTTGCGTAGCTGGGTACGCCTTGAAAACGAATAAAAGTTCTGCATCAAACTTACCTTTATTTATTAAATCCTCACATCCTAAGAATGTGTAATGAAAGGGTTCATTACTATAAAAAATATAACCGTCTATGATACCAACTACTGACAAGCTGGATGAAGTTATTTTTATTTCCTGGAGAAATAAAAGTAGAAATTATGCTATAAAACACTTTGTCTGCAATCGAGCGTTATTTTTGTGTAAAATGAGCTTTCATCTTTTTTATTTAATATTAAGGTAGGTACTATGAAGTTAATCACTGCAATTATAAAACCGTTTAAACAAGATGATGTACGTGATGCATTATCCGAAATAGGAATTGCTGGAGTAACTGTTACCGAAGTAAAAGGTTTTGGCCGCCAAAAAGGCCATACCGAATTATATAGAGGTGCTGAATATGTGGTTGATTTTTTACCCAAAGTAAAAATGGAAATTGCGGTAGCTGAAGATGTAGCGGAACAGGCGGTAGAAGCTATTGTTAAATCAGCAAACACAGGTAAGATCGGGGATGGAAAGATTTTTGTCACAAATCTGGAGCAAGTCATACGTATTCGCACAGGCGAAACGGGAAATGAAGCTATTTAACATGAGTATTAAAATGAATTATTTAACTAATAGAAACACAAGCTTATTAATAGTTTTACTATGTCTACCTAGTTTAGCCTGGGCTGATGAACTTAATCAAGCGAATACTGTGTGGATTTTAACTTCCACAGCCTTAGTCTTATTTATGACCTTGCCGGGTCTGTCACTTTTTTATGCAGGGTTGGTTCGCAGTAAGAATGTACTTTCAGTCTTGATGCAGTGCTTTGCTATTGCCTGCATGATTTCAATTATGTGGTTAGTAGGCATGTACAGCTTGATTTTTACCGATGGTGGGGCAGCGCAGCCGTTTATCGGTAGCTTGTCTAAAGCTTTTGTTCCCGATATGGGCCCAGATAGTTTGACAGGGGACATTCCTGAAGCAGTATATTTTATGTTTCAGATGACCTTTGCCATTATTACCCCAGCTTTAATTGTCGGTGCTTTCGCCGAGCGGATGAAATTCTCTTCCATGATGCTCTTTAGTGCGCTTTGGGCATTGCTGGTCTATGTTCCAGTCTGTCATTGGGTATGGGGCGGCGGCTGGTTAGCTGATATGGGTGTCATGGATTTTGCTGGTGGCATCGTGATTCATATTACCGCCGGTGTGTCTGCTCTGGTTGCGGCACTTGTTATGGGTAATAGAAAAGGTTTCCCCACGGTAGCAATGCCTCCGCATAACATGCCCATGGTTGTCACCGGAGCCGGGATGTTATGGGTAGGCTGGTTTGGATTTAATGCGGGGAGTGCATTAGCGGCCGATGGCTCGGCTGGAATGGCGATGTTGGTTACACATATTAGTGCTGCTGCAGGCTCATTAACCTGGATGGTTATCGAATGGGTTCGCTTTGGTAAGCCTAGTGTCTTAGGTATCGTAACTGGTATGGTTGCAGGGTTAGGTACAATTACGCCTGCGTCTGGTTTCGTTGGCCCCGCAGGCGCGTTGTTCATTGGAATAACCGCGGGTATCGTTTGTTTTTATGCGGTACAAATTATCAAGCGCCATTTACATATAGATGACTCTCTTGATGTCTTTCCGGTGCATGGTGTCGGAGGCATAGCCGGTTCGATATTAACAGGTGTATTTGCGGCTGAGAGTCTTGGTGGTCGAGGCTTGGGCGATGTTACTATCGCTCATCAAGTGGGAGTCCAAGCACTAGCAGTAGGGGTGACAATTATCTGGACTGTGGTTTTTACTTACATCATTTTAAAAGTACTGGATGCCATAATGGGCTTGCGTGTTTCTGAAGATCAGGAAGTAGAAGGTCTGGATGTCGTCATGCATGAAGAAACAGGTTACCATAATATGTAATCAGTATGGTGTGTAGTGCGTGTTCTGTAAAGTAGAGTGGCCAATAGCCACTCTATCCTAAAATTATGTCGGCGTTTTATTAATTTTTTATAGCAGATTTTTTTAGCTTTTATGGATACTAGCCAGATAATTGAAAATTATCGTAAACCAGCACTGATTACGTTCGCCGTGCTGTTGTTATATACATTAGTCGGTTTCGTTGTGTTGCCTAAGTATATGCAAAGTAAGCTGCCTGATCTAATAGAAACCGAGACAGGACGAAAAGCATCACTGGAACTTGTCGAATTCAACCCCTATTCTCTGGAATTAAGTCTGCAGGGTTTTTCCATGCAGGAAAAAGACCAGCAAACTTTTGTTTCCTTTAAAGAACTTTTTACCAATGTTCAGGTCTGGTCTAGTATCAGAAATTTGACGCTGGTTTTACAAGATCTCAGGCTTACAGAGCCTTTTGTCCGCATAGAATCATTAGCAGACGAGCAGTATAATTTTAGTGATTTATTGAGTAATGACAAGGAGCTGCCGCAGGAAGAAAAAACGGAAGAGCCAGAAGGTATTTTCCCTATTATCATTAATAATATAGGTCTTGTTGACGGACAATTTGTAACCATTGATGCGCTAAAAAAAGAACCTGTTAATAAAACTATGCGCAATATCAATCTGCGCCTAGTCAACTTTAGTACCTTGGTTGATAAAGACGCAGAATTAGGCTTTTCCATGGGGTTAAATAGTGGTAGCAAGCTACATTGGCAGGGTAATTTTGGAGTTAATCCTATATCATCTACGGGGCATATTACAGTAGAAGGTTTAAAGTTTAATGATGTTTGGAGCCTATTTTTACAAGATTTAGTGCATTTTAAATGGACAGCAGGGACTCAGGATATAGCCTTTAACTATGAGCTTTCATATCCAGCAGAAGAATTGTTGTTTAATTTAAGCAAAGGTCAATTGCTTACCAAAGGTCTTAGTTTTGTGGGGGCACAAAATACTCAGGAATTTTTAAAAATTCCTGAGTTGAAGATTGAAGGGCTTAGCTTTGACTTAAATAAACAAACGATTGATATCGAAAAAATAGCATCTAACGCTGCTGATTTTAAATTGTGGTTTGATCAAGCTGGCGAGTTAAATTTCCAGACCGTTTTTGCAACTGAAGAAAAAGAGCTGGAAATAGAGAAAGAAGGTGCTCAGGCTGAGCAGCAAGAAGCAACACTGCCCTGGGACATTAATATTCAGGATGTCGCCCTGAATTCAACAAAAGTTAACCTCAGCGATAAACGCAATAAAGAACCGGTTTTAGTCAATATAGCAGCCCTGGATCTGGGTATAAAAAACTATCATCTATTAGCAGGTAAATCCGTACAGATCACTGCAAATCAAGGTTATCTAAATCTTCAGGAACTGGTTTTATCCACAGACAAAGAGGCTGAACTAGTCAAAGTTCCCTCAATAAAGATCAGTGAAGTTGACTTTAATTTACAGGATAAGAAAGTCAAAATACAAGCCATTAATACTAGCGATGCGCTGATCAAATCGTGGCTGACAAAAGAGGGTGAGCTTAATTATCAAAGCTGGTTTGTCGCTGACTCAACACCTGCAAAGCAAGACTTCAAAGGCGGACAAAATACCGTGCCAGAATCTCCCTGGTTATTAGAATTAGCAGAATTTAAAATCGCTAATTATGCTGTTGAGTTTAAAGACGATACGCAGGCTGAACCGGTTAGCTTAAATTTATCGGCTTTGAATTTTTCGGTGACCGAGGTTAATACTCAGCAAGGAACGCGATTACCGGTTTCGTTTAGTTCGCGATTTAACAAACAGGGAGAGATAAAAATATCCGGCCATTCTGTTTTAGAGCCCTTTAATGCGGACCTGGATATAGCTGTTAGCAATGTCGGGATTGATAGCTTTGAACCTTATATTAATCAAGGCGTACGTCTGGATGTTATTGGCGGTAATTTTAATACGCAGGGTAAATTGGTGATTTCGCAGGCTAAGCAAGCCGATCTTAAATTGCAATATAAGGGACAAATTGATATTAAAGCGTTGCATACTCGCGACCAGATTTTAAAACAGGACTTTTTGAAATGGCAGAAATTAACATTGGCAGGCTTGGATTTTAATTTAACCCCAGGCACGTTAAAAATTAAATTAGTCACTTTAGAAAAGCCTTATATAAGAGTGATCATCAAGGAAGATAAGACTACCAATATTAATGACGTTATCATTTCCAGCAAGGATGATAAGAAAAAAGCAGCGGCAAAGAAAACAGGCTCAGTTAAAAAGTCAGTAAGTCCTTTTGTATATCAAATTGATAAGATCAAGGTAAGCAAGGGTGAGTCCGATTTTTCAGATTATTCACTTATTTTACCTTTTGTCGTGTATTTAAATGATTTAGGAGGGGGGGTAGATAGTATTTCCTCAAACCAAAAAACACAAACCAAGGTAGATTTAAAAGGTAAGGTTTTTGATTTATCACCCGTTGCAGTACATGGAGATTTTAATGCGAGTCTGGAAAAACTGGATATTGCAATGGAATTTAGAAGTTTTCCTCTACCGTTTCTATCCCCTTATATGGTTGAGTTTTCTGGCGATAAGATAGAAAAGGGCACAATGTCGCTAGATTTAAGATATCAGGTTAAAGATAAGCAACTCACCGCAAGTAATGATTTAATCATTGACCAGTTAGAATTAGGAGAGAAGGTAGATAACCCTGATGCTGTTAAATTGCCTGTGCGATTAGCGGCCGTTCTGCTTAAAGATAAAGATGGCAGGATCAATATTAAGATGCCGGTAAAAGGCAGTACGGATGATCCTGAATTTAGCGTGGGCCGTTTAGTGCAGGATGCTTTCGTTAATTTACTAGCTAAAGTAGCGGCATCACCTTTTACTGCAATAGGAGCTTTTTTAAATAGCGATGCTGATTTCAGTGTTGTTACATTTGCGCCAGGTAGTGCGAAAATAAATGCGCAAGAGGGTAAGAAAATTGATGATCTGATGTCCGCACTGGCGCAAAAAATAGAGTTAAGCCTTGAAATAAAGGGAACCTCCTATACAAATCAGGACTGGCCAGCAATGAACGAGATTGCCTTAAGGGAAAAGTTAAAACAAATACACGCGGATGAATTAAAAAAAACGAGTAAAACAAGGCAAGTTGAGTATATAAAATTATCCGAAGATGAATATCAGCGTTTACTAGCGGACTTATTTATTCAGACATTTCCTGAGCTAGCAGAACGCTCAATCTTTGGTACGCCTAAATTAACCTACCCAGATATGGGTGAGTTTTATGTGGTTGCTAATAATATGTTAACCGCCATGATTGAGCCAGATAATCATAAGCTAAGCATCTTGGCATTTAAACGAGCAAGAAATATTGCCCGTTATATGGTTGAGAAAAACAACGTTGAGCAAACACGAATATTTATTCTTGATGCTAAAGTACTAGATGAGGCTGACAATAATCAGTTAAATACTGATCTGTCTTTGATAGTCCAGTAATACTGTAGAGCGGACTTCAGTCTGCTATAAGCGAATAAATATCCCTACCGCAAGCGCACGGGGTATTAAGATGAATTGCCCGAAATAAAAGATTACATCGCAATGTTTTTTTAACGCGGCAAACAGTGGGGAATATAGCCCCAAGGGATTTAACTTGCGGACTAAAGCCCGCTCTACAAGAATCTTGCCGCACGTTTAATCACAGCTACCGAAGAGAGGCTCTGGCGGCAGTTAATCGTTATTGCTTGGCGAGGCCGTGCTTTTGTATGCGATACAGTAAGGTATCCCGGGATAGTCCTAATAAACGAGCTGATTTTGCACGGTTACCGTTAGTGCGTTGCAATGCCTGGTGGATAAGGTCTGCTTCTAGCTGGTTAAGATTAAGACCCACTTCAGGTAAAGCAAAATCCTGATTATTAGCCGTGCTGGTTTTGGTTGCAAAAAAATCATGCGGAAAGTTTTCCGCGTCAATGAGCTGGCCAGAGTATAGCACCGAAGTACGTTCGCATAAATTGCGTAATTCGCGTACATTTCCAGGCCAGTCGTAATTTTGCAGGATTTTAATCGCTTGCTTGCTAAATTTCGGCGGTGTTCTAGAATGCTGTTTGGCAAAATGCTCACTAAAATGTTTCAGCAAATGCTCTATATCATCAATTCTTTCTTTTAGTGCCGGAATTTCCAGAGGGATGACATTCAGTCGATAATACAAATCTTCCCTGAAATTTCCTGCATCAATTTGTTGCTGCAGGTTGCTGTTAGTTGCCGAGATGATGCGTACATCAACTGTATAAGGGGCAATGCCCCCAACGGCTAAACATTCACCACTTTCTAAAAAACGTAATAACTTTGCCTGAATACTGGTCGGTAAAGAGTTAATCTCATCCAGAAATAAAGTCCCACCATCAGCCGCTTGAAAAATACCTTTTTTATCACTAATAGCCCCCGTAAAAGAGCCTTTTTTATGACCAAATAATTCAGATTCAATCAGTGATTCAGGAAGTGCCGCACAATTTAGACAAACAAAAGGTTGCTCAGAGCGGTGGCTATCTTTCTGTATGGCCCTCGCCAGTACCTCTTTCCCTGTGCCTGTTTCTCCTTTAATCAGTACGGTAACATCTGTCGCAGCAATCATGTGAGCACTACGCAGTATATTATCAAATACAGGGGTGTGACTGATGATTTCTTTAAAATTGCTCATATACTAAAAATTGCAACCACAACTAATAACATCCCGATAATTTTCTTGGTTGTTTGTAAATTCGATAAACGGGTAATAAATGAACTCACCATACCTGAACCGGCGACTGCTGGTAAGGTGCCTAAACCAAAAGTTAGCATTGATAGCATGCTGGTTAATATATCTCCTGAGGTTGCGGCTAATGCGAGTGCTGTATAGACTAGCCCGCAGGGAATCCAGCCCCAGACCATGCCAAATAGAAAAGCTTGAGGTAGAGTCGCGACCGGAATTAACTTTCTGCCATACGGCTCAATAGTCTTCCAGAAAAAGGACCCAGTTTTTTCGATATAGGCGAAACTTGGAAACCAGCCAGCAATATAAAAGCCTGCGCCGGTAATAATTAATGCGGAAATTATCTGTAATACTCTATGCCCGTGATCTGCTCCTAGGGGTAAAGTGACTATTGATTCAATAAAACCTATGATCAGGCCTGCCAACATATAACTGAATATCCGGCCAAAGTTATAGCTAAATATAAAAGTAAGCATTTTAGATTTATTATTGCGAATTTCAGGCTTTAAACTATAGGATAAAGTTCCTATGATAGAACCACACATAGATACACAGTGCAGACTACTGAATAGGCCAATAAAAAAGGCAATAAAAATTGGTGAGCTTATAACTTGACTGATTTCCATAACGGGTATAATAGCATAACGTAATTAAGGAGAGATAGGAGCTATTATAATATTATTATTAGTGTGTTATATAGTATATTTGACTAGGTCATATGGCTTAGGTTAATTATTTAAAAAGGTTAATTTAATAAGCTCACTCTTTCTCTTCACCATGATCCTAGAAATATAAGTTGCTCAAGGCTTCTAGCGCAAGCTATTGATTATACAGAACTTAAAAAACACCGGCTTAACCTGTGGGTGAAGCTAAGGTTTGTCTAATTGCGTGCACAATTATCCATAAGCCGACAAAGGGAAAACTGATAAAAAAATAAAAAACCGGACTGGCATCAAAAGCCGCGAGGATATTATTGCCTGCCATTGGTAATGGCAAACCAGACACCGCCATTCCAGACGATTGCGAATATCTATGTTTGCCAACATTATCTGGCAGATTGGAAGAAAACCTGGTTGCTAAGCATGGTGGACATAGTTTTTTAGCGGCAACGACAGTAATAGTTATAATAATACGTGAAATAAAATCAGACAAAAATAAAATGTTACATAAACTCGATCAATTACATTTTGATAACTGTTTTATCCAGGACTTACCTGCCGATACCATTACTGGACAGCACCCTAGACAGGTAGAACACGCCTGTTATTCAGAGGTGACGCCAACGACAGTGAGTGACCCTAAACTAATAGCTTACGCTTCAGAGGTCGCTGCATTATTTGATTTATCCGCAGACGATTGTAAAAGCGAACATTTTACTCAGGTTTTTGCCGGGAACCAGTTGGCGGAGGGAATGCAAGCTTATGCCATGTGTTATGGAGGCCATCAGTTCGGCCATTGGGCGGGACAACTGGGTGATGGTCGGGCGATTAATTTAGGCGAAGTGCTAAATAAAAAAGGTGAACGTTGGGCAATGCAGCTAAAAGGTGCAGGGCTCACACCGTATTCACGCACAGCCGATGGCCTGGCTGTATTACGTTCTTCGGTACGCGAATTTTTATGCAGCGAAGCAATGTATCATCTAGGTGTACCCACCACCCGCGCACTTTGTCTGATTACTACCGGCGAAAAGGTAATGCGGGATATGTTTTATAATGGTAATCCAGAACTGGAAACAGGGGCGGTAGTCTGCCGGGTTGCACCTTCGTTTATTCGCTTTGGCAGTTTTGAAATTCATGCTGCCCGGCAAAATGTCGATTTGCTGCGTGAACTGGTTGATTACACCATGCGCACCGATTTCCCACATTTAGGTGAGCCTAATGCCGAGACTTATCTAGCCTGGTTTAAAGAAGTCTGCGTTAAAACCGCTGAAATGATTATGCACTGGCAACGCGTAGGCTTTGTACATGGGGTGATGAATACCGATAATATGTCGATTTTAGGTCTGACTATCGATTATGGGCCTTATGGCTGGCTGGAAAATTATGACCCGGACTGGACACCGAATACTACAGATAAAGAACAGCGGCGCTACCGGTTCGGCAACCAACCACAGATAGCCGGGTGGAATTTAAACCAGTTGGCAAATGCTATTTATCCATTAATAGAGCAAGTGGAACCCTTGCAGGAAGCACTTAGATTGTATAGCAATACCTTTATCGCATCGTATCAACAAATGCAGAATGAGAAATTAGGCTTACAGGTTTTTGAGCCTGGGACGGACAAAGAATTACAGGATGAGTTACTTAAAATATTAGTCATAGCAGAAACGGATATGACGATTTTTTATCGTAAACTCGCCAATATTTCTACTGAAACAGAGTTAAGCGATGCCGAGTTGATCGATGAATTACAGGAAGCCTATTATCAGCCTGAACAATTAACTGAGGCAATTAAAGCCCAAATAGTCTCATGGCTACGTCAATATATCGTCAGGGTACAGGAGGATAAAACTGATGATATGCGCAGAAAAGAGGCGATGAATTCAGTTAATCCGAAATATGTACTCAGGAATTACTTGGCTCAATTGGCCATCGACAAAGCAGAACAGGGTGATAATAGTATGGTGAATGAACTATTAGAAGTATTACGTCACCCCTACGATGAGCAACCCGAACACCAAGCGTGGGCAGAAAAAAGACCCGATTGGGCGCGCACCAAAGCAGGATGCTCGATGCTGTCTTGTAGCTCTTAATCAATCTGTAGGCTGGGTTAGATTATCCAGCGTAGCGCAGATAACGTAACCCAGCAATAGACTACTCAGATTACGATCCAACAATGACAGAAACAAATATGCAGGTTGCCCAAGGGCAATTTAATATGCAGCGCTTTCCAATAGAAAAAAACCAGAAATTGCGCGCCTGGGATGCAGCAGATGAATATTTGTTAAATGATCTTGCAGCTAAATTGAAACGCGTCGAAAATCCACGGATACTGATAATCAACGATAACTTTGGCACACTAGCCGTCGCTTTACATGCATTTAGCCCGTATTGTATCTCTGATTCTTTTATCTCTTTGACCTCAACCGCCGAAAATTTAGCGCAAAATAAGCTACCGGAAAATGGTGCACAGTTATTGACTAGCCTGCAACAGCCAGACGGGGAATTTGATTTTATCCTGATTAAAGCACCTAAAACTGTAGCGTATTTAGAAGATACTTTAATTCGCCTGCAAGCACGATTAAAACCAGATACACAGTTAATTGTTGCTGGCATGGTTAAAAATCTACCCGCTTCAGTCTGGCGAACTGTGGAACTGTTAGTGGGGCCTACAGCACCGTCAAGAGCAGTTAAAAAGGCGCGGTTGATTTATGCGCAGCCGGATTCTCAGCGTAATATTCTGGCAAATCCCTACCCAGTCACTTACCAACTTGAAAATACCGACTACCAGATTAGTAATCATGCCAATGTCTTTTCACATAAAAGTCTGGATATAGGCACGCGGTTTTTTCTGCAACACTTACCCCAGGATAATAAATACCGGCAAGTAGTCGATCTAGGGTGTGGCAATGGCGTAGTCGGCTTAATATTTGCAGCAAACAATTCTGGTGCCCAGTTGCATTTTATTGATGAATCCTATATGGCGGTAGCGTCAGCACAGCTCAATTTTGAACGCGCATTTCCAGCCCGAAAAGCAAGCTATACTGCAAGTGATGCATTAAGAGATTTGTCGCCTGACTCCGTAGATCTGGTTTTATGCAACCCGCCTTTCCATCAGCAAACAAGCATAGGCTGTCATATAGCCATGCGTATGTTTCAACAGGCAAAAAACGTATTACGTTCTGAAGGTGAGCTCTGGGTAATTGGCAATCGCCATTTAGGCTATCAGACTAGTCTGAAAAAATACTTTCCCACAGTAGAGTTAGTCGCCTCGAATGTGAAATTTATTATCCTTAAAGCCAGCTGTTAAAGGAATCTGTAGTGCAGATTATTAAGTCGCCAGTGGCTGTAGAAGAAAACATCAAGAAATCACGCTTTATAGGCTTGCTATATCCTTGTAGCAGTGAAGCCGAAGTGCAGGTCTATTTAACGGACTTGCGAGCTGAGCATGCATCCGCGAACCATATCGTATTTGCCTACCGTATCAAGACAGACAAGGGAACTGTTTGCCGTTTTTATGATGCTGGCGAGCCCTCGGGAACAGCGGGGAAACCAGTTTTTAAATACATAGAAGGGCATGACCTAATCAATATACTGTGTGTAGTCGTTCGTTATTTTGGTGGCATTAAATTAGGCGTAGGCGGCTTAACGCGCGCTTATGGAAAAAGTGCCAAACTCGCCATACAAGCCGCTGAAGTGGTTGAGTATATTGAGCTTACTACGCTGTTATTTATTCTAGATTATAATCAGTTGCCATCATTTGAATACACATTACACAAGCATTATGGCAAAATTATTAGCAAGGATTTTACAGGACAGGTTAAATTTCTGGTGCAATTACCCGAAAGTCAGACGGATGATTTTTTACAGCTATATCCAGGTGGGGTTTATCAATAGCTAACTGGTTTATATGGGTTTTTCTGATTACGAATAACTCTCAGCCATAGCATTCATAGTTCCATAAGTATTCGCAGTATAAAGTTCAATAGGTGGGGTGCTTGCATTGGTATTGCCTCACGTAGGCTAGCCTACGCCCCAATAGTAGAGCTAAAACATGCAGGAATGATGGAGTATAGCTGAGAGTTATTGGTAATCAGGTAGGTTTATGTGGACTAATTATCGACAAGCGATGAAATAACTAAACAAATTGCTCTTAGTTGTAAATTTTTTATATGCCAAGCACGAGCTTTGCGCCTTCATTTAAAAAACCAATATGCTTTGGACTTAATTTCCCCACTTGTTCAGTCAAAAATGATTTATCTAAGGTGATTAACTGGGAAACATATACAACAGAATCACTATTCAGGCTCGAGTGTTTCTTCAGGATTTTAAAATTACCTGGAGCATCTGCTAAACGAAGATTAGAAGGAACAACCACTACTACAATTACTGTTTGAATGAGACTTTGATTAAAAATATTTGCAGAAATCATGATAACTCGGCGGTGATAGCCTATCTCTGGACCCCTGGGTTCGACCATTGAAGCCTACTATATTTTTCCTTGTTTCATTACAGAATTTTAATTTTATTCTGCACCCGATTATTCATTCTCCTTAATTTATATCCTTTAAACTAAGCCAAATATTGGTGAAGAAACACAAAAAAAGGCTAGCGACAGTTTTATCTTGAGTAGTATACTGCCGAGACTGGTAATACAAATAGCTAACTTAGATTGGAGCTAATGATGAAATTTATTTTGTCCTGAATAATTAAACTAGAAAATCGCAATGAAGCCCTTAGACGTGTGTTAAGTAAGGAAACTTTAGCCGTGGAAGGCATTGCAATTTTAGGACACTAGCATAATGACAATCTGCTTAACGGCAGGGCATTAGTCGAGGCAAATAACGCAGCGACTATAGCAAAATGGCTTATGGACTGGACCGACCTTAATGATAACGAATTAACACCTGTCATCGACGATGACGGAATTGCGCCAACTTTCAATTTGAAAGCAAAAGATTCAAAACTATAAATTAATCTGATTAAACTTGGGGTAGGGGATACTTTCTAGGATGATGGTATAAACTCTTGTTTTACGAGCAATCTTGAGAGTAACACAGTATTGAATTTATTTGAGTTATGCGTATCAATAACCGTAGTTTCTAATTGGCTTCAGAAATTCGCCATTTGGGGCCTGACGTTTTTTTCTGCTAAATGTTGGAATGTTAGAACTTCCCCCTGTTTTCCCTACATTTTCATGGTTTTCTTACGAAGTTGATTGTTAAAACACACCAGTTTTCTGACATTATTATTCCTGATAATGAAATAGAGATTTCGGCTATTCGCTCGCAAGGGTCGGGCGGGCAAAATGTTAATAAAGTATCCTCGGCAATTCATTTGCGCTTCGATATTAAGGCATCTACTCTGCCTGAATTCTTTAAACAGCGGCTGTTAGCTTTAAGCGATAAACGGATCAGCAAAGAGGGTGTGATTATTATAAAGGCGCAACAATATCGAACCCAGGAAAAAAACCGCAGTGATGCAGTGCAACGTTTAGCGGATATTATTACCTCAGTAACATTAGTACCAAAGGTAAGGCGAGCAACCAGACCTGGTAAAGGAGCTAGGAAAAGACGCCTTGATGATAAGGCTAAGCGAAGTAAGACAAAGGCTTTGCGCGGCAAGATAGTAGATTAATGATGCTGTTTTAGAGTCGTATAAGTGGGAAGTGATCCGCTAAAATCAAGCTGGCTTGCCCCCCCCCATTATTTCCTGTTGCTTTTGAGTAAGCCTACCTAACTCTCCAGTTATCCAGAGAAATAACGAATCTTGACACAAGGGTGACTTAGGGTTATAAAGAAACTGTCTAGAGTCAGATGCATGAGCATCGTTGACAGATATAAAAATAACAATTAATTAGAGAGATGCAAATGAAACAGATCAAATTATTTTGTTTATTACTAATTTCGGGTTTTTGGGGCGGCGGCGGTATTGCATTCGCACTCCACCAAACTGAGGCCTGTACGATTGCAGACAGTAACCTCAATTTATCAATAGGCTGTATTGATGTAGGCGGAGAAAAATACCAAGCAGCCTTAGAGTTTTTACCGAAACAATCGGAAGGTAGTTATATTTGGACTTATCCAGGTGGAGCAAAGAAAATTTCAGCCACTCTTACTGCGCTTTCAAACGAGCAATGCGGTACGATGGATGAGCAACTTAACATTCATTTCAGCTGTGTTAATGCGAATGGAACCTTATATGATGCACGGTTAACTCCATTAGCCTTGAACACCTGGACATTATCTAGTGCCGATGAATTAGTTACCGACGGGGCGCACGCAGATTGTACTCCCACTGTAAACCCTGCCTGGGTCACTAAGCCATCTTTGCCGGTTGAAATTCCGAATGGAGTCGATGCAACGTCCTGCGACTTCTATGAATTTGGATGGCAGTCTTACCTGTATTTGATGGCAAGTAATACTGATAATCCT
>LWDU01035435.1_pt1 | contig 39124 bp, 27 predicted proteins | sample 727161 | NCBI WGS metagenome assembly LWDU01 (sample SAMN04566230, study PRJNA314399) | hydrothermal vent metagenome | isolation source: deep sea hydrothermal plume seawater | place: Mexico: Gulf of California, Guaymas Basin | collected 2004-07-11
TTAGCGGCAACCCAGGCAAGCTTTAACGGCTCGGCCGGCGCCATGGTGAAATCGGAATGAAGCGATAAGGGTACGCCGGCCTTAATGAATTCCTGACCAAGAAAAATCTTCTCTGCCCGCTCTGCACCCAGGCCAATCTCAGAGTATTTCTCGCCTAAGGTATAAAGATAATAAGGCTGCGCAGATACAAAGGCGCCCAATTCGCCCATTCGTTTTGCCTGCTCGGTGGTCGTATAGCCGACATGATGCAAAGTGAATCGATGGTCCTGGCGCGGCGTCTCACTAAGCAACACGGCCAGCACATCGAGTACAACGTCGACGCCTCTGTCGCCATTGGTATGCACATGAATCTGATAACCAGCCTGCCAGTACCGCCGCGCTACGGTCATAAGCGCCTTCGGGTCCATTAGCCATTCACCCTTGTGTCCGTCCAGATAGCCCGGCGGGTTCATTTGCATTAGCTGCGAATAAAAGGCGCCATCTGCAAATAGTTTGACCTGTTTCAGCCACGAAATATTGCCGGCTTTCAGTTGTTGAAGCCCCTGTAGCCGGGCAAGACTCTTAGCTCCACCGGCAGGTGTCCCAAAGGCGTTGCCATTGGCAACCATCAGCGTTCGAAATGGAGCATCGCCAAAAACTTCCGCAACCAGAGGCCAACTTCTGTCGAAATCAAAACCGCCCGCGGACATATCGGCAATGGTTGTTATGCCACCGGCATGGACGATTTTTTTCGTTAGTTGCAGACCGCGTCGAAATCGCTCTTCCGACAACAACACTGAGCTCATTTTCGCCATGGCAACAGAAAGACCGGTTTCAAAAAAGTGCCCTTCTGCCAGTTTGACGTGCGGGTGTTCCTGCACATCTTCCGCTTCGATCCCCATCGCTTTAATGGCGGCCGTATTGGCAATCAATTCATGGAAACTGCGATGCCATACAACCACTGGCTGAGAGCCTGAGATTGAATCCAGATAAGCTCTCGACATTTCGCCATGAAAATAGTGATGGTAACCCCAGGTAATAAACCAGGATTTCCGATCGCTCAATGCAATGCGCTCGATCAATCTATCCCGATAATTCTCCTGGCCCTGAACGGCGGCAACATCACGATCAGGGAACCGCCAATCAAACGGCGTGATGAATTCCATTGGCAGCAATAACGCAGCCATCGCCGGATGTAGATGATTGTCGATAAACCCTGGCATAAGGATTTTATGCTCGAAAGTCCGGTCAATCTGCACCGGTTCAGCAAGCGATTCCTGCAACTTTTCCCGAAGTTCGTCTGCATCACCAATCGCGATCACTCGACCTTTAGCAACCGCAACCGCCGTTGCTGAATCGCGCTCGGCTTCCATGCTAATAATTTTCTTGGCGACAAAAATCTTCACTGAATCCGCGGCCAACGGCGGTGCAGAGACCAGCAACACAATAAACAGCAACCGATGCAATGAGCCCCATGATAGGATAGTCATGTCTTTTCCCTGCAACCAGTCACTTTGAACATTACACCATTCGACGCCCCTCTTGGAGCAAAGGTTAGCGGCCTGGATCTGTCCTTAACCCTGGACGAACACTCCTTTTCAGATTTATACGCAGCCTGGCTGGAGCACTCAGTACTGGTCATTCCTGATCAGTCGTTGACGGAGCTGGCCCTGGTCGAATTCAGCCAGCGACTCGGTCAGTTAGAACTCCCTCCAGCCAGTGAGACCAGAGCGAGGGGCGACGGCGGCGCGAGCCTGCCAGAAATATGGACAATTTCGAATGTTAAGGTTGATGGCGTTGCGATCGGCGGGCTGGGGAATTTCGAAGCAGACTGGCATACCGATATGTCCTATCTGGAAACCCCCCCCATCGCCAGCGTCCTGTACGCCCGGGAAATTCCTGAAGTAGGCGCCAATACGTCGTTCGCTGATATGTATGCGGCCCTCGACAGTATGCCCGCGGGCTTACGCCAACGACTGAGTGACATCCGCGTGCAACACGATTCGGCCTACACTAGCGTCGGCACCCTGAGAGACGGCGCAACAAAGGTTGGCGATGCCAGCGAGGCTGTAGGCGCTATCCATCCAGCGGTTCGGACTCACCCGGAAACAAATCGCCAGGCGCTCTATATGGGCAGAAGACTCAATGCGTCGATCCAAAATATGCCAATGGAGCAAAGTGAAGGCTTGCTCGATGAAATCTGGTCGTTCTGCACACAGCGTCAGTTCGTCTACGAACATGTCTGGCAGATCGGCGATCTGGTCATGTGTGCCTTCGATTCAGAGCAACGACGAATCATGTGGCGAACCCAGGTCAACGCGCGCTAATTCCAGCAACATATTTCCTCAATGAGTCCAGAGGCAGACTTGCTTTCAGGCCAGCGAGCATCTGCCACAGACATTCTGCTACAGTGGCGTTTCTACCGGAACAGCCAAGATAAGGAAGTCAATCCATGACTCAGATGACAACAGAAGAAGCCTTCGTCAAAGTTCTGCAGATGCACGGCATCGAACACGGATTCGGTATTATCGGCTCAGCTTTCATGCCCATCTCCGATTTATTTCCTCAGGCCGGCATCAAATTTTGGGATGTCGCCCACGAAGGTAATGGCGGCATGATTTGCGATGGCTATACTCGGGCCACCGGTAAAATCGCAATGGCTATCGCTCAGAATGGCCCTGGCATCACCAATTTTATCACGCCGATCAAGACAGCCTATTGGAACCACACTCCAATGTTGCTAGTGACCCCCCAGGCTGCAAACAAGACCATTGGCCAGGGCGGTTTCCAGGAAGTAGAGCAAATGGCTTTGTTTAAAGACATGGTTTGCTATCAGGAAGAAGTTCGCGATCCCTCGCGCATGGCCGAAGTACTTAATCGAGTTATCGCCAAGGCAATACGTGGCTCAGCACCGGCCCAGATCAATGTCCCGCGAGACTATTGGACCCAGGTTATCGATATCGAAATGCCTCAGATCGTCGAATTCGAAAGACCAGCCGGGGGTGCCCGGGCAACCAGTGAGGCCGCGAAATTACTTTCCGAAGCTTCCTTCCCCGTCATTTTATCCGGCGCCGGTGTTGTCATCGGTGACGCCATTGCCGCTTGCCAAACCCTGGCTGAACGCCTGGACGCACCGGTCTGCAACGGCTACCAACACAACGACAGTTTCCCAGGCAGTCACCCCCTGGCTTGTGGACCGCTCGGCTACAACGGATCAAAAGCGGCAATGGAATTGATCGCCAAAGCGGATGTTGTTCTGGCGTTAGGCACTCGATTGAACCCCTTCTCAACATTGCCAGGCTACGACATTGATTACTGGCCTAAAGACGCAAAAATTATTCAGGTCGATATCAACGCCGACCGAATAGGCTTGACCAAAAAAGTGACGGTCGGCATCTGCGGCGATGCACATCTGGTCGCGAACCAGATTCTGGGTCAACTAGCGCCGACCGCCGGCGACACTAACCGCTCGGATCGCAAGCAAGCTATCCATGAAGCTACTGCTAACTGGCGACAGACGCTGGCGGGTATGGATCACGAGGACGATGATCCCGGCACATCCTGGAATGCAGACTCTCGTGATCGAGAGCCGGAACTGATGTCTCCACGACAGGCCTGGCGAGCGATTCAATCCGGGCTGCCAGCAGATGTCATTATCTCCAGCGATATCGGTAACAATTGTGCAATCGGCAACGCCTATCCAACCTTCGAGCAAGGTCGTAAGTATCTGGCTCCGGGTTTGTTTGGCCCATGCGGCTATGGCCTGCCGTCAATACTCGGCGCCAAGATCGGCTGCCCCGATGTGCCAGTCGTTGGCTTTTCAGGCGACGGTGCCTTCGGTATTTGTATGAACGAAATGACGTCCTGTGGCAGAGACGACTGGCCAGCCATTACCATGGTGATTTTTCGCAACTATCAATGGGGCGCAGAGAAACGAAATACCATTCTTTGGTATGACGATAACTTTGTCGGTACAGAGCTAAGCCGAGACGTCAGCTACGCTGGTATTGCAAAAGCCTGCGGTCTGGAGGGTATCCAGGTTCACACCACGGAACAATTGACCACCGCTATCGATCAGTCCTGTAAGGCGCAAGCAGAGGGTGTCACAACATTTATCGAGATTATCCTAAACCAGGAACTCGGCGAACCGTTCCGCAGGGATGCCATGAAGGCGCCTGTTTCAGTTGCCGGTATCAATCCCGAGGACTTCCGGCCGCAGCGTTAAGGTTTATTGTCGAATCATCGCCAAGGTTACGACGGCAGTTTCGAACACCTCGTCGGTCGTCGCTCCTCTGGACAGATCGGCGAGCGGATGTGTGAAACCTTGTAATATGGGTCCAATCGCAGCAGCTCCGCCCAGATGCTGGACCAGCTTATAGGCAATATTGCCCGCATTCAGATCAGGAAAAATCAGCACGTTTGCTCGCCCGGCAACATTGCTGCCGGAACCCAGCTTGAGTGCAGCCACTTCAGGGACGATCGCCGCGTCTGCCTGTATATCACCGTCCACCAGCAACCCGGGCGACTTTTCACGGACCAATTCAACCGCCTTGATCACCTTATCCGCGTGCGGATGACTGGCACTGCCTTTTGTCGAGAACGATAACATCGCAACGCGTGGCTTTTCGGTTAATAGTTGTTCGGCACTCGCCGCGGCGGCTATCGCGATATCGGCCAGCTGTTCTGAACTCGGGTCAACATTAACCGCGCAATCGGCGAACACCATCGGCAATCCGCTTCGCGGCTTCATGATAAAAAAGCTCGATGGTGTCTTGATGTCATCACTTAACCCAATGCAAAGCCGAGCGGCTTCAATCACCCGCCGGGTTGGGTTTGCGATCCCGGCTACCATCGTTTCAGCGTCACCCGCTCGAACCATCATTCCGGCAAAATACAGCGGCTTGTTCACCGCTCGTTGAGCAACTGCCGCGCTGACCGAACGAGGACCAGCTGCATACTGCTGCGCATAACGCTCAAGTATCGGACTCGCCCCTGGGTCAATGACGGTACAACCCTTGAGCTCACTTAACTCATCAGCGCCCGCCAGCAAAATAACTTCAGCAATCCCAAGCTCTACAATTCGGATGGCTGCCGCCTGGATACGCTGATCACCACCTTCAGGAAACACAATCCGCCCGGCTGCTGAACGCGCCCGGTCGACATACACATCAATAAATGAATCCTGCTGCGCCATCGCAGGCCTAGCGATCTTGCAAGGGGGTGTAAGTTTTTAGATCAGGTCCGTTGTACTGGAGCAACGGTCTAATGAGAATATTGCTTTCCATTTGCTGCAGAACTTGCAACGTCCAGCCAGGCACTCGCCCCACTGCAAATATCGGGACAAACAGGTCCTGTGAAATTCCGTGCAGGTGATAAATGACCCCGGAGTAAAAATCGACATTCACATTCACGCCGTGCCTGGAGTAAGGCTGCATCGCCTCAACCAGGGCAACCAGTATCTGGTTCCATTGTGGTTCGCCCTTCTCGATCGACAACCGTTCAACACCATCGCGCAGGTGTCGGGCTCTTGGATCTTCTGCTCGATAGACACGATGACCAAATCCCATAATGGCTTCACGATTCGCGCGCTTCGCTTTCACATAAGCTTTGGCATCGCCCGGATCACCAATCTCACGCGCCATCTTCATGACGTTTTCAGCCGCACCGCCATGAGCAGGTCCAGACAGCGCACCAATGGCCGCTGTCACCGCTGCATGTAAATTGGCATCCGTGCCCGCGACCACCCGGGCTGTAAACGAAGAGGCGTTCGACCCATGTTCAGCATGCAGAATGAAATCCAGATCCATCAGCCCTGCAGCGCCTTCACTGGGGGCTTCGCCTGACAGCATGGCCAGAAAATTTGCCGCATGACCCAGGGTTTGATCAGGCGCTATCAGCGCCTTGCCTTGCCGCAGGCGGTGATGGGCGGCGACAATAATAGGCACCTGTGAGCTTAAACGAATACCTTTTCGAATAGTCGCCTCAGCTGAGTTGTCGGCTGTATCCGGATCAAACGCTGCCAATGCGGAGACTGCGGTTCTGAGTACATCCATGGGATGAGCGGTACAGATCGATTTTATAATGTCGAAGATTGGCTCTGGCAGCTGTCGCTCTGCTTTCAGGCTTCTGTCAAATTCAGCCAGTTCCGCCTGGTCTGGCAGCTCAGCATGCAACAGCAGGTAGGCCGTTTCCTCAAAGGTTGAATGCTCCGCCAGGTCGTGGATCGAATAACCGTAGTATCGAAGCTCACCGGCCTGGCCATCGATATAAGTCGCTGGCGATCGGTCGAAATAGACGCCTTTCAGACCGCGATGGATTCTTTTTTCTGCTGCATCCTTACTCATCACTGCTACCAATATTTTCTGCTGCGTCCTTACTCATCACTGCTACCAATATTTTCTGCTGCGTCCTTACTCATCACTGCTACCACTATTAACCAGGTTAAAGACGAATCAATTCCTGCTTCAGAATCTCCACCATTTCATCAATCTGCTCTTTCTCGACGATCAATGCTGGTGCAATCAGCCCTGCATCACCGGTCGTCTTAATATGCAAACCAGCATCAAAAAGACGCTTTTGAAGCAGGTTCCCGCGAACGCCCGGCGCACCTTCAGATGCGATATCAAAGCCTGCTAACATGCCATAACCTCGTACATCAGTCACCATACCAAGGTTCTGAAGCGAGAACACTGATTCCAAAAAGTAACCTGACATTTCCGCCGCCCGGTCAAACAACTTCTCTTTCTCAAAAATATCAAGGGTAGCAATGGCTGCCGCGCAAGCTGCGGGATGTGCAGAGTAGGTGTAACCATGGGCGAGTTCAATCACATCGCGTGGATGTGCATTGACGACCGTTTCGTAGATTTCATCCTGCACGGCAACTGCTCCCATTGGCTGAGCGCCATTGGTCAACGCTTTCGCCATGGTCATAATGTCCGGAACCACACCGAATGCGTCCGACGCAAAGGCTGCGCCTGTCCGTCCAAATCCGGTCAGCACCTCATCCATCACCATCAGAATCTCGTGCTCGTCACAGAGCTCTCGAATGCGCTCTAGGTAGCCTACCGGCGGCACCAACACACCGGTTGAACCTGCAATCGGCTCGATAAAGCAGGCCGCTATCGATTTTGCTCCGTGAGTTTGCACAATCCGCAATAAATCATCTGCTAACTCCTCACCTCGGAGCAAAGGTTGACCCATGGAGTATCGCTGCTCAGGGTCAAAGGTCGAACGCATATGCACCACACCTGGCACCATGGCGTTGAAACCTTGCCGATTCTTCATCAGTCCGGACAGTGATGTGCCGCCGATATTAACGCCATGATAGGCCCTGTCGCGTGAGACGAACACATTTCTACCGCCTTCCCCCCGGGAAGCATGGTATTGCAATGCAATTTTCATCGCTGAATCTACGGCTTCAGATCCTGAATTACAGAAAAACACATGGTTCATGTCGGCCGGGAACAGTGGAACCAATTTGTTGGCCAGTTCGAACGAACGGGGATGGCTTCGAAGAAACGAGGGAATGTAATCCAGTTGCGCCAGCTGGGCGGCAACTGCTTCGGTTATTTCCGGGCGGCAATGACCGGCCGCGGTTGTAAACAATCCAGAAGCGCCATCGAGTAATTTGTCTCCATGCTGGTTCCAGAGATGCACACCTTCGCCTTTAACCACCAATCTCGGATCATCCTTAAAAGATTTGTTATCTGTAAAAGGAATCCAATGGCTTTCCAATTCTGCTCGTACCAGATCCATCGCTGTGGACGCTGTTTGTACAACGCTATCCTGTCCCATGTGCGCTCCTTTCAATTTCTCTAGATGTTAACGATAATGATGACCGAGCTAGAGTAATGCACCTGCATCAAGCTGGTAGAGCCAAGTATGGTTAAACGATCACACCAGAACATGTGGAAGCAGTTAATCAAGTTGTCCAAAGACAGCGACTTGGGTCTACAAACACAACTACGAAAATCTGTTGCCAACCTCATTCTGGAACGAAGTATCAGTCCCGATATGCCACTACCTTCAAGTCGGGAGTTGGCATGGACCCTCGAAATATCTAGAAGCACTGTCACCCTGGTCTACCAACGCCTGGTCGATGAAGGCTTTCTGGTCAGTCGCGAACGACAGGGCTACTTCGTCAATCCGGAACTGGTCGGTGCATCCCCAGCCAACGAACCCGGAGGACCTGAGATCACGCCTCGCGGCGATTGGTCGAATCGCCTGAAGCACCGGATCACTTCTCAGCGCAATATTACCAAGCCACTTGACTGGTACCGCTATCCGTTCCCTTTTATTTTTGGCCAGATCGGCGCAGACCTGGTGCCGATAGCGGAATGGCGAGAATGTTGGCGACATGCCCAGGGAGCACGAACAATAACCCGCAGCGGCTATGATCTGTTCGACCAGGATGACAAATCACTGATTGAACAACTCCGGGTTCGAGTGCTGCCAAGGCGAGGCATCTGGTGTCACCCAAATAATATTTTGATTTCGCTGGGCACTCAGAACGCACTTGCCATGATTGCAAAACTGCTGATTAAGCCCGACAACATCGTCGGCATGGAAAACCCGGGCTATCCCGATGCACGCAACCTGTTTGCATTGGAGACTAACAACATCAAACTCCTGGATGTCGATTCAGAAGGGCTCATCGTCGATGATCAGCTCAATGAATGCGATTACCTTTACATCACTCCAAGCTATCAATCGCCCACCACGACGACTTTGTCGCCTGATCGCCGCAGACTATTGCTCGCCAAAGCCAGAGCCCACGATATCGTCATCATTGAGGATGACTACGAATCAGAAGCCGCCTTTGGTGACGAACCGATTCCTTCCTTAAAAAGTGCAGATGAACACAATTCCATTATCTATTGCGGCAGCTTGTCGAAATCGCTGTCACCAGGATTACGCCTTGGCTTCCTCGTGGCTGACACAGAGTTAATCAACGAAGCTCGAGCCCTGCGACGACTTTCAATCAGGCATCCGCCGCCGATGATTGAATCGACTGTCGCTCACTTTATTGAACTCGGTCACTATGATTCACACTTAAATCGCTTGTCGAAAGCTTATCGCGAGCGGTGGTCTACCATGGCTGAAGCGACCGACAAATACTTTCCCCAGGCGCATCGCCGCACTTCGTTTGGTGGCACGTCCTTCTGGATCACAGCTCCCGAAGGTCTGGACGCGGAACAACTGGCTGTAAAGGCACTCAAAAAAGGTATCATCATTGAGCCTGGCACCGTACATTTCGGCGAACCCAACCCGCCGAGAAACTACTTCAGACTTGGTTTTTCCGCGATTACCGTTGACCAAATTACACCCGGCATTAAGTTGCTGGCGAAAATCATCGATGAATCGGTCTCCTCAGCATGATATCTGTCTGGCATTAATCGATGAGGTTAGCGCACCACCAGAATACCTGCGTTCTCTGGTCTGATCGTGATGCACGCTCTGGCCCTATCGAAGCTTGTACCTATCCACTAAAGTTTTGTTACTAGAGCGACAACAAACTCGACATTATTGCTGTGCCAATTGAGACCATATCTAAAACGCCTGTTTCAGGTTGGCGTTACCAGGTGGCTGTCTCAGGCTTTACCACAGAGAACGTCGATTACTAGAATCATTAACCACAGGAAATAGGTATGTTAATCAGAACAACACTCGCCCCTGCATTTCTAGTGCTAACAGCACTTTGCGCTATCTCGGGCAACATCTACGCTGCAAAAAGCGTGATGGAAGAAGTCATCGTCACCGCTGAACGTCGGGAAGTGAACCTTCAAAGCGTTCCTGTGGCCGTTACCGCCTTTACGGGTGAAGAAATGGATGCCCAGGGTATCGTCGACATTAAGGGCATCACCGAGAGAACGCCTGGTTTTACCATGGGCGTTTTCAACCCAGGACAACCTCAGTTTTACATTCGCGGTATCGGTTCAAATGAAGATGGTGCAGGCGGTGACCAGTCGGTCATTGTCTTTGTTGACGAAGTTTATATTGGTCGCTCAGCCGGCTCCGACTTTCAGTTGTTCGACCTCGAGCGCGTTGAGGTATTGCGTGGTCCCCAGGGTACTCTGTTCGGCAAAAACGTTATCGGTGGCGCAGTCAGCCTCATTAGCAAAAAGCCAACAGAAGAAACCGTGATGAAGTTCGAGGGAACCGTTGGCAACCTGGAAGAGAAGTCTCTGCGAGGTTTGATCAGTGGCGAGATTGCAGAGAATGTCTATGGCAAGGTCTCTTTCTCTAGCCGTCGACGAGATGGCTATGTTGATTCACGCATTGGTGAGTTTCCGGAGTTTTTCCCTGACACGAGTGTCGATGACCAGCATGACATCAATACTGACAGCATAAGGACTGGCCTGCGTCTGACGCCGTCCGACCGGCTGGAGGTAAATCTGACGGCAAACTATTCCACCATGGATCGTGCTGGCCCCACTTACATTTCAATTGGCCCAGGCGGCATACCCTACAACGCAAACGCCTCTTTGGACCCCAACTACGGCAATAATATTCACAAGAACTTCGTCGAAGACCCAGGCTCATCTGAGACAGATATCTTCGGAGTCACAGCCAGATTTGACTATGAGCTGACTGATTCGATTACGTTTACATCACTGACTTCGTTCCGGAACGTCGACTCTGAGCAGGACTGGGCGCTTTCCACACCAAACCTTAGCGCTTTGTTTGTGTCAGGGGGTGCCGTACCGCTTTATCTAATTGGCAACAACAACTACACGGATGAATCGGACACCTTTACCCACGAGTTCAGGTTAACCGGCGGCAGCGACAGGTTGTTCTGGATTGGCGGCCTCTACTACATGACGGAAGACACTGATCGCTTCGAAACCTCATCGGTTGGGCTGCTCTTCGCGAGTGGTTTCAGCATTCCGGGAGGTTTTCCGGGAGTTGAAGCCGGGGATGATCAAGGCAATGAAACCACGAGCTACTCAATCTTTGGTCAGTTCACCTATAACATCACCGATTCACTGGCCGTAACGCTTGGCGGGCGCCAGTCCTATGATGAAAAAGACATCACTCGAGTGGGCACTCCGAGCCCGCTTTCACCAAACCGGAATTTCAACTTCAAGACCGATGAAGACTGGGACGCTTTCACTGGCAAGTTTAGCCTCGAGTGGCAAGCAACAAATGATGCCTTCCTGTACCTTACTGTTTCGGAGGGTTACAAGGCCGGGGGTTTCCAGGGCCTGGCAGCGACTGAGCTGATTGCAATAACGCCGTTCGATCCGGAAGAGGCCACCCTCTACGAGATTGGCGCCAAGACCGAATGGTTTGACAACCGATTACGACTCAACCTCGCAGTTTTCAAGACAGACTATACGGACCTGCAGATCCTGCAGCTCCTGGTCGAAGAGGCCGCACCTGAAGGTACAGGCGGACAGTTGATTACGCAAAACGCGGCGGATGCTGACATTGAGGGTTATGAGCTCGAGTTCGTCATTGCGCCTACCGACAACCTGACGATTTCAGGATCGTACACGCATCTGGATACCGAGTTCTCTGACTTCTTTACACCAGCCGGGTTCAGGCCTCCAGATGGCGGTGCAGGTACCAGCGGGGACCGAACTGGCAACGACCTCCGAAATGCGCCAGACTCTGCCTATAACATCTTGGCTCGCTACCGCATGGATCTGGCTAACGGCGGGACTTTGACCTGGCAGGCGGATTGGCGCCATAAGGACATAGTCTATCAGGACCCTGACATATTCGAGTTTGCTGCAGTGCCTGAATACGATGTTCTCGATCTTCGCGTGAGCTACCTTTGGCCGAACGGAAATCTTGAAACAACGCTCTGGTCACGTAATGCCAACGATGAGGAATACTTCCTCCACAACTGGCCTCTTCAGGGTAGTGGGCAGGCAACACCAGCTCCACCCAGGACTTATGGCCTGACAGTAACCTGGCAATATAATTAATTAGCCAGCAAAAAGAGCGGCCCTGGGCCGCTCTTTTTTTTGCCCCTCCTTAATGACGAGAATCTATGCCGCAGCGTCAATATTCACTGGCAGCTCAATTCGGATTTCTATTTGTCCCGCTGCCGCTGCTGATTTTTCTCGGTAATCCCGCCATTGGCCTACTGGTAGGTTCAGCGCTATCACTCAGCTTTAACCGGAAAATCATTCCAATATCCGGGCAACTCGGAAAACTCGCCTTGCAGACCGCTATTATTCTGTTGGGACTAAAACTGGACGCCGAACGCCTCATCCAGATCAGCGCCGACTATAGCCTGTTGGTCACGGCTTATGTGTTGATCACTCTGGCAGTAGGACTGCTGATGGGTAAGATGCTCAATAACAATCCTGTCTCCAGCCAATTAATCAGCAGCGGTACTGCAATCTGTGGTGGCACCACCATTGCCAGTCTGGCACCGATCATTAACGCCAGACCGGAGCTAACCGCGGTTGCTCTGACACTGGTTTTCTTGCTGAACGCAGTCGCATTGTTTATCTATCCGCATATCGGCCACTACCTAAGCCTGAGCCAGGAGCAATTTGGCGTCTGGTGCGCGCTGTCAATTCACGACACCTCTTCTGTTGTTGCAACAGCATTAATTTATGGTGAAGAATCCGGCGCCGTCGCGACCACGCTGAAACTCGGCAGAACCCTCTGGCTAATTCCTCTACTCATTGTTGCCAGCGTGCTGCAAAACCGAAGCAATACCCGAGTGCAAATACCACTGTTTGTGATCTTATTCGTCATCAGCTCCATGATTGGCAGCCTGATCGATTTCCCGGTCTGGTTTATCGACATCGTCAGCTTCGCCAGCAAGGCCCTGCTAGTGCTCGCGCTGTACTGCATCGGCTCAGACATTACGCGCAATACCTTGAGCGAACTCAAGGGCAGAGCGTTGATTCACGGCCTGTTGCTGTGGATTATCGCGGCCCCAACCACCCTGGCTGTGGTTGTCTTTCTGATCTAACAAATCGGAATTCCTTATTCCGATTCGTTATTAAAATATTTCGATCTATTCCTTCCTAAGAATCTTTGGCTCTGGTCTAATCCTTTGCCATGACTTTCAAGAACACCAGAATTCATCTCTCCAGCCTCCTTGCCCTGGGGATGTTTGCTATATTTTTGCTGGCTCCCGTTCTTTGGACGGCCATTGCCTAAGCCAGGTCCTAACTTCTGCCTACTGACCAGCTTGATAGTACGGCAAGTTTTTACGCTGCTGAACTCCATCATTGCCAGGACCGTAGCTCGCCGTTAGATAATCCAAAACCACAGCTTCATGCTCTTCTTACAGCCATAATTGGTGATTCTTCTGCATCTACCGGGTCGTATCCAGCCACCTGTCCCGGGACATCTTGTTCGGGACATCTTGTTCGGGACAATCAACTATCTTGACAAGCGCCGACTCCGTAAAATGGCAACCCAGGTCAGTTGACCTCGCTCCACAACACACCATCGGCAACAAGACGGGCTATTTGTTCCTCATCAAAGCCCTGTTCCAGCAGTACCTCCGCATTGTGTTGACCTGCAACAGGTGGTGGCCCGAGTCGCTGTCCACCGCCATCGAACAGCACCTGCCGGCCATGCCTGCGGTATGTGCCCCACAACGGATGCTCAGTCTCGGCAGTCAGGCCCAGCGCGATGGACTGTGGATCAGTCAGCCAGAACTCTCTTGGGGTGATGGCATTGGCACGTACACATCCAACCCCGGCACTGGCCAGTAGATTCTCCCAGAAAGCAGAATCGTTGCCGGCAAACAGAGTTTCCAACACATCCGTGGCAGTTTGTCCGCCTGCTTGCAGCACCTCTAACGCCGGGGCCTGCATACCCGCAGCGGTTAGCACATCAACGAACAGTCGATATTCCTTCTCGTTGGTCATGGCCAGAAATACCCACTCATTACCGGTACAGTGATAGAGCCGATAAGTTGCAGACAATCCCAGTAATTCGGCATCGAGCATGGCGCGATCCGGTTTGCCCGGAAAGGTTAGAAAATCGTCACTATTGGCATAGGCGTTAGCACCGAACATATCGACCAGTATCTGCTGGCCCTGGCCTGTGCGCTGCCTGGCCACCAGGCCAAGCAGGGTGGATGTTGTTATGACCAGCGAGGTATTGGGATCCGGATTAACCTCATTAGCGTGCATCAAGCGACGCGTCCACAGGCGCAGATCATCAATTTCCAGCAACGCTTCAGGGACCCTTTCACCCATCTGGTAGAGCACGCCACCCATGGCCGCGCCGGGTATCGGGTGAGTGCTTGGTCGTTGTGCCCCGGGACCATCCGGACCATAGCCATTGGCCTGCATATACACGATGTCCGGATTGATCTTCTCAACCTGCGCATAACCAATGCCCAGTCGCTCAGGTACTCCGGGGCGGAAATTGTGAATAAGCACATCCGCATCTTTAATAAGCGCCAGTACGATCTGCCGGCCGGTTTCCGACTTGAGATCGATGCTCAGGCTGCGTTTTCCTGCATTGACCTTCGCCGACCCCAGACCCCCAAGCAGACCACGGAAGGGATCACCTCCGATTGGCTCCACTTTGATCACTTCGGCTCCCATGTCTGCCAGGTAACAAGCCGCCAGTGGTGCTGCAATAATCGTGGCGATCTCTAGCACTCGTATGCCTGCAAGCGGCAGCTGACCGTCATTGGAGCGCCCAGGTGCACTCCGGGGTGTATTACGCCAGAGATCCGCCCAGCTGTCATCGGCTGCCGCTTCATTTCCCGGGTCACCCGGCGTTCGCGTCAGACGAGCCACAGGACCAAGCTGCTTTCCGCCATCCTGGCGATCGATAACATGGCCATTGGCAACAATATCGGGATCGGCCATTGCCTGTTGGGTGGTCTGGTGTGCTGTCGCCACCACCCCGCCATCCGCTACACAGGCCGCCATCCACTCCTCTGCTGTGCGTTCCTGAATGCGCAGTAGCATTCGTTCCCTGAAGGCTTCCTGTTTCTCCTCCGGTAGCATCATCTGTCCCTGGTCATAGTCAGGATCTGCGAGCACATCTATCAATTCGGTGACGAGTAGAAAATTATCAAACAAGTGCGGCAGCAAATTACCGAACTGCACCCAACGACCATCGCTGGTCTGGGCCGGGTGATAGAACAGACTCGGAATGGGTGGTTCGATGACTGCCGGCGGCACGGCGGGAATGAAATCGCCGAAAAACTCAGGGAATTGAGCACCTATCATCCCTACAAGTTCATGGGGCAGCATGCCCTGCAACATGCTGGTTTCAACCAATCGACCCTCGCCGTCGGCACCTTGCTCCAGAAGGGCTGCCAGAATACCGGTCGCGGCGGATTGTGCACAGGCATGCACACCTACTTGCAGCGCGGAAAAACTAGGCCCTGCACGATCCGCAAGCCCGGAAAAAAGCCGCATGCGACCCGTGCTTGCAGCAACCAGGTGCTCATACCCCGGGTAGTCGGCACGCGGACCCTGGCTGCCATATCCGCTGATGTGGCAAAGGATGAGATGAGGATGACGCGCATGCAAACTGGCATAGTCCAGCCGTTTGCGCACCAGCGCAGTAAAGCGCCAGTTGCAAATCAGCACATCTGCGCCGGAACACAGATCGTCGAGAGTTGCTGACCCGGCCGCGGTTGAAAGGTCCAGGGGCAAGCTGCGTTTTCCGCGACGCCACATGCGTGAGGCAGGCAGTGCCATCATCGGATCAATACCTGGACGTTCGATCATGAGCACCTCGGCGCCAAAGTCTGCCAGGATCATCGTGGCGATGCCGCCCGCCGGACCGCTGGTCAGGTCCAGAATGCGAACGTCCTCAAGTGGCCGTACCATCATCTTCTCCTTTTGAAGCTACTTTGCAGTGATAGACAGCGTTTTGCCAGATGCCTACCCGTATGGATTTGCTCTTTAACAAATATTCACCGTCGCTTGACCACGCAAGGCCGGTAAATAACTGCTCAACGCTGGCTGTGCCATTGCTGTTAGTTGCGGGATTGACCGCCTTGCGGGCGTGCATTACCAGTATGAAGGCCCTCTTGTGATAGCGAAGATCTTGAACCATCTTGCCCGGTGTGAGGCATAGGTTTTCCATACTTAGTCGTTAGCGCATCCGCGTTATATGCCCTGACTAACGGTTAATCGCAAACCGACGTTTGCGAGGCCTCCTTCGACCAGTGTTTTCCAGAGTCTGGTCAGACTTGCTGAATCGGCCTACAATCATGCCAGCTAACCATTGCGACAAGGGAATCCCATGTTTACGAATACAAGACGTCGATTCATCCAATATATGGCACTGGCGGGTGTTGGCAGCCGCACATTGTTTCAGACTGGTGACGCCAGGGCTGCATTGTTTGAAGCAAAAGAGAGCGTTGGGCTAGGCGGCCCCTGGCCCGAGATGACCTATCGTAAGCTGGGCAAGACGGGTTTCAATGGCAGTCGATTAGTGTTCGGCTGTGGTGCGGCGCTGTCCAAACAACCTCGGGATGAGTTGCTCCACACGGCATTCGATCATGGCGTGAATGTGTTTGATGTAGGTTACAGTGAGTATTACGGTGATGCCGAAAAAAACCTGGCGCCGTTCCTGAAACAAAAACGCGATGATATTTTCCTGATTTCAAAAGCCCCCATTCCGGCCGGAATCGAGTTCGACGAAATACTCGATATGTCCACTGCCAAACAAGCCGCAAAGGCCTGGCTGAAAGAACTTGATAGGAGTTTGAAAACGTTACAGGTCGAACACGTTGATGCCTACTACCAGATGGCGGGTAATAATATCAGCGTAATAGCCAACGAAGAAGTTTACGCTGCCTTTGAATCCGCCAAAGCCGCAGGCAAAGTCTCCCATTTGGGTGTCAGCACACACCAGAATGCCGAGAATGTATTGAAAACGATGATTGATACTGACTGGTACAGCCTGGTTCAAATTGCCGTTACACCCGGTGGTTGGTATGACTGGAATGATCGAACTATTCTGCCTGGTTCTCCGCCCATGAAAGATATCAAACCCCTGTTTGACAAGGCACGTGAATCGGGCATCGGCATGATTGGCATGAAAGCTGGCAGATTCCTTGCTGGACGTCGATTCCTTGGTTGGGGAAATCCGGATGCTTTTGACAAGTATTATGATGAAAAAATAGCCAGGGCCAGCTTGTCCCAATTCCAGCGTAGTTATGCCTTTGTGTTGGCCCATGGGCTTGATGCGGTTAATGCCGATATGCAGAATATGCAACATCTGAAAGAGAACCATATCGCAACGGCAACCTCTCAAGATTACTTTGACATCGCGTAACAGGTAGGTAAACAAACCCAGGCGGTGACCTAGACAATATTTGATGAGAACTCTTTATTATCAACCGAGTTGTGGCATATCGGGCGATATGCATCTGGCTGCAATGATCGATCTTGGCGTCCCGGAGCAGTACCTCACTGACGAACTGGCGAAATTGAACCTGACCTCTGAATTCAAAATCACATTTGAATCCGGCTCGAAGATGGGCATCTCTGGCACAAGAGCCGACCGGCAACGTGCCTGTCTGTGCTGTCAAATCAGGCCAACGTGCATGCGCTGGCGGACATGATCCTGAATCGATCCTCGACCATCGGGCTTCGAATCGTGCCATTCACGAAAAGAATCCTGCCAAGGGAACTGAAAGAAATAGAAACCAGCTTTGGCACAGTAAGGATCAAGGAAGTTACTCAACCTGACGGGCGAAAGCGATGGAAGTCCGAGTATGAAGATGTGCAGCGCATTGCCGTGGCAAAAGGCAAAGATTTTCGTAGTGTGAAGCAACTCATCGACTTTGAGATTATGCAGCAGTTGCCAGGCACTAACTCGAAATAATGCCAGAGGTTGTCCCGTCTTGCCGACGTAGTTCCAGCGCAGCCTGCACTGCTGTGAGGCGAGTCCGGGTCATTATTAAAAAGACATTCTGCAGCTTCAGTGAGCAACCCAACACGAAACCGAGGATCGTTTATTCTCGTAGAAGAATGACCTGGGTAGGTGAAGGACATTTCATGTGGATTTACTCACAGGTGAACAATTGTTGAAACCGCAGAAACAGGCTCTATGACAACCTTGGTTTGTCGCCGATAATCCCTGCTTCTGCGAGTGATTCGAGTTCTGTTTCGCTGACCCCCAGCATTCCTCCAAGAACACTTTGATTATGCTGGCCAAGTGTTGGTGCCGGTGTGCGCAATTGCAGCGGGGCTTTGCCCGGTCGCCATGGCGGGCTGGGATGGGGTTGTCTCCCGACATAATCTCGTTCCATCCACTGCAGATAGTCCCGGGCAATCAATTGCGGGTCATCCAGCAAATCTGCTCCATTGTTCAATACGGCGGCGACCACGCCCGCTTGTTGAAGCTGGTGCATCAGCGAGGTAGCGTCCTGACCTTGAGTCCATTGAGACAAGGACGTTTCGATCCGGTCGCGCTGTTCCAAACGTTCGCCTGCACTGAGTTGCTGCAACGACTGGAGATCCGGGGTCTGTTCGCACAGGTGCTTCCACGCTTCGTCGTTTCGAACCTGAATCATAATCCAGCGGTCATCTCCCACGCAGGGATAAACCCCGTCAGGCACGTGTTCAGGGTGTCTGTTTCCGGTGCGCTTCGGAGACTCACCGTAAACCGATTGATGCAGAATCCCCGGTGCAGCGTGCGGCAACAGGCACTCCACCTGGCTGAGGTCTACAAACTGACCCTGCCCTGTGCGTTTTTTGTAATAAAGCGCTGTCAGCAGGGCTGCAGTACCGTTGAGGCCGCCGATGGCATCGCCGAAGGCGACATGTTGCATGGTGGGTGGCTGCGCATCGCTACCCTGCAAATGAGGCAGGCCGGAGGATTGTTCGACGGTTGAGCCGTACGCACGGAAACCGGACCATGGCCCAGTGCAGCCAAAGGCTGGCATCGAGACCATCACCAATTGAGGGTTAGCTTCAACCAGGTGTTGATACTCGAGTTTCAGCTTGGGTAATACTCCGCCCGAATAGTTCTCAACAAGCGCGTCCGCATCCGCCACCAGACGCAGCAAGAGATCGCGCCCCCGGGGGGTCTCTAAATCCAGAGTGACATTGAGTTTATTTCGATTAGCGTAAAGAAAGGGAATTGCTTTTTCCGCACCATCGTCAGCAATCCACTCTGCTGTGGCTTCCCAACTGCGCCACCAGTCAAAGCGAGTACAGCTCTCTACCTTGATGACCGTGGCGCCCAGGTCAGCCAGGTTTCGCGCCGCCAGCGGCCCCGCCCACCCCATGGACAGATCAATGATCTTCAGTCCTTCAAGCGGTAGGCGCTCTGTTTGCGCCGACTCAGCAGGCGTTGCCGAGGCTTGTGTTGTCTGCCGGCGCGACCTCAAACTCCCGGAATTGGCAGGGGTTATCCATTGATCGTCGTCGGCACCTAACTCCGCTACTCGACCACCAAATGCCGGGGGAGTTTTCGCTAATCGAAAAGGCACCGAAGGCGCCTTAAATATCTCGTCACCATACGAAAAATCGCTGAAAGCCTGACGTTCAACATACTGGTCGACGTGAAACAATTCATCCATCGTTGGCACGCGCGCCAGCGGAATTCGCATGGCCTGACCTTGATAAAACAGGTCCTGGGCACTACGTGTTGATAACGCCTCAAGTATGAGCGGCTCCAGAACATCCGAGGCTTCCAGGCGCGCCACAGAGCTCTCGAACAATGGCACATCGGCCAGATCATCGAGCTCTAACAGTTTACAAAAGGCTTTCCATTGGCTGGGACGCAGGCAGGTAACCCCGAGCCAACCATCCATGCAGGGCCAGATGCCCATGGGGTATGTCGGAGGGAAACGGTTGATACCCATTCTGGAGGGCAAAGGAATATTGTTGTAAGCGCTGATAGGACCGATGTCCGTGAGGCACATATTTGCTTCATAGATGCTCGCGTCAAGGCAAAAAAATGGTGATGACCCGCGCGCTATTTTCTCTTCCTGCTGGCCTAACAGATAGCCGAGGGCGCCGTTGAAGGCGCTCAGCCCACCGATCATTTGTGCCTGATAACCTTTAGGGATTAGCGGCGGACCTTCGGGATCACCGATACCGCACATGAGTCCCGTCAGCGCATGTATAACACCGTCCGATCCTTGAAAATCCGAATAGGGGCCACTCAACCCGAACCAGCTAATGGCGCAGAGGTTGCTGTCAAAGTCTTTTAGCGACACCGATGCCGGCAAAGTTTGCGGATCCAGCAACACCAGATCTGCTTCGGCGACCGCCGGATGGTTCGCCGCAACACCACCAGCAGTAACGCTTTGCTTGTTTGCATTCAGATAACCGTGCAGGGCGCTATGGCCGTTTTTCAAGCGTGGCTCAAGACCTCGGGTGACAAAGCCATCGTCTGGTTCCACGTTGACGACTCTCGCACCATAGTCGGCCAGGAGTTTACCCGCGTAACTGGTGGCAACGGTGCCACTGATATCCACCACCAGAAGATCCTGAAACGGACCCTGTGTGGTGTCAGTTAGTCTGGCAGTGGTCTGTTTTGAGTCTGTCATTTCATAGGCAGTCTACTAAAATAGGTTCGCTCTCACCCGTAGCTTCTTCGACTGATTGCTGTTTTGCTATCCCTTTTTCTTTGCACCTTTTCCTGCTCTTTGGAACAATGTTATCGCCAGAGAAGCGCCGAAGAACCCAGGCATCGCTTTAGACATGTCACTCAGAGCGCCTGGTCAGGATAACGGCCGCAATGGGTCCAGAAGGGTAATTCGCAAATCCCTCTTGTACTAGGTTTGGAAAGCGTAAACTAGCTCTTTGTTAAAATCAGAAATTGTTCAGCCTGGGAGGCGATGTGTGCTTAATGCAGGGGAGTTTTAGGCGTGGATGTTTGTAGCGGTTTTAAGCAGGTGTGGTTGGGCTTTGACAGGATCAAGAAATTTTTGGATGAGGTACAGTCCACATGATGACGAATCAGGAGTTGAAATGAGCAACGAGATCGAATTACCCGAGAGTGTCGGCATGAACTCGCAGCGACTGGGCCGCATTGGCGCCGCCATGCAGCGCTATATCGACGACGGAACTGTCCGAGGCATCTCGACGATGGTGATGCGCAAGGGCAAGGTGGTGCACGCCGGGCAGTTCGGCCACCGCGATGCCGAGGCGGGTCTCGAGATAACCCCTGACACGATCTTCAGGATCTACTCGATGACCAAGCCGATCGTCAGCACCGCCCTGATGTTGTTGCACGAAGCGGCAGCTTTCCAGTTGCAGGACCCGGTCGCGAAGTACCTGCCGGCGTTTGGCGCCACGCAGGTGCTCGGTGCTGATGGCTCGTTGGCGCCCCAGGCCAGACCGATGGAAATCCGAGACCTGCTCACCCACACCAGCGGGCTGACTTACGACTTTATGGAGGACACTCCCGTCGGCCATCTATACCGAGATGCGCGCATCATGAACGATGCAACCCGCACCCTGGAAGAGGTGATCGATGCTCTTGCTAAAATCCCGCTGTCCAGCCAGCCCGGCAGTCGGTGGCACTACAGCCTCGGTATCGACGTCGCTGCCCGACTCATCGAAGTGCTGTCCGGGCAGTCACTCGGCGCCTTCCTGGCGGAGCGGGTTTTCGGGCCACTCGGCATGACCGACACTGGCTTCGGCGTCGCAGACAGCAACCTCAATCGGCTCTCGGCCATGTACGGCCTGCCCGACCTCATAGGCCTGGACCACACCGCCACCAGGCTCGCCGAGGCTGCCCTCGACGGCTTCAACGAGCGCATTGATGTTTCCGCCACCTACCCGACCGGAGCCCCTGAGGTATTCGTGCGTGGCGGGCTGGGACTGTTCTCCACGATCGGTGACTACGCTAACTTCGCCCAAATGCTGTTGAACGGCGGCCAACTCGACGGTACCAGGATCATTGGTCGCAAGACGCTCGAACTGATGCACGCCAACCACCTCCCACCGGAGCTGCTGCCCTGGGAGCTTCTGGGACAAGACAACGAGGGGCTCGGATTCGGGCTCGGCTCCCGAGTGATGATGGATGTTGCCGCCAGCGCCGGACCAGGCTCCGTGGGCGAGTACGGGTGGGCAGGTGCAGCTAAGACCTACTACTGGATAGACCCGGCAGAAGACCTGGTTGGATTGTTCATGGCGCAGTACATGACCGGGGTCGCGATGCCTGACCAGGCCATGCGCTCCCTCACCTACCAGGCCATCGACGACTGAACACGAACGACCGAAACGAATAGATGTTCAGGATTGATCTATGAATAAAAAATATTTTCCAAATCGATTGCTTGTTATTGGTTTAGTGACTGTTTTAACGAGTTGTGTGTCGCCTGACTCAAATCGACAAAGTGCTGTGTCTGAAGGGCGAGAAGTGACATTGCTCTTTACCAATGACTTCGAAAGTGCATTCGACCCAATCCCTGCCTACTGGAATCCCGAGGTGGAATACCTGGGAGGCATCGCACATCTTGCAACCCTGGTTGATGATCTTCGCGAGCAGGAGAAGGTCGTCTTCCTATTCGATGCGGGCGATATATTTACTGGCGTTCTATCGAAGAAAACCGAAGGCATTGTGCCGATGGAAATGATGATTACCATGGATTACGACGCCATGGTGATAGGTAACCATGAGTTTGAATATGGTTGGCAGTCCTTTGCAAAAATGAAAGACAGGCTACCGTTTCCGGTATTGGGTGCGAATTTATTTTATGCGGATTCCGGCAGGCCCTATGCGCAAGCTTATAGCATTGTTGAGCGGCACGGAGTGCGGATTGGGGTCGTCGGCGTAATGGGACAGGACGCCGCAACGGCGATTATTCCATCACATATTCGTGGTGTTGATGTTCGTGACCCAATTGAATCGATTAGGCCATATGTTGAACTTCTGAAACCACAAGTTGATCTGATTGTTGTACTTACCCACCAGGGGAAGACTGCACCCATGCAGACGGATGATGAAGCACATCCAGAAATACAACGCGGTATTGATGCCGAGATCAAGCTGGCTGGCGCAGTTACCGGTATTGATGTGATCTTTAGTGGGCATGCTGATTCTGGTACAGAGTCCCCCTATGTTCACCCAACAACGGGCACATTGATTATGCAAACCTACGGGCAGGGTACACGGCTGGGTTTCTTGCAGCTCCAATTGGCTGAAACCAAAAAACACAGCCAGGTTATTGCTCATGAAGGCAAACTAATACCCGTGGTTAGCAATGATCTATCACCACACCCGGTTATTGCGCAGAAACTAGCAAAATACAAAGCACAGTTTCCTGAGTTGCAAGAAATTTTGTGTTTCTCGCAGGAGAGGGTAAGCCGACTCTACAATGAAGAGTCCGACCTTGGTAACTTGTATGCGGATATCATTCGCGCGGAGGTAAGTGCAGAGATTGGTTTTATGCCCTCGGGTGCATTAAGAAAAGATCTCCCTCAAGGGGATGTGCCGTTGATGGACGTGATCGATTCGTTTCCTTTTACAGATCGTGTGGCTGAGCTTGAAATGACAGGCGAGCAAATTCTTGCTGTTCTGGAACAGTCGCTAACCCTTGAACGAGGCATGCTTCAGGTGTCTGGATTGCGGGTTGGCTACGACCTCAGCCAACCTGTTGGGAATAGAGTCATGTCTGTCCAGGTGAATGAGGTTGATCTCAAATTAGAGCAATTATATCGTGTGTCGACGGTGGAAATAATGGCCCAGGGTGGCGATCTATTCACGACATTCAGGAAAGCCACGCGGATAGAGCGGCCTGATATCCGGTTCTCTGAGGTACTTGCGGAGCGTCTTCGGGAGATAGGCACACTTGTCATTCCAAAACGTGGCCGTTTGCTGCCTTACAGTTGACGTTTTCAAGCCTGGCCTTCGGTCGGTCAATACTAAACCGGGTTAACGCAATACTCTGCGGGTGAAATATGACGCAAGCTGGTGTCAGGCGTTACCTGGGGCGCTGACTCACCATGTCCGACGGGAAAAAAGGCTCGCCAGGATTGCGCTGGCGCTAATGGCCTATGGTCTTTATCGTGCGACCTGTTTGTCCGTGATCGATACCGCGACCAGCTGACTCATCATCCCTCGAGAGAAGTCATCCAATCTATGGAGAACGCGATAGCGTCCACCGCAGTTCAATTGATCTGTAACCAGTTCCATTGATCATTTTCCATTTAGCCTGGTCGCACAGAAATAGGCATGTGACAATACGCCAGGGTCAGAACAAATGTCATCTATCCCAGTCATTGAAATACTGGGGATTTACTGACTCAAGGGAAAATTATTGTTACTCATGAATTAATTCGATATACCCTGGTGACTCTGGAAAAATGCGGCTTAAGATACCGATCTAATTCAAGCGGGCATTCTCGAGCTCAACGAGCCCTCTCCGGCTAAGAATGGCAAAAACCTTCCGACCGACCAGAGTTCAGCATGCACGAAGACGCTGCCAGTGACTGGGTCAACAGTCTCGAAGTTGCCCCGGATTCGGGATTTTGTCCTCCATACCCCAACGCGGGGTGCAATATTACTTGGCTAATTGGCCTGACCACTTTACCATAAAGATCTTCGAAAGAGAGCATTTAAGCATGCAAGAAACCTGGCGATGGTTTGGCCCGGAAGATACTGTGACCCTGGAACAAATACGCCAGGCCGGTGCCAGCGGCGTGGTCACTGCGCTTGATCATATCCCTACTGGGGATGCCTGGTCGCTTGAAGAAATCACCGCCAGGCAATCTTTACTCAAAGAAAATGGACTCGAATGGTCCGTTGCCGAAAGCATTCCAGTTCATCAGGACATTAAGCTCAGAACCGGCAACTACCAGGCTTATATCGACAATTACCGACAGAGCCTGACTAATCTTGGCGAACAGGGAATCAGGCGGGTCTGCTACAACTTCATGCCCGTTGTCGACTGGACCCGCACTAATCTCAATTTTGAACTGGATAATGCATCCAGCGCGCTTCGCTTCGAAATGTCAGATTTCATTGCCTACGACATCCACATCTTACAGAGACCGGCTGGTGCATCCGACTACAGCCAGGCTCAACTCAGTATGGCAGCAGAGCGTTTCGCTGGCATGAGTAGTGAAGACAAGACCAGGCTGGAATCCAACATCATTGCGGGATTGCCAGGTGGCGAAGGATCATACAATCGGCAAGGCATCAGCCAGGCTATCCAGGCATTCCAGGACATCGGTAATGAAGGCCTTAGGTCAAATCTGTTCGCGTTCCTGACCGACATCATCCCGACGGCTGAAGCTGCTGGTGTCGTCCTTGCTATTCACCCCGACGACCCGCCCTTCTCTCTTTTCGGATTACCCAGAGTTGTTTCAACAGCGCAGGATGCCAGAGCGATCATCGAATCAGTACAGAGCACCAGCAATGGCCTAACGATGTGCGCCGGTTCCTATGGGGCAAGATCAGACAACGACCTTGTGGCAATGGTCAATGAATTCGGACCGAGTATCCATTTTGTGCATCTTCGCAACATCCAACGAGAAGCTGACGGATCCTTTTATGAAACACAGCATTTAGATGGCGACAATGACATCGTTGGCATTATCAAAGCGCTGTTAAATCAAGAGGCATCTCGTCGGCAGAACAACAACCCCCTCACTGAAATTCCAATGCGTCCAGATCACGGTCATGCCATTGGCGATGAGAAAAACGACCCCACTGTTCGTCCCGGCTATTCCTTCGCAGGTCGACTCAAAGGCCTGGCTGAATTGCGCGGTGTTATCCATACTCTGACGACATTAGGTCAGCGAGGCTAACATCGAACCCATGCTCCACCCTGATCGTCTATTACCTGCTGATCCAGCGACCCGCGATATCGCGCGAAGCCTCTTCTCATCAGTACAGAACCTGCCGATTATCAGTCCCCACGGCCATACCGACCCAGCCTGGTTCGCAGATAACAAGCCCTTCGGAAACCCGACTGAACTCCTGATAACCCCCGACCACTATGTTTTTCGGATGCTCTACAGCCAGGGTATTTCGCTGGAGCAGCTGGGCATTTCACCTTCAGATAAGAATTCTGTCGGTTCAGCAGATCCAAGAGATGTCTGGAGAATCTTTGCTTGCAACTATCATCTGTTCAGGGGCACACCATCACGACTCTGGCTGGACCATGTATTTGCCGATGTTTTCAAGATCTCGAAGCTGCTGACAACAGACACTGCAGATGAATACTACGACACCATCGACTCGCTTCTACAAACACAACCGTTCCTGCCCAGAAGCCTGTTTGAAAGATTTAACATCGAAGTGCTGGCAACCACAGAATCGCCCCTGGACGATCTTAAGCACCATGACGTGATTCTTAACAGCGACTGGCAAGGGCGTGTCATCACCACCTTCAGACCAGATCCGGTATTAGACCCTGAGTTTGAAGGATTTCAGGAAAATCTGGCGATACTGGGCGAACTCACCGGAAAAGATACAAGATCCTATTCGCAATACCTGGCCGCACTCCGCGATCGCCGCGCATTCTTTAGCGCACACGGGGCTACGGCAACAGATCATGGTCACCCAACCGCCCGCACTGCGAACCTTTCCCCATCAGAATCAGAAGCACTCTTTAATAAGGTTTCCAAGGGCAATTTCTCTGGTGACGAGGCTGAACTGTTTCGCGCGCAGATGCTGACAGAAATGGCCGCCATGAGCCTGGATGACGGGCTAGTGATGCAAATCCATCCTGGCTCACACCGCAATCACAACGCTTATCTGTTCGACAGGTTTGGTCGTGATATGGGTGCTGATATTCCGATGCAGACCGAATATGTCGACGCTCTAAAACCCCTGCTGGACCGGTTCGGCAGTGAACCCGGCCTGTCAGTTATTCTGTTCACCCTGGACGAAACAGCCTACAGCCGTGAACTGGCCCCCCTGGCTGGCCATTACCCGTGCCTCAAACTCGGCCCTGCCTGGTGGTTTCATGATAGCCCCGAAGGGATGCGGCGAATTCGCGAACAGACCATCGAGACAGCCGGGTTCTACAATACCGTGGGCTTCAATGATGATACGCGTGCATTTCTTTCAATTCCTGCACGACACGATATGTCGAGACGAATCGACTGCGGTTTTCTCGCAAAACTCGTGGTCGAACATCGAATGAAGCAACAAGAGGCTTTAGAGGTGGCTGAATTGCTGGCCTACAGCCTCGCCAAGCAGGCCTATAAACTCTAGTGCCCGTTCGACTTTCTGATCACAGCCTTAAGGGTTTCGATCTCGCCCGAAAACCGGTCTACGACCGTCGCGATATTACGCCTGGCATTCTCCACATAGGCATTGGCGGGTTTCACCGTGCTCACCAGGCTGTCTACACCGAAGACGTTCTGGCTGGCGGCGATCATCGCTGGGGAATTATCGGCGCCAGCATGCGCAGCACAACGATGCGAAACCGACTCACTGCACAGAACTTCCTATACACGGTCTGCACCAGGGGCGCGGACAGCAATGAGTACCGGGTCATCGGCGCCGTTAAAGACGTCCTGACAATTTCTCAACATCAGCATCAACTGCTTGACCTCATTGCATCACCTCAGATCAAAGTCATCACGCTGACCATTACCGAGAAAGGCTACTGCCTCACCCCATCCCGGGAACTTGACGAACAGCACCCTGATATTCAACACGACCTCAGTAATCCTGGCTCGCCTGTCTCCGCGCCAGGTCTGTTAGCGACCGGACTGAAGCAGCGGATGGAACAAGGCTCCGGTCCTATCAGCATCATCAGTTGTGACAACCTCTCTGGTAACGGCCGGAGTACTCAAAAAGCAGTAACGGCTATTGCCGGTCTTTACGCCGGTGAACACGCCGGTGAACATGCCCATTGGATCAGAGACCATGTCAGCTTTCCAAACACGATGGTGGATCGAATCGTTCCCGCAACCAGCGATGCAGACACGCTGAGGTTCTTTCAGGAAACAGGCATCGAAGATAATGGACTAGTGATCTGCGAACCATTCAGCCAATGGATTATTGAAAATAGCTTTGCAGCAGAGCGGCCGGAGTGGGAAAGTGCTGGCGCGCAAATCGTTGACGACGTCGCAGCCTACGAACAAATTAAGCTGCGTTTGTTAAACACGACCCATTCTGCGCTCGCCTATTTAGGCCTTCTCGCCGGGTATGAGTTCATACACGAGGCGATGGCAGATCCTGTTTTGTCCGGGTTTTCTGCCTACCTTCTGGATAAGGAGATCAGTCCTCTGTTGCAGTGCCCCGGTGGGTTTGATCTCGAACACTACAAGCGGAGTATTCTTGAAAGATTCGCGAACCCTGCGATCCACTATCGAACCGCGCAGGTTGCAAACGATGGTTCGCATAAGCTACAACAACGTATCTATCCCACCATCGCTGAACATTCGAGGAGAAATACTGATTCCCCGGGGCTGGTTCTCGTGGTGGCTGCGTGGTTACATTGTTTGAACACGGCAAAATACGCCAGCCAGTTTAGCGACCCCGCCGGGGAGATTATCAGAACTTACTCAGGGGACAATCTTGTTGAACGCGTATCTTCCGAATCAAAATCGTTTGGCGTTATCTGGGAAGATGCAAAGTTCAGGACCCAGATTAAAGATGCTGCCGCAGAGCTGAAGCAGAGCAGCGTTCAAACGCTGTTACAGCGCATTATGGTTAGCAACTAACAGGACATTAATCACAGGTTCTCTAGCTCAAAAAGTGTTGCGCTGCAGATGCAGTCGCAGCTTCGAGGTGTTCCCGCATCGCCTTTCTAGCTTCATCAGGATTTCTGTTTTCCAGCGCTTTAAAGATCTCGGTGTGCTCATCCAGGACAGGATAAACGCCCTCCTTTATGATCAAGCGATGAAAGCCGCGACTCAATTCACTTTGATCTCGCAGTACCCACAACCACGAAACGGTTCTGGCGATTGCAGTATTTTCCGTGGCCTCTGCAATTAAATTGTGGAACTGGCTATCAAACGCTTCCACCTCCGAAGTGCCGCTGGTTCGACCCATTTCATTATGAATTTTCCGAAGCTGTTCCAGTTGATCATCGCTAATACGCTCAGCGGCCAGTGCGCAGGTCTCGGGCTCAATCAGCAATCGCATCTCCAGAATTTCAAAAGGGCCGATCCCCTCATCAGCAGCCACGGCAGATAGCTGTCGACTTTGATCTGCAACATAAATACCAGACCCGGTTCTGACCTCAATCACCCCGGAGACTTCAAGCGCGATCATCGCTTCACGGATGGACGGGCGACTGACCTGCAGCATCTCAGCAAGGTCACGCTCCGACGGCAGCTTGTCACCTGTGCTGACCTCACCGCTCGAAACGAGACCTGCAATACGTCTCGCTACCCGGACGTAAAGTCGTTCCTGGGTTTCTATTGGTTCAAGTTTAACCACGTCTATCCTTGTCTGCCCTTATCTGCCCTTATCTATCGGGGAGCGTCTGCCATCGCCTGAGCTAGAAGACTGATCTCAGCTGCTTTAAATATATGATTCTGGCCCATACTGTTTTCGGTACGGTTCAGCACATCGAGAATCATCTGCCCGAAGAAAGGAAAACCTACTGTACCCAGGCAATCAATTTCCCGGCTCTCTTGCTCCGTTACCAGGTGAATAACTGAAGCTGGAGCTTTCCTCATCGGATCAATGTACTTTCGCACCTCCACACTACCTGAAGTGCCAACGATAAACGTTCTGCCATCACCCCATACCGGCATTGCACCCGGCGTAAACCAGTCGACCCGGCTGTAAAAGGAAGCCCCATTGTCACCGGTCAAAGAAAATTCCCCGAAGTCTTCCAACTCAGGATACTCGGGGTGGCCACAATTCCGCGCCGAGGCGAAATTTAACGTCGCATCGCTGCATCCCGCATAAGTCAGAAACTGCTCCACCTGGTGACTGCCGATATCTGTGATGATACCGCCGTAGTGAATTTTTTCAAAAAACCAGGCAGGCCTGTCCTGCGCAGATAACCGGTGTGGCGCAAGATTGAGTACCTGGACAACCTCGCCGATATGTCCCTGGGCAATCAGTTCTCCCGCATGCCATGCCGCTTCGTTGTGTACCCTTTCAGCATAGTAGACCAGGTACTTTCTGCCCGTATCCCTAACCAGCGATTTAATCTGCTCTAACTGATCCATCGTCGTAAAAGGAGACTTGTCGGTGAAGTAGTCCTTCCCCGCTTTTATCACCCGGCGACCCACTCCAGCACGTTGATCTGGAATCGCTGCCGAGGTCACCAGGTGCAGTGATTGATCATTGAGTATTTCATCAAAGCTCGATGCAACTCGCACCTGCGGAAACTTTTCACAGAATGCCCGCACCCTGGCCTCATCAGGATCGAAGACAGAACAAAGGGTTCCACCCGCTTCCAGCAGGCCATTGGTTTGTCCGTAGATATGCCCATGATCCAAAAATGCCGCAGCAAAATTAAATTCTCCTGGAGAAACAACTGATCGCTGCTCTCCAGTCGGCGCATAGCTGGCACCATCACCGATACTCATTCACTAATACTCACAACCAGCCCACCGCAACCAGCGTGCTGTAAACCACACTCGAAACAACAACCAGGACACATAACATCATGGCGCTATTGTACGCCAACGCCCTTGTGCCGGTTGGCATGTCATCGCCCAGATATTCGCGGCGATTGTTTAATATCAGCCATCCAATATACGCGATCGGCAAAAACAGCCCGCAAAAAGCAGAGGTTGGCAAAATAACGTAAGGCCCCATGCTGGACCAGAGAAAGACGCCTAGTACAGCAGGGGTCGGAATTAGACAGGCGAGCCGATACGCTGTTGAATTTTCTTCGAGATCAAACATCTCCATGGCAGCCGCACCACAGGTCAACATGTGCATGACCAGCGAACCTATTGCCATACCGAGCACACCCAGCGGGAATATAAGACGACCGGCAAGGTCCCCCATGCCAGCCGCTGCAAACATGGCTCCGGCCTGGGCGGGCGCGAGCCTACTTTGAATCGTACTTTCACCATCATAAAGCGACGCAGCTGCCGCTATGGAAATCAGGCTCGTGACAATAAGGTACGGAATCACCAATCCGAGCACAATGTCATACCGGGCGAGTTCCCCATCTTCCCGACCCCAGCCCCGCCGCAGAATCGTGTATCCATAGACAAAGGTCATGTTGATACCGACCGCGGTGCCAAGCGCTGCCATCATGGTGGTCACGCCTATCGCATCGTCCGGCAGTGAATGTGGAACAAAACCCCACAGCACAACCGACCAGTTAACCGAGCCGTTTAAGCTCGCGCTGACCACGACCCAGCCAAAACTAACAACAATCAGAAGGCTCAGTATTTTGATGCCGTTTTCAAACAGACGGACCCCGCGAGCACCCTTGCCATAATTCCAGACGGTGGTCGCACACCCGATCCATACCAGCACCGCAAGACCAAATAAATAAACCTGTCTGCCAATATCTTCTCCCTCGCCCTTTAGTGAAAAGCTGAAAGCAACCTCGATGGCCTCTTCCAGCATTCCAGCCGCAAGCGGGTAATGAGAAAAACCCCAGATGACGCTGGAGCCCAATGCGGCGATGGCCCAAAGCCAGGCCAGGCCTGGTGAAAGATGTTGCTTTATCGCAACAAAAGGTCTTTGGCCCGTTGATAGAGTCTGGTGTGCGAGCGCGAACAACATGATGCAACCGATGATCATCGCCACGGGTTGCACCCACAGAAATTCGAAGCCAAACATGGCGCCAATCGATAACGAGGTAATGGCTGAGCCACCGCCCAATGTCATCGCACCTTGAAGCCAGCCGGGACCACCATTCTTAATATGACTTAAGATCGAGGCCATCAGTAAGACTTCTCCATATCAATTTCCACTTTCAGGTCCTTAGGCGTACGAAGCGAAGAACCACGAATTTTTTCCTGGAGTCTGGCTTCGTATTGATTTGCATCTATCGGTAGGGTGACCGTTCCGTTGGTCCATGCAGAAAGCAAAATCCCATTCGCCATCTGCAATGAACCAAGCCCCTGATCACCGGATGTCAATAATTGGGCACCGGTTTCTATCGAATCAACAAAATTCTGCAGCACCGCCGCGTGTTGATTGGATTCGTCAGCAATCTCGATCGTCTCCCCTTCGAATTCGGGCATACCGAACATCTCATGGGTTGTTCGACAATGCGACTGAACGCTTTCGCTAGATCGCAACACTTCAATTACACCCTTTTCCAAAACAAGCGTGCCCCGGTCACCGACAATTTCGATACGGTTTACCCCGGGCGCTTCGCCGCAGGACGCGGTGAGCATCCCCGTCGCCCCATTCTCGAATGTCATAAGGGCGCTAACCTCATCTTCGACATCTATATCGTGGTACTTGCCAAAGCGAACGTTCGCCGTTATCGAGTTTGGCAACCCTACGAGCCACTGCAGCACATCAAGGTTATGGATACACTGGTTAATCAGCAGACCACCACCTTCACCGGGCCAGGTGCCGCGCCAACTGCTCACCTGGTAGTAGATATCAGGTCGATACCATGCGGTCATAGTCCAACCGACCCGTTGCAGGCTGCCGATGGCATCGTCGATAAGTAACTGTTTCAACTTCGCATAGCCGGGATGAAATCTCTGGTTGAGCATGACGGCAAACTTCAGATCATCCGGCACGCGCGCCAGAAGCGTTTCTGCCTGAAGCATCGACATGGCAATGGGCTTTTCCATCACGACATGGAAACTGTGTTCAAGAGCAGCCTGCGCCACTTCAACATGGCTCATTGTTGGTGTGGCGATGAGCACTGCATTAATGTCAGCATCGCTGAACATCTGACGGTAATCTACGAAGTGAGGCACGCCTGTTTTTAATTGCGGCGTTGATCTGGACGCGGTAGCCGCAAGTGTCGCACCTGTGACCTTGCCTGAATCCAGCAATTGAATGTGCTGACTACCGATATTACCGGTTCCAACAACACCGAACCGAACGGCCATCTAGTCTGCTATGCGAGGTAGTTCTATCCCGCCCTGCACGGCGACACGAACGGCATTAACCTTGCCGTCATCACCCCAGACAAACTCGACCCTGAAATCACGTGGCTCAAAGAAAAAGTGATCCTCTTTGTCTTCACGCATAAATCCATTGAAGAACACGGATTGCACCATCAAATTACGTCCGTCAAAGGTGAACTTCAGGGTGAAGGGTCCACCCCCATAGGTACCTGCATACTGACGATAGTGCGTGTTGATTTCAAGGTCCGCCAGTTCAGCGGCGGTCCACAAACCTAACCTATCGGTCGTTTCCTGCCGTACCTGATGTATGAATGCCGGTTCGATAGCGCGCCCTGAATGACCCCAGGCTCGATGCAGATAGGTGAGCAATCCACTGGCGGTTTCATCGTCGAATTCCGCTATACCGCTATGCCCTGGCATGACACTATTCCAGGCTTCGCCCTGAACTGAAATGGGACCTTGCAATCCGTGCAGCACGATCCTGGCTAACCGTTCGCTGGGGCCTGTGACCCATTCTGACTCGGCCAGTGTTGGCGCTGTCGAAGTAATACCCTTACCGTCACTGCCATGGCAGATGCCACATCGGCGCCTATAATAGTCCTCTCCCTTTTTCCTTCCACGTTGTTGTACGGGCGACAGCGGTTTCGCATCAGCCGCAAGATCATCGCCTTCCCAGGTAAAGGCTCTTCGCACCTTCGAGATTGCAGGCCAGAGCCCTTCCGGCGGATCAGTGAACAGGCTATGCGGTTCGGCCAGAACAACCCGGCTGAAAGATTCATCCCGGGTCACTTCAAACAGGCCAGTCAACATCGCTTCCTGCATCCAGTGTTGGTCCTGTTGCATCACGTGATCAAGCAGTACATCGCCATCTTTCGGCACGGCCCTGAATGACTGGCTGATTAAGTCCCTGACAAAACCGGCCGATTGTTGTTCGGCTTTACCCCAACCTTTTTCTAATATCGCGTCAATAAGTGCCAGCTCGTTACCGCGACTGGCAGCCTGAATGGCCATCCGCCTCATTCCATCTGTATCATTTTTTACCAGACTGCTCGCCAGGTATTCGATCACGTCGTCACGATGATTGCTGGCGGCCAGATACATGGTGGTGTGATGCAGCATCGACGAATCGCTGGACTGCGTCGCCATTTTTAACAGTTCTTCCGCAGAAAGCAGTTCATGGCCTGCTTTGATTGCCGCCAGCGCAATTGAGGCGCTATCGTTCGCCAGTGCTTTCAACAGCGTGGGACGATTGAGCGTGCCACGACCCTCCAGGGTCCAAATAGCATGAACCGCAGCATGCTCATTACCCTGCGTGACAAGCCTGCGTAACCCGCGGTCAATAGCTCGACCCTTTACGCGCAGTAACAATCTCTGTGCGGTATCGCGAACCCAACCATTTTCTGCTTCCAGACGCTTTAACAATTTACGCCCACTTGAAGGAAATTGAGGCCGCGCCGTCGTCGAAGCACCCTCGACTGCGGTGATCCGCCAAATCCGGCCCATGCCAATCGGTTTATCCAGTCCTCGTGACAGGGCCTGCGCACGCAGCTCAGCCGACAGAAATATCTGATCCTGAATAATACCGCGATACATATCAACAACATACAACGCACCATCAGGTCCCACGTCGACATCGACAGGGCGAAACCTTTCATCTGTCGACGCCAGAAATTCCCGCTGACCCCATTTTTCGTCTTCATAAAGAATATGATTAGCGCTGACTTGCAGATCTTCATGCTTCAGGCGCAACTGAACTACAACATTACCGGCGGGTTCAGCGACAAAAACATCCTGGTTGTATGCTGCTGGAAACTGGTCTCCTCGATAGTAGACCATGCCGCTGGCAGACGTTGGCTTGTCTAGTCGACCGTCTTCTCTTAGCACACCGGGTACATAAGCACGGTTAACACCGGGGTTAACCCTGACCGCAAATACCTGATCTTTCTTGCTGACCTGTATGTTGAGCCCAGGTCCTCCGGCGTTGCCCGCCGCAATGACCGGCTGAGCATCGTAAACATCACCCAGCAGGAAGTTGGAATTCGTGTTGTAGTAAAGCAGGCCCTGGTTATCCTGCGAGATACCCCATTGACCCCGAAATAACGTGGGCTCGACGACCAGCTTAGCGTCACGGATCTGCATTCGCCGACCGGACTTGGCATTGTAAATCCAGTTGTCGATAGCCAGCAGCAAGCCATTTTCTCCGTGCTCAACATTGCCCGGCTCATCTCCGTAGTTGGAAAGTCTGATCTTTTTCTTGCAGTTAATATCTTTCGATGACCCACTGTGACTTGGACAGAGCCAAAGATTCGGTGGTTCACCGATCAAAAGACCCTCGTTAACAATGGCGATTGCCCTGGGAAGCACCAACTGATCAAGCAGTACCTCGCGCTGATCAAATTTACCATCGCCATCGAGATCACGAAGCCTGACAACACTGCCAACAGGGTCCGTGTCGTCGGTGCCATAGGCATCTGGCATAAAACCCCGCATCTCTACCGTATAAAGATCACCTGCCTCATCCCAGGCAATAGCAACCGGGTCCTCAACGAGCGGTTCTGACGCGACCAGTTCAATGTCAAATCCTGGCGCAAGAGAGAAACTCGCCAGAGCTTCATCTGGACTCAGCTCAGGCGCAGGTGGTGTTTCCAGGGTGAGATAAAATGGTTTTTCATCGGCCCATGCTAGCGGGGCTGTCAACGTCAACAACAGCAAGGCAAGAGAGAGCGCGCGCAAGGTCAGAATGTCATCTGGTTCAAATAGGCGTAGGAACGCTCGATTGACCGCTCCGGTGCCGGTGGGTTATCCCGCTCTACAAAAAAGTGCTTCGCGCCCTGGGCTATCGCCTTGCGAGTGAACGCAGGGAAATCAATCTCCCCATCACCGACATCAGCAAAATCACCCTTCGTGTCGATATCTTTCATATGACAGCTCGGGAAACGATCAGGAAACCTCGTGAGGTAATCATCAAGATTGCCACCACCCTTAACGATCCAATAGGTATCCAACTGAAACCCAACTTTCCCAGGATCCGTTTGCTCCAGCATCAAATCGTAAGGCACCACGCCATCAATCGGCGCGAGTTCCCAGTTGTGATTATGATAACCGAACAAGATGCCGTGTTCTGCGCAGAGGTCACCCGCCTGGTTTAACAGCTCAATATTTCGTTTCAGCTGATCCATTGTTGCAAAGTGTTCGGGCATCATTGCCGGTAAATTCAGGTACTTCTGCCCGAGATGCTCTGCATCACCAATAGAGTTGTTCACGTTCTCCAGCAGAAATTCAGGTTTGCTGCGTTCACGAAAAACCTGGAAGGCCTCAGCCCGTGGCAATTGCAGAAAACCTTCCGGCAATACCGGGGTAATTCTGCCGACAGGGGCACCGAGGTTATTCTTTGTCAGCAGTTGCTGCACGTAACCGGCCTCTCGCCCAAGAAAACCCATGGCAGAAAATTCGACCTGGTCGTAACCAATCTCTGCAACTCTGGCCAGGGTGCCCTCAAAATCTTTTAACATCATCGGCGTGACTGTCGAAAGTTGTAAGCCGATATGCTCGAGCTTGCTGATCGCCAGAGCGTCCTGCCGAACGAGGTGCTGACTACAGGATCCGAGAAACCCCGATGAAAGCACCACTCCCGATGTCAGATAAAGAAAGTCTCTTCGCAGCATAATGGTACCCGATCATCTTTTAGAAATTGAATCCTAACTCAATGCCCGCATAAGTTTGAGCCCCTCGAGGAACCACCTGAGCGTACACGGGTGTTCCGCCCCATAGCCCACCAACGTTACCAAGACCGGTAACAAATTGCTCATCAGTGACATTGTTGGCAAACAGGGTAATTTTAACTCGGTAGTGCAACGCTCATGAAGCTATAAAAGGTTCGGGTGTCCATCCGCTGGGCTTTGTTGCTGTACTGCGGATGTTGTAGGCTATCTTCGGTAAGGAAATTCGAGGCAATCTACATGGGTAGCAGTATTCGTGAAGTTCTGGTTGGTCATCCTGTCATCCCGGTTGTGACGATAGATGATGAAGCCAGGATTGTCCCGGTAGGTGAGGCGCTGTTGGAAGCTGGCATCGGTGTTATCGAGATAACCCTTCGCACAGATGCATCCTTGAACGCTATAGAAAGAGTATCGACATCACTTCCCGAACTGGTGGTTGGTGCCGGCACCGTCACCAATGGCGAAGCTGTCAGGAAAGCAAGGGATGCAGGTAGTCGGTTTCTGGTGACACCGGGACTAACGGAAAATCTGCTGCAAGCCATCGTCGAATCGGGCTTGCCTTGCCTGCCAGGAATATCGACGGCGGGCGACATATTGCGGGGGCAGGAAGCCGGTTTGGATACCTTCAAGTTTTTCCCTGCGGAAGCAGAAGGCGGCGTCGCGAAACTGAGGGCCCTGGCGGCACCCTTTGGCGACGCCAGGTTCTGCCCAACGGGTGGAATCAGCATCGACAATATGATGACTTACCTGTCGCTTGACTGCGTTTTCTCCATAGGTGGCACGTGGATCGCTCCGACCAACCTGATCGCTGCGGGTGCCTGGGCTGATATCACGCGACTTGCTAAAGAAGCCTTAGGTCAAGCGAGCGGATCGTCTATGGTCTAGATTAATAACGGCATTTACATCCTTACTAGTCTCAAATTCAATCTAACCAGAAAAAGGAAATTGTGAAATTATCAGCAATACTTCTACAATCTGTCCGTTGGCAGTACGCGAATCCCAGACAACAAAAACATCTTCTGCCTGGTTTATGTTAACGACAAATATTCACCAGGCTTTTAAACATAGAAGTTTATCGAATCATTCCATTAGCCGTTATGTCGACATTGTCATCATAAAAAACTGACTTTAATCCCATGAATAAAATCGTCTCTCTCCTGCTTCCACTATTGCTACTGGCAACATTGTCAGGCTGTAGCTCAACAACTGAAAAAATGGTTAGTTTATCCATAAGCTCACAACCCGGAGAGGCTGATATTTACATCGACGGTAAGCTGAAAGGAATCACACCATCGAAGAAAGGTGAGGTTTTGACCATCAGCTTACCCGAAGGTGACTATAAACTTGATTCCATTAAGCCCGCTAACCGAGGCGAAAATGAATTTTATTCCAGCCAGTTGGTGAGTGTTAGTGGCAACAATCAAATACAGCTTTCGCTAAAACTCAATAAACGTAAATCTGCCTTATTCAGACAAAAATTACTCGAACAGACGGGCAATCAAATCCATGAGCCAGAAATGGTTACAATTCCTGCCGGTGTTTTCACCATGGGCTGTATTACAGGAATTGAATGTGTGAACAATGAATACCCGCCACATAAAGTTAATATCAATGAGTTCAGGTTGTCTAAATATGAACTGACCTTTGAACATTGGGATGCTTGTGTCGCTCAAAATGGATGTGATCACTACCCGGAAGATAGCAATTGGGGCAGAGGGAATCGCCCGGTATTCGATGTTAGCTGGAATGACGCGCAGCAGTATATAAGGTGGATTAACCTGAAAACCGGCAAAAAATATCGTTTGCCTACAGAATCCGAGTGGGAGTATGCAGTACGTGCAGGCACCACAACGCCCGTCTACACAGGGTCCTGTCTCAGTACTGAAATGGCAAACTATGACGGCGACCTTCCCCTGAAAGGCTGCGACAAAGGCATAGACCGAAAAATGACGCTTCAAGTAGGTTCATTTCCGCCCAACAATTGGGGCTTGCATGACATGTACGGAAATGTCTGGGAATGGACTCAGGATTGCTGGATCAGGCACTATAACGATGCGCCTACTGATGGTTCGGCATTTTTTTTCGAAGACTGCCCCAGACGTGTATTACGCGGTGGCGCATTTAACTACCGGGGCCATCATAATCGATCTGCAATCCGTTACGATTATTTGCCTTCGATACGCCTGAGAAACCTTGGGTTTCGGCTCGCTTTGTAAATTATAAAACTAGCCGTGTCATCTACCCAAACCCGGGCATTTTAGACGCACCATCCCGTCATCTCGACTGGAGGCGAAGCCGGAACGGAGAGATCTCAGGCGACAGCCTCGCGAGTAGGAGATTTCTCCAATCGCCCTTCGGGCTCCGTCGAAATGACGGATGGGTTAGTTCCGAGCTCCGGCATCCTAAACACACCATCGAATCATTTTAGACGCACCATCCCGTCATCTCGACTGGAGGCGAAGCCGGAACGGAGAGATCTCAGGCGACAGCCTCGCGAGCAGGAGATTTCTCCAATCGCCCTTCGGGCTCCGTCGAAATGACGGATGGGTTAGTTTCGGGCTCCGTCGAAATGACGGA
>LWDU01043643.1_pt1 | contig 39033 bp, 32 predicted proteins | sample 727161 | NCBI WGS metagenome assembly LWDU01 (sample SAMN04566230, study PRJNA314399) | hydrothermal vent metagenome | isolation source: deep sea hydrothermal plume seawater | place: Mexico: Gulf of California, Guaymas Basin | collected 2004-07-11
AGTATTAAACCTGTAAGACATTTGTATGCAATGGGTGGTTATAACTATCCCCTAGATGGTGATGCTCTGATATTAAGAACTAACATTCTTGCTAAAACTGATTTAAACGCATCGGCAATTGACATGAACGTAAACGTTTTATACAATGAAATGATTTGGGCGGGCGTTTCCTGGAGACCTGGAGATGCAATTGCTCCAATCGTTGGATTCCAATATTCAATCATAAATCAGAATGCTACTAATTATAAAGAGCAACTATTTAGAATTGGTTATTCATTTGACATGACTACATCAGAATTACAGTCGTATTCATCTGGATCTCATGAAGTATTCCTCTCTTACAGCTTTAAGTTTGAGTCGACACCCATCTTAAACAGGTACGCAAATCCTAGGGTATTATAATAAAAGAAACCTTAAAGGCGTTTTATGCGTACCTTAATTATTACAAACTACTATAATCGACTATATGAATAAGTTTCTTCTGATACTCATAATTCCAGTTCTGCTTTCTGGATGCTATATGGGACCACAAGGCGAACTCGTAGGGGTTAACCCTCGAGACTACTGGGATCAAGCTAACCCATACGGTATGAATTATATCCACTTCGGATCCTTCACAATGGGACCAAGTGATCAAGATGTACCATACGCCCTTAACACACGTGCAAAAACTGTTACTATACCATCATTTTACATGGATGTTCATGAAATATCAAATAATGAATATCGTCAATTTGTTAACTATGTAAGAGATTCACTATTCTTAAACACATTAGCTGAGAATGATGATGAACGTTATTTCTACTCTGAAAATGAAGCTGGTATTGAGCTTGATCGATTTATTGACAAAGGTTATGTCTTAAATTGGGAAGAGCCTATTGATTGGACAGATGAAGATATTTTCGAGGTTCTTTACGATGAGTATTACCTTCAAGGATCTGATAGATTCTACAACAGAAAGGAAATCGATACTCGTAAACTTAACTACAGATATTACTGGTTTAACATTGGGAAAGCTGCGAACAAAGATGCAAGAGATGAGGAGTATGGAGAGGTTAATGAATTAAATCAACTGCATTCTGTTCAACGGTATTCTGATAGATCACAATTTGTTGTAGAGGAAACTATTAATGTTTACCCTGACACTTTAGTTTGGGTTCATGATTACACATATTCATATAATGAACCTTTAGCAGAAAACTACTTTTGGCATCCAGCATATGATGATTACCCTGTAGTAGGGGTAACTTGGGGTCAAGCTGTAGCTTTCAACGCTTGGAGAACTCAAATTATGAATGAGTGGAGGCAGAAAGAAGGTCAAACCTATATTCAAAAATTCCGCCTTCCATCTGAAGCTGAGTGGGAATATGCAGCTCGTGGTGGTCGTAACCTTGCACCATTCCCATGGGGGGGGCCGTACATCCGTAACGAACAGGGATGTGTTTTAGCTAATTTTAAGCCTATGCGAGGTGACTATGTAGAGGATGCTAATGCTTATACTGCTCCTGTTGAGTCTTACAGCCCTAATGATTATGGGCTCTACAATATGTCCGGAAACGTTGCTGAGTGGACTAATACTGCTTTTGACGAAACAGTGTATGATTTCGCCTTCGATTTATCTCCTGATTATGTTTACCATGCTAAGATCGACGACTCTGCTGCCCTACATAGAAAAGTAACACGTGGTGGCTCTTGGAAAGATATTGGATATTATTGCCAAACTGGAACCCGATCGTTTGAATACAGTGATACCGCTAAAGCATTTATTGGATTCCGATCTGTAATGTCTTACCTAGGACGAGGTAAATCTGGACCTAAAGAAGAGTGGAATTAATCTGCTTAAATAAAAAATAATACCTGAAACCATAGTTTAATGATAAATTATTAAACTAACAATACAAAGAAAATGAAACCCGGAACAAAAAATTGGAGCCCAGGATCAAAGAACTTTAAACAATTTATGGCTAAGCTCTATGGATGGGGAGCGGCAGTAGTAATACTTGGAGCTTTATTTAAAATAAACCACTATCCGTATGCAAATGAAATGCTCGTCGTAGGTCTTGGAACTGAGGCATTGATATTCTTCTTTTCTGCGTTTGAGCCTATACCACATTCAGAACCAGATTGGGCCTTGGTATACCCACAACTTGCAACGGGTGATGAATCAAAAACAGCTGTTGCTGAATTAGACTCTCTGCTTACTGATGCAAACATTGACTCTAAAATTCTCAAGAATTTAGGGGATGGTATGAAAAACCTTGGTGATCAAGCGAGTAAAATGAGTGATATGGCTGACGCCGCAGGAGCTACTCAGGAATTTAGCGATTCACTTGTAAAAGCATCAAATAGGGTTGATGAAATGGCAAATACCTATGAAGGGGTTTCTGATTCATTAACCGGACTAGTAGGATCAAAAGAAGCTGGAAATTCTGCTGGAAAGAATTTAGAGCGTATGAATTCAAATCTTGATTCCTTGAATACTATGTACGAGATGCAATTACAACAGTTAGAGGCGAATAAAGAACTTTATTCTGGAATGGGTGAGTTAGTTAAAACTATTAAAGATAGTGTAGAGGATACAAAAGCTTATAAAGAGCATATTGCTGCTCTTACTGAAAACCTTGGTTCACTAAATACTGTTTATGGCAATATGCTCAATGCGATGGGCAATAAACGTAGCTAAGCCATGGCAGGAGCTAAAGAGACCCCAAGACAGAAAATGATAGGGATGATGTACCTTGTCCTTACTGCACTACTTGCGTTAAATATTTCAAAGGAAGTTCTTAATGGTTTTGTGAAAGTTGAAAATAGTCTTCGAACAACTCAAGAAACACTATCTTCAAAAATTCACGACACCTACACTTCGTTAGAATTAAAATACAATAGTAATCAGGAAAAGGTTGGTCCGTTTTACGATGAATCACAAGTAATCGTCGAAAAATCAAATACCCTTATTAAATATATAACTAAATTGAAAGCACATTGCTTGTCAACATCTGAAGGTGATTTCGATGAACAAGTTGCACTTGATTTTGAAAAATATTTTGGAACCGATGAATTTGGAAATGACACCGTTCTTAATCTAAAATATATAGGTAAAAAAGATGAGTTTCAGGCATTGACAACTTATATGGTTGGCGGAAAATCTCACTCACCTAAAGTTGGTGAGTGGACAGCTAATGGATTGAAACTTTCTCTTGACGCTTATAGTGAATACCTCAAAAATTTAAATATCACCGATATTGATGGAGTGAGTCGAACTATATCTGCAAGTTTTCTTAAATCATTAAATGAAAGGTTTTCGTTCGAAAAGGAAATTGAAGATGGAAAGGAGGTCCTCTGGGAAGCTGCTAATTTTTATGATGTACCCTTAGCCGCGGTGATTCCACTAATGTCAAAGATGATTATCGATGTTCAGGATGCTGAAGAAGATGCGCTTTCTTGGTTATTAGGTGAAATTGAGTCTAAAAGTTTAAAATTCTCTGAGGTAATGCCTCTGACTATACCGCAATCAAACTATATTATTAAAGGCGATACTATTAGGGCAAATATTTTTCTTGCTGCCTTTGATAGAACTAAAAAGCCAGAAGTGTACGTAGACCCTAATAAATGGGATGGTATAGATTCTACAGATTTAGATTATGAAGGTCTGGGGATTGAACCATTAGATGTTAACCATCAAGGTCAAGGTCTTTTAGCTTTGGGATCAAAAGGAATGAAACTGGGACAATATCAATATAAAGGAGTAATTAGGTATCAGGGGGCTGAAGGAGATATGCAATCTCAACAATTCTATACGCCCATATTTACTATTGCAGAAGCCGCTCTTGTGGTTTCTCCAACTAAAATGAATGTATTCTATAGAGGGGTACCGAATCCTGTTGAAGTAAGTGTTCCAGGAGTACCTAGCAATAAGCTAAAAGTTTCAATATCTAGCGGACATAGGATTAAAAGACAATCAGATGGCACATACATCGTAGAACCAGCTAATTCGTCCGCCAATAAAATAGCTACTATTTCTGTTAAAGGTGAGATGCCTGACGGGTCTATCAGTAATCTTGGTAAAGCTGAGTTTAGAGTTAAGCGTATACCTGATCCAGTACCTTTTTGGGCTGGTAAAAAACCTTCCGACAGAACTATAACAAAGAATGAAGTCCTCTCATTTGCTCCACTCGCAGCAAAGATGGATAATTTTGATTTTGATGTTAAAGTACGAGTTAAGAACTTCACTATACGCTTAAGTAAGGATGGTACATTCAAAGAACTCCACTCTCCTAATAATAGAATAACTTCAGACATGAAGGCTCTGTTAAACCGTGTGAAAAGAGGTAATACAATATACTTTGAAGATATCATCGTAGGTATGCCTGACGGAACTGAACGTATGGTTTCATCTTTAAAACTTAAAATAACCAGCTAAATTATAAAATAATGAGTAATTTATTCAAGTACACATTACTAGCTATCATTGTTTTTACTCTATCAATTGAGGGTAATGCTCAAGTACAAAACGTCCTTGACGGTGCGTATGTTAAGGAAACTAACCTAACAAAAAGGGTAATTCCCTACCCATATTTGCGTGAAGCAGACGTAATGTACTTCCGCCGAGTTTGGCAGGAAATGGACTTGAAACAAAAGATTAATCATCCATACTACTACCCTGTTGACCCTATCGAAGACAGAAGTAATTTATTTGATGTGATTCGCGACGGCTTACTCATTGAAGGCTCATTAGTAGCATACAGTACTGGGCCTATTGGTGATGAGGATGAATTTACTATTCCATTATCACCTGACAGTATTCGCAAAATTTTGAACCCTATTGAACGAATTGATGAATGGGACGAGTTTGGTGAAAAGATTGGATTTAAGGAAATTATAACTCCAATTGAATCAGATAAAATTACTCGATACCGTTTGAAAGAAGATTGGATTTGGGACAGGCAACGTAGCGAACGGTATGTTAGAATTATTGGTATAGCCCCTATGATTGAGGATTATGATAGGGATGGGGAAAGTATGGGATACGCGCCATTATTTTGGTTATACTACCCAGAATGTAGGTATGTGTTTGCTAATGCAGATGTCTTTAACCTATTCAATGATGCTCAGCGAAGAACCTATGAGGATTTATTTCAGAAGCGTTATTTCTCAAGCTATATAGTAAAACACTCAAATGTTTATGATAGAAGTATTGGTGAATTTGCTCGTGGAATGGATGCTTTAGCTGAGTCTGAAAGAATAAAGGAAGAATTGTTCAATTTAGAACATGATCTTTGGCATTACTAAAGAGTGATTTTTATGCTATATTAAAGCGGGAAGCCTTGAGGGCTTCCCGCTTTTTATTTAAGACCTTTGTAAGCGAATGCTAACAGTAACACAACTTGGAGTGCACTTCGGTGAAAGAACTTTATTTGAAGGGCTTAATCTATTTATTGGGAAACGAGAGCGTATTGGATTAGTTGGACGTAATGGTGCTGGAAAGTCCACACTTATGAACATACTAGCAGGAATTAACGCTCCTTCAGAGGGTACGGTTAGTTATCCAAACGATTATAAGATTGGATACTTGCCACAAGAGATGGATCATAACGAATCATCAACAGTTTTTGATGAATCTGCCAGTGCTTTTGCCGAAATAAAAAAGCTTGAAGAACGTATTTTAGAAATTACTGATGAAATTTCTAAAAGGTTAGATTATGAAAACATTGAGTACTCTCGTTTAATTGACGAATTAACCGAGGCTAATCAAAGGCTTGATATTATTGGGGCAGGTAATCTTGAGGAAAAAATTCAAAGAATTCTTCAAGGTCTAGGATTTAAACCCGAAGACTTGGAAAGAAAAATGGGTGAGTTTAGTGGTGGATGGAAAATGAGAGTTGAATTAGCTAAGCTTCTTCTTACAAATCCCAATCTCTTACTTTTAGATGAGCCGACTAACCATCTCGATATAGAGAGTATTGAATGGCTTGAAGGTTTTTTAAAGAATTATGCCGGTGCCATTCTGCTTATTTCTCACGACAGGATGTTCCTCGACACTTTAACAGAACGCACAATAGAGATCAGTCCTTTTAGGTTATACGACTTTAAGGCTCCATACACTAAATATCAAGTTTGGCGAGAAGAGGAGCGCGATCGGCAACTACAAGCCCAGAAAAATCAGAAGAAATATATTGAGGAGACGCAGGTTCTGATTAATAAGTTTAGAGCTAAGAAAAACAAAGCTGCATTTGCACAATCTTTAATAAAAAAACTAGATAAGCTTGAGATAGTTGACGTTGATGCTGCTGATAATGCAAAAATAAAATTTAGATTCCCTCCTGCGCCCCGTACTGGTAAGGTGATCTTTGATGCAAAAGGGTTAGGTAAATCGTTTAACGAACTGAATGTATTCAAGGGGTTAGAATTTATGATGGCGCGTAGGGATAAGGTTGCTTTTGTGGGTAAGAATGGTGCGGGTAAAACAACTTTAACTAGGATTCTTTTAGACTTGGAATCACATGAAGGAGAATTAATTAAAGGCCACAATGTAGATATCGGATATTATGCTCAAAATCAGGCTGAGGAGCTAGAAGGTAAAATAACAGTTTTAGAAACACTTGAAGCAGAGGTAACGATTGAGAGCAAGGTTAACCTAAGATCTATGTTAGGATCCTTCCTCTTTTCTGGAGAAGATGTAGATAAAAAAGTAAGCGTGTTAAGTGGAGGGGAAAAAGCACGGCTTGCTCTGTGCAAGCTATTGCTACATCCTTACAACGTTCTTATACTTGATGAGCCTACTAACCACTTAGATTTAAAATCTAAAACAGTATTAAAGGATGCCCTTGAAAACTTTGACGGATCCTTGATTGTGGTATCCCATGATAGAGATTTCCTTTCAGGACTAACTGAGTTTGTCTATGAAGTAACACCAACTGGTTTAAAGCAATATATTGGAGATATTAAAATATTTTTGCATGCAAAACACGCTGAGAGTATTGGAGCCTACGAAGCTTCTAAAACCGGCGAAAGGGTAATTGGAAAGGTGAAAAATAGTAGAATAGAAAAGAACTCGAAAAAGTCTGATTCTAATATTAAGATTGATTATAAAAAGAAAAAAGAGCTTGAAAAGTCAATTAAGAAAGTAGATAAAAAGATAAATAGACTAGAGAAGTCAGTTTCTGAAGCTGAGAAAGAGTTGGAAATCAAAAATACAGTAATTTCCGAAGTAGATTCTACGGACATGAAGCTTATGACTAACTTGTCATATGAGTTTGAGGAAATCCAAAAAAGGCATGACAGACTACTAACTGACTGGGAGAATGCTCTAATTGAAAAAGAGGAATTAGAAGATCAATAATAGGAATTATATTACTTAGCTATACCTTCTAAATATATTTTCCACTTTTCAATAATCTCCTTCATATCGTTTGGTATTTCAGACTCAAATAAAACGAAGTTTTTCGTTTTAGGGTGTGTAAAACCTAGTGTTTTAGCGTGGAGAGCTTGACGAGTAAGTATGCTGAAACAATTTCTTAAAAATGAATTGTATTTCCCTCCTGGAGACCCCTTTACAGCGACATTACCTCCATATCTAGGGTCACCAAATAATGGATGACCTATGTATTGCATATGTACACGAATTTGGTGCGTACGACCCGTCTCAAGTTTACATTCAATTAAAGTAACTGGTCCTAATCGCTCTAAAACTCTGTAATGAGTTACTGCATGCTTTCCTTCTTCACCATCGGGAAAAACTGCTTGAACAGTTCTATTACTTCTTGAACGTCCTACATGACCTTCAACTGTGCCATCTTCAGAAACATCACCCCAAACTAACGCGTGATATCGTCTCTCGACCGTGCGCTCAAAGAACTGTTCGCTTAACTCCGTAAGAGACCTCTCAGTTTTACCTAAAACCATTAACCCAGTAGTATCCTTATCTAACCTGTGGACTAATCCTGGACGGGGAGTTGGAGAACCCTCAACAGAGGGCATGTTCTGAAGGTGATGTAAAATTCCATTTACTAGAGTCCCTGTGTAATTACCGTGACCTGGATGGACAACTAAATCTGATTTCTTATTTAGAACTATGACAGTGTCATCTTCATAAATAATATTTAAATCCATTTCCTCTGCTACAAGTTCAAATTCATATACAGGCTGTGGTAGCTCTACCGTAATTACTTGATTTGGTCGAACTTTAAAGTTCGATTTAACCGAATTTCCATTCACTCTGATATAACCGGAATTTGCAGCCATTTGAAGCTTATTACGAGAAATATTCGCAATTCTAGTCATTAGAAATTTATCAACTCTAAGAGGTTGTTGTCCTGGATCAGCTTCAATTCTATGGTGCTCAAAGAGCTCCTCAGGTTCATCTAAAATATCCTCTATGTTTACGTCATCACTCATTAATTAGGTAAAATTACTAAGCGTTTACATGAATTTGAAACACTACTCGAACTACTCATATTAACAAAATACACACCTGGTGATAAATCCGATGTATTAAAAGTTACAACGCAAGCTCTATCAACCTCACCATCTAAAACAATATTTCCATTTAATGAAAATACAGACCAAATAAGAGCTTCATGCGCCTTGAAGGAGACAATCGAAGATGTAGGATTGGGATAAAGGTTAGAAGAAATCTCATTAAAAGAGAATTCTATCACTCCTTCAGGAATTTCTGGTGCATCTTTTCCAGCTCTTAAAACTGGATGTATCATAACAGATCCTTGAATGTCTGAGGCAAGCCAATTAGCTCCTGCACCTAATTTGTAATGAAGATTACCTGCATTTGCATTGGTGTTTTTATCAAGTCCAATGTTAAGATGCTCTACATTTTGTTGAATAAAACCAACGTGAATTATCCCACTAACCGGTATAGGATGATCACAAGAGTAATAAGCGAACTTATCATGACCATCCGTGAAATAAAGAGGAGAATTGAATTGGTACATTGTATCTATTTGTTCACCCGGAATACCCGCATCATCTGTCCAAACTTTAATTACAAATGTTTCCAACTCTGCATTGTCATAAAATGGAGTAAAGTGAATTTTTATTCCATCTAATGTGTCAGCTATGGCAAGTGGATAGCGTACAGCTAATTGTCCACCCATAGATTCAAGTGAGTAAGCCTTTTCAGCAGAACCGTCATCGTAAGCGTAGTAGTTATCGAAAACTTGTTCAAATCCAATACTGTCATTATCAAATACTGCAGTTTGGTTGGTATAGTAACCGACCTCCTCTTCCCACAAAGACACATTAAAAGTAGCTATTGTATCGGAAATAAGTGGGTCGTAAAGTACCGAAGCCGCTACTCCAGTATTGTCAAGTAAATTAGCTAAGTATTCTGTTGAAAATGGTCCAATAGGAACACTAACATTTTGAATAAACTCATTAATATACATTGTGGGCGCATCCTCACCTATCTGAATTTTAATCCCTGTATTTTCCTGATTATTTGCAGTAGTACCAAAGTTGGTATGGGCAACATGCAAACTGTCTCTCATTTGGAATTCTGGATTATCCATATAATGAGTCCAAGGCATAGCGGAGAAATTCCTCAGCAAAGTATATGGAGGATATAAGAATGCTAATTCTTCTTGTGGATTTCCTATTAATCCATTTTCAGCTACAAAAACGTAATCTATATGCCATAAATCTGCATTCCCCTCTAAAGTTCCATAATTGCGAAACCTAAATTGGAATGAATTATGAAGGTGAATTCCATCATAAATAGGGATAACAACTTGAATGAATTCGTCTGTTGTTATCGTGTCATTAGACCAAACCCGTGTCCAAATATCGCCTTCAAATCCAATTGACTTAAACTCAACAACAAGGCTATCCTCACCTAAATCAGGTGCATTTCCTATACCACCTCCCTCAAACCAAAACGATAAGTTAACATTATTATCAGCTGTCATACCACCTAATAAAATCTTTCTTGAGGTAAGAGTATCAGCCCAACCATGTGGATCACTGCTACTAAACATATATGGATATCCACCATCATCTAAACCATCAAGGGTAGCAACGCCAATAGTAGGCGGGTTAATTGCAAATGTAGAAGTGCGTCTCACGGGGCTTGAATCCCATCTAACTAACTCGGGTCTGTCTATACCTGATTCCTCAAAAGAGCTTGGCCAAGCAAAATCATCTAAGAAAGGAAGCCCCATAGGCGCGCTACCCCCTCCCCTTGAGTTTACGTCCGAAGTAATTCTCTTGTCATGATTTATTTTAATAAATTGCAAATCTCTTTCTAATTCTTGAGATAAAATATCTGTTGCTGAAAGAGCGAAAATTAAGGTAAGTATAAAATAATTTGTTGGAAATTTTATGGTCATAATTTACATTATTTTCAATTTTTTAGAATTACGTCAATAGACGTTCCAGCTTTAACCCTACCTCTAGATGAAGATGGAAACTGGCGAAATACTCGTGCATTTGTTGTATCACTAGATGTTATAACCGAATCGGTATACTCAACATAACCTAATGAAAGAGATGACTCTGTCAATTTAGACGATGTTTCAGATAACGATAACCCTAATAAATAAGGTATTCTTACTTTAACAAGGGAAGACTTCCCTATAACTAAAACAATCTTAGAGCCCCTAACTCTTCTATCATCTGAAGATAAAGAAAATCCCTTTGACTCAACTCTTACAACTTTTCCTTCGAGTATAATGTTAGGCTCCTCACTAACCTGAACGATAAAACCTTTACGTTCTAAAATTATTTTTGCTAATATTGCGTCCTGGCCTTCATATACAGAAATAGCTTCGGAGGGAGGTGTTATTCTGAATGTTGTAAGGTAAACAGGTCTTCCACTTTTGACTAAACTTCCTTCTTTAGGCGTTTGTTCAAGTATTGAGCCTGGAACTGCAGAAACACTATAAACGGAGTCGAGATGAATTGCTTCCAGTTCCAATTCCGATAGTATAGAAATGGCAGAATCTAATGACAAATTAAGGATGTTGGGTACATAGCGCTCTGACCATGGCCTACTATTTATCTGTAAAGAGAGCATGCTCACACTAATAAGAACTACCCATACTCCACCTACACTCAGTATCGTGAGGATAAAAGTTTTACTAAATAAGAAGTTCCTTAAGTTCATGCTTAAATAATAAAAGATCTATAAATCTAAAGCTTCTTCAAAGCCATTATCATAGTATGCACGGAGTTCAGAACAGAACCCAACATGTTCTTCATCTACAACAATTTTACCTTTTGTTACATGTCCTAAAAGAACCGCTCCAACTTTATTTGCATCACAAACGTCAAAAAAGTCGTCTTGATCCTCCTCAGATAAAGTGACGATAATTCTACCTTGTGCTTCTCCGAATAGGAATCCGTCTATGCGTAGCTCATCATCAGAAACGATATCAAAACCAAGCATATTTGGCATTGACATTTCTAAAAGAGTAGTGAAAAGTCCTCCATCACTAATATCGTGAGCTGCCGTAACAAGATTTTTTGAAATGAGTTCTCTTATACATACGTGAAGAGCTTCTTCTTGTGTTAAGTTGAATTTAGGAGCAGGTGACTGCTTAACACCTACAATATTTGCTAGATATTCAGATGAATTAATACAATCAGACATTTCTCCTAAATGAAAAATAAGTTCCCCCTTTTCCTTAAAATCTAAGGACATATGTTTATCTCTATCTTCAATAATCCCAACCATTCCTATAGTAGGAGTTGGAAAAACAGATGTTGAGGTACCATCCTCGTTTGCAGTTTGGTTATAAAAACTAACATTACCACCTGTTACCGGAGTTTTATATTTCTCACAAGCACGACTCATACCCTTTATTGCTCCCACAAACTGCCAGTAAACCTCTGTGTTATAAGGATTACCAAAATTTAAGCAGTTGGTAATCGCTGAAGGGGTTGCTCCTGTACAACTAATATTACGTGCAGCTTCAGAAACTGCAATAGCAGTGCCTACTTCTGGATCAGCTTGAACATAACGAGAGTTACAATCAACCGTTAAGGCAAGACCCTTTTTCGAGCCGCGTACAGACACTACACCAGCGTCAGAAGGTCTATTTGTAGTCCTGTTTAAAGTCCCAACCATACTGTCGTACTGCTCCCAAACCCATTTCTTTGAAGCTATATTAGGAAGACATATAATGTCCGTAGCAATTTCAAGTGCTTTCTTAAGTGAAGGAACTTCAACTGATTCAGGGTTAAAAGCTTGAGATTCCGCAAACCAAGATGGCTCAGAATACTCACGCTCATAAATTGGAGCTCCTCCACCCAAAACAAGTGTAGAAGCAGGAACTTGAGCAACTATCTCATTATCTACATAGAAATTGATATTATCGCCTTCAGTCACCTGACCAATTGGGACCGCATGAAGATCCCACTTCTTGAAGATATCCTCTACTACTTTTTCTTTCCCTGGAGCAACTACAACTAACATTCGCTCCTGAGATTCTGATAGTAGAATTTCAAACGGCTCCATATCCGCTTGACGAAGAGGAACCTTATCTAGGTATATATCCATTCCCACGTTTCCTGCAGCGCTCATCTCAGAAGTAGAACAAGTAATACCAGCAGCACCCATATCCTGCATTCCTATTATTGCATCAGTTTTTGCAAGTTCAAGTGACGCTTCCATAAGAAGTTTCTCTTGGAACGGATCTCCAACCTGTACTGATGGTAAATCATCCGCCGACTCAGTCGTGATGTCTTTTGAAGCGAAAGAAGCCCCTTGAATCCCATCTTTACCAGTATCAGAACCCACAATGTAAACAGCATTACCTGGACCATTTGCTGTAGCAGAAATAATTTCTTTTGCATCTAAAAGACCCACTGACATAGCATTGATGAGTGGGTTAACTTGATAACAAGGGTCAAAGAAGACCTCTCCTCCGACTACAGGTATTCCAAAACTGTTTCCGTAATCTCCGATACCTTTAACAACGCCCTCCAGAAGCCACTTAGTACGTGGATGGTCAGGATCACCGAAACGAAGACTGTTTAACTGAGCAATAGGCCTAGCTCCCATTGTGAAAATATCACGATTAATCCCTCCAACACCAGTTGCAGCTCCTTGATATGGTTCAATAGCAGAGGGGTGGTTATGACTTTCTATCTTGAAAGCACACCCAATTCCATCACCTAAGTCAATAATCCCGGCATTTTCCTCACCAGCCTTAACGAGCATTTGATCTCCGTCTTTAGGAAGTGTTTTAAGCCATTTAATAGAGTTCTTATATGAGCAATGCTCACTCCACATAACAGAATAGATACACATTTCTGTAAAATTAGGAACTCTTCCAAGGATTTTCTTGATTGATTTAAACTCGTCAGGAGTTAGGCCCATATCCTGAGCTTGTATCAGTGTAGAAGGGGCAGTTGAGGCGGTTATAGTAGGCATAGAATGGGAGTAAAATGCGTTTCAATTGAATGTGTAAAGGTAGCAACGCATCGGTAATTTATACACTTGAAATTAGACAATCATAGGGTAACTTTCGCACATGAAAGCTGTAATTCAAAGGGTAAGTAAGTCTAGCGTGAAAGTTAATGGGAAAACCTTAGGCCAAACGTCTCTAGGACTATTGATTTTACTAGGCATTGAAGAGGTTGACAATAGAACTGATGTCGAATGGCTCGCAAAAAAAGTGATAGGTTTACGAATCTTTTCTGACGAACATGGAAAGATGAATCTTAATATCGAAGCCGCAAGAGGTGAATTGTTAGTAATCTCGCAATTTACTTTGCACGCATCCACTAAAAAAGGCACGCGCCCATCCTTCATCAAAGCAGCTCGCCCTGAGCAAGCTATACCACTTTACGAGGCGTTTATTGAGGAGTGTGAAAAATTGATTGGAAAAAGTGTTGCAAGGGGAAAGTTCGGTGCAGATATGCAGGTAGAACTAATCAATGACGGCCCTGTGACAATAACGATAGACACTCAAAACAAAGAATAAACTATCGTGGTATAGTACAAACAGGGATGGGGAGCATTTTATGCTGATTTGCTTTATTCAACCTCGTGTATATTTCATACACATCAAGAGCTCGACCGGAGAGTGTTGACGGGTCGCCTTGATCTTCTGAGAATTTCATGGCAATTTCGAGTTCTGGATAGGAAGCTCCTATTTGGTCTTCATCATTGCGATTGTCACCCCAAAGCCCATCTGTAGGGGCCGCTTCTAAAATACTTCTCGGCACACCTATCGCCTCAGCCACTTTGTAAACTTCGCTTTTAACAAGATCGGCAATGGGGCTAATATCTACACCTCCATCTCCATATTTAGTAAAGAATCCCACTCCGAAATCTTCAATTTTATTTCCCGTCCCGACTACGAGACCGCGCCTCTGAGTAGCGATAGCGTATAGAGTAGTCATCCTTAATCTAGCCCGTGTATTTGCGAAAGCTAGGCCGCCTGAATCATCTTCAATTTGGGGCAATGCCGATTTCGTTGCCTCATAAACTTCATTCAGTGGCACAGTGATCATTTCGAAGTTGTTAAAACGACTCTCTAGTAATTTACAAATCTCCCTAGATCGTGCCATCTCTGACGACGCCTGATAAATGGGCATATCGACCGCATACACTGGGCGCCCAGTCATAAGACAAAGCGTTGCTGTTACCGCTGAATCAACACCTCCACTAACACCCACAACAAATGAATCAATATTTGCTGCGTCGGCGTAATCGTTAATCCATGATGAAATAAACTTAGCTATCTCAATTCCATTAAATTCTGAGGATACAGCAGACATCGTTAAAACAAAACACCGACTGACAACTCTAGAAATCTATCATTTCCTTTCATAATTCCAGGAATTGGAGAGCCGTTGATTACTTCTGGGACACCGCTATCAAATTTGATTAAATCTACATCCTTATGAACATTACTGAACGATGAGTTGTAATTAAGCCCTATAGTTAAGGATGTTGAACCCGTTAAATTTTTCTCTATTCCACCACCTACAATCACAGCAGCCCTAAAGAATTTTATATCTTCTGTTATATCCACACCCTCGTTAATCGTCCAGCCATCGGATGTTACATTAACCCAATCATCTCCATCAAACTCCCAGCTTAGATGCCTACCATCTGTTGCTAAAGATTTCACATTCATACCTAAGCCAAAACCAAATTTGCTGAAAATTTTCATATAACCTATTTCCTTAGTACGCATTTTAAACGTAAAAGGCAATTCTACATACTGAAGACTATAAGTTCTATCAACATCTAAAATCTCACTAATAGCGTCAGGGTTCATAACTTGATACGTAAGATCAGATCCAGTATTAAAAATGTGCACGCCTAGGCCTAAAGCGTAATTTTCAGAAAATAAAATATCTGCAATAAATTCATATCCGAAATTTAAATTTGCTCCACTTGGTATATGATCATAGTCTGAAGATACCATCCATGCTGCATTAGGTGTAACCGCAAGTCCCATTCTTAAATCTTGGGCTGATGTTTTATTTGAAAAGAGCAAGGCTGAACTTGCAATAAAACCTAGTAATATTGCGGTTGATAGAGAAGAAGTTTGACTGTTGCGCATAAGTGTGCTCATCTTTGCAGTTGTGAAAGTAAAATTAAACGAAAATACCATGAGTTCAAGCGAAAGTCGTACCACTTTTTTGACATGTTTATTGTGGAGAAGAAATAAAGTTACATCTCTGCTAGGTTTAATACTGATATCCTTTATAACATTATCGTCTTGCACGGAAGATAAATGGACAGTCGATGTTAGTGAGATTACACTACCTACTGATTTTTCTGTTAGAAATTTTAACCAGGAAATTCAATATCTATCTGAAAACGACTCTAGCTCTCTTATTCAACTGAGACATAATTACAAATTCTTTTTGACAGATTATTGTGAGGATATTTTAAAAATAGGGAGTTCTCAATCAATAGAAACAATTGACAAATTAAAGGATTTTGTGGCACACCCTGACACAAGAGAAACGCTTTTAGCAATTGACTCAACTTCTGGTGATACTGAATTTTTGAAGGAAGTTTCTTTAGATCTTGAAAACGGGTTTAAGAGACTTCACGTATTTATGCCCGACGAAATAATTCCTGAAGTTATCTGGATGAATAGAGGATTCAATTTCGCTATCTACCCGCGAGATGAATTTGTAGCAGTGGGGTTAGAATGGTTTTTAGGTCCTGAACATCCCATACTAGAGCTTTTGCCTCCAGATAGATTTCCTAAATACCAACAACTTAGAATGCACCCAGACTTAATGGCAGCAGATGCAATGAAAGGATGGATGCTTGTTCACTTTATCAATCGAGGGTACACGGGAGAAAAATGTATAGATGACATTCTTTACTGGGGGAAAGTGTTGTGGCTGTTAGGTAAATGTATGCCTGAACAATTTGAGCATGTACTTATGGATTGGACTCCAGAGGATTTAGAATGGGCTAAGGCAAATGAAACAGCTATTTGGTTAGAACTTCAACCTGCTAATGTGCTATTCGAAACAAATCGCACGGTATTCCACCGTTGGGTAACAGATGGTCCATTTACCAAGTTTGGCTCCATACCTCAAGAAAGCCCTGACAGACTAGGAGTATGGATGGGGTTGAGAATTGTTGAGAATTTTATGGAGAAAAATCCTGAAACTTCAGCAGAGCAGCTGTTTTCAGAGACCGATTATATTCCATTCCTTAAATCTTACCGACCTGAGCGATAAGTAACAGATAAATGCTAATTTTGCAATATGTCAGAAAACATCATTACAATCAAGGTTAGTACAGATGAAAATCATGTGCCAACTGATATAGTTTGGTCAGCCGAAAGCGGAGATATTAAGAGTAGGCAAGCGAAAGCGATGTCGCTAGCGATGTGGGACGAGAAAGACGGAACATCTATGAATATGGACCTCTGGACTAAGGATATGAGCGTCGATGAGATGAAGCGATTCGTTTGCGACAGCATGATGACTCTTGCAAGTACTTTAGAAACTGCCACATCAGACAAAGGCCATGCTGAAGCAATGAGAGGATTTACTAGTGAACTTGCTAAAAGAATTGGAATTATAGACGCGAATGACGAAGGGGTAGAGGAAAATCCGACAAAATCAGAATAATACGTTTGTTGACTCAATAAAGTTTAACAGCTCTTCTTTCCCATCTCCCTTCTCGGCGCTTGTAATAAAAATAGGCGGCATCTTTTCCCACTGCTTAAGCATAATAGTCTCATACTTAGATTGAAATTCTGCACGTTCAGTCTTATTAAGCTTATCAACTTTTGTAAATACAAGAACGAAAGGAAGCCCCACCTCACCCATATAAGCCATAAAATCAAGATCGACTTTTTGGGGGGGTAATCTAGAGTCAACTAGCATCATAGTGCACATTAAATTCTTTCTGCCCTCTAAAAACTGCTTTGACGTCCTTTCCCATTTCACTCTCTCAGATTTTTTAATTTTCGCATATCCAAACCCTGGCAAATCCGTTAGATACCAAGACGTTTCCCCAGCCTTTTCTGCTATTTCATCACCGTTAATATCAAAGTGATTTATTAGCTGTGTCTTACCAGGTGTACTTGAAATTTTAGCTATGCTAGTCCTACCAACTACCATGTTAATAAGGGATGATTTGCCCACATTAGACCTTCCAATGAATGCGTATTCAGGCCTATCCATACTTGGACATTCTCTAGGATGAGCGCTACTTTTTACAAAATCAACAGATCTGATTACCATGTACTATAGTTTATTACCTATACCTCTCTGAGAGTACCACTTATCGAGAATTACATTAAATTCTTCAGGATGCTCCATCATAGGAGCATGCCCACATTTATCTATCCAGAATAGATCTGCATCAGGAAACCCTTTTAAAAAGGCTTCGGCAACTTCCGGTGGAGTCACAATGTCATTTTTACCCCAAATAAGGCAAACAGGTATATTCATTGCCGGTAGATCATTCTCCATGTTGTGTCTAATCGCAGATTTTGCAATGTAGAGAATTCTTAAAACTTTATTCCTGTCGTTAACTGCTTCAAAACACTCATCAACCAATTCGTCGGTAGCCCAGCTAGGGTCAAAAAATGTAAGCGCAACTTTATTCCTAATATACTCTTTGTCTTCCCTTCTGGGGAAACTGTTTCCAAAGGCATTCTCATAAAGACCACTGCTTGCTGTCAACGTTAAAGAAGCAACACGCTCTAAATGGTTTTTTGTAAAAATTAGTCCTACATGACCTCCTAAACTATTTCCCACAAGATGCACTTTATCTAACTGAAGAGCATCAACAAATCCTTTAACATGCTCAGCTATATATTTCGCACTTGTTTTTCGAAGTGGTAATTCATAGATGGGTAAGACAGGTGTTAACACTCTAAATCTTTTACTAAAGCACTTACGCACATCCTGAAAGTTACTTAGAGCACCGAAAAGGCCATGTAAAATAACCAAAGGCTCTCCGCTTCCCTCTTCTACATATCTGAATTCACCCAGCTCAATGATTGTAGCGTCCATCTTTATATTTATTTAAAAGGCCAAACTACGCACCTATAGGCTCTATTTCACAACTCTTTGTCCCTAAACATTAACTTAAGGTTGTACACATTCATTGTTAATATCCTGTTAAAACAGAAAACCAACAAGATTTACTAAATCGCTATAACCTAAGCAAAACAGCCTTTTCCAACGTTTCATTGTTTATCACTTTTCAACAACGTGGTAGAAAGTGTCTATTAATGGTAAAAAGTGGTAAATCTGCCTTAGTTTTGGGGATTCCAGTAAGAATGGAAGTTATGCTGAACCTATTAGGAGAACATACATGTAGAATTGATGCGAAGGGACGACTAATGTTTCCTGCCCGGTTGCGAAGACAACTGGATAAAGTCCTACATCATGGCCTGGTAATCAATCGTGATATTTTCGAGAAATGTCTTGTTTTATATCCCAAGCCAGAGTGGGATAATGTGAACGGGGAAATGACTCAACTCAGTAGATACAACAGGAAGCACCAACTGTTTCAAAGGAAATTCTTGAAGGGCGCCACCATTGTTGATTTAGATGCATCTGGAAGATTAAACATTCCTGGAGCCCTCTTAGAATATGCGGGAATTGATCTAAAGAAGAGCAATGAAATAATTGTTTCCGGCTTGGGAGAAAAAGTTGAGATTTGGACAGTTGACTCTTATGAAAAACAGGTCTTGGGAGAAGATACAGATTTTGATTTCGGAAACCTGGCTGAAGATGTGAGACGAGATATTGAAAAAGGCAGTGCCACCTAAAACATGGAACAAGCCTACCACGTACCCGTCCTTCTAGATTCCTCAATTGAGCATCTCAACCTCGGCGACGGCAGCGGTACATGGATGGATGCTACGTTTGGGGGAGGAGGTCATAGCAGAATAATATTACAAAACCTCAATTCAGAAGGCATACTAGTCAGTTTCGATCAAGATCCAGATGCAGTTAAAAATACGATTAACGATGATAGGTTTACCCTGGTTGAAGCTAATTTCAGATATGCAAAACAATTTCTCAGCCTTAACGGTGTAAAGAAAACGAAAGGCATATTAGCTGATTTGGGGGTGTCATCTCACCAGTTCGATACGGCAGATAGAGGTTTTTCATTAAGAATGGATGGCCCTCTTGATATGAGGATGAACCACGAGTCAGGAATCTCAGCTGCAGATTATTTATCTGAATGTACATGGGAAGAGTTAATGGTTGTTCTAAGAATGTATGGAGAGGTAAAGAGACCGGACAGAGTTGCAAGAGCAATAGTCTCTGCAAGAGAAAATAGACCTATTACCACTACTGGAGAACTCGTAAACATCTTAAGTAAGATGGCTCCAGGCGGACGGGAAAATAAATTCTACGCACAAATTTTTCAAGCATTAAGAATAGAAATCAACGACGAGCTTTCTGCTCTACGTGAACTGTTGGAACAGGCAACAGATTTATTAGAACAGGGCGGGAGGCTCGTTGTGATTTCATATCACAGTTTAGAAGATAGGCTTGTCAAACATTTTATGAGGTCTGGCAATTTCGAAGATGAAATAGAACAAGACATAAAAGGAAGGGTGCTCGCACCATTTAAGCCTGTTGTTAGAAAGGCGATTTGTGCATCAGCTGAGGAGGTTTTATTAAATCCACGTGCAAGAAGCGCTCGTTTGAGAGTTGCTGAACGGACTGACTTTTTATTAAAGTCATGTTGAGAATATTTAAAAAGAAATCATCGTCTAAAGGACCGTCAGATAGCGGTAATAGACTTTTAACCCCAGAGCAAAAAATATCTCGCAAAGAGGCCGTTGATTTAGCACGAGTTGTAGCAGGGGTAGCTAAGGAAGAGGCAGCAGAAAAAGCAAGGCGAGCAAGAGATAAATCTGGCAGGAAACCAACTGATAAAATAAAAAAACCAGCTAAAATAAATGGAACTGGTAAGATTATTAAAGATATAATTAGTGGTAAATTTTTAACAAGTGAAGGCATAACCTCTCATATACCCTATCTCTTATTTCTTACCTCTTTGTTTTTAGCTTACATAAGCCTTGGATACAAGTTTGAAAATATTGAACGCGATAAAATGCGAACTGAAAGGGCTCTCGAGGAGGTTGTTTCAGAGTATAAAACGCTTAGATCTGAGTTAGAATCAATACTACAACAAAGCAGGGTTGAGTCTGCAACCTCTGTATTAGGTCTTCAACAGCCTATTTCACCACCAACACTTCTTAAGCAAGACGCAAAATGAGAAGTGCCAGTAACAACACTTCAGAATCAACGATTAAAACCGGAAGGTTTTGGGTTCTATTCGTGAGTCTATGCTTTGTGGGAATTGCTATTCTTTGGAGGATATTTTCTATACAGACTATTGAACATGAACATTGGAAGGAAAGAGGCGCTGAATTTAAACATAGCATAAGAAATATTGCTCCTGCCAGAGGCCAAATACAAGCGAGGGATGGGAGTTTATTAGCGACCTCTGTGCCTGTTTACGATCTTAGATGGGACAGCAAGTGCGAAGCGATAAAATGGAGTGTTTACAACGAGAAATTTGATTCTTTGTGTTCTAGTTTTGCCGAGATATTAGGAGGGGATGCAGAAGAATTTTCAAAGCACTTTGAAACCGCAAAAGCCAAGGGGAGTAGAGCTGCTTTATTTGCAAAAAACATTCCGTTTACGAAATATAAATCCTTAAAATCTCTTCCATTTGTCAGAGAGGGTAGGTATAAAAGTGGATTTGTTTTTGAGAGAAAGGAGGTGAGGGAAAATCCTTTTGGGCAACTGGCAAAAAGAACAATAGGGATAGATCGAGAGAATAGTCGAGTGGGTATTGAACTTGCATGGAATAAGGAGCTTGGAGGGGTTGAGGGTAAGCAAATGCAGAAGCGGATTAGTGGCGGTGCTTGGCTGCCAGTTACAGATGAATTTATTATCGAGCCTCAAGAAGGACTTGATGTGGTAACCACAATAGATATGCATCTTCAAGATGTTGCATCGTCAGCATTAAGGACTCAGCTTTTTAAGCATGATGCTGAGTGGGGAGTGGTAGTTCTTATGGAGGTGAAAACGGGATATGTTAGGGCTATCTCAAATCTAAAAAGACTTGAAGATTCTAATGGCCTGCCCTATTACAATGAAAGTTACAATCACGCATTAGGTACTGCAGTAGAACCTGGATCGACTTTTAAACTAGCCTCGCTTATGGCATGCTTAGAATCGGGGAAAATGGGCCTCGAAGATGTTGTAGATACCGAAAATGGTGAGTATTATTTCCATGATAGGAGAATGCGTGATTCGAATTGGAAGGAAGGAGGTCATGGTAAAATTTCGTTGCGTGAATGCTTCGAAATGTCCTCAAATATTGGGTCTGCTCTATCAGTAAAACAATGCTTCAGTCTAGAGCCTCAGAAATTTTTAGATAAATTAAAACTAATGGGAATTACTGAGGCTTTAGGTGTAAATCTGGTTGGAGAAGGAATCCCTAAAGTTTACTCAACAGTAGGAGAAGGTGATTGGTCTGGAATTTCCTTAACCCAAATGGCTATAGGGTATGAGGTTACTCAAACACCACTTCAAACCTTAGCTCTTTATGGCGCAATTGCAAACAATGGCAAGATGATGCGCCCAACATTTGTTACTGAAACTCAGCGAAAAGGGATTACGGTAGAAAATTTCGAGCCTGTAGTTGTAAAAAATAGAATTTGCTCTTCGAGCACGCTACGAGAGTGCAAAATAATGCTTGAAAGCGCATGCGTACCCGGTGGTAAAGGAACGGCTTCCAACATATTCGTTAATAAACCCTACACAGTTGCAGGGAAAACAGGAACGTCAAAAATCGCCGAAAACGGTGGATATGCCAGTGGTAGATATAGGGCTTCTTTCACAGGCTACTTCCCTGCTGACGATCCGGAATTCGTTTGTATCGTAGTCATAGCAGATACAAAAAGTGGGTCGTACTACGGAAGCACCATAGCGGCTCCAGTTTTTATGGATCTAGCCGATTTAATTTATGCAACGGATCCATCATTCCACACCGTAAGTGATGAACCATTACTCGCTTTGAAGGAAAGACATCTTCCAACTTCAAAGAACGGAGCAAGGGAAGAGTTAGTGGTGCTATACAAGATTCTAGGAGTGCCTTTTGTCCAAACAAATGAAGAAGGAGATTGGGTTAGGGTCACTACTGAATCTGGCAATGTAAAACTTACAACACGAATATTTGAAGATAAAGCCGTTCCGGACGTACGAGGGATGGGTCTAAGAGACGCATTGTATTTACTAGAAAATGCAGGAGTTAAGGTGAGATATGAAGGGAGTGGCACCGTTAGAAAACAATCAATACCCGCGGGCACTCCTCTGACACCTAAATCAACTATTAGAATTGAATTGTCGTGAAAATACTTAAAGATTTACTATACGACACAAGAATTTCCGAGATACACGGAACAACTCACACTGCCGTTGAGGGCATTGGTATAGACTCACGTGAAGTAAAACCTATGGGGCTTTTTATAGCCATTAAAGGCACCCAGGTTGATGGGCATGATTATATCAAGCAGGCAATTACAAATGGTGCCACAACTATTATATGTGAACATATATCCGAAGATTTAATTCTACCCGAACCTGTCACTTTTGTAGTTGTAAAAAACAGTTCAACAGCTTTAGGAAATATCGCTGCTGCATACTACGACCACCCTTCTAATGATATGAAAATCATTGCTGTTACTGGAACAAACGGCAAAACCACAACTGTAACATTACTCCACAATCTGTTCAGAATGCTCGATCGTAAGGCCGGGCTAATAGGTACAGTTGAAAATAGAATTATTGATAAAGTAGTTAAAGCCACTCATACTACTCCGGATGCTCTGAGCTTGCAGAAGCTGTTTAGGGAAATGGTAGGTTTAGGTTGCAAATTTTGTTTTATCGAAGCAAGTTCTCACGCAATAGATCAAAATAGATTGTCGGGAACTAAAATCTCCGGCGCAGTTTTCACAAACATCACACACGATCACTTAGACTATCACAAAACGATAGACAACTATATAGTAGCTAAGAAAAAGCTATTCGATATGCTGCCCGTTAATGCGTTTGCATTAGTTAATTCCGATGATAATAATCACCAAGATATTACCACAGACTGTAAAGCAAATATTTCAACTTACGGTATTGCCTCGATAGCTGACATAAAAGGAAGAATAGTTGAAAATCAACTGCACGGACTTCACGTAAATATTGATGGCCAAGACCTCTATTCCAGGTTAGTGGGAGAGTTTAACGCTTCTAACCTGTTAGCAGTTTATGGAGTGGCTAAGCTTTTGGGATTTAACGAACTTGACACGTTAACACAGATGTCACTATTAATGCCTCCTGCCGGAAGGTTTGAGTTTGTTGAAAGTCCCGATGGAATTACAGCAATTGTAGACTACGCACACACTCCGGACGCTTTAGAAAACATATTAAAAACTGTTTTAACTTTCAAAAAAGGGCAGGAAAGGGTTATTACAGTTGTCGGGTGTGGTGGAGATAGGGATGTTACAAAAAGGCCAGTTATGGCACGTGTTGCGGCAACAGGTTCTGATAGGGTGTTCCTAACATCTGACAATCCTCGAACAGAAGATCCAGCTGCCATACTCGAGGATATGAAGGCCGGATTAGATCCTATTGAAATGCGTAAATGCATCTCGATTACAGATCGAAAAGAAGCTATACGAGCTGCTGCGCTATTTGCTGAGCCTGGCGACATCGTCATTGTAGCAGGTAAAGGTCATGAGACCTATCAAGAAATTAATGGAGTACAACACGATTTCGACGATAGAGTCGTGTTGCACGAAGCTTTCATAATTGCATAATATGTTATATCATTTATTCACATATTTAGATACAGCGTACGATTTACCAGGAGCTGGACTTTTTAAATTCGTCACTTTCAGGGCGGCTATGAGCTTAATCACCTCATTATTCATAGGTATATCATTCGGAAAAACTATTATTGAGTGGTTGCAAGTGAGGCAGGTTGGTGAAATCGTTCGGGATTTAGGTCTTCAAGGCCAAATAGAAAAACGCGGCACCCCTACCATGGGCGGAATCATCATCCTAACCGCAATACTAGTACCGACTTTGCTTTTTGCCGATCTCACTAATGTGTACACGCACATGATGATTATTACAACTATTTGGCTTGGAACTATCGGATTCATAGATGATTATATAAAAGTACACAAGAAGAATAAAGATGGTTTAGCGGGTAAGTTTAAGATTGTTGGCCAAATAGGAGTGGGTATCATTATAGGAGCCATAATGATGTGGCATCCCGACGTACTGATAAAAGAAATAGGGACAGACGGATTGTGGAGTGAAATCCGCTCTACTACAACTACAATTCCTTTTGTAAAGGGAAATAGTTTGGATTATGTGTGGTTTATTAGTTGGGCATTTGAAGATGTCACAACTTGGGTTTGGATTGCATTCATACCTATCACAATACTTATCGTTACAGCAGTATCAAATGGAGCCAATTTAACTGACGGGCTCGATGGCTTAGCAACAGGTACAAGTGCAATAATAGGAATGACGTTAGCTGTACTTGCTTATGTCAGCTCTAACACCGTGATCGCTGAGTATTTAAACATAATGTATATACCTGGATCTGAGGAGCTGGTTGTATTTAGTGCTGCATTTGTAGGAGCGTGCGTTGCCTTCTTGTGGTATAACGCTTTTCCAGCTCAAGTTTTCATGGGAGATACTGGATCACTTGCTCTAGGTGGGATTATAGCAGTCTTTGCTATTGCGATACGAAAAGAACTTCTGATTCCAGTTTTATGTGGGGTTTTCTTGATTGAGAATCTCAGTGTAATCATGCAAGTTAGTTGGTTTAAATATTCGAAAAATAAGTATGGGGAAGGTCGGCGAATCTTTTTAATGGCCCCCCTTCACCATCACTACCAAAAGAAAAATATTCACGAATCTAAGATCACAGCCCGTTTCTGGATTGTGGGGATTCTGCTTGCTGTAATAACTATTGTCACACTGAAAATTAGATAACTATAATATAAATGTCTGAGAACATACTCATATTAGGTGCCGGTGAAAGTGGTGTAGGAGCAGCAAAACTAGCTCTTACATTAGGCTTCACGCCTTTCGTGAGTGATTCCGGATCGGGTAAAAAATCTCTATTAGGCGAGTTGAAAAGCTTGGGGATTAGGTATGAGATAGAAGGTCACAATCCAGATAATTGGGTTTCTTCATCAACAGTAATTAAAAGCCCTGGTATACCAGACACAGCATCAATTTTAACTCCATTAAGAGATCGTGGGTCAGAAATAATTAGTGAAATAGAATTTGCAAGTCGCTATTCAAAGGGGAAAGTTGTGGCTATTACAGGGGCAAACGGAAAAACTACTACTACTGCATTAATTCATAGGATGCTTACTGATGCGGGAGTGAATGCAGCATGTGTAGGAAATATCGGCACGAGTTGGGCTAGAGATATTGCAGAACGAAAAACACCAGCAGAAGTAACTGTCGTTGAAGCGAGCAGTTTCCAACTAGATGGGATCACAACTTTTCGACCTGATATAGCTGTATTACTGAATATCACGCCTGATCATCTAGACAGGTATGACAACAATTTAGAAAAATACTCCGCTTCAAAATGGCGCATCACAACAAACCAAACTTCTAGTGACTACCTGGTATATAACTCCGACGACATAGAAATCGCTAAACATATAAAGGCAAGAGACACTAAGGCTACCCTGGTAGCAGTGAGCATAGAAAAGCGGTTTGAATCTACTGGGTTTAATGCATGCTTGGGGCTTAAAAAAAAAGAATTTACAATACACACACCATATAAAAAATCATTTTCAATGACTATACAAGAACTCGCCCTTCAAGGCAAACACAATCTCTTTAACTCTATGGCTGCAGGAGTTACAGGAAGAATTTTAGAACTACGCAACGAGGGGATTCGCGAAAGTCTTACTCATTTTGAGGGAATAGAACACCGATTAGAATTCGTTGCTGCAGTTAATGAGATTAAATTCATAAACGATAGTAAAGCAACAAACGTAAATAGTGTTTGGTATGCTTTAGAGTGTATGGAAACCCCTGTAATTTGGGTTGCTGGAGGAGTAGACAAGGGAAATGACTACCGTGATTTACTGCCCTTAGTTGATGAAAAGGTTAAACACTTAATTTGCTTGGGAAAGGACAACAAGAAATTAATTGCAACATTTTCAAATTTAGTAGATAGCATTCATGTAGCTGAAACGGCAACCGAAGCTGTCCAAATCGCCTATGATCTTGGAAATCCTAACGATACTGTACTCCTTTCACCTGCTTGCGCAAGCTTTGATATTTTCGGGAGCTATGAGGAGAGAGGGTTTAAATTTAAGCAAGCCGTAAAGGGACTCTAAATGTCCGAGTGGGCACAAATAATTCGGGGACGACTCGAAGGTGATAAAGTCATTTGGATGATTGCGCTAATTCTCAGCGTTGTATCACTCCTATCTGTATATAGCGCCATTTCGTCTCTTGCCTATAAAGCAAATGGCAATTTCCTATACTTTTTTCTAAAGCAAGGATCTTTTCTTCTTTTAGGCCTAGCAGTTATGTATGTTGTCCATAAAATACACTATAAATACTTTGCACGTTTAGCTAATTTTATTTTAGCGGCAGCAATATTTACTCTAATATTAACACTAATATTCGGAGCTGATATTAACGAAGCAAAACGATGGTTGAAAGTTCCATTTACGAACCTTACACTTCAAACATCAGATTTCGCAAAGGTTGCTCTTGTACTTTGGATAGCAAAAGAATTGCATTTTAGAAAAGATCGATTAGATGATTTTAAAGGAGAAGTCACCCCAATATTAATCAGGATAGGACTAGTGTGTGGTCTTATCCTACCAGCCGATTTTTCAACAGCAGCACTTTTAGGTCTTGTCGCATTGAGTATGTTATTTATAGGAGGAGTTCCTTTTAAGGGGTTAATAAAAATTCTGGGGCTAATAATTATTTCTGGCATCTCGATATATGGTGTAAGTGAAATAGCTCCCGATTTAGTGCCTCGTAGTAAAACCTGGGTTAATAGAGTTGAACAATTTGTAGGATTTAGTAATGGCAAAACTGACGTGATAAATAGTTCTGGAGGTTCTGCTGAATACCAAATAGATCTAGCCCAAGTTGCGATAAATCACGGAGGAATTTTTCCATCCGGCCCAGGATCAGGAACCTCAAGAAACTTCTTACCTCACCCCTATTCAGATATGATTTACGCGTTTATTATAGAAGAGTGGGGAGCGTTAATTGGAGGTTTTGGGCTATTGCTATTATATTACATATTGTTTTACAGAACAATACAGGCCGCAAGGAAATGTGAGAGGCCGTTTGGGAGTTATCTCGCGATGGGCCTTGGGCTATTGATTACTCTTCAAGCATTGATAAATATGGGTGTGTCGGTCAGGCTTCTGCCCACAACTGGACAACCACTACCATTAGTGAGTTTCGGAGGAACGTCTCTATTATTTACATGCCTATCAATCGGGTTAATTCTTTCCGTGAGCCGGGCTCCAATGTTAGAGGCTAAATGATAAGTCGCGTCTTGATATCAGGAGGAGGCTCTGGAGGACACATTCAACCAGCGCTAGCAATAGCAGATGAAATTGTACGCCGTTACCCTAAAGTACAAATCAGGTTTGTCGGGGCGAAAGGAAGGATGGAAATGGAGAAGGTGCCTAACGCTGGATATGAGATAGATGGATTGTGGATTAGTGGATTACAGCGTAGTCTTATTAATTTGAAAAATATAAGCTTTCCCTTTAAGCTTATACATAGTCTCATAAAAGCTGGCACATTACTAAATAGATACAACCCTGAAGTTGTAATAGGTGTGGGCGGATACGCCAGTGGGCCATTACTTTATAGAGCATCTCGAAAAAGAATACCCACACTGATTCAGGAGCAAAATTCTTTTCCTGGAATCACAAATAGAATATTAGCAAATAGAGTAAATAGGGTTTGTGCTGGATTTCCCGGTTTAGATATATGGTTCCCTAAAGAAAGTATAGTAGAAACGGGAAATCCCCTCAGGGAAAGTGTCTTAAAACTTGCTGACTCTAAATCAAGCCCCTCAAAATCAGTAGCCACATCACATTTTAATATAGATACATCTAAACCAGTAGTATTTATTATGGGCGGAAGTCTGGGTGCATTATCTATGAATATGGCCGTTAGGAATCTATTGGAAAGCTCAAATAATGTGTTAACGTATTCCGTGATTTGGCAATGTGGATCACGATTTTTTGATGAAAATTATAAGTGGCTCGAGGAATTTAGTAAAAAGAATTCAAAAATAGCTGACTGCGTTAAATGTCTTGGATTTATTGACAGGATGGACCTTGCCTATGCTGCATCAGACCTTATCGCTAGTCGAGCTGGAGCCATGTCTATTTCAGAACTTGCCTTGGTTGCAAAACCAACGCTACTTATACCCTCTCCTAACGTTGCCGAAGATCACCAAACAAAAAATGCCAAATCTCTTGTAGATCGTGGTGCCGCAATACTAATTAAAGATTGTGACGTAGTTAATAGTTTAAAAGACCACATTGAGGATTTACTCAAGGATAAAACTACGAGGCAAGAAATGGAGATAAACTTAAAAAACGCTGCTCGCCCTAATGCATCTTATCAAATAGTTGATGAAGTTGAAAAGCTACTCAGATAAAAATGAGTAATAAAGTTGCATATTTCATAGGTATTGGTGGAGCCGGAATGAGCTCTATTGCAAGGTATTTAAACAAAACAGGATGGCATGTATCGGGATATGATAAAACCGAAACCCCGTTAACTGATCAACTCAAACAAGAGGGAATAAACATAAATTTCGATATATGTGATTCTTCTATTCCTGAAGAAATTAAAACAGTTGATTTATTACTTGTCACCACACCAGCAATTTCTTCAGATCACCCACATCTTGTTGCTCTCAAAAAATTAGGTCACAAAGCAATCAAAAGAGCTGAGCTATTAGGAAAAATAATAAAACATAAAAATACACTCGCAATTTCTGGTACTCACGGTAAAACTTCTACCACTGCACTATTAGCTCATATAATTGACGGAACTCCTCAAAGGTGTAATGCATTTATAGGTGGAGTATCTGCTGAAACAAATAGCAATCTATACTATTCACCCAATGCAACATGGAATATCGTTGAAGCTGATGAATTTGATAGAAGTTTCCACCACCTTCACCCCACTCATGCTGCTATTAGCTCAATAGATCCAGACCATTTAGATGTTTATGGAAGTGAAAATAATTTTATCGAAGCATTCAAAACTTTTGCCTCTCAGGTAAAGGAAAAGGTTGTCATACACCACTCAATAGCCAGTACTTTCAATAATTTACAAAATATAGAGACATACGGATTAGAGGATTGTTCATTAACTCATTACGCTACCGATTTATCCCAAACAAGTTCAGGCTCTTCATTTACGCTGAGTTTAGGAAATGGTAAACTGGTGATCCCTCAGATTCAAGTAAGCTTAATGGGTAAACACAATCTTGAAAATATCGTTGCAGCAGCAGCCTTAGCGTATTTAGCAGGTACTAAAAAGGAAATTATTAGCTCTAGAATAAATTCCTTTAAGGGAATTTACAGACGCTTTCAAATTCATTTAAATTCCGAGTTTAAAGTCTACATAGACGATTATGCTCATCACCCTACCGAGTTAAAAAAGACTATTGAAGCGGTAAGGACACATTTTCCTAACAAACACTTAACTGTAATTTTCCAACCACATCTTTACTCAAGAACATTAGACCAAATGGACGGGTTTGTTCATGAATTGAGAAAAACTGATAGGCTAATTCTACTTCCAATTTATGCTGCTAGAGAAAATCCAATACCCGGTTTCAATACACAATCGCTATTTGAAAAGATCTCGCACCCCCATGGAAAAACCTCAACAAAAAATTCCATCTTAGATAACTTAAAGGCACACCCCGTGGAAATCCTTTTAACTGTTGGAGCTGGAGACATTAGTCTGATAGTTCCAAAGCTAAAAAAATGGATGACCATGAAAGCCTAAGGTTATCATGAAGTCAAGCACAGCAACAATCCTCAGCATATTAGTCCTAATAGGATGTATCATTACTCTGCTCGGATTTACTTATGCTGACAAAGTTGAAAAACGTATCACATCTATCAATATCTCAATAATTGATGACGTTGATAGTAAATTCTTAACTGTCCCCCGCGTCCGAACTCACCTCGAATCTTACGGTAAAATTATCGGAGAGCTTGAAAAAGATCTACAATTAGACGCTATGTACTCTCACTTGACAAATATCCCAAGTGTTTTAAATGTAACGATTTTCTCAAATTTAAATGGGGAATTAGTCATCGAGCTTACTCAGCGTAAAGCTCAAGCAAGAGTTCATATCGACAATACCTCAGATTATTATATTGATGAATTAGGTGGATCTATGCCTTTAGACCCAAATTATTCTGCACGAGTTCCAATTATTTACGCGAAAAATAGTGAAGAAGTTAGTCATGCAATTTCGTTTATCAAGGAAATCGAGAATGATGAATTTTGGACTTCTCTGATAGACCAAATTATAGTACACCCTCTCGGAGAATTAGAAATAATACCCAGGATTGGTGCAAGAGTGTTTCTTGGCTCATCACCAGAGTCAGAGGAGTTAAAAAGGAATTTATTGACTTTTTATAGAGCCCAAATAAAAACAGGCAATCTTAAGAACTACTCTCGTATTGACTTGAGCTATAAAAATCAGGTTATCGCAAAAAGACACGTTTATTAATACACTACCATGGAAAACGAATTACAATCAACAGACCCTGAGATTATAGTAGGGCTTGATATTGGAACAACTAAAATAGCTTGCTTCGTAGGTCAGAAAAACGAACATGGTAAAATCGAAATCCTCGGTTACGGTAAAAGTAACTCAGTGGGAGTCTCTCGAGGGGTCGTTTCAAACATCGAAAGAACCGTTAGTTCTATAAAGCAAGCCGTAAAAGCCGCCGAGGAAGATTCTGGTGTCGGGATTAAAATTGTGAACGTAGGTATCGCTGGTCAACATATCAAAAGCCTTCAGCACAGGGGTATGATTACCCGTGAAAATATAGATGAGGAAATAAGTCGCAAAGACATAAATGATCTTATCGATGATATGAGTCGGTTAGTAATGCAACCAGGTGCACAAATACTTCACGTTCTACCACAAGAGTACACAGTAGATAGCGAGCCGGGAATAAAAGACCCCGTGGGAATGGCTGGAGTTCGGTTAGAAGCAAACTTTCACATAATTACCGGAGATATCGCTGCCGCAAGAAATATCTATCGATGTATTACAAAAGCAGGTTTAGATATAGACCAACTTGTCCTAGAGCCTCTAGCCTCTTCTTCTTCAGTACTCACAGAAGAAGAAAAAGAAGCGGGAATTGCACTTGTTGATATAGGAGGGGGAACAACGGACATTGCAATTTTTCAAGATGGTATCATCCGACATACTGCCGTAATACCATTCGGTGGAAAGGTTATAAGTAGTGATATAAGCCAAGGGTGCAACATAATGGAAAAGCAGGCAGAGAAATTAAAATGTAAGTTTGGCTCTGCCTTAGCAAATGAAATGAAGGACAACGAAATCGTTTGTATTCCAGGACTTTCCGGCAGAAAACCCAAGGAAATATCTCTTCATAATCTAGCAAATATAATAGAAGCTCGAATGGAAGAAATTATCGAGCACGTTGATTATGAAATTAAGGCCTCAGGGTTCCGTGATCAATTAATTGGTGGCATCGTAGTTACAGGCGGTGGTTCTCAACTGAGACACATCACACAGCTATTTCAATATCACACAGGGCTAGATTGTAGAGTAGGTTACCCAAATGAGCATCTACACGAACCGCCACAAGACACTAATATCCCTTCATTCTCTACTGGGGTAGGACTTGTAATTAAAGGTTATGAGGAAGCTGAAGAGAATAATCAGGAAATAAAAACGCCTGAAGTAAAAAGAAATAGATCAGGATTCATGGATGAATTTATGAAAACCATTAAAGAATGGTTCGAAAAAGAAGAAGACTCACAATAGCCCAACCGTAAAAAATATTTAAATGGAATTTGCACTACCTAAATCATCGAACAATCCAATCAAAGTAATTGGGGTTGGAGGAGGCGGCTCGAACGCTGTCAACACAATGTTCACACAAGGAATCAAAGGAGTGGACTTTATTGTCTGCAACACTGACGCACAAGCATTAGATGTCAGCTCAGTACCTTTGAAAGTACAACTTGGAGCGACTTTAACGGAAGGCCAAGGAGCTGGATCTATTCCAGAAGTAGGAAAAAACGCGGCTATTGAAAACCTGGATGACTTAATAACTCTTTTAGGCTCAGACACAAAAATGGTTTTCGTTACTGCAGGAATGGGTGGCGGAACAGGGACAGGAGCAGGACCTGTAATTGCTAAGGCTTGTAGAGATCTGGGAATACTAACTGTGGGAATTGTAACCGTACCATTCAAGTTTGAAGGTAAAAAACGAGCTAATCAAGCTGATAGTGGGTTAAAGGATATGAGGGAAGCTGTAGACACTCTTCTTGTAATACGCAACGATAAACTTCGTGAGTTATACGGCAACCAAACATTAAGGGCGGCATTTAAAAATGCGGACCAAGTACTAAGCATAGCTGCTAAAGGTATTGCTGAGGTAATTACTCGAACAGGAGAAATAAACGTCGATATGAATGACGTTAATACTGTGATGCGTCAAAGTGGAAACGCTATTATGGGCTCGGGAATGGCATCAGGAGAAGGCAGGGCTAAGAACGCTGTTACTATAGCTCTTGAGAGTCCACTATTAAACGACAATGACATAATCGGAGCTAAGCATGTCCTTCTAAACATTACTATGGGTCATGAAGAAATTCTTATGGATGAAATCATGGAGATTACTGATTACATTCAGGAGGCTGCAGGCCAAAATGCGGAAGTAATTTGGGGTTACGCTATGGATGAAGATCTAGAAGAGGATTTATGCATAACAGTGATAGCAACCGGTTTCGAAGCTCATGAAGTAAAGACAGGAGCTGCACCAGTTGAAAAAGAAAAAATCACATACAATTTAGGCGACGAACCTAACGAAGTTACTGAACCTATCAATCGTGCAGTAGATTCTACTCCAGAAAAAACAAATGAAGAACTAAGTGAGCCTTTTATGGTAAATCAATCAGAATTGTTCGGTAATACAACTGAAGAAATAAATACTGAAAGCAAGAACGAAGAGGAAAACGGAGATAGAGAGGGTGTAGAGGGGAAAGTTGAAGAGGAATCAATTGGAGATCCTCAAGATATCGAAACCCCTTCTGAGGAATCTGACAAGAAAGATGAATTTATCATTCACAACCTTGATGATGCTCCACTTGATAAAACTCCCTCAGACACTTTTAGAAAGCCATTGGTAGATCAAAAAAGCAAAGAAGCTTATGCTGCTCGCCAAAAGCAAACTAAAAAAATTCTAAGCGATATGAAAATTAAACTTAGACTTCCGGGAAGAATTTCAGATTTAGAAAACGAGCCTGCTTACAAACGCAGAAACGTGATATTAGATGAAATCCAACATTCTTCTGAATCTACAGCTAGCCGTTTCTCTGTTAATGAAGAAGTTGATGAAAATGGTGAACGCAGAATAGAACTTCGTGATGACAATCCATTTCTTCACGATAATGTAGATTAATGTCAGGATTACATTCACAAATCACGAGCGGCATCAAGGATGCTATGCGAGCAAAAGACAAAGTTAAACTTGCTACTTTAAGAGATGCTAAGTCAAAGTTTATGCTTGAACAAAGTAAAACTGGGGCAACTGAAGATCTAAGTGACAGTGAAGCAATTAAGATCCTGAGCAAATTGTATAAGCAGAGGCTTGAAACCGCTGAAGTATATAAAGCTCAATCGAGAGAAGACCTTGCTGAAGATGAGCTTGCTCAAGCGAAGGTCCTAAGCGAATATTTACCAAGCGCATTAAACGACTCAGAGATTGAATCAAAAGTTCTAGAAATTATTTCTGAACTTGGTGCTTCTGGAATGGCCGATATGGGCAGAGTAATGGGTATTGCTTCAGCCTCAATGGCAGGTCGTGCAGACGGTAAAGTGATTTCCGGCTTCGTACGCAGCAATCTACTCAAGTAATATCCTGAGCTCTATCCCAGCTAAAGTGGAAGTTAGATATCCTCTTGAAACTATTCTGTAATCACTTTCAAATAGAACGACTTGCTCTACCCAAATTGATTTTCCTACCCCTTTCGACCAATAAAGTCCTATATACCATCCCGGTTTATCTCTCTCAGGCTCCTTGTAGAGTCCTATTTCCGCAATCATAGGTAGCGCAGCCCATCTAACTCTCCCAAGGTAAGCTTCATAATTGTCAGTATTTACATAAGAGTCTGATGGCTTTATATCTACTCCAAATCCTGATGTTGCAGATACAAAATACCCTAAACCCAGAGGTACTCTTGTTTCCGCAAAAAACGGGATTCTATAGCCCACAGATCTAAGTTGTGGTATTGTATCAAAGTCATTTATGGCTAATGTGTCATTTGAGTAATGAAACTCAATAGAGTAATTCCTACTAGCCCATTGAATACCTGTTCCAAAACTCCAATTTTTCTTTAATCTATACTGAAGCCTCATTCCAAATTCTTGACCTATTTTAGGAGACCAAACAGAGGTCAAACCCAAATCTTCAAATACTTCATCCTCTACTCCCACCATAGAAAATGGTGTATTCATCCTCGCTAAAACTGAGAGTTCCCAAACAGATTTTTTTGGGAAGGTTTGTGCGTTCATTTTTGTAGAAAGAGCACCAAGTATTGCTAAAAGCAGAAAGACTGCTGTAATAACAAGCAATAGCCAACGAAAATATTTATTCGAAATAAAAGGTGATCTTATATCAGCGTACAAAAGGTGATTTTGATTTAGCGCATCTTGAAAGTGAGTCCTTGGCACCCCAAATAAATATTTAGCCCCATACTCGAGTTCTTCATCCTCATGAAATTCAAAAGGAATGGACTTATTTTCAAGTAAATCTTTGAAAATCATACTGTGACCCTCTTCTCGAAAAGAAAATACATAGTATCTATTATCTGCAGGGTGAATAAAATAATTCGTTAACCTCATATAAGTGCTAAGTTAACCCCACATTTGTAGTATGCATACAATTCTTATCACAGGTGCTGGAACTGGAATCGGAGCAGCTACCGCACGCAAACTTTCAGGCTTACAAAACTCTCGACTCATACTAGTGGGCAGACGTATATCTCCTTTAGAAAAACTCCTTGAAACTCTAGAGAATAAGGAAAGACATAGAATTTATTCTATAGATATTTCAGACCCTAACTCAATCAAACAATTACTTTCAGACCCAGCGTCTGGTCTAAATGAGCACCCTTTAGTTAACGTATTCGCAAATGCAGGAATAGGTGGCCCAAATAATTTCTCTCACAATGAAAACGATAGATGGAGTGAAATTATTAATACGAACCTATCCGGAACTTACAATACATGTATGGCAAGCATTCCATGGTTGCAAAAGGCAACTTTAGCAGGTATATTAAATAAGAACATCGTTATTACATCGAGCTGTCTTGCAAGATTTGGTGTGCCACATCAATCGGCATACGTTGCCTCTAAAACAGGCCTTCTAGGACTTGTTAGAAGTCTAGCTACAGAATACTCTCGAGAAGGAATTCTTATCAATGCTATTAATCCAGGTTGGGTAGATACCGATATGGCAAGATCAAGCATTCAAGCTATGGCAGATGGTGCTGGTGTAGATTATAACGTTATGCTTCAAGACCAAAAAGATCTTGTCCCTACAGGCCAATTCAGTTCCCCTGGAGAGATCGCAGAACTCGTAGCATTTCTCTTCTCCGGAGCACAACGTTCCATTACAGGACAAGCTATAGATATCAATGGAGGATCGTGGATGGGATAATTATATGTATTAAAAAAGTTCAAGCAATAAAAAAGCCCCGCTTTCGCGGGGCTTTCTTTATATATAGTTTTTCTATTCTTAGCAAATAGTACCGAACGCTCCTAAGAAGATAAGAAGGTCACCAGTAGTAATCGATCCATCACCGTTCAAGTCCGCAGGACAAGGGTTAGCAATATCGAATGTACAAGAACCATCATCACTTAAAGCAGCACCGTCATAGTTACTAGCATCTGGGTAAGTACAACCTTCACAACCAGAGAATACACACTGAGAAACATCTGAGATATTAACAGCTGCATCGTAGTTACACGCGCAAGATATATCACAACCAACAACACACTGATCAGCAGATCCTACGTTGAAAGTTTGCTCATCAGGTGAAATACCTGATACTAAACCTCCAAAGGCTCCAACAATAGTCCATGAAATCTCACCAGAATATACAAACTCGTTCACTGTAATTGTGTAACAACCGTCAGCAAGACAGTGAGTGTCTTCACCATAAGAACCAAGGTCAAGCATTCCAGAAGCTACTTCTACTCCGTCTACAGTAGATATAACGTATCCAACATCTCCGTCGTTTCCATATCCACCCCATCCGTCACCGAATGAATCAAACATCTGTACACTTACACAGTTGCTGTAACAGCAAGAACCATCCTCTATAGTTGCAAGAGCATCGTAGCTACATGAAGCAGCATCCATACATCCAGCACAAGTTTCGTACTCACAAGATCCGTCCTCATCAGTTGCAAGGGCGTCGTAGTTACAAGCACCTGCATCAGTACATCCACAAACAGCACCTCCTACAGAGATAGTCTGAGAATCTGGAGCACCTCCAGCAACAAGAACAGTACCGTCTTCACTTGACATAGACCAAGACACTTCAGAACCCCAATCGCCAGTAGATACAGAGATGTTGTAACATCCCGGCTCTAGACATAGCATATCGAATCCGTATTCAGGTCCAGCGTAGTTATCGTTATCTACAAACCACTGAGCATCATCAAGAGTACCTTCGAAAATAAGGTTACCAGCAAGATCAGAGATTGTGTAGCCTGCGCCATTCCAACCATCACCGAAAGCATCAACCATATTTAATTGAACAGATGTACCTGTATCCGTAGCACAAACACATGACCAGAAATCACAAGTATCAGTACTCACGTTAGCTGATGGATCGAAGTTACAAGCAGCAGAGTTCATACATCCCTCAACTACTACAGCGCAATCAAATACTAAGTCGAATGCACCAGCACTAGCTTCAGAACCTACGAGAACGTAGTAAAGCGTACCTACAGTAGAAACAAACTCGAAATTAACATCGTCAGAATCATATAAAGAACATGCACCAGTTCCATCACTACTTATAGCAGAAGCGAAACAAGTAAAGTCTCCAGGTTGGTAAACAGGGTCCATAGAGTATGCAGAAACAGATAAAGTTGCTGTTTCAGCTGGATTACCGGCTACAGCAGTAAAGAAGCCTAGAACTTCACCAAGAGCATTTGTGAATGTAGCGTTTCCGCCATTCCATCCGTCTCCGTAAGCATCAGCCATAGTTAAAGTGTAATCGCCTTCAGGTAGACAAACGCTACCTGTTACAGGAGCTCCTCCAGAAGCAACTTCTCCAGCAGCATCAGAAAGAGACCAAGAGATCTCTGAATCCCATGATCCACCACCAACACTGTAGTTTATAGTAACTAAACCTTCTCCACATGCATCAGCAGGAGGAACATCAATTCCACCACCTCCACAAGCTTCAGCAGCTGTGTAAATGTTAATCTTAGAATCGATATCAGATCCACAAGTGCTTAAGTTATGAAGTTGTCCATCACCCACGAATGAGTACCAAACACCTGCTCCAGGAGCAGTTTCACATCCTGCAACTCCAATTGGAGATCCTAGTATAGTTGCACCACCTGTTGAACCAACAGTAACTGAGTTACAAACTAAAGCTTCAGCTGTATCGCAAATATCGTTCGCTGGAACTACACCTGTAAAGTCACAAGTACCATCGTCAGTTGTAGCAGAAGCGTCGTAGTTAGTCGCAGTAGCGTCTGTACATCCGAAGCTTACACCATTAGTAGTGAATTCAAAGTCACCACAAGTATTTAGGTCCATAGTAAAAATCACAGCGTAATAATTTGTATTAGGCTCTAGAGTAATAAAATTCTCAACAGAACCGGCACATGATCCAGTAAATGTGCAACCAGCAACAGGAACTAAAGATTCACAATCGCCTGAACCCATAAATCCTAATCCAAGTACATCATTTGAAATGTTTGTTGCATTGAAATCAAAAGTATCGAAGTCCCCAGAGTTGAAAGTGTACCACACACCATATGCAGTTGAAAATCCAGACCATGGAATATCTAGAGCCTCTTGAGAAGAACAACAAGTTGATGCAGTGTATGTCTCTCCTGTAACCATAGCAGTCGCATCATTACAATCATCGTTAGATGGTACATCCGCACATTCAGCGCAAGTAACAGTCACAACAAAATCGTTTCCAGTTGTAAATGCAGAGTACTCAGAAACATAGATGTAGTAATCTACA
>LWDU01033389.1_pt1 | contig 38981 bp, 23 predicted proteins | sample 727161 | NCBI WGS metagenome assembly LWDU01 (sample SAMN04566230, study PRJNA314399) | hydrothermal vent metagenome | isolation source: deep sea hydrothermal plume seawater | place: Mexico: Gulf of California, Guaymas Basin | collected 2004-07-11
ATGGCTGGGCCTTTACCCAATTCGGCGGTACCGTCCACTGGGATCAGGCCGGTGCGATGGGTGCACTACAGCTTTCTCCTCAACAAAAAGAATCATATGCAATTTGGGAGTATTTTCTAAAAACCGTTTCTACAGCAGCTCTTCCCGATCCCATCAAAAAACTGGTTGCCGTTGAAGCGGATCAACGCAATGAGGCGCAAACGAAACAACTAATGGCGTACTATCTGGAAAATGTGAATCCGGTCACAATGGCTCTGTTGGCGCCCCCCAATCAAAAACAAGCGGAACTCAAGAAAGAACTGGATGCCATCGAAAAGGCGATTCCCTCGACATTGGTGATGGAAGATCGCAAGGAGCCGCGCATCGCCCATATCCTCGAACGCGGTGAATATACAGAGAAAAGGGAAGCGGTCGAATCCGCCGTTCCTGCCTGGCTCGGCGAGTCCCCGGCCGATGCACCTCAGAATCGTATGGGGCTTGCCCAGTGGCTAGTCAGTCCAACCCACCCTCTAACGGCCCGTGTTACGGTCAATCGATACTGGCAACACTATTTTGGCACCGGTATCGTCAAAACCTCAGAAGATTTCGGCGTGCAGGGTGAACGACCATCACACCCAGAATTGCTAGATTGGCTCGCGCTTTCTTTTATCGAGTCCGGTTGGGACATGAAGCAATTTCAGAAACTGATCGTCATGTCCTCGACCTATCAACAATCGTCTCGAATAACCCCTCAAAAACACACTCTTGATCCGGAAAACCGACTGGTCTCTCACGGGCCACGCTTTCGACTGGATGCTGAAGTCATCCGAGATCAGGTTCTTGCCGTCAGTGGATTAATGATACCGACCGTCGGTGGCAAAAGTGTCAAACCGTATCAACCCGCCGGACTCTGGAAACCAGTCGGGTTTGGCGGTAGTAACACATCTGTCTTCAAGCAGGACACCGGAGAAAAGCTATATCGCCGCAGCATGTACACGTTCTGGAAACGGACGGTACCACCACCCACCATGTCGATCTTTGATGCCCCTAACCGGGAGACGTGCCAGGTCCGTCGAACCCGTACCAATACCCCTCTGCAGGCGCTGGTCCTTATGAATGATGTCCAGTTCATCGAAGCGGCGCGACGCTTTGCCGAACAGGTCATCACCGAGGGGGGCGATCAGGTTGACCAGCGAATCGCGTATATTTATCGCAGTGTATTGGCGCGAAACCCCAAACCGTACGAACGTCAATTGGTCACACAGTTATACAACGAGCATTTGGAAGAATTTCTGGAGCAACCCGAGGCTGCGAAATCACTGGTATCCTCCGGTGAATCCGTTCGGGATGAAACACTCGATGCAACCGAACTTGCGGCCTGGACGATGATTGTCCATTTAATATTTAATCTCAGCGAAACCGTGACCAAGGGCTAACAGGAAAAACTATGAATCCCATTCGAGAAGCGGAATTGATTGAAACACGTCGACATTTTTTCGGCCGTGCAGCGACGGGCCTCGGCGCGGCAGCTTTAACTTCATTGTTAAACCCAGCCGCATTTGCCAGACCAAACGGGGATCTGCATGCGCCGCACTTCGCACCAAAAGCAAAACGAGTCATTTACCTGTTCATGTCCGGAGCGCCGTCGCAGTTGGATATGTGGGATTATAAACCAAAGATGCAAGAGTGGTATGACAAGGACTTGCCGGATTCGATACGTAACGGCCAACGAATAACCACTATGACTTCCGGGCAAAAACGATTTCCCATCGCGCCCTCCACTTTTCAGTTCAAACAACATGGCCAACACGGTGCATGGATCAGCGAACTGCTCCCACATACCGCAGGTGTGATCGACGATTTGGCCGTCATCAAAACCATCAATACCGAAGCCATTAATCATGATCCGGCTATTACCTATATTCAAACCGGTAGCCAACTGCCAGGCAGACCCAGCACCGGTGCTTGGCTCTCCTATGGTTTAGGCAGTATGAATGCAAATCTACCTGCCTTTGTGGTCCTCCACTCAACGGTGAACGGTGGATTTGGCGGCCAGGCACTGTATGCCCGTCTGTGGGGATCTGGCTGGCTCTCCACCCGCCATCAAGGGGTTTCATTAAGGTCAACCGGCGATCCGGTGTTGTATCTATCTAATCCAAAAGGAATTTCCAGCAAGACTCGGAGAAAAATGCTGGACAAACTTGCGATGTTAAATCAGGATCGTTTCGACGAAGTGGGTGATCCGGAAATCCAATCGCGGATCGCTCAGTATGAAATGGCCTATCGCATGCAGACCTCTGTACCGGAACTGACAGACATCTCCGGCGAAACACAATCCACCCTAGATATGTACGGTCCCGATGTCATGAAGCCTGGGACATTTGCTGCAAACTGCCTGTTAGCCCGTCGATTGGCAGAACGAGATGTGCGATTCACTCAAGTGTTCATTCGCCAATGGGATCAACATGGGAATCTTCCTAAAGACATTCGCCGTCAATGTGGAATCATTGACCAACCTTGCGCCGCACTGATTAACGACCTGAAACAACGCGGCATGCTGGAAGACACGCTCGTTATTTGGGGTGGCGAATTCGGCCGCACGATTTACTGCCAAGGGGGACTGACCAAAACAAATTACGGTCGTGACCATCATCCACGATGCTATACAAAATGGATGGCTGGAGGAGGTATACAAGGGGGAGTCGTTTACGGGGAAACCGATGATTTCAGCTACAACGTGCAAGAAAACCCCGTCCATATTCATGACCTGAATGCCACCATGTTACATTGTCTCGGAGTCAACCACAAACAACTAACCTTTAAACACCAAGGGCGGCAATTTCGACTGACCGATGTCCATGGCAAAGTCGTTAAACCAATTCTTGCGTAAACTAGATACAGAAAACAACATGCGTATTCTCTCAATGCTACTGATCATGGCCCTGACTTCCATGGCACACGCAATAGAGCCCATTTCGTTTAATAAACAGATTCGGCCGATTCTCACTGACCGATGTTTCACTTGCCATGGTCCAGACGCCGCGACTCGAAAAGCTGATCTTCGCTTAGACATCGAACAACACGCGACCGCGGAATTGCCAGACACCGGTAATATAGCGATCGTACCGGGTAACTTAACCGCTAGTGAACTCATCGCTCGTATTACCGATCCCGACCAACGAATGCCTCCCCCTGAATCTAATTTAGAACTCACCACTTCAGAAATTGATCTGCTCAAGCGATGGGTTAGCGAAGGTGCTAAATGGGAACGACATTGGGCGTTCATCACACCAACAAATCAACCCAAACCTCAAGTCAATCAACAACACTGGCCCATCAATGAAATCGACACTTTCGTGCTACAGGAACTCGAAGCAAACAATTTGCCACCCGCGGCGGTTGCCAGTCGCCAACGTTGGCTACGACGTGTCACATTCGATCTTACCGGACTGCCGCCAACTCTCGCTGAAATAGATTCGTTTGAGAACGACAAGGCTGAGAATGCCTTCGAACGGGTTGTTGATCGACTCTTGAACTCGCCTGCCTACGGTGAACGTATGGCAACCGAATGGCTCGACGTCGCCCGCTATGGCGACACCGATGGTCTCTTCGAAGATCATGACCGATCGATCTATCCTTGGCGGGACTGGGTTGTCCAAGCTTTCAATTCCAACTTACCCTATAACGATTTTATCACGTGGCAAATCGCCGGCGACCTATTGCCTGCTGCCACAGTCGCTCAACAAACAGCCACTGGCTTTCTACGTAATAACCCCACCTCCAACGAAGGCGGTATCATCCAAGAAGATTACCGCGTGAAGTACCTTGTGGATCGAGTTAACACAACGGCCACAGCGATGCTTGGATTGACTCTTAAATGTGCCCAATGCCACGACCACAAATATGATCCGATGACTCAACGTGAGTACTTTCAATTTGCTGGATTTTTCAACAGCCTCGTCGGAAACGGTAATACTAAAGGTGCCACGGCGCCCATACTACGTAGTCTCACATCGCAACAAACGGGACGCATAGAGGCCATCAATTCCGAACTTGAAACACTTAAAACCACGCTGGAAACTTCCCCACCTGCGTTACTTTCAGATTTCCAAGAATGGCTCGACAACGTCGCCAAACCTATCGCTTGGAAAACACCCACTCTAATCAAAAACGAACATTGGATACTCGAAAATCAATGGCTCGTTGCTAACACAGTTGACCCACTTCCAAAATCACCACCGCCGCTCAAGTACCGAGGACGCTATGTCCGCGTCAGTCATTCCGCTAGCACCACTCAGTTCTTGACGATGTCGGAAGTCCAAGTCTTTTCAAACGCTATCAATATCGCTCCAAATGGAAAAGCGACTCAGTCAAGTAATTATTCTAAATCGCCTGCGTCTAAAGCTATCGACGGCAACCACAACGGCAGCTTTGCAACTTGCTCATGCACGACGGAACAACTCGGAGCTTGGTGGGAACTTGATCTAGGAAAACCAACCGACATCGACAGTATTGCCGTTTGGAATCGCACAGACTGTTGCCCAGAACGCCTCGACAACATCTCTATAGAAATCCTTGGTGAACAACGCCAAGTCATTATCGCACGCACTCTTAAAGCATCCGCCGTTCGTAACTCACTACCGGAGGGAGCAGTGCAGCCGAACACCGAATCATTGGAAAACACTCTGACATTCAATGTGGCTGCCGGAGAATTGACCGCTCTACAATTCCAAAGCAATCAAACAACACAAATCGAAATATTGGCCATTCATGTCCACGCCGCTGGGAACCCCACGAAACCAACCCCCTTAAAACTTGCCGGTAACACGAAAATCACATTGCAAAACTCGGACACAGAACCTGTCATCGTCGCTGTACAACCACCACATGCAATCGCTGCAAATCAACAACTGGCACTAAAAATTCGCTTTAAAAAAACACCCGCTAGCAGCGATCCTCTTCAACTAAAAATCTCTCTCTCAGACGATCCGTTCGCAGCGACGAAAGCCACGCTGCCCAAGGAACCAGCGGAACAACTTAAGCAATTCAAGGCAACTTGGACCGGATTTACTACTGAGCGAAAACAACAAACCGACCTAACCGCCGAAAAGACAAAACTTGAAGCAGCAGCCAGCGTTACGATGGTGGCCGGAGACATGACAGCACAACGGACAAATTATTTATTGTTGCGCGGTGAATATGATCAACGAGGTGAGGAACTTACCACCTCTGCCTTGAGCTCCATTATGCCCTACGAAGAGGACCTACCTAAAAACCGACTAGGCTTAGCAGCATGGTTAACCAACCCCAACAATCCGCTTACCGGCCGAGTCGCCGTCAATCGTTATTGGCAAATGCTTTTTGGCACCGGCATCGTAAAGACCTCAGAGGACTTCGGAACTCAAGGCGATCAACCCAGTCATCAAGCTTTGCTCGATCATCTCACCGCCAGTTTTGTTGCCTCGGGCTGGGATGTTAAAACCCTAATGCGTAACATCGTTCTCTCAGCAACATACCGCCAGACGAGTAGACGGTCCTCAGACCTGACTCGGATCGACCCCAGCAATCGACTACTCGCTCACGGCCCCCGCCGACGCTTACAAGCAGAATTCCTCCGCGATCATGTACTGAGTACTAGCGGATTACTAATCAACAAGCGAGGTGGTCCAGGCGTCCACCCCTATCAACCGGCGGAAATGTTTGGCCGTAACGCAATCGGACCTTCGACAGCAAAATTTACAGTCAGCACTGGTGATGACTTATATCGACGTAGCCTCTATACCTATTGGAAACGGCAAATCCCAGCAGCGAATATTCGCATTCTTGGAGCCGACGGTAGAACTGCTTGCCGCACGAGACGTGCAATGACAAACACTCCGCTGCAAGCACTCGTAACGCTCAACGATCCACAATTCGTCGAGGCCGCCCGTGTGCTCGGAGAACGTATCATCCGTGAGGGAGGCGACACAGCGGCCGACCGCATCGATTACGCATTTCGTCTAGCGACCTCGAGGCGAGTGACACATGTCGAACGTGAAATTCTACTAGCTGAATTCCAAGATCGGTTACGCGAATTTGGTGCGACTCCTGAGTTAGCAAAACAATATCTTGCCGGTGGTGGGCAACGTCCGGCACCCGATGACCTCGAACCTAGCGAACTTGCAGCTTATGCCGCCGTTAGCAGCTTGATTTTGAACCTTGACGAAAGCATGTCAAAATAGCGTAGGGACTTCGCTTACTCTTTGCCTTCTGGCCGATTGACAATTCGCATCAATTGCCAACCGATTCCCAAACAGCAAAACACCAAAACGACAAACATGAACGGTACAACTTTTGCCGCCGTGCCCGGTGTAAGTTGGATTCCAAAAATCTGCAACACACGCAGCATGTCGAGTCCCAGAATAGCCGTAACCGTGATAACGGGAAAGAAAAATGCGGCTAATATATTCAAGCGGTAAGCGGAAACTGTCATTTTGTGACTCGCCTTGGCATGCTCTTCAGCGCGTTTAACAACGATTAACTTCATCGAATTTCTCGTTGCTGCCAGTAACAACTCTGCCGTTCGCTTAATCACATACGCTCGATCTCGAAAATCAATAATTTCGCGGCAATTCGGACATTCTTTGCGGGCTTCTTGCAGCACCTCATACTGGTGTATCGTGGAACGCTCCAACGGCATCAATCGCTCAAGTATTTGAAAATACCGATCCGCCGTACTCGCTGCCTCTTCGAGTCGATCTAATTCATCAATAACAGCTTCATAACTCTCAAGATGTGATTGTATTGTTTGGGTCCCCTCGCTAGGTTCACTCGAACTCCACTCGCCTAACACATCGCGCCAAAATAGGCGACCCTTGCGAATTTTTTCCTTCGCCCCAGGTGGTGCATGTAGTACCAACAACAATTGTTCGTCAGCGACCATTAATCGTTGCCGACCAATTTTTGTACCCAACCGCTGACGAAAGCTAGCGGGGACGTCCCATTGATTAGGTAGTAGTTTCTTTTCAGACATATTCTATCCAAGCATTATCTGCCGTTGACCACAGGGCGATGGCTATTTAGCTGAGCCTTAAAGTCACCCAAACTTGTCCAATGCAACGGTCGATTTAGATCTACTTCGGTGATTACAACTTCACCGAATTTTTCAGCACTTGTTAAGACTTGACCATCGCGACCATAAACTGCCGTAATCATCCAATTACGTTCTACAGCGGTATAGGTACTACTAATAACAAACACGTGATTTTCGCAAGCTCGAGCGGCGCCCAACATTGGATTACAACCCCAAACTGGCCAACAAATAACCTCTGCACCATTATTGCTTAGCTCACGGGCGACCTCAGGAAAAAACCCGTCATAACAAATCATCATTCCAACTTTGCCAAACCTAGTATCGAACACAGGGTAGGCATTACCAGGAGTGATCCCGCCTTCAATTTCACCTCGAGGCAACGTTACTTTACGATATTTACCGGTCACTTTACCTTCCGGACTGATAAGTGTTGCCACGTTGTAAATCAGCCGACCATCGCGCTCAAGTAGCCCAGCTACGATATAGAGATCATATTTCTTGGCGAGTGTTCCAAAATAGTCCGTCGACTCACCCGGAATGGATTCCGCACAGTCAACATATTTCAAACCTCGGTGATAGTACGTTAACGTCTCTGGTAACACAATAATATCCGCACCTTGCTTCGCCGCTGAGGCAATTAACGGTTCAAACAATTGACACTTCTCAAGATTCGTGTTTCCCTCAATTGGTTTGAAATGCACCGTCGCCAATTTTACCGTCCGTGGGTCTGGTGCAGTGCTTGGTTCAAGCTGCACATCGCACCACTCGACTTTGCCGCGGGCTTCCCATCGATAATACAACTCGACAATTCCACTTGTCGCCTTGTCGGGGACTCGATAGATTCCTTCAACTTCCCTCCAGCCATTTTGAGAATCCCGTACAATCGCTGGATATTCAGGTTCCGCGGGTGGCAGAGTTCCAGTGGCATAGGAAGCTGGCGTGGGCTCGTTGTGCTGCACCTTATTTCCATTAGCGTCTCGCCACAATATTCTTACAACAGCCGTACGACGGGGCAATTTCACTCCACGGGTACGCTGCAATGCCGAAAATCGATAATACTGCCCACCTTGAATTTCAAATGTTTTTTCAAACCAACCAAATAGCCCCTCTTTGTTATCCGCAGAAATCGTCAAACTACCTTGTCCGTTAGGTCCGCCTTTTGCGATATAAGAAAATTCAGGAGCAATCTCTGTCCGCGGTGTATTGGTTGTCCAACCAGCGGGCAAAGCTGTTTCAGAGGGTTGCCGAGCGTCAATTTCGCCGATCCAAGAAAATGCAATCAAACTCAATAATAGATATTTCATTTTGTCACCCACAGAACAGTTTCCAATGATTGAACTCTTATCATTCAATTCACAACTAGTGTCTCACGTTTTGCCGCGAAATACAAATGATTTCAAGCCCAGCCCGAGACGCTGCTTTTTAAATAGGTGATATCAAAGCTTCACCGTTCACTTGATCCGCAGTCGCGAATCCTGTGTAACGCAGGCGGTCCGACCGTCGGCAAGAGAGATTTTTGCACGGTAACCAGCTTCCGTTTGTTCGATAACCACACCGGCGGCTTTAGCAGAGTCAATTCCTAGTTGCTCTAGCGTCGTCCACCAGGCACCCGTTTTACGATGATTTGCTCTTTGTTTGTGATAAATCTCCATCAGCATCTTCCGCGCATTTTCCGTCATATCAGGATTCAATCCAACAGTACCCTCTTGCTGTGTTGAAAATTGGACGGTGCCCCATTTCTCGGGGCGATGCATATCGATAATACCCTGCGGGGACCAAACCCAATTATCTTCTCGCACATCGGGTACCTTTTTATATTTCCCATCCTCCACGGTTGTCTGCCACTGCACCCGCGAGAAGTTGATTCGCCATTGTTCGCCAGCCGACGGTGGGTAGCGATGATGGGCATGCCGATTCAACGCTTTCCAGGGAATCGCAATTTCCACTGACCAATATTGATCAATATCGGAGGGGTCATTGAGTGTTCCTTCAATGTGAATCGCCGTCTTGAGTCCGGGAATTTCCCAGCCGTTATCAGCCTTACCACTATCTTTATATGGTTTGTCAAGAAAAAGATCCCACCCCGTATTGAGTGCATTGATTTCAAATTCGTAGTATTCATGATTATCCGCATCAGGATCGATAAAGACTTCGAAATCATTGTCATGGAAAATCACACTATCATGCTCGGTCAGCGTTCCCCAAATATGCGGATCCGGAAGAAAAGCGCCGATATAGAGATACTTACGATCCCACAACATCTTTACGCGGGTATCAAATCGAGGTCGAGGTTTCACTGTACCTTCGATATCTTGAAATCGATCTGACCACACAGCCTCTCGCCACGCAGCATCATCTAGTCGGCCGTCAATTTCAATTCGAGATCCCGCTCGATTAGCAACATATCCGCTTCGAGGAATATCTCGCATCCGCTGCCAATCTTCATAAGTGTCCGCCTGTACAAGCACCGTATTCGCAGTACATAGCAGTAACAATACACAACCTGCGGTGCCAGCAAAGCACCGTCCACGCGTATAAAATCCACGAAACACTTTTTCCACTGATGTCACACTCAACCCCTTAAAACGAGGCTAAAGCAGAAGGGACATCCGGATGGATTTTAAACAGAATATTGAGTCGAGTGATCGTGAAAATCTTGTCAATTTCCGATGTCAATCCGGACAATCGCAACGCACCATCTACATCTTTGAACTTCTTGTTCAACATGATCAACCGGTTCAACGCTGCACTGGATAGAAATTCAACAGCCGACATATCGAGAACAACTTGCGTGGCACCGTCCGCGACAACTTGAAACAACTCATCACCCATCTGTTGAATATCTTCACTCGCTAAGTACTTATTACGTTTGAATTGAACGACAGTACATTCCCCGTTCTGATTTAATTCGATTTGTTCCATAACTCGTTTTCCATCCAATCCATTCACACCAATGGTTGTAAAGGAGTAATATTCATTACGCCAAGTGGATTCAAGCAATCAACCATACTTCATGATAAAATGAATATCGCTAATGTCAACCTGAGCTCCAATCGCGGTCCAATCCACGGAAACTGAACTCACTATCAGTATAAGTTAAATCATCATGAAATATCTATGCGCATTTTTAATTGCTACATTCTCCGGCATGGTCGGTGCCAGCGAATTCCGTTTGGCCACATTCTCGACCGATGTCACTATTCCATTGAACCACCGGTGTATGGGCGTTCTTCCAACCAAAAGTAAACGCGTTGCCGACCCATTATTAGCCCATGGATTTGTGCTCTCTGATGGCAAACAAAAGGTTGTGCTTTGTGCACTCGATTGGTGTGAAATTCGCAATGGTGCCTTTGACCAATGGCGTGAAGCGCTCGCCAAAGCAGCCGGTACCGTAAGAGAAAACGTGCTCGTTACGGCACTACATCAACATGATGCGCCGGTGGTAGACCGCGATGCAGCGAAAATCCTAGCCGCCGTCGGTCTACCAGATGAGCTGTACCATGTCGACTGGCATGACAAAACGTTGGCTCGAGTATCTCAAGCCGTACGAGATAGCCTGGACTTGGCCACGCCCGTCACTCATTTTGGAATCAGCGAAACACCGGTCTTGCGAATTGCGTCGAACCGCCGTGTCGTACTGGAAAACGGGGCGGTGACGTACAGCCGGGGCAGTCGCAGCGGTGGCAACAAATATTTCGCGGCCGCTGCCGCAGGCGACATTGATTCGATACTAAAAACCATCACATTTTTCAACAATGACAAACCGCTGCTCCAAATGCATCACTATGCTACCCACCCGATGAGCTATTATGGCCAAGGAGTCGTCTCCGCGGATTTTGTAGGCCTGGCCCGCGCCCGTTTGCAACGACAGGACCAATCAATACGCCAAATATTTGTGCCCGGTTGCGCTGGGGATATTACTGCTGGGAAATTTAACAATGGGTCAGAAGATCATCGCCAAGAACTGATTGATCGGTTGTACCAAGCGATGGCTAAAGCCGCAGATAACACGAAACGTTTCCAACTCCAGCAGCTAAACATCCGCAACACAAAACTGCAACTACCTTTTCACCCCGGCGACCATCTCACCGCAAAACGCTTGGAAGCAGATGTTGCTAACGAGAAACTTTCTGTCGAAAAAAGAATCTTGGCTGCTATGGGACTAGCGAGTCGCAGGCGAGTTGCGAGCGGGCAAGCGATTGACTTTCCCTGTATCGATTTGGGAGCGGCCCAGATTCTGTTGTTTCCCGGTGAGTCATTTATCGGATATCAATTAATGGCTCAAGCCGCCGCAAAAGATCAGTTCGTGATGTGCCTTGCTTATGGAGAATCGTGGCCCGGTTATATTCCAACCGCAGCCATCTTTGCCGAGAACTTCAAAGATTCTTGGCTATGGGTTGGTCCCGGTTCAGAAAAAGCAATTCGACAAGCCATCGATGACGTGCTGCGCAAATAGAACCAGTTGCATCATTCATTCAAGCACATATTTAACTATACTGAAAATATCTTTTTAAAATGACATCGACGGCGTCAAGCACTCCAACATTCACTACCCATAGATCATACGGTTTTTCCATGAAATTCATCTTCTCGTTGCTACTTCTTTCTTTGCCAACCTGTGCCCTCACTGTCGCAGCAGAACAGCGTAATTTCGTATTCATTCTTGTTGACGATCTTGGCAAAATGGATATGAGTGGCGAAGGCAGTAAGTTTTATGAGACGCCCCACATTGATGCAATTGCCAATAGCGGAATGCAGTTTTCCAATGGCTATTCGACGTGTCAAGTTTGCAGTCCTTCGCGAGCAAGTATTTTGCTCGGCACGTATCCGGCACGTAACGGTATCACCGACTGGATCGGCGCGTCGAGCGGCACGGCGTGGAAGCGTAATGACCGAGTATTACCGTCTGCGTACAATCATTCGCTGCCACTAGCGGACACTACGCTCGCCGAAGCGATGCGGATGGGCGGCTACAAAACTTTCTTCGCCGGCAAATGGCACCTTGGTGGTGAAGGATCGTTCCCGGAGGATCATGGATTCGACATTAATATTGGCGGACACCATCGCGGTAGCCCACCAGGTGGATTTTTCGCTCCCTATAACAACCCCAAGATGGACAACGGCCCAGCAGGAGAATCATTGCCGATCCGACTCGCCAATGAAACGGCTGCATTTATCGAAGCCAATAAAGATGAAAAATTCTTTGCGTATCTTTCGTTTTACTCAGTTCACGCGCCCATCCAAACAAGCCAAGATCTGTGGAAAAAATACCAAAAGAAAGCAGTCGATCAGGGTTTAGTTACAGAGCGGTTCAAATTTGATCGAACCAAGGCAGTTCGCCAAGTGCAAGATAATCCGATTTATGCCGGCATGATGGAATCCCTAGACACCGCCGTTGGAATCGTGATGAAACAATTGACCGACCTCGGACTCGAGGAAAACACCGTCGTTATCTTCACCTCCGATAATGGTGGAGTCTCCTCTGGTGACGCCTTTGCAACTGCCTGTTTGCCACTGCGCGGGGGTAAAGGTCGCCAATGGGAAGGCGGGATTTTACAACCATTCTATATTCATGTTCCGCATGTCACCAAAGCTGGTTCGACCAACGTAACGCCAGTCACGGGTACCGATTTCTACCCAACCATTTTAGAGCTTGCCGGATTACCGCTTCAACCCAAACAGCACGTCGATGGGGTCAGTTTGCTGCCGCTATTAAACGGGGACGACATTGCCGAACGTGACTTGTTTTGGCACTATCCGCATTATGGCAATCAGGGTGGAGAACCGTCGTCCATTATTCGCTCAGGGGACATGAAACTTATCCACTATTACGAAGACGGGCGTGACGAGCTATACAACTTAGTTGATGACGTGGGTGAGCAAACAGATCTGGCTGCATCGCAAGTACAAATAACTAAGAGCTTACGCAAGAAACTCGACCAATGGCTTGAGGAGACCAACGCGAAAATCCCCGTTGCTGATAGTCGCTTTAATGCAACTACCAAAGAATCTCAACTCAAAAGTAGCAGCACCGGCCAGTTAAAAGGATTAGAGAGTCGACACGCTAACTACTTGAAATCCGAGTTTAAACCGAACGCTACTTGGTGGAATAGTCTCATCCCGAAAGATTGATGAGTTCGTTCATTCGCGTTCAGGCGAGTGTAAAAATGGCGCCGGAACTGCATTGAGCCGATACCGCTGGCACGCTATTTTGATCGCCTCAACTCCCCGCAATGTTTCTCGCTGGCGACTACCTGTCAGACGCTGCGACATGCTCAGCAGGTCAACCTCGATAGCACGACCAAGATCATATTTCTGAGCCACAGCTCGAGCCACACCTAACTGATATCGTTGCTGAGGGTAAATCGGCACTCCTAATGTTTCGAGGGACCAACGACTTAGGTCCAACACATGAAACGCTGCATTACCGTATTGAGGCTGAAAGAACTCCTCGATCTCCTTCGTTTTTGTGCCCGCCGACAAATATACCCGTACTTCAACACGGCTATTGCGGGGCGAATACAACCCCCAACTCGGCCAATGATCCAGCACTTCATATCTTTCAAACGCCGGTAAAACCAACACAAATGTAAGGATCAACTGGCCAATCCATTGGGCCAGCGGTTTCACGGGTTTATCAATTGTGTGCTCAGGTAACGCGACTTCAGCAGCATTTGCCGCCGGTTTGGATTTCGATCTACACTTGGCAACACCAGCCAACAACGTCGTGCCAAAAAGCAGGTCGTTTTGAATAATAAAAAATCCGTTCCACACCACCACTCCCCATTCATGATTTAATCCCACGGGACTGAATAACACCACCAAACAAATATGCATAAGTGTCGCACTTAAGATAGCTAATCTTCGCGTGCGACGATGGCACAACATTATGCCGATCAGTAATTCTCCCAACGGCAACAGCAGAGATAACTTGGCCACTAACGCCGAGTCCCATGTCTTGATGTCTACACCTATTAGCTCGGCAAGACCTGTCAATAATTGCGGGCCCACACTGTTCATAAACTGGTGATCGAATTTTCCCAGGGCTGAATAAATATATATGCTAATCGCAAATACACGTAGCAGCGCCACACCACGCTGTGGGCGACAGGTTAAAAAGACCAACGCTCCCACGACTAAATGTACGGACCAAGGCTGAATGCGATGTTGATCGGTAAGCCACAACAGTACGATGGCGTCGACTAATATAGCCCACGACAATAAACGGATATTCAGCGATCTAGGGATCGTGTCGTAGGAGAACTTACCCAAGAGGATTGAAATTAGAGCGATAATAACCATTGCTATCGCACCATAAATAATTTCACTGGGGAGACCATTGAACAGCTCGACCAACGCAACCTGGGGAAACAGCGTCTGGGGTAACCACAATCCGCTGGTCACGACAAAGAGCACGATAGCAAACAGGGCCCAGAATTTTTGCAAAGCGAACCAGGCATCGTCGCTATCTGAATTACGTTCAAAATACTTAAACAAAACCAGATCGCTTTCGAGTGTTGGGTTGTCGGATCGTCCACTTTAGATTGTGCTATAACAAAGGGCTAGTCACCCCATCATTGTACAACACAGTCTTCGCAACACACCCTGTAGGATTCTGAATATGACAATCGCTTTTGTAAGTGGCCCAACTGGATGTATTGGAGCAGCAACGGTAGCTTATCTGCTCGACAATGGCGCGGATCAAGTCGTCGGATTTTGCCGCAATATCGATCTGTCACGAATTGATGCAAAGTACCACGACCGACTGGAAATCATCAGCGGTGATATCACAGACCGCCAATCAGTTGTTGCTGCCGTGACCCAAGCTCAACCAAACGTCATCATTCATCTCGCTGCCTTTCAAACGCCGGCCTGCGAAGCCACGCCGCTGCTCGGAATGGACGTCAACGTCGGTGGCACAGCAAACATGTTTTACGCTGCAGAGCAACTCGGTTCCACGCTCCAACGATTTGTCTTTGCGAGCTCCTCGGCAGTCTACGGGCCACGGGATATGTACGACGGACCAGTTGTCAAAACTCCGATGCCATATCAACCAGCTAACATCTATGGTTTTTGGAAAGTTGCTGGTGAGGGAATGGCCATCGCTTTTCACAAGGAAACCAGTATCCCAACGGTCAGCGTCCGGTTATCAACGACCTATGGTCCTGGCCGAGATCAAGGGCTCACGTCGGCTCCCACCACCGCGTTAAAGAAGGCGGCGGCAGGTCTGCCGTTTGAAATTCCCTACCGCGGGCGGGAACATTATCATTTCGTAGCGGACGTCGGCGCCGGGTTTGCTCAAGCCGCTCTCGAGCCGTTGAGTGGATACGCGGTTATTAACCTCCGTGGGATTTCTGTGGATGAAGGTGAATTCATCCGTTTAATTTGCGAGGTTGCTCCCCAAGTCGGCATCACGTCCGACATCAACATCCGCTATGCCGACGACGCACCGGTCATGCCATTTGTCTGTGATTTAGACGACGAGCTAACGCTAGAACTGTTTCCCAACATGCCCCTGACGCCACTACATGACGGAATCCGCCAATCGCTGCAAGCGTTCTTCGATTAACCAACAACCAACGCAATCTGCTGAACTCATCTCTGAAATACTAAGATGACAACTCGTCCAATGCCATCAGCGCGTAATTCATATGGATCGCTGAGCCATAGGGTAATGCTGCTTCATCCGCTTTGAATTGAGGATGGTGCACGCCGTAGGTCGCACCTATCTCTTCGTTGCCCACTCCCAGAAAAGCAAAACAACCGGGAATTTGTTCGGTGTAATAAGCAAAATCTTCTCCACCCATGACAGGTTCCATCTCCAATATATTGCCGTCACCTAAAATCTCCGCAACAGCTCGTTGAGCCATTTCCCAACAACCTTCATCGTTCACGGTTGGCGGATAATCGTGGCCTGGGAAAGAAACCTCCGCTTCACATCGATTGACCTCCGCGATGCCTTTGGCAATTGCCTCAACACGCGATTGCAAGTGCTTCAACCCGTCTAGGGATAACGAACGTATCGTACCCCCTATTTGGATCTCTGGTGGAATCACGTTGAACGCCGATCCGGCATGCATCATCGTGATACTGATCACGCCAGAATCCAAGGGATCGAGCTCACGTGATAAAATCGTCTGCAGTTCCACAATAATTTTCGATCCGGTCACAATTGGATCAATCGTATCGTGCGGACGAGCCGCGTGCCCACCCTTGCCCTTAACCGTAATGCTCACTTGCCCAGCGGCTGCAAGTAATGTGCCTGCTCGCGAAGCTAGCATTCCAGTGGGTAACGTCGGCGCGACGTGTAATCCAAATATCCGCTCGACTGCTGGATTTTCTAAGACTCCCTCACTACGCATCCGCTCGCCACCAGCACCGCCCTCTTCAGCCGGTTGAAAAATTAGCTTCACCGTACCGTTGATCAAGTCTTCGTGATTCTTTAATAACTTCGCTGCACCTAATAACATCGAAGTGTGACAATCATGTCCACACGCATGCATCTTGCCGTCAACTTCACTCTTAAAATCAATGTCCGCTTCTTCATGAATCGGCAACGCATCCATGTCTGCCCGCAAAGCGATGCAGGGGCCATCACCGTTTCCAAGTGTTGCAACGACACCAGTTATCGCAATCTCATTTTCAAAGGGGATGCCTAACTCCGTTAAATTGGCTTGCACCAATTTACTGGTTTCAAATTCTTCATACATCAACTCAGGGTGCCGATGTAACTGGCGACGGATATCTATAATCCATGACTGTATTGTTTTTGCTTCGTCGAGAATCTCTTGAGCTTGCATTTTATAAATCCCGAAAGTGTTTGATGTTTCTAATAATGAAAAATCCAATAAGACAATAGTACATAAAATCAACATTCAAATGTTGTTAGTCCTTTTACCAATTCAAAACACAATTCCCTTGGTGCGACAAGTATTTCGCTCGTTGAAAAGGGTTACAATGAACGGCTAACCAAAATAGCTTTACCTTTCCGCGTATTAGGAATAGATCATGCCCAAAAAAACGTCCATCACCATTGTTACACTATTGCTCTTCTCCTGCGCTGTCACATCTATTTTAAATGCTACTGAAGTTACCAAACTCACCCCTAAAAACTGGGACGACTTTGTTCCCGCAGGAAAAGAAGTCGATGCCATTTACGGCGATTATGCCATCCGTAATGACGTGCTAACAGCAATCATTGCGCAACCTAAGCAGAGTCGTAATGCCAATCTGACCGTGCGTAACGTCTATGGTGGTGTACTCGATTTAACCCGCAATGATGACAACAACGACCAACTCAGTTGTTTCTATCCGACCAATCAACGATTTACCTTTACCGACGAAGACACAGTAAAAATACAACACAACAACGATGGATCGGCAACTCTCGCCTTTACGAGTCTAAAACGGGCCGATTCAGTGCAGGCAGTGCTGACATATTCATTAGCAAACGGCGACAGCGGTCTGACAATCTCCACGTCGTATCACAACCATTCAGAGGCGGATCAAACAATCTCACTCCAAGACGGAATCCGTGCAGATTCTCCTTTTACCTCTGGAGTGCAAGACGGTATGTACTGGACCAATGATAATTGGTTTCGCCAAGCCTACGGGATTATGTCGAACGGATACTCCATCACTCGTACCGGTGGCGGTGGACGAATTCTCAAATATGAAAAAGACAAATCCAGTGACCTGATCGTCGCGGCAAATGTAACTTTTCAACTCTCGCGAACTCTAATCCCTAGCGGAAGCCTATTGGGCATTCAGGCAGAGTTTGCCCAGCGCACCGAGAATAAAACATCCAACGTTTCATTAACCTGTAAAGATAAAGCTGGCCCCATTCACAACGCAAATATTCGCCTATCCAAAGATGGAGCCTTTTATGGCGACATCCGTACCAACGGACAAGGTACTGCCGAATTCGGACTCGCTCATGGCAAATACGCCGCTGTTTGTTCTGCCCAAGGAAGACCCGATCAGACTTTTGAGTTAACTTGCGAGTCCGCCATAGAAAAAACAATTACCTTTGATCCCTGTGGTTACGTTGCAGCACGTATCACAAACCAACATGGACTTCCGATTGGCTGCAAAATCACATTTTACGGAACCGGCGAGACCAAAGATCCTGACTTTGGTCCCAAACAGGCGGCAGTGCGTGCACTCAATCTCTTCTACGCCTTGCGTGGAACATTCCGCCAAGAGTTAACACCAGGAACGTACGAACTGATTTTTAGTCACGGCCCAGAACATGATATCGTCATCAAAACCGTAAACATCAAAGCGGGTCAAACAACCAGCCTTGAGATTCAACTCGACCATGTTGTCGATACGTCAGGATGGATTAGCACAGACTACCACACCCACTCGTCTCCCTCTGGCGATAATACCTCCGTCCAAATCGGACGCGTCATCACACTTATTTGTGAACAGATCGACTATGCGCCCTGTACGGAACATCAACGCATTAGCTCCTACACTCCACTGCTAAAAGAACTAGGCGTCGAGCACTTGATGGGAACCTCTACTGGGATGGAACTGACCGGACGCGTATTGCCCGTGAATCATCAAAACGCTTTTCCACTTAAGCATGTACCACGCACCCAAGACGGTGGTGGACCGACTATCGAAGACGACCCCGTACGCCAAATCGCTAAACTTGCTGGCTGGAATGATAATGCCTATAAATTAGTCCAAGAAGACCATCCGACGCTGATGCAAATCTATCAAGACCGTGATCGTGACGACAAGCCAGATGGTGGTTTCCGAGATATGTTTCAATACATGGATGTCATGGAAGTACACCCGCTGCAGTCTATATTTGATGTCCCAGAATCACCTAAACCAACGTCTACTCGCACTCCTGTCATGTTCCACTGGATGCAATTACTCAACTTAGGATATCGCATTCCGGGTGTTGTGAATTCCGACTCGCATTACAACGAACACGGCGTCGGCTACATTCGTAATTATGTCAAATCACCGACGGATAACCCTGGGCGTATTCGCACCAAAGACATTGTAAAAGCCTCCAAGGCGGGTAACGTCGTCATGACCAACGGTCCGTTTATGGAGGTCAAAGTTCACAACGGAATCCGTGGACAGTCAGCGCTTCCCGGCGACGACTTACTGTCAAAAAACGCAACCGTTTATGTCAACATCCGCATCCAATGCCCCAACTGGATCGATGTAAACCGCGTGCAGCTATTGCTCAACGGGAAAATGACCGACAAATTAAACTTCACTCGCCGTACCCATGCCAACATGTTCAAAAATGGTACCGTGAAATTCGAAGCGGAAATTGTGGTCGACCTTACTGAAGATACGCATATCATCGTTGCAACTGCTGGTGAAAACCTTAAGATTGGTCGAGTACAGGGACCACGTTTTGGTGAATTGATGCCAGCAGCCGTTGCGAACCCTATTTATGTTGACCTCGATGGCGATGGTTTTGGGCCTAACCGCGATAATCTCGGATTTGAACTCAGCCATTAAATGGTATCTTCTTTTTACTATTCGATTACAGTTCGCTCAGTTTACACGGCTAATGTTTTGCTATGGATCTAGATTTAACAGACAAAGTTGTCCTCGTTACCGGTGGGTCTAAGGGCATTGGGGCGGCGATCGTGCGAGAGTTTCTCGCTGAAGGTGCGCATGTCATTAACGTCAATCGTTCCACAGACGAAGGCGAAGCCTTACAGGCTGAATATGCCGAACAAGGAAAAAAGTGCTTGTTCATTCAAGGTGATTTAAGCCAAACGGATGCCTGTCAACGAGCGGTCAATTTCGCGCTCGAACAATTTGGACGTATCGACGTCTTGGTAAACAATGCGGGAGTGAACGATGGAGTGACCCTTGAAGATGGCCCCACCGCTTTCAACGAATCACTGCAACGTAATCTTGTTCACTATTACAGCATGTTACATTTCGCACTTGACGCCCTCAAGACATCCCAAGGGGCAGTCATCAACATTGGTAGTAAAGTGGCCACAACCGGTCAGGGTGGGACATCCGGTTATGCCGCAGCCAAAGGCGGAATCAATGGGTTAACCAGAGAATGGGCTGTTGATTTGGCACCGCACAGTATCCGAGTAAATACTGTATTGCCTGCGGAAACTTGGACTCCGCTATATGCAGAGTTGATTGACCAAGCTGAAGATTCTGCGGCAGCCAAACAATCGGTCGAACAATTGATCCCGTTACAACAACGTTTCACGACCGCTCAGGAAATTGCGGATATGGTCGTCTTTTTGGCGTCGCCACGGTCAAGCCATACAACCGGCCAAATCATCTACGTCGACGGTGGATATACACATCTAGACCGCAAGTGCACCTCGAGCTCCAACTCTATCGATCTTGCGCGATAAACGTACAATCCTACGAGTTTTAGCCGTTTCTGGGTCGAGATTCGTATCATTTATGGTCACATCGTAATATTTTTTGCACCGCTAAAGCACCTCTACACGTGCTATACTTTTAAACCGCCCTCGAAATGCAATTACGTGGCACTATTATGAACCGAAAATACATCTCAAAACCTAATTTGCTCAACACGGCTATCTACACGATCGTCAACGGTCTATTATTCCTGCTCGTCATTGGTTGCGATTTATCGACGCCGGTTGAGGGCCCCTTTACGGATAATTCGGAAACGGATGTCGAAGCGGAATCGTCACAGTCGCTTGCAATCCCCGAAGCTGATGCGAAGTATCTACAAGATGTCGAACATTTCGGCGGGTTCGTTTTAGGCGACTTAACCTTCCCAAAAATCGCGGAGGCCATCAAAAACGAAGAGTGGGACGTGCTGACAAATTTTTTCGCCGACGACTTCCAAGCAGAAATATTTCGCTCGTCTGACGGTCAAGAACGCATAACTAGTTTTGGTGAATTCCATACTTGGAACGAGGAAAATGAAACCTATCGAATACCGCTAGATGAATTCGTTGACTATATTCGCGAATTACGAGAACAGTATTCTGAGTTAATGCGGTGCAGCATTAAAGTCATGCAAATGGCTCCGGAAACTCGCGGAAAATTTGACGAACCATGGCAAGGCAGTTTCAAAGTATTACTTGCTGGTCGAACTCAGTCGAAATCCGTTTCTCAATACACGCTTAGGTTCAATTGTCGCCTAGCAAAAATCGACGACGAAACTCCAAATGCCAATGGGATATTTCTCAGTGCTGGTTGCTTTTCTGTAGAACACGCAACTGCGGCAGATTTCCTACTGGAGGACATTACCGCAAAAACCGGCATGACGAGTCTCGGACTCCGTGACAACTGGAAACACTCTTACGAGGAAGAGCAACAACGACCTTTCATCACCGGCGGGATCTACGCCAATGATTTTAACCAAGACGGTATCACCGACTTCTTAGTAACAGATTTAGATGGACTCTATTTCTATGTCGGGTTGCCTGGGGGTCGATTCCAAGAACAAACCGTCCAAGTAGGATTGCAGCGGTTTGAAAACGATCCACTTGCGTGCGTTGGGGATTTCAACAACGACTCCTACGAAGACCTGATTATCGGGCAATCCGCTTACGTTAACGAACAAGGCAAACGCTTTCGCAAATTAAGCGATAAGGAATTCAATGTTGAATTAACAAAAATCAAAGCGGCACTCACAGTAGTCGACTTTGACAATGATGGTTTGTTGGATTTCATGGAAGTCGGCATTGTCCTTAAAGAATACAATCTGCCGTATATTAATCGTGTGGAGTCCCAATCAACAGTCAACTATTTATGGCGAAATATTGGCAATTTTAAGTTTGAAGATGTAACTGAAAAATCAAAAGCGATGGGTCTGGGAACTGGTGCTTTTTCGGCTGTCTGGTTTGATGCCAATGGCGATCAATTACCTGATTACATTTCGGCTTGTGAATTTGGCAAAAACGACTTCTATGTTAACAACGGTGACGGCACCTTCACTCAAACCGATTTACCCGGCGTCCACGGTGGATTGTCCATGGGTATCACCGTAGCCGACATCGACAACGACGGCCTCGGCGATCCCTATGTGGGGAATATGTATTCTAAGGCTGGTGAACGCATTGTCGCCAATATCCGCCAAGGTTTGTATGACGAATATGACAACAATGTTCATGAACAATTGGAAGAGCTTGTGTCAGGAAATGAACTCTACTACAACAAAGGCAACGGTAAATTTGAGCGTATCGGACGACAGGTTGGTGTTAACGACGTTGGTTGGGCTTATGGGACTGGCGCGGCTGATTTAGACGGCGATGGCTATCAAGACTTCTACGCACCTGTGGGATTCCAAAGTGTGGATTCCTCTCGTCCAGATGGCTGACGTTGCGTGTGGTTGGCTGTCGTGTCACAGCCGTTTGACGTCGGTGCGAACGTACCGGAACTACGAGAGGCGGATGAGGATAACGGTGAATTTTGGGTTGGAAATCCGTTTCAGTTTGCCTTTACAAATAAAAACTTAAGTGCCTTTGAACGCAATGGGGTTTTCTTTAATACCGGCACCCGTGATTTTCTAGATATGTCATTTATTTCTGGTGGTGACAATCGAGGCGATTCTAGAACGGTCATTGGAACGGACATCAATCAGGATGGAATGCCCGATTTATTGATTCGACAAGTCGGCGGTGGAGCACTCGTTGTCTATCAAAATAACTTCCCCAAAACCAACTGGCTCGTTATCTCCTTACGCGGTGAACAAAGCAATTCCGCTGGTATCGGTGCGAAGATAGCCGTGACGCGTGGTGATTTAACCGTTAGACGAGAACTAATACCGATCGTCAACTTCCTTTCTCAAACACCTAGCCGTGTGCATATTGGAATGTCAGACAGCGAGGTCGCCAAAGAAATAACAATTCAATGGCCTGCCGGTGGAACGACGATTCTCAAAAACGTCCAAGCCAATCAACATATTCGTGTTTATGAAAAAGATGGGCACATCGAGAAGTTGTATTGATGCCCACGCATTCTTAGCAGCGTCGGGCCTTAGCAGAGATCGCATTAGCGAACTGGGGCAATCAAGAAACGCTCGCGTTCAACTATCCAAGAACGAAACCACGAACCGCGTTAAACCAATACGCAATGTATTTCCAGATGACAATACAGCATTTTGGATACGTGATTCATTCACAAACGTACCATGACGCGAGTCGAGGTCTCTCACTGTGACGACACCGTCTTCACAATCAAGTTGACAGTGACAGCGACTGAGAAATCGATCTTCAATTTGATAATCAACTTCGTCGCCGCGCCCCAGAACTACTGGGTATCGGTCTAGACTTAATGAACTAGTAGCTTCCGGATCAGCCGGTATTAGTTGCATCGCGATAGAGTGAGAAATAGCTAAAGGCATGGTGGTGGGGAGGGAAAAAGTGGAGGAACTTTTTGGGAAGGGCGGGGAAAATTAGGTGGGCTTCCGTTAAGAAGTACCTTCAAGATAAATCGCTCAGAGTGCCCCGTCAACACTTTAACTGATTATTAACGATGCTAATAAACAGACTCGACCCTTTACGGCCAACCGCCCCTAGCCATGGGATCTTGCGGCAAGCCAGTTAAACTAACAAAGATTGCACGGGATTGCCGCTTATATCGGTTAGCCGGAAATCACGCCCTTGGAATGAGACTGTCATTTTTTCATGGTTAATTCCTAACACGTGCATCATCGTGGCGTGCAGGTCATGAACAGAAACGACACCTTCCACAGCGTTATACCCGAGGTCGTCTGTTGAACCATGAGTGACACCACCCTTGATGCCCCCACCAGCCAACCATACTGAGAACCCCTTGATGTGATGGTCGCGCCCGTTGCCCTGAGCCATCGGAGTGCGTCCAAATTCGCTGGCAAATACAATCAAAGTATCTTTAAGCATATCACGCTGCTTGAGATCTTTGATCAAAGCGGTTACGCCTTGGTCGATCAATTTTGCAGTTCCAGCACTCGCATTTTTAATGCCGCCATGATGATCCCAACCTCGATGGTACAACTGAATAAATCGAGTGCCACGTTCGGCCAGTCGACGCGCAAGCAGACAATTGGATGCGAAGCTACCATCTCCACCTTTCGTGCCATACATGTCTAACGTCGCTTGTGTTTCCTGACTGATATCAACCAAGTCTGGAACACTCGCTTGCATTCGAAATGCCATTTCATACTGGCTTATCCGAGTAGCAATTTCTGTATCGTTGATGGTGGCCGATCGTAGACGATTTATTTTCTGAACCGCTTTCACAATGTCACGTTGCTGAGCACGAGTCACACCTGGAGGATTATTCACATACAGTACGGGGTCGCCTTGGCCGTGAAAATGCACACCCTGAAATCGACTCGGCAAAAATCCGCTATGCCACTGTCGCGATGCAATTGGTTGATCTTGACCGCCGCCGGTGGATGTTAAAACGACAAACCCTGGTAGATTCTCGGTTTCAGCGCCCAGGCCATAGGTAAACCAAGATCCCATCGATGGTCGTCCACTTATCGTCGTGCCCGTATTCATAAACGTATGGGCAGGGTCATGGTTGATCGCATCTGTAGTTAGAGACCGCACAACTGCTAACTCATCCGCAACGGTCGCTAAATGCGGGAAGATACTCGAAAGCTCGATCCCCGACTCACCATGCTTGGCAAATTGATGTTGGGGTGCAAGACATTTCAATGGCTTGTTTTGGAGTTGCGCGATGGGTTGTCCTTTGGTATAGGACTCGGGCATCGGTTTTCCATCCATTTCCGCTAGTTTGGGACGGTGATCAAACGTCTCTAAATGCGACATGCCGCCGGCCATGGTGAGAAATATAACTCGTTTAGCTTTTGCTTCATGATGTAACTTACCATCTAAGATTCCCGGCCAACGGGGCACTTGTACGTCCGTTTCCTTCGCTTGAGTTAACGACTGCTGTAAAAGTGCAGCCAACCCAAGAGTACCAACGCCTTTGCCTAAGAAACAGCGTCGATTTACGGCAGCCGAAACCTTGTCGTCCGTCGATATTAATTTTTTCATGGTTTGTCTACTAAAAGAATGAAAGAAAAATGAAGTGCTTAGTTACGAGTTATAGACTCATGTAAATTAAAGATAATTCGAGCAATCGACGTCCATGCCGCGTGCTCGGCAACATCCACCTGCGGTGGATTGATAGCATTGCCAACCGCCACTAAAGATTTAGCCGATTCGGTGTCCGCTTGGTACATACCTAGATGTTTCCCATAAACATCCAGCAATACAATCGATTCCTGTTTAGTCGCTTGCCGAGACAACGCCGTTTCAAATGCCCAATTTAAACGTTGCTTCGAGTCCGTTCCGCCTTCATTAATAATACGCAGTGCAAACACTCGAGCAGCTTCCACATAGGTTGGATCGTTCAATAACACTAATGCTTGCTGCGGCGTGTTAGAACGCGGACGCTCCACGGTACACTCTTCGCGACTCGGTGCGTCAAATGCCAACAGCGACGGGTGCAAGAACATACGTTGCCAGTGCGTGTACAGACCACGACGATACGCATTATCACCGTCAGACGGCGTCCATTTACGTTTCGGAAAGTTCATATGCTTCCAGTACCCCACAGGTTGGTAAGGCTTAACACTCACACCACCAATATCACGAGTCAACAATCCACTCACGGCCAATGCATTGTCACGCACCATTTCGGCATCTAAGCGAAATTGGGTTTGTCGTGCTAGCAGACGGTTGTAGGGATCACGAGCGGTCATTGCCGCAGACCCATTGGAAGATTGTTGATACGTCCCAGATGCTACCAGTAGTTTCACTATATGTTTTACATCCCAACCGCTTTCCATAAATTCGACAGCAAGCCAATCTAACAATTCGGGATGTATCGGCCGTGATCCCTGACTACCAATATCATCAAGCGGTTGTGCTAGTCCGTTGCCAAAAAGTATTTTCCAGAGTCGGTTTACAAAAACGCGAGCGGTCAGTGGGTTATTTGTGTCGATCATCCAATCGGCCAAATCAAGTCGATTGGCACGGCGACCATCCACGTTTAATGGTTGCATGAATTCGGGCACTGCAGGTTGAACTTCTTCACCGGAATCATCTTGCCAGTTCCCACGCGGTAGAATTCGTGTCACCCGCGGCGTAGCAACTTTCGTCATGAGAGTTTTGGGCGCCGAGTCGGTAAGTTGCTTTAGTGTTTTTTCACTATTGGTTATGGCTTCTCGCAGTACCGCTAAATCCGGATGGGTGTCGCGAAAATGATTCGTTAGCGTCGTTTGATCTTTCTCACTGCGTTCATTTTTGGCGATTAAAATGATGCGCTGAATATCTGCCGGAAGATCTGACGAACCATGATTAAAATAAAAACCACAAGCTCCACCGCCTTGTGAAATTTTGATCAACAGTTGATTCACACCCTTTTTTAAGTCTACAGTGACCTTGTCTTGGTCAACAACGACTCCGCGCCCGATCTTCTTGTTTAGTTTTTCTTTTCCGTTGAGCCACACTCGAATTCCATCGTCGCTACCAAGCCGTAAAACCAATTTCATGTCCTGTGGCGCTGTTAATGTACGAAATAAATAATGGGCAATGTTCGCCTGCGCGGGTAACGCATGAATTTTCCCATCCACGAATTCATCACGCTGTTTCCACGCAACACCAGCAACCGGTGTTGCCAAATCAATGGGAACCGTTTCATCAAAAAACGATTTGTCGTGGGCCAGATCAAAGCTCTCGGCAGATAGCGACCCTAAAAATTGCCATGGGGTTAAACCGATATTTGATCGTGATTTTTCGATAAGGCCGGCCTCCCAAGCTAACCGTTGTTGAACCATTTTTTTTGCCGCGGATGTCAAGGTAACTTGTCCACGAGCTATGGCAGTTTTCGCTTGGGCTATCGCTGCCAGACGCTTTGCATCGATAACAGGAAAAGCTGGCGCGTTACCAACTCCGACTTCCGAGATATCAGCAAAGAAAGACGCGAATTGATAAAAATCCTTCGTCGTAAATGGATCGTATTTGTGATCATGACATTGTGCACAACCAAACGTGACACCCATAAATGCCGACGCTGTATTACGTACTCGATCTGCGGCGTATTTGGCCAAATACTCTTTCGCTTGAGCCCCACCTTCATCGGTTGTTTGTAGCAACATATTAAAGGCCGAGGCCACTTGCTGTTCGACGGTGGCGTTGAGAATCAGATCGCCCGCAATTTGCTCACGCACGAACACGTCGTAAGGTTTGTTGGAATTAAACGCCTCGATTACATAATCTCGATACGGTGAGACTTGGCGAGTTTTGTCGGCGTGATAGCCATTGCTGTCGGCATACCGCACTACATCTAACCAATACATTGCCATCCGCTCACCGAACTGTGGTTGTGCTAGCACATGCGTGACGAGTTCTTGATACGCAGAAGAACTGGTGTTCTCGAGGAACGCTTGTACTTGAGCAGGTGTCGGTGGCAGACCGGTCAAATCGAAGTAGAGGCGACGAATCAACGTAACGCGATCCGCCTGTTTGCTCGGCTTCACCACTTCGTCCTTCAGTTTTGCCAAAACAAATCGATCGATATCATTTTTTATAAATGAATTTTTCAACACTGGAATACTGGGGCGTTTTGGTGTGGTCCAGGCCCAATGATCTTTCCATTGCGCGCCTTGCTTGACCCACCGTTGTAGTAGCGATATTTGATCATCTGACAACGGTTTAATAAAATCCGCCGGTGGCATTTGCACCGCATCGTCTCTGCTAGTGATGCGATGGATTAATTGACTGTTCTTTAAGTCACCAGGCGACACCAGAGGTTCATCACGCACCGCAAAAAGGCTTGCTTGGACGTCTAAACGCAGGTCCGCCTCGCGGGTTTCCGCATCCGGTCCATGGCACGCGTAGCAGTGGTTCGAAAAAATTGGCCGGATGTCGCGATCGAAATCAACGGTCTGCGCAACTAACGATTCGTTATGCGCCGAACCTATCACCAATATAAACAGTACCTGTATGCTTACAAATCGAATCAACTTGTGACTCCTTCTAAACGGATGGTCTATCGTACTTGATTTATTATAAAGGAATTTTCACCCGCTAGCCGTTCCCATTATTTACCAGACGCAGGAAAATCAAGAAACACTTTCAGTGCACTGTCTTGCCGCGTGCTAAACAAATCGAAGGCTTCTTGTATTTGGGCTAATTGCATATGGTGCGTAATGATAGGTGCAACGTTGACTCGCCCCTCGGCTATCCACCGCATCGCCAACGGAAAATCTTTGGTGAAATCTGGTCCGACGCTAGTAACAAGCGTTAGGTTTTTGAAAAACATCTTGTGCAAATCAAAGTTCTTGACATGTTTAGGCGGGACACCAAAGAAGAACACCGTGCCCGCTTTGCGACAAATTTCAAAACATAGATTTACCATCTGCTCACGGTGACCGACACATTCGATAACGAGATCGGGAGACTCGCCGCCGAGAATCGATCGCACGCCGGCAGCGATGTCCTCCGCATTTTGATCGGGTGACACCTGTAAAGTATCAGTCGCTCCCATCTCCGGACTTACCTGCAAGCGATCGGCGTTGAGGTCTAGGCCAATGACTCGCCGCGCACCGAGTTGACTAAGTGCACAATTCCAAAGTTGCCCCATCGGACCTTGACCTACGACCACAACATTTTGATCCACAATATTTGGAAGCCGTCTGAGGGCAAACAACACGGTGCCAAGTGGTTGAGCCAGTAGTGCTTCGCGTTCGTCAGGTCGAGGGTCTACATAAATCGCTTGATTTTCAGTTACCACAAACCGTTCCTGTAGCCCTACTTGATTTACTGGGACACATAATACGCGATCACCTATTTTGAATTCCTCACCGTTCGTATCGACCACGGTACCGATCAATTCATGCAGCGAATGTCCGACAACGGGTTCGTAGCTTTCGTTGTCCGCTTCAAAATAAAGTAAGTCCGATCCGCACAGACACGCCAATTCCGGTTGAAAGATAATGTCACCTCCAGCACTGTTGGCCAGCGTCGGTTCTTCAATATCAATCATGCGAATTTGACGAGGAGCGTATATTTCAGCAGCGAGCACGTTTGGGTTCCCTTTGGGTTACAATAGACTTACTATTCCTTATAGCCCATCGATTATGCACTAACAAGAACCTGTATAAATCGACATGCTCTTTTTTTATACACTTGACTCTTACGGAATTCCAAAACGATGGCTCAACGACCTAACAACCCAATCATGGCTGTCGCCTTGCTTATTTATCTATCTTGGTCCGTCGGAGTTTCTGCACTCACTGCACAAGACGTACAAAAAAATAAGATGTATGAAACCATTAATGCGCGGCAACAAACCAGTTGGGAAACTGCTCAACAGATTTGGACTTGGGCAGAACCCGGCTATCAAGAAACTAAGAGCAGCGCCTTGCTGATAAAAATATTGCGGTCGCAGGGGTTTGACATCAAGTCCGGCATCGCGGGAATACCGACGGCTTTTACCGCGACGTTTGGCGAAGGTAAACCCGTCATAGGAATGCTCGGCGAGTACGATGCCTTGCCAGGGTTATCTCAGCAAGTAATTCCTCAGCGAGCTCAAACCGAGCACAAGACCAATGGTTATGGACACGGATGCGGACACCATTTATTGGGAGTCGCATCTATGGAAGGCGCTATTGCGATTGCACAGCAAATCAAAGCTGGAAATATACAAGGCACTATTCGATATTACGGTTGTCCTGCCGAAGAAGGTGGCAGTGCAAAAGTGTTCATGGTCAATGCAGGGCTGTTTAAGGATTGTGATGCCGTGCTGCATTGGCATCCCAGTAGTCGCAACTCAGCTGGTGACCGTAGCACATTAGCACGCAATGCCGTCAAGTTTCGATTTCATGGCAAAGCGGCACATGCGGCCGGAGCACCAGAGCAGGGACGCAGCGCACTGGATGCCGTGGAACTTACGAACTTTGCATCACAACTACTACGGGAACATACGCCCGACGGTACGCGAATCCATCATGTGATTACTGCCGGTGGAGGTGCTCCTAATGTAGTTCCAGAATTTGCGGAGGTTTATTATTACATTCGACATCCAAAATCCAATGTCGTTCGCGAGCTGTATAAGCGACTTGTGAAATGTGCGGAAGCTGGCGCACTTGCCACGGAAACAAAATTGGAGATTAATTTCCAAGGCGGGATTCTGGAAATCCTTCCCAACAATATACTCGCTCAAGTTACCATGAGAAATCTTCGTCAACTCAATGACCTTGAATATGATGATGACAATGAAAAATTTGCCATTCGTATACAACAATCCATCGAGAACAAGATTCCGCTTTCGTCAATTCAAGAGGTCATTGATACCAGTGGAACTGTCGGAATGGGATCCACGGATGTTGGCGATGTTTCGTGGGTCGTACCTACCACGGGATTTAATACGGCGTGTTTTACCCCTGGAGTGCCAGGGCATAGCTGGCAAGCAGTTGCATCAGGCGGTGCAGATGCTGCCGGCAAAGGACTGAACCTAGCGTCTCGTGTCATTGCAGCTACCGCGTGGGACCTCTACCGTAGCCCCGAAATCCTAGCAGCCGCTAAATCCGAATTACAGCAACGACTCGGCAACCAACCATACAAGACGTTGATGGTTCCTGGGCAAAAACCGCCGTTGGACTATCGAAAACCACCAGTCAAATAGTTCAATCAGATCGACAGAATCAGCCCTATCATTAAATTATTTTATACTACACGCGTAAATCGGTTCTTTCCACCCCGTTGACATGCGTGAAATACCTAGTATTATAGAGTTTGATGATTGCTTTATTTAGGGTGTATTAATAATCGTAATCTAACTTAGTTTTAGTATTACTAATGCTTCTTTGTGGCTCATGTCGGGTTTTACAAGCCCTAAGTTCGTCAGTTACGGGTTCAAATATTGTAAATGCGAGCTTGCCGGTTCCTCCGGCGTAAGCGAGCTAGTTTGCTCTTCATAATCACGTAATTCGAAGGTCGCAGCATCAGATTTTGGCTACTGGCGTAACACGACACCTCAAGTGCACAGCAACGTCTGTATTTGAGAACAAACGGAATCTACTGTTTGAGTAAACGCGCGTTATCAACGGAAGTATCAACGGAAGTATCAACGGAAGTATCAACGGAAGTATCAACGGAAGTATCAACGGAAGTATCAACGGAAGCAGTTTCTCACAAGCTGCTCTCGACAACCAAATCACTCAATCCGCCACGAGTCAAATCATTAATCAACTCGAAAAGCGTCTCGGCGTCAAATTGCTCGACCGTTCCAAACGTCCGTTTATCGTAACCGACGAAGGGCGACAGTATTTTGAAGGTTGTCATCGCTTAGTGCGACAAATTGAAGAACTTGAATCAAGCATTCGCCACCTGTCAGATGCCACAGAAGACACGATTCGTGTTGCATCAATTTACTCGGTTGGACTCAGCACTATGCGACAATTTGTCCATAAATTTAACGAATCCAATCCAAATATCCATGTCCAACTTGAGTATCATCACCCCCAAAAAGTCTATGAATTAGTCACGACCGGCCACGCTGATCTGGGACTGCTTAGTTATGCTGAATCCACTAAGTCGATTGCCGCAATTACATGGCGGGCGGAGCCGATGGTCATCGTGTTTTCCAACGAACACCCGCTGGCTAATCATCATGAGTTGCCACTGCATGCATTAAATGGACTGGAAATGGTCGGCTTTAATCGCGACTTGCGGATTAGCCAAGAAATTCACCGCGTGCTCACCGACCACGAAGTACATCCAAACGTCGTGATGGAATTTGACAACATTGAAACACTCAAGCGAGCCATTGAAATCAACACTGGCTTCAGTATTCTCCCCAAAGCACATGTCCGCCGCGAACTAACCTCTGGCTCGTTATGCACCGCGGACATTCTTGGCCCCGCACTTATCCGTCCCGTCGGTATCATCCATCGTGACAATGTCCCACTCGGCGAGGACATCGAGAACTTTATCGAGATGTTAATTGACGACGAAAATATCCCCAGTCAATATCCCACCAACCAACTGGCGACATCCGCGATTGAACCGGCCTCGCCAGAAGTATTTAATTTATCAAACAGAAACAATCCTTTATTGGCAGACAGGCAAGAATGACGCAACAATACGGATACCCAGAGAAACAAGGCTTATACGACCCAGCATTTGAGAAAGATGCGTGTGGTGTGGGATTTGTTGCGCACATCAAAGGCGAACGAAGCCATCAAATCGTCCTTGACGCCAACGAAATCATGATGGCAATGGAGCATCGGGGCGCCTGTGGATGCGAATCCAATACGGGTGACGGTGCAGGTATGCTTACGGGATTTCCACATGAATTCTTATGCCAAGTGATCCAAGAGGAACAAGGGATTGAGTTGCCGGCAGAAGGTAAATACGGCGCTGGACTCGTATTCCTTCCAACTGACGAAGAACAAAGAAATCAGTGTAAAGCAGCCGTTGAAAAAATTATCGCCGACCACGGTCAACGATTTATCACATGGCGTCCAGTTCCCACAAATCCCAGCGGAGCTGACGTGGGCCCCACTGCATTATCCGCAATGCCTCATTTTGAACAACTCATCGTCGCCGCCGCTGACGATCTTACCGGCGATGACTTTGAACGACAACTTTACATCATCCGCAAACGAGCCAGCCTCCAATTACGCTTATCACAATCGCTATCCCAGGCCAAACTCTTCTACATCTGCTCGCTATCTTGGAAAGTCATGATTTACAAAGGGATGCTTACGACCTATCAAGTCGTCCCATTCTTCCCTGACCTTTCCAATCCTGCGTACATCACACACCTAGCGATGGTTCACTCACGCTTCTCGACCAACACTTTTCCAAGTTGGGACCGGGCACAACCTAATCGCTTCATGGCGCACAACGGTGAAATCAATACCCTCCGCGGTAACATGAATTCCATGTCCGCTCGCGAAGGCGTTATGACAAGCACCAAATTCGGTGATGATTTGAACCACTTGTTCCCCGTCAGCGAACCCGACTGCTCGGACTCAGGAACTTTCGATAACGTGCTTGAATTCCTCTACATGACTGGCCGCACATTGCAAGAGTCTGTCATGATGATGGTGCCCGAAGCTTGGCAAAAGCATGACACCATGCCAGAAAACAAACGAGCTTTCTATGAATACCATAGTACTCTGATGGAACCGTGGGATGGCCCCGCCTCAATCGTGTACACCGACGGCAAATACATCGGCGCCGTTCTCGACCGCAATGGCCTTAGGCCTAGCCGTTATTATCTAACCCACGACGACAAGGTTGTCATGGCAAGCGAAGTCGGCGTACTCCAAGTAGCTCCAGCCAACGTTAAGTACAAAGGTCGCCTACAACCCGGTCGGATGTTCCTTGTCGATTTCCAACAAGGTCGGTTAATACCCGATGATGAACTCAAGAACGAATTTGCAGATCGCAATCCGTACGCGCAGTGGTTACTCGATAATCGCATCGAACTCGCGGAACTTCCAACCTCGAGCACCGTACCGAGCTTTGATTCAGCTGAATTGCTACAGCAACTACAGGCCTTTGGTTATACCAGCGAAACTTTACAGTTCATGTTGTTGCCATTGTTGCATCAACAACGCGATCCCGTCGGTTCTATGGGCAACGATGCCGCTTTGGCATGCTTAAGTGACAAGCCGCGAATGCTCTACGATTACTTCAAGCAACTTTTTGCACAAGTGACTAATCCTGCGATCGACTCCATTCGCGAAGGCGTTATCATGTCGCTCGAGTGTTACATCGGCCCCGAAGGGAATTTGCTGGACACGACGCCGGCTCAAGCCAATCGACTCTTGATTCCTCATCCTATTCTCACCAACAGCGAACTCGCTGCTATAAAAGAGATGGACCAAGACGGTTGGAAAACAAAGACCGTCGACATTACCTATAACGTATCTGAAGGTACAGACGGTCTATCAACCGCACTTTCACGCATTTGCGATGACGCCCTACAGGCGATTGACGACGGTTATAGCCTAGTAGTTTTATCAGACCGAGCGACTTCGGCCGAACGAGTACCCATTAGCTCCTTACTAGCGGCAGGTGCGGTCCACCACCACCTGATTAAACAAGCCAAGCGGACTCAAATCGGACTCGTACTAGAATCCGGCGAAGCGCGGGAAGTCCATCATCATTGCCTTTTAGCTGGTTTTGGAATCGATGCGATCAACCCCTACCTAGCGTTTGAATCCCTGTGGCAAGCACGCCTCGATGGACTGTGCCCAGACGACATCACCGACAATGACAAAATTGTTAAAATCTACAAAAAAGCGGTCGCCAAGGGTATGCTCAAAGTCATGGGCAAGATGGGGATCTCGACTCTACAATCCTACAAAGGCGCCCAAATATTTGAAGCAATTGGACTCCAAGATGTCGTGATTGATCGTTGTTTTGTCGGTACCGCCAGTCGCGTCCAAGGTGTTGATTTTGAAGTCCTAGCGACCGAGTCGCTCCGACGACACACACTAGGATTCCCACCTCACCAAGACGAGGCCTCACAAGCCCTTCCAAACCCAGGTCAATATCATTGGCGTTCCGCTGGTGAACGCCATGGTTGGGATCCCGCAGCGATTTCAGATATTCAACACGCCGCTCGCAACAACGATGCAGATACCTACCAACAATTTGCCGACCACATCAACCACGACGAACAAGTACGGTGTTCCTTACGAGGTCTATTATCCTTTAAGTCAGGTTCAAACGGTGGTCCAATCGACATCAGTGAAGTCGAACCAGCGACTGATATCGTAAAACGATTTGTAACCGGAGCCATGAGTTTCGGATCGATTTCCGCCGAATCACATGAAACATTAGCCATCGCAATGAATCGCCTAGGTGGCAAAAGCAACACTGGTGAAGGCGGCGAGGACCCCGAACGATTCTCACCGCTGGAAAACGGGGATTCAAAACGATCCGCTATTAAACAGGTCGCCTCGGGACGCTTCGGCGTCACCATCTGGTATTTAGCCAACGCTGATGAAATTCAAATTAAAATTTCACAGGGCGCTAAGCCGGGTGAAGGCGGCGAGTTACCTGGTCGCAAGGTTAATGACACCATTGCGCGGATTCGTTACTCGACTCCAGGTGTCGGACTCATTAGCCCGCCTCCTCATCACGATATCTATTCCATCGAAGATCTCGCACAACTGATCCACGACTTGAAAAACGCCAACCCAAGTGCTCGTATCAGCGTGAAACTCGTATCCGAAGTTGGCGTGGGCACAGTCGCTGCTGGCGTATCGAAAGCACATGCCGATCATATCCTGATCTCCGGCCATAACGGGGGAACGGGAGCTTCACCACTGACCAGTATCAAGCATGCTGGTTTACCATGGGAATTAGGGATTGCCGAAACACATCAAACTTTGGTCATGAACGACCTACGTAGCCGTACCGTATTACAAACAGATGGCGGACTTAAAACGGGCCGAGATGTCGCCGTGGCAGCCTTACTAGGAGCCGAAGAATTCGGTTTCTCAACAGCACCCCTGATCACCTTAGGCTGTATCATGATGCGCAAGTGTCATCTCAACACCTGCCCCGTTGGCATTGCAACTCAGGACCCAGAACTGCGCGCACGATTTGCCGGCAAACCAGAACACGTCGTAAATTACTTGTTCATGGTGGCCGAAGAGTGCCGCCAATATATGGCCGAAATGGGGTTCAAATCGATTCTTGACATGGTGGGCCGTGTCGACTGCTTAGAAACTCAGGCTGCCATCAATCACTGGAAAGCAGATGGACTCGACCTGACAGCGCTACTCACGCCAGCGAACAAACCGTCACCCGACACAGAAGTCACTTGCACCATCAAGCAAGATCATGGACTGGAACATGCCCTCGACAATCAACTTTTGGAGCTTGCCAAACCGGCTATCCATAACGGGGAAAGAGTTGAATTTGAACTACCCATCGTCAATACCAACCGCACCGTCGGCACGATTCTCAGCCATCATGTCGTTAAAAGCATTGGTGGCAACCATCTTCCAGAAGACACCATTCAGATACACTTCACCGGATCGGCGGGGCAAAGCTTCGGCGCCTTTTTGGCTCAAGGAATTTCCATGGACATCGAGGGAGACGCTAACGACTATGTTGGCAAAGGACTCTCGGGTGGTCGCATTTCGGTTTATCCTCCGCGAGAAAGTAGCTTCACGGCCGAAGACAACTTTATCGCTGGTAACGTTTGTCTCTATGGAGCAACCGCAGGCGAAGCGTTTTTCCGAGGGCAAGTTGCTGAGCGATTCTGCGTTCGAAACAGTGGCGCCAATGCTGTCGTTGAAGGTGTCGGCGATCATGGGTGTGAATACATGACCGGTGGACGCACTGTAATCCTCGGCCCCACAGGTCGCAACTTTGCCGCCGGCATGTCCGGTGGCGTAGCCTATGTTTGGGATCGAGACGGCGATTTCAATCTTCGCTGTAATCTTGAACTTGTCGAATTAGAACAAGTCGTCGACGGTGATGATATTGCAGAACTAAAAGAACTGATCGCACGTCATTACAAATTCACAGAATCCGCGGTTGCTGAACGGATTCTAGAAGAATGGGATCAGGTATTAAGGCAATTCATCAAAGTCATGCCAACCGATTATAAGCGTGTACTTGAAGAACAAAAAGCAACTGCTGAAGCCTCCTCATCCACAACTTGAAAATAACCGTTGAAGTCAAACAGAAAATATCGCGTTTACAAATAGAAAAGATTAATGGGAAAACCAACCGGATTTAAAGAGTTTCAACGAGCGACGATCCCGTATCGTCTACCGTTGGTACGTATTGATGACTATCAGGAAATCTACACCGCCCCAGATGTAGATCATCTCACCACACAAGGCGCACGTTGTATGGATTGTGGTGTACCTTTTTGTCAATCAACTTCCGGATGCCCAATCGATAATCTCATCCCCGAATGGAATGACCTGGTTTACCGAGGTCGTTGGGAAGATGCACTGCGGCGACTCGAAAAGACTAATAATTTCCCCGAATTCACTGGTCGCGTTTGTCCGGCACCCTGCGAAGGCTCGTGCGTGCTGGGTATTACCGATCCACCGGTGACTATCAAAAACATCGAAAGCACCATAGTTAATCGAGGCTTTGAAGAGGGATGGATCACTGCTCAACCACCGGAACAACGCACCGACAAAACGGTTGCCATCGTGGGATCTGGCCCCGCAGGCCTCGCAGCCGCTGATCAACTCAATCAAGCTGGTCACACCGTTACTGTTTTCGAACGAGCGGATCGTATTGGTGGATTATTGATGTACGGCATCCCCAACATGAAATTAGACAAGCAGGATGTATTACGCCGAGTGCAATTATTGCAAGACGAAGGAATTACGTTCAAAACTAGCGTCGATGTCGGCAAAGATATCTCCCCCCAACAGCTCATCAATGATTTCGATGCCTTGCTAATGGCAACCGGTGCCACGCAACCGCGGGACCTTCCTATCCCAGGACGTGAACTGAACGGAATCCATTTTGCCATGGATTTTCTCACCGCTAACACCCAGAGCTTACTCAATAGCGAACATGTCGACGGCGATTTCATCAGTGCTAAAGACAAAAAGGTAGTAGTCATCGGTGGTGGTGACACAGGGACCGACTGTATTGCCACGGCAATACGGCATGGAGCCGAGAGTATTGTTAACTTAGAGATCATTCCACAACCACCGGCAGACCGAGCTGATAATAACCCTTGGCCTCAGTGGCCGCGAATTTATCGAGTTGATTATGGGCATGCGGAAGTAGCGGCAAAATGGGGCGAAGATCCGCGGGACTATGCGATTGAATCAGTACAATTTAATGACGACGGCAATGGCAATTTGAAATCAATTACTGTCACTCAGGTGGACTGGTCCAAACCAGTAGCGAACGGGCCGCCATTCTCTCGCGTCGCAGGTAGTGAGAAGACGATTGAAGCAGATTTAGTGCTGCTCGCGATGGGTTTTTTAGGCCCGGAACATTATGTCGTTGAAGCGCTGAAAGATGAGATGCAACTGGACCCCCGTAGCAACTACCAAGCAACCCATGGTGAATTCACAACGAGTATTCCTAGTGTCTTTGCCGCTGGGGATTGTCGACGAGGACAATCGCTAGTCGTCTGGGCCATCAATGAAGGTCGCGGTGCCGCGCGGGCCATCGACCTGCATCTAATGGGCAGCACCACTCTACCCGCACCCGGCATCACCTTGGGCAGCCCACTCGAACCCGCCTAAGAACGAGTTTGTTTTAGAGGCTCCCAACCATCTGGGATCTTAACTAAATAGCTTCGCCCACTCGGTATTCTTTGTTCACTAACAATGTAGCAGCCGTTACTAAACAAACGACATTGATGGCGGTCAGAAAAATTAGATCAAGGGGGGTGTTACTCTCGAGGCTAAAGATATTCGGGTCATTCAATATATATAAATCAAAAATTCTCCAATCCATCCAGCGAACCAACATGGATCGCAAATAATAGTGAATCGTAATTTTATTGACGACAGCCGGTAATATCGAAATCACGCCCTCAAAGGCGATCATGTAAATGACTGCCGTGATCAGCGGTTTTTTGTGCATGATCACGCCTAGCATACAAAACAATGAGCAATAGGAAATGCTGCTCAACACGACTAACGCTGCAGTCGCACGCACGAGCAATCCAAAATCTGTCTCGAACGCATGCGATGTTAAGGGCATCATTAACATTAAAGCGAACAGGCCAGCTGCTATACTGCGAGTCACCGCAACAAGGTATTTACCGAACATCATGGCAACTTTACCTTGAGATCGCACTGCCACATACGGCCAAGTGTTACCTTCTAATTCAATGTGCAAAAATGATGACATCGACATCAAGGCGTTGAGTAAACATACGGCTCCAGGAATCAACACAACCACCAGCATGCCAGCATCTTCAATAGCGACATTGCCAGCACCATCTAAACGCGAGTTTATCAAAAGCTGCAAGG
>LWDU01034875.1_pt1 | contig 38980 bp, 35 predicted proteins | sample 727161 | NCBI WGS metagenome assembly LWDU01 (sample SAMN04566230, study PRJNA314399) | hydrothermal vent metagenome | isolation source: deep sea hydrothermal plume seawater | place: Mexico: Gulf of California, Guaymas Basin | collected 2004-07-11
AAATGGACGTGTTATATGGAATGATGATTGGATGTATGGAATACTATTTTTTGATGGAACATTTTCAAATTATCCTAAGCGCTATGGATTAGATCTTAATAAGAATTTTACCTTAGTTAATACTGGTACTTTTCCAAATCAAGAATTCGAAATAGATACAACTTTTGTAAATACTCGTATCCAATATACACAAGGGGATTATTATCTCGATATGTTATCTATTAATACAACATATGCAGATAAAATAAGATTATTGACAATGAATGGATATAAAAAAACATATACTGGACCTTATGCGGACTATAGTTTGGGTATTCTAAATCCAATTCAACAATCATATTACATTGAATACAAAACAAATCACTTTCAGGCTGCAATAGGTCATTTTGTTACTTCTAGTGGAATACCTGATAGTAGCACCAATGGTTCTTTAAATGATAGAATAATTAATGCAAGCATTCAAACTAAAGGGGATATAGGTAATTGGCGATGGATATTTCATGGATCTCATTTTAATCAGAAATATGCAGTCCAACATTCATCATGGAATAATCCATCAATGCAATATCTAACTAGATCAATGATACAAGCAAAAATTATTAATGAGATAAAAGATTCAATTCTGATTGGTTTTGGATTTTCAGGCAATCTTCGAGCACTTTCTGATATTGATTCTTTTTCATCAAAAGAATGGAGTTCTATATACTCTAACATATCTATAAACAACTTCAAGATTAAAGGAGGGTTTTCTTCCATAAATAACGAATATAATCCTTTTCTAAGAGTATTATCTCATTTTGGAAGAAAAAATAAGGGATTTTCTATTGAAGCAAACAGGAAAATAAAACCTGGTTATGAATTTATGCAGGTAAATGATATTAATTCAAAAGTTGAAAGAACATTGGTATTCTTTGACAAGATCTACAATAAAGATAAAAATATATTCGCAAAATATTTTACAAACAAACAATGATAAAGTGGAAATATTAGGTTCTGACATTAATTTAAATTATAATATTTTTGATAATTGGATTTTATCTGGCTATTTACGTCATTTGTCAAACCCAAATATCCTTTCTGATGGTATAGGCGAATTTTTAGAGTTCACTTTATCTGGAAATGAAAATTTATTTAAAAATAATATGATATTATTTTTTGAATTAGGATTTACTGGATGGGTTAATCGTAAATCTAACATTAGTTTTAACCCATTTTATTGTACGCCAATTTCGATTTCAGATCCAAATTTTACACTTAAAGATCAATGGAACCTAAATTCTGCAATATCTTTAAAGGTATCATCTTTAAAAGTGACATGGAAAATGAATAATATATTGAGTGCATTACAATCAAGGATTGATAGCATTAATGAAGAAAAAACTTTTATTATAAATAACTACTTATTGCATCAAAATAATCGCAATATGGGTAGATTGATGGAGATTCATATTGATTGGTATTTCTCAGATTAATTAGATGCTTCCCAAATTGCATAGTCTCCAGGAGATGCATCTACAATATAGGTAAAATTATGTTCACCTAACTCATTATGAATATATACTGTGTCAGGTCCATTAAAGTCACTTGTAGTTCCCATAAAAATATAATCACTATGTGCGTCCGCTGAATAAAGACCGTTTGTATTATATGAGCCAATTTTTGCAGTTCTATTTATTGTAAGATCAGATTTTATTGGAGCAACTCCACCCTCATAAGTTCTATATGTTTGTTCATTAATTTTCATCATGTCTCCACCACATACGATTCCAGCATCATATTCTTTTATTTGTATGGCACCTGAGAGGATATCTATCTGACTTGTACCATAATAAATCTCTGTCCAATCAGGACTGTAATATGTTCTTGATATCCATAACAAACTACCTTCTATCAGCATTTGTTGTGGGCCATTGCCAACGTAAAATGTCTCCACAATTTGTTTTGAATTAATTTCTATTTTTTCAATAGTACTTCCTGAACTTATTGCAACCCATAAATACGAGCCATCAGAAACAATTCCTTCAGGTGTCCCATCTACTCTAATTGAATCTTCAATGAAATAAGTTTCTAAATTTAAAATTTTAATATTACGGCTATTCCAATTAGTGAAATATAAATAATCATCAACTATTACCATCTCTCTTGGGCCAGAGTTATGAGTATTAATTTCTATACCAGGCAAACTCAAGCCTGATGATGTAATAGTATATATTTTTATTAAATGACTATTATTTATTAATACAAATAATTTATCGTCATGTACCTTTATAGATTGAATTACATCCCCAATATTTGAAACTTTTTGTATTTGATTAGGTCCTTGGAAAACTGAAATAGAAGCATTGCTACTTCCAAAATTTCCTTCTGATGCTATGAAGGTCAATCTTTTCTCATTATCAAAGCCCGAATTATTATCGCAAGAAATAAACAAAAATAAGATTATAATAAATTTATTCTTCATTATTTTCCTTTTTTAATACTTGGGGATAAAATTTTAATTATTAAAAGCTACTTTTATCTCGAAAGTACATTAAAATATGAATAATTATTTAGATATCCTGACTTATGTCTTAGCAGAGTCAATTTACCTTCTCACCTTAAAAGAAAATGGCATGATAAATTAATCTTAAGCAATGACAGTAGCGGGAACTATGATCGAATTACACGGTCTTCCCTAAATAACTCTTTCTCAATTATCATTCTCTTTCTCAATTATCATTTAAGATTAAAATTATTATAAAAATAATCATAAAGCTATTTTATAATATTATTTTTTTATGGAACTCTTGTTATATAGAATGAGTGTAGAATAAATTCCTTAACGAATTTTTCATTTTAATAACCATGAAGACAAATTATTTTACAATAAATGTATCTGTTGCGAATATATATAATAAACCTGATTTTACATCACAAGTAGTAACTCAAGGTTTATTAGGTGAGTCTTGCAACATTTTGGACGAAAGTGATGATTGGGTTAAAATTCAACAGTGGGATAATTATAAGGGTTGGATTAATAATAAGCAGGGTGTGTATTCAGAAAAAAAATATGATTCTAAACTAACTGTTTTTGATATGGATGGAGTGGTAATTCAAAGAAATAGTAATAATATTATTAGAGATCTTACTTTTGGCAATAAACTTGTTGGAAAAGCAAAAAATGGAGGTTTTGATTTGGTTCTTCCTGATGGACAAAAAGGTTGGACTGATACTATATTAGGGAATATGACTGAGAAGCCTAGCAGGAAGAGCATTGTTCGTCTAGCACGATCTTTTTTGGGTACTCCTTATCTCTGGGGAGGAAAATCACCTAATGGTTTTGATTGCTCCGGATTTATTCAATCCATTTATTATACTTTTAATATAGAACTACCAAGAGATTCTTTTCAACAAGCTGAATTCTTAGATAAATATAAAATAAATAGAGATGAAGTACAGGAATGTGATTTACATTTCTTTAATAATAATAATAATAAAGTTTCTCATGTTGCACTTGCGGAGGACAATGCATATTACTTGCACTCTCAAGGATGGGTCAAACAAGAAAGTTTTGATAAAAAATCACAAAATTATAATCAAGATTTAGACTCTAAATACACTTTTTCAGTATCAATGAAGGAAATATTAGATTAATGAATAATTATGCTACTAAAGAAGGCTCATTACTTAATCGAGTTGTACTAGTATTAAATTCAAATTATGCTCCAATGACAATTACTACATCAAAAAGAGCTATTTGTTTATTTTTCCTTGATAAAGTCGAAGTTATTGAAACGTATGATGACCGTATTCATTCTCCAAGTAGAACTTTACAACTACCAAGCATTGTTAAAGTAAAAGATTATATAAATTATAACAGTATGAATGTAGTATTAACTAGGAAAAATATATTATTAAGAGATAAACAACAATGTCAGTATTGTGCTTGTAAATCAAATATATTAACTATTGACCATATTATTCCTAAAGAAAGAGGCGGTTATGATTCATGGGATAACCTTGTGACTGCTTGTCAGAATTGTAATAGAAAAAAAGGAAATAGGACGCCAGAGGAGGCAAGAATGCCTTTATTAAAACATCCTAAGAAACCTAATAGAATTCATTATTTTCAGCAATTTATAAAGGAATCTCAACGAAATTGGAAACCTTATTTATTTTTAGAGGCATTTTGAGGTAATCTTTGAAAAGAGTGTTAAGCGGTATACAGCCTTCAGGATCATTACATGTTGGCAATTATTTTGGTATGATGAATAGAATGATTAAATACCAGGATGAAAATGAACTATTTTCATGTATAGTAAATTATCATGCATTAACAACAATAAATGACCCGGAGGTTTTAAGAAATAATACAATTAATGCTACTATGGATTTTTTTGCGTTAGGCTTGGATCCTGAAAAATCTACTTTTTGGATTCAGGGAGATGTCCCCCACGTTACAGAGTTTACATGGATCATCTCAAATGTTACAAATGTCGGATTAATTGAGCGTTCTACTTCATATAAAGATAAAATTTCAAAAGGCGTTATGCCAAATATGGGCTTATTTAGTTATCCTTTACTCATGGCATCAGATATTTTGTGTTTTGGAAGTGAGATTGTGCCTATTGGAAAGGATCAAAAGCAGCACTTAGAGATTGCCCGAGAGATTGCTATAAGATTTAATAATATATATGGTGATATATTAGTTATTCCTGAGGAAGATATAGATAAAGACACTCAATTGGTGCCAGGCGTCGATGGTCAAAAAATGAGTAAATCATATAATAATATTATTCCAATATTTGGTGATGAAAGTTTTATCAAAAAACAGATTATGTCCATAGTTACAGATTCTACGCCTGTTGATCAACCTAAGGATTTAAATTCTCCTTTATATAGATTATATACATTATTTCTCAATGATAAAGACATAAAAATATTAGAAAATAAATTTCTTAGTCCAGGACTACAATATGGCAAAGTTAAAGCAGATTTATTTGATACTGTTATTGAGTATTTTCGACCATTTAGAGATAAAAGAGATTATTTATCTAAAAATTTAGATTATGTTTTAAATCAGTTAACCGTTGGATCAGAAAAAGCAACTTTAGTCGCTGATCAAATTATTGATAAAGTAAGAACTGTAACTGGATTAAATTATTCTATTAAATAAATGTATAAAGTAGAATTAGAGAATTTTAGCGGACCGCTTGACTTATTATTATATTTTATACGTCGAGATAAAATTGATATTTATGATATCCCTATTTCATCTATAACTAAAGAATATATGGATACATTGGAAATGTTAGAAAACCTGAATTTAAATATTGCTGGTGAGTTTATTTTGATGGCAGCTACTTTAATGAGGATTAAGGCAAAAATGCTTTTACCTAAGCCTGAATTTATTGATTTAGATGAAGGATCTGATCCCAGAGTAGAGTTAGTTCAACAGTTACTTGAGTATCAGAGATTTAAAGAGATGTCTTTTGATTTGAAGCAACTAGCTGAACAAAGGAGTCATTATCATCCGCGTGGCATGGAAATGAAATCTCCTGAATATAAAGAGAACTTAAGTGCACAATTAAAAGATGTTACAATTTTTGAGATAGCTCGTATTTTTAAAGTTTCTATGGAAAATATGCCAGTTATTCAACCGTATGAGCTTCATAGAGAGCAGATACATTTAGATGATCAAAAAGCAATAATATTGAAATCTTTTGATATGCAAGGCTCACTGCGATTTTCATTTTTGTTAGATAAGTTAAAATCAAAAATTGAAGTTGTTGTGACGTTTTTAGCTATTTTAGAATTAATCAGAATGCGCAAAATAGTTATTATTCAAAGTGAAATTTTTGGTGAAATAGAAATGCAAAGAATTGAAGCCGAAGCATAATTATAATGAACGTATCTGAAAAATTACAAATTCTAGAAGCCCTCCTTTTTGCTTCTCCTGAGCCATTAACTCAAACCAGAGTAAATTTAATTTTTCAAAATGATGCACCAAAATTAGATAATGCAATTAAAAAACTTAATACACACTATGAAAAGAATAATAGATCATATATCATTCAGTGTATTGCAGGAGGTTATCAATTAACTACTCTTCCTAAGTATGATAAATGGATTAAAAGAATGTTTGATAAGTCTGGAAAAATCACATTATCTACAGCTGCAATTGAAACTCTCGCAATCGTAGCATATAAACAACCAATTAATAGATTCAACATTGAGTCTATCCGTGGTGTTGATTGTAGTGGAGTTATTAAGACTTTATTATCCAGAAATTTAATTAGAATTAAAGGACGGGATGATGCGCCTGGACGTCCACTTTTATATTCAACTACAAATAACTTTTTAGAAAATTTTGGATTAAATCGAGTATCTGATTTGCCAAGACTAAAAGAAGTTGCAGAATTAACTGATCAAGATATGTTAGAAAAAATGAAATTAGATAGTTTGCAATTGCATCAATCAGAAAATTCTAATGATATATCCACGGATAATTATTCTGCAACTAATTCATTGCCATAATAATTAATGCGTTTAAATAAATATTTAGCTCTATCTGGAGTAGCTTCTAGGAGGATGGCAGATAATTTAATTAAAGCTGCAACTACTACTGTTAATGATATTGTTATAACAGATCCAGCATTTCATGTAAAAAAAGATGATGTGATTAGATATGATGGCATGAATATCAAAATTAATCAAAATTATTTTGTTATAATGTTTAATAAACCTTTAGGTGTAATTACAAGCATGCATGATCCGAAAAATAGACCAGTTATTGCTGATTATTTTCCGAAGAAGATGAGGCTTTTTCCTGTTGGTAGATTAGATAAAAACACCACAGGTTTATTATTAGTAACAAATAATGGAGATTTAGCTAATAAGCTTATGCATCCTAAAAATCTTATCCCTAAAATTTATGAAGCTGAAACAGATTCACTACTTGACGCTAAAATAATATCGAAGATAAAAAAAGGGGTTTTCATTGGGTATAATCAATGGGCAAAAGCAATAGTCGTTAATCAAAAAAAAATAAAAAGTAGAATTCTTGTTACTTTGCAATTGCATCATGGTAAGAATCGAGAAATCAGAAGATTATTTAATAAAATTAATAGAAAATTATTTAGCTTAAAAAGAGTACGATATGGTGATCTTGAATTAGGAAATTTGCCATTAGGTATGTTTAGGGAATTGAATAAAATTGAATTGAATAAGGTTCAAAAATCTATATATGGTTAAATCCATAATTATTCCAATTTTTAAAATATATTCCATTTCATTGGTTTTCAATAAACTCAATAGTAAATTTGCCAGCTTTTTGAGAAGGTGATTAAATGATAATCGCTATTGATGGACCTGCTGCCTCTGGCAAAAGTACAACAGCTAAATTAGTTGCGAAAAAATTAAATATAACTAATTTAGATACTGGTGCGATGTATAGAGCTGTAACTTTACAATTATTGAGATCTAATACTGATTTTGATAATATTGATAAAGTTTCTACTATTCTTGGTAATCTCAATATTGATATGTATGATTATAAAGGTAGAAATATCATAAAACTAAATAATGAGGATGTCACAGAGGAAATAAGGTCAAGTAATGTTACTAAATATGTTAGTGAAGTTAGTGCATTGCTTACTGTTCGAGAAACTATGGTTATTAAGCAACGAGAAATTGGATTTAAAACTGACTGTGTAATTGAAGGGCGAGATATTGGAACCAAAGTATTTCCAAATGCTGATTATAAATTTTATATGATTGCAGATATAAAAATGAGAGCTAATAGAAGATTAAAAGAAATGAATCAGTTAGGAAGAATTAAATCATTTGATGACGTTGTCTCTGATTTAGAGATAAGAGACTATAAGGATTCCAATCGAGAGAATTCTCCCCTGCGTAAAGCAGTGGATGCGGTTGAGATTGACACTTCAAATTTATCTATTGATGAGCAGGTTAATAAGATCATTAATCATATAAAAATAAATAAATAGGAATAATATGTCTAAAGAAAATAAAAATGAATTGACTATTGAAGAGGAAGAAGTAAATATTTCTGATTTCAGTAATGATTCTAATAATTTAGAAGATTTACCTTTAGTTGCTGTAGATAATAAAAATGACAAAGGTGATAGTACGTCTGATATTCAAATAGATTACTTAAATCCTAAATTATTTGAAGATATTCGTACTGTTGATATAAAGGATCTGCTTTCTAACACAGATGAATCTTCTGTAAAGGATGAAGTAAAAGATCAATATCTTGGTTCGATTTCTGATATATCTGAGAACCAAGTACTTTCTGGACGTGTAATTGGAATGAATGAAAAAGTTATTTTAATTGATATTGGATTCAAATCTGAAGGACTAATTGATCGTTCAGAATTTCCCGAAGATGCAATCCCTCAGATTGGTGATCAGATTGATGTTTATCTTGAATATCTTGAAGATAGAAATGGTAATTTAGTTCTATCAAAAGAAAAAGCAGATTTTATGCGAAATTGGAAAGAGATAAGAGAGTATTATGATACTGGTGAAATATTTAGTTGTAAAATTATTAAAAGAATTAAAGGTGGTATGATAGTTGATATAAATGGTTTGCCTGGATTTCTTCCTGGAAGTCAAATAGATGTAAGACCAATCAAAGATTTTGATAATTTTCTTGATAAAGATATTGAAGTCCGAGTTGTTAAGCTAAATGAGGCCCGAAAAAATATAGTTGTATCTCATAAGGTAATAATAGAAGATAGTCTTCAAGAAAAAAGAGAAGAATTTCTTTCTAAGATTAAAGTTGGACAAATAATTGAAGGAAGAGTTAAAAATATTACTGACTTTGGTGTTTTTATTGATTTAGGAGGAATCGATGGTCTTCTACATATTACAGATTTATCTTGGGGTAGAGTAAACCATCCTAGTGAAATTGTTGAGTTAGATGAGACCATTTCAATTAAGATTATAGATTATGATGAGAGTAAGCAACGAGTGTCTCTCGGTTTAAAACAGCTTATGCCTCATCCCTGGGAAAATGTTGAAGATACGTATCCAATTGGATCTAAGGTTAAGGGGAAAATTGTAAGCTTGACAAATTATGGAGCATTTGTTGAATTAGAGGCCGGTGTTGAAGGTTTAATTCATGTTTCTGAGATGTCTTGGACACGCCATATTAAGAATGCTTCTGAAATTTATTCTATTGCTGAAGAAGTAAATGCAGAAGTGCTTTCAATAGATAAAGATGATAGAAAAATAAGTCTTGGTGTTAAACAATTAGGACCAGACCCATGGGATAATATTCAAGAAAGATATATAATTGGAACTTTACATAAAGGTAAAATTATTAATATAACTCAATTTGGAGTATTTGTTGAATTAGAAGATGGTATAGAAGGCTTAATACATGTCTCTGATTTATCATGGACAAAAATTATTCGACACCCCAAAGAAATGGTACAGAAAGATGAAGATATAGAAGTGAGTATTATTGAAGTTTCTCGTGAAAAAAGAAAAATTTCTCTTGGTTTAAAACAAATATCGGAGGACCCTTGGCCAGATTTAATTAAAAAATATGAAACTGGAAAAGAAGTTACTGGAGAAATAATAAAAATATTAGATAAAGGTATTATTTTGCAATTAGATGGTGACATTGAAGGAATTGTTCCATTTGGCGCTAGGTCTAGTAAAGGCCGCAAAGAAAAATTATCAAAATATAACTCAGGAGATAAAATAACTGGTTTAGTAATGGAAGTGAAACCAGATGATAAAAAGATTGTAGTTTATATTGAAGATTTATCCGATCAAAAAAATTCTAGTTCTAAGGGTGATGTTGAAGAATATTTAAGTGGACAAGATGAACCTGCTGCTCAAAAGATTGAAATACCTGATGAATTGACAGAAAAATCTTCCAAAGAAGAGTCAGCTGAATAATTTTTAAAATATTGTTTAAAGTTGGTTGATTTTTGAAAGAATCAAATTTCATAACTTTTTTAAATAATAAGCAATTTGGTGCACGTATAGCCGCCTTTGGGCTAGCAGTATTTTTGTGGCTTTTTGTAGTTAGTAATAATAATTATTCTACGATTATTAATATCCCAATTGAAGTCAGAAATCTTAATGAAAGAAAAAGAGCCTATAAAAAAGAAATTCCTCAGATAGCAAAAGTTCGTTTTAAAGGAAAAGGAAGATCTATAATAAAGACATTGCTATTAAAAGATTTTGTAAAAGATTTTAAATTAGTTATCGATCTTGATAGAATTTCTGAAGAATACAACTTTTTCTTAAACGATTATTATAATAAGTACCCTCAAAAAGTTTCAATTCCATCAATATTTGGATTACAGTATGTTGAAGTCATCTATCCAGATTCAATACATATTAGTTTAGATGAGTATATGGTTAAAAATGTTCATATTAAATCTAACATAGTGATAAATCCTAGTCCGGGTTATATAAAAGTTGGCAAACCATATCTTGATTCAAGTTTAGTAACAATTGCTGGTGCAAAAAATGTAATACAATCAATTGATTTTATCTATACAGAAAATGACACTTTTTATAATATTGATATTCCAATCAATACAACAGTTTCACTTAAAAGAATAAATAATACACTCATAGAATATTCGTTTTTAAAAGTTAATTACACGCAAGATATTCAGGCTATTAGCGAAAGAATTGTAAGTAGTGTGCCAGTAATGATTAAAAATAATTTAAAGGGTTTGGTTGTAAGAAAAAACCCTAGCACAGTATCATTAACTATAGTTGGAGGTATAAATTATATTGCAAAAATAGAACCAACTGATATTATTGTCTCGATTGATTTTACTTATCAGTGGTCCCCCAAAAAACAATTCTATGAGCCTGCAATTATAGTTCCAGATGGAATTATTAGTTGGAAAGATTTGACACCAAGAAACATTGAACTAGCAGTTGCAAAGGAATCAGATTGATAATCTTAGGAATCGAGTCTTCCTGCGATGAATCTGCTGTATCAATTTGTAAAGATGGAAAAATTTTATCAAATGTTGTTAGTTCTCAACAAGTTCATAAAAATTATGGTGGAGTAGTCCCAGAAATAGCTTCTCGTGAACATGACCGCCTATTAAATCACTTAGTCATAAAATCCATAAATGAAGCTAATATTTCTTTGAATAATATAGAAGGTATTGGTGTTACAAAAGGACCTGGTCTAGTAGGAGCATTATTAACTGGTGTAAGTTTTGCAAAGGGGTTTTCCCAAAGTATAAATGTCCCAATCATCGGAATTAATCACCTGGAGGCTCATATTTATGCGAACTTTTTAACTTATCCTAAGTTAGAATATCCATTAGTTTGTTTATTAGTTTCAGGAGGGCATACGCAGATTTGGTATATTAAGAATATATTTGATTATGAACTATTAGGTGATACTAGAGATGATGCTGCAGGAGAAGCTTTTGATAAAGGAGCAAGAATCTTAGGTTTAGGATATCCAGGAGGACCAGTGATTGAAAAAATTGCAAATAAAGGTAATAGCAATGCGATTAATTTCCCTAGAGCCCTTATGGAAAAAGACAATCTTGAGTTTAGTTTTAGTGGTTTAAAAACATCTTTACTTTACTTAGTTAAAAAAGAACAATTATTTGATGTTGAGGATATTGCTGCCTGTTATCAAAAAGCAATTTTAGATGTTCTTATCACAAAACTATTAAGAGCTATAAACATTAAAAAAGTTAATACTTGTATTATAGCAGGAGGAGTTGCAGCAAATAAGTGCTTACGTAGATTGGTAAATGATAAACTAAATAATAGAATCAATGTTTATTATCCTGATATTAATTTATGTACTGATAATGCTGCGATGATTGCTTTCCTTGCAGAGATTTATCTTATGAAAGGAATACGAAGTAGCATAGATTTTGAAGTTGTTCCAAATTTAAAATTGAAATAAAATGGAATTATCTTTTTTAAAATCGGCTGATATCTGGTTTTGGTTTTTTGTTATTATTTCATTTATAATAGTAGCTTTCTCCTTCATATTTATAAAAAACCATTCCGAATTAAAATTGTTAATCATCTTGAGAAGCATAACATTTATAATAATTACCTTCTTACTATTACAACCAAAATTTTCGTGGATCCATTTTAATTATAGTAAATTAGATTGGAATTTATATGTTGATAATTCAGTAAGCATTTCATATCACCCAGCTTTATCATTTCAGACTATTAAAACAGAGCTTGAACAAATTATATTAAAAATTTCAAAAAACATTACTGTCACAAATCTTTTTTCTTTTTCTGATGAAGTAAAAAAAATTGAAAATACTAATGAAATTGACGGTTCTGGATCTTCAACAGATTTGGGAAGAGTACTTAGTCATATTCAGATAAATCAGGACAACTTAGCTGGTGCAATAATTATCACTGATGGACAAAATAACCATGGAATTGACCCTCTAAATTTGATAAAAAATATAAATGTTCCAGTTTTTACTTTAGGTGTAGGTGAATCAAAGCCATCAATAGATTTAAGTATAGAGAGCGTGGATGGTCCAACTGTAGCTATTAAAGGCGAGAAAGTTAATATTACTATAACAATTCTTTCTTTTGGTGATTTAAGGGAAAAAGTTAACGTAATGCTGTTTAGTGAAAAAAGAATGATTGGATCAAAATCTTTAAATATAAATGGACAAGGATCTAGCAATGAGGCGCGATTTATTTTTTCACCTATTAATCTTGGAGAAAATGAGTATATAGTTAAAGTTTCAAGTTTGGCTGAGGAAATCAACATAGATAATAATCAACAAACTTTTTTCATCACTATTTTAAAAGATCGTTATAAAGTAGCTCTAATTACTGGTGTACCAAGTTTTAATACTGGAGTAATAAAAGACTATATTAATAATTATCCACGCGTTGAACTTGATCACTTTATTCGATCTAAAAATGGATATTCTCCCTCATTAAAATCATTCTGGTCAACACCTTATCAATTAATCGTTTTTGATAATTATCCTATTGATGTCTTAAAATCTAAGACACAGAAAATATATTCAAAAAAAATAACTTCTGAGAAAGCTTCGCTTTTATGGGTCATAGGTCCAAATGTAACTAAAAAATCTTCCCAGTCACTGACACCTTTTTTTCACTTAGATTTAATAAAAGAAAATATTAATTCGGATAAGATATCTTGGTATTTTACTGAAGAAATAATAAATAGTAATGTTATTCAGGGTTTATTAACTATTCATGATAGTAATCATTCAGATATTTTTCCACCAATTATAACACCCTATAAATTTAATAGTAAGCATGATAAAGTAATACCAATTGCATACCTTGAATCTGAAGAAGTTATTCCAGTGCTTTTTATGGGTGAAGTAAAAAACATCCGTAGTATTGTATGGACATCAAACGATCTTTCTACTATTAAGTATAATATTTCTAATTCTAATTCAAATAATATTTTTCCTGAAATTTGGTCAAAACTATTTTCTTGGTTATTGAAAACTGGTGGTGATAAGAATCTATATTTTCGTTTAAATAAAGACTCATATCAGCAGGGTGAAGAGATATTAATTACTGGAAGTAGCGTACAGGATTATATTAACAATCAAGCATTTATAACTATAATTAATGATAGTATTGAGATTAATTCTTTTGAATTAAGGTTTAATCCTGAGACTGTTCGATGGGAGGGTAATTTTTGGGCTCCTAAGCCTGGTGATTATAACTATAAAATTGTAATTCAAGATGGACTAACTGATCCAATGGTGCAGAATGGAAAATTTATTGTTGAAAAAAGCCAGATAGAATTAAACCAAGTCTCTTTAAATTTTCCTCTACTTGCAAATATTTCAAATATTACAGAAGCTGAATATTATTCTTGGAAACTTCGATCACAACTGGTTGATAAGATTACACCTATAGAAAGCAAACGTAAGATAAATAAATCTATTGTTTTAAATGAGAATAAATGGGTGATGATAATGTTGATTATATTATTAACTATCGAATGGGTTTTTAGAAAAAGAATTGGTTTACCTTAGAATATATGTAATAATTTATTAATGAAAAAATTATGGGGTCTATTTAGTTAATTATGAAAAAAATTACAATAATCGGGACAGGATATGTTGGCTTAGTTAGCGGGGCTGGACTTTCAGATTTTGGTAATAATGTATGTTGTTCAGATATTAATAAAGAAAAGATCGAATTATTAAATAAAGGTGTGATTCCGATTTATGAACCCAGTTTGTATGAATTAGTTAATAGAAATGTCAAATCAAAAAGATTGATATTTTCTGATAATGTCAAGGATTCTATACAATCTGCTGAAGTAATATTTATTGCAGTTGGCACGCCTGAAGGCAAAACTGGAAATGCAGACATAACGACTGTTTTACAAGTTGCAGAATTAATTGGGAAAAATCTGAATAACTATAAAGTTATTTGCACAAAGAGTACTGTACCCGTAGGCACTGGAAAGAAAATTATTGATGTAATAAATAAATATAATCAAAATAATATTGAATTTGATTACTGTTCAAATCCGGAATTCTTAAGAGAAGGTAAGGCTGTCTCGGACTTCCTTCATCCTGATAGGGTTGTTCTAGGTGTTGCTAGCAAAAAAGCTTATGATTATATGAAAGTTGTTTATCGTACGCTATATATTAATAAAACACCTTTAATTCAAACAACAATTGAAACTGCTGAAATGATAAAATATGCTGCTAATGCATTCTTAGCTTTGAAAATAAGTTATATTAATGAGGTAGCGAATCTTTGTGATGAAATTGGTGCAGATATAAATATAGTAACAGAAGCCCTTGGTTCTGATGGTCGAATAAGCCCAAAGTTTTTGAATCCAGGTCCTGGTTTTGGAGGATCCTGTTTTCCAAAAGATACTAAAGCATTAATTCGCATAGCAAAAAAACATAATCTTGATATGTATACTGTTGATGCGGCAATTAAAGCTAATGAAAATCAAAAAATCAGGATGCTTAATAAACTCGAAAAACTACTTAAAGGAAATTTTAACAAAAAAAAGATAGGTATTTTAGGATTAGCTTTTAAGCAGGAGACAGATGATGTTAGGGAATCTTCTGCGATTTATATGATTTCAGGATTAATAAAACGTGGTGCAAATATTAAAGCTTATGACCCTATAGCAAATGATTCTATGAAAAAATTAATTCCAGGAATTGATTATAAATTAAATTGGGAATCTGCTGTAGAAGATTGTGATGCTGTAGTAATTATGACTGAATGGAATGAATTTAGAGGAATAGATTTATCTAAACTTAAGGAATTAATGTGTTCCCCAATTATCCTTGATACCAGAAATATTTTAAATATTATTGAGCTAAAAAGATTAGATTTTACATTTGATAATGTAGGACGAAAATGATTATTGAACAGACAAAGCTTGATGGTGTATTATTAATAAAACCTACCATTTACGAAGATGAAAGAGGTTACTTTTTTGAAAGTTATAGAGATGATAATTTTAAGAACATTGGTTTATCAGGGAAGTTCTCTCAAGATAATCAGACAAAATCTAAGAAGGGAATTTTAAGAGGTTTACATTATCAGTTAAATTATCCTCAAGGTAAGTTAGTACGAGTAAGTTTAGGTGAAGTATACGATGTTGCTGTTGATATAAGACTAAACTCTCCTACTTTTGGACAATATTATGGCACTTTACTTTCAGATAATAATCACTTTCAAATGTATGTGCCACCAGGTTTTGCTCATGGTTATATCGTTAGATCTGAAATTGCAATTTTTCAATATAAGTGTACCGAAATATATCATCCTGAGGATGAATATGGAATTCGATGGAATGACCCTCAAGTGTCAATAGATTGGGACATCACTAATCCAATTATTTGTGATAGAGATAAAGAATTTCCTTTATTATCAAATCAAAAAAATCTTCCAATGTATTAGTTACGATGAATAACAATATTTTAGTTACAGGTGGCAGTGGATTTATTGGTTCAAACTTTATTCAATATCTAATAAATAATACTGATTATCAATTAATAATTAATTTGGACAAATTAACTTATGCGGGAAACCCTGATAATTTAATCAACTTAGAAAATGACCCGCGTTATGAATTTATTAATGGTGATATTTGTAATAAAGATTGTATCAAAAAAATATTTCATGATTATAAGCCCAATAAAATTGTACACTTTGCAGCTGAAAGTCATGTGGATCGTTCTATTGATGGTCCTAAGGATTTTATTAATACTAATATTATTGGGACATACTTTTTACTTGAAGAATCATTGTCTTTCTACAACAGGTTAAATAAACCGTCAAAGTCTTTTTTCAAGTTTCATCATATTTCAACTGATGAGGTTTTTGGGAGTCTTGGAGAAAGTGGGTCTTTTACAGAAAATACTCCCTATGATCCAAGTTCACCATATTCAGCTACAAAAGCTTCTTCTGATCATCTTGTGCGTGCTTGGTTTAGGACTTTTGGATTACCAGTAACTATTTCAAATTGTTCAAACAATTATGGGCCATATCAGTTTCCTGAAAAATTAATTCCATTAATGATAATTAAATGTTTATCAGAAAAGTCGCTTCCTATCTATGGAAAAGGTGAGAATATACGTGATTGGCTATACGTGGAAGACCATTGTAAAGCAATAGATTTAATTTTACAAGATGGCACAATTGGTGACACATATAATATTGGTGGAAATAATGAAATAAGAAATATTAGCATTGTTGAATCAATTTGCAGTGTTTTAGATAGGTTAAGCCCTGCAAATTCTGGAAAACTTTACCATGAGTTAATAACATATGTTACAGATCGTCCTGGACATGATTATAGATATTCTATTGATTCAACTAAAATTAAAAATGATTTAAATTGGGAGCCAAAGGAAACCTTTGATACGGGATTAATTAAAACAATAGAATGGTATCTTAAAAATGAAGTTTGGTGGAGAAAAATAAAAGATCATGTATATAAACAAGAAAGACTTGGTGTTTCATCTTGAAAATAAGAAAAAATAGTCATCATTCTTTTTATTTATATATTTTAGTAATTATTAATATTGCTTATACACAATCTTCTAACCAGTTAGATGCTACTCAATTAGATAAATCTCAACAACCAATAATATATCGTGAATATGGAGTGAAACCTCTTCCTTTAGAAAGTGCGATTAATCCAGAAGAATATTACTTGGGACCAGGAGATAGATTAAGGATATTATGGTCTGTAGAAAATATTGATAATTTTGTTACAATAGGTCCGACCGGAAATTTAATTGTTCCTGAGATTGGTCCTATAAATGTCTTAGGTAAAACTTTAGCAGATGTTGATCGTGAAATAAATGAAGAGATAAAACAAGTCTATAAATCAGCGAAAGTTTCTATAGATCTTATCCGATTTAGACAATTTAAGGTGCTCGTTTACGGTGCTGTGAATAGACCTAGATATGTTAAAATGGCTCCAGTAAGTCGATTTAATGAAGCAATTAATGAAGCTGGAGGTCTACAGAAATATGCGGATTCAGATAGAGCTGTTTTAATTAGAGCAAATAAAAGTAGCAATATATTTATTAAAGAATTTTTACTATATGGAGATGTAAAAAATAATCCATATTTAATAGATGGTGATAAAATTTTCGTACCCTTTAAAGGTATTAACGCTGAAGAACAAAAAAAATATATGGAATATGATAATGCAAATAAAGTTTTAGTAACAGGGTTTGTTATTAATCCAACTGCACATTATTTTCGTCCAGGGTATAGCGCAAAAGATTATATAGCCTTAAGTGGAGGATCATTAGATGTTGGTTCATCAAAAAGGGTGAGAATATTAAAAAAAGATGGTAGAATATTGAAAAGAGCATATAATGAGACTATTGAGCCAGGGGATATTGTTGATATACCAGAAACTTATGGTAGTATAATCTTTGGGAATACAGGATTTGTCCAAGCCTTAACATCAATTGCGACACTAATGTTGGCATATCAAGCAACACTTAGATGAGCATAAATTTATCACCTCATGAAAAGAAAATTTTATCACTAGTTGATAAATACCCTTCTATTATTGATGATCCATTAGAAAGAAAACGTGTAGCAGAATTAAATGGTATGTCTGAAAAAACTCTTCGTAATAGAATTGCTGATTTAAAAAGATATGGAATAATTGGTGATAAAAATCGTGCGCAGAATTACAATATTAGTGAGGAAGAAGGATTTGTTGGAAGTTTTTTACTATTTTGGAAAAGTAGAAAATTTATTTTTAAGAATATGATTATTGTGACTATATCTGCTATAATTATATCTCTTTTATTACCAAAGTGGTATGCATCAAAGGCAGTTGTGCTTTCTTCAGGCGCTGGGCAATTTAATTTTTTATCTTCTATTTCACCTATCCCAGTTGCGGATTTTGGATTATCTACAATTAATGAAGATATTAATAATTTTATTGCAATACTTCAGAGTAGGACTGTGAAAGAATATATGGTTAATAAATTCAATTTAATTGATAGATATAAACAAAGAGATATTGAATATGCAATTGAAGCTTTTGAAGAAAAAATAGAATTAGAAGTAACAGAAGAAGGAACATTAGAAATAACCATTATTGATAAGGATCCCTTAATTGCTAAAGAAATGGTAAATGAAGTTCTTTTTATGTTGGATCAGATTAATCAAAGTATTGGGATGGAAGCTGGTAAATATAATCGAGAATTCTTAGAAAATAGGATCAATATAAATAATAAAGACCTTGAAAAGGCCGAACTTGCTTTAAAAACTTTTCAGGAAAAAACTGGTATTATTGATTTAGTTGCCCAGTTATCCAGCACTATGCAAATGAGTGCACAAGCATATAATTCAATTTTTGAAGCATATACATCATTATATGCAAAAAAGATTGAAACTGAAACAGAATTAGCAGTTGCCAAAACAACTTTATCAAATAATAATCCTACTATAATGCAGCTTGAAAAACTTTTAGATGTACAGACAATTCAACTTGATCAGCTAATGATAAGATTAGATGAGAAATTGCAATATTTATTATCTAATATTTCTCCTGCCCAAATTGACACTATACCAAATATTGAGTTTTCAGTTTCTTTTAATACTTTGCCATCTTTAGGACTAGAAAATGCTAGACTAATTCGTGAGGTCGAATTACAAAGCACTATTCAAGAAATTCTGATTCCACAATTTGAACAAGCCAAGCTGGAAGAAACAAAAAACATTCCAACACTTCAAATAATTGATAAGCCTAAGGTTGCATTAAATAAAACCAAACCAAAAAGATCATTAATAGTAATTGGATCGACAATTATGAGTTTTTTAATGTCTTTAATATTTGTTTATACTGATCATAGAACGAAGGGATTCCGATTAGCTATTAAGCAAAGCAAGTTTTAATGCTTCTACTTATAACTTTTTCTATTACTCAAATATTATTTTTTCTTATAGGTATCAATACATCTCCATTAGTGATGATTATTTTACCTATAGGTGTGATTATATTTTGGTGGTTAATTAACAATCCATCTATTTCTTTAATGTTTTTAAGTCTAACAGCAATTATTAAAGGATATTTTATTAATTATAATCCTATTTTTGAAATATTAGATATTACTGTTGTAGCAACAATTATTATCTGGCTTGGATTAATTAAGATCCTTATCCAAGATGGTTGGAATATTCCAAAAAATTTAAAGGAAATTATTTATATATTTATATTTTTTGGATTTGTACTTGGCCTTTCATATTTATATACACCATCCCCTGAGTATGGATTAATGAAAATAATTCGTTTTAACACCTTTGCACTAACCATGTTTTTGACTCCTTTTCTTGTAATTAAATCACCAGAAGATTCAAAAAGGCTTCTGAATTATTTTTATTTTCTTTTAGCGATTATTGTTGGTATAATGTTATTCCAATTTATTTATTTTTTAAAATGGGGAAATTTTGCAATTGTTTTAGCATATTGGAATAGAATTTCAATTCCTGGTGCAAATCCTATACAAGTTAGTCGATATTTAGCAATTGGTGCAGCAATGTTGATAGTATTATTAATAAGAAAAAAACCTACTGATAGCATAAGTTATATTCTCATTCTATCTATAATATTATTAACGATCATTCTATCAGGATCTAGAGGTCCATTAGTAAGTATAATTTTAGGTTCAATAATCTATGCAATGCTCTATGAAAGAAATCACTATATGAAAATTATTTTATATGCATCAATTGCAATAGGAACCATTATCTTAATTCTACTTTTATTACCTGAAAATCTGACTCAAAGGTTTTTTGATATTTCACAAGGTTCAGTTATTATTACTCAACAAGGAGTTAAAAGAGTAAGTACTATAGCAACTAGATTTGAATTTTGGTCTATGTCATTAAAATCATGGATCTCTTCAATAGTAAATTTTGTATTTGGTCTTGGATCAGGAGGTTTTAGTTCATTATTTATTTGGAGAGATTGGAGATGGTATCCACATAATATATTTTTTGAGATCATTGTTGAGCTAGGATTTATTGGATTAACTCTATTATCATTATTTATTGCAAAAACGTATAAATTAATTAGCCAAGGTCTAAATAGAGGGTCATTTACTGATCATTCAGCATTATGGGTAGCAGGTACAACCGTTATGTTTATTGCTGCTCAATTTTCCGGTGATATAAATGATAATAGAATCCTTTGGATGTTTCTGGCAATTTCAATAGCCTCAACGAATGTTGATAAGTTATTAGTTTTAGATACTGATAGTTAATAATTAACCCCTATATTATTTGCATATCTAAGCAATAAATGAACATTATAAACAAAAACTTATCATTGAAATATGATATAATAGTCACTTTTATTAATGGTATTATAGTAATAGGTGGAATATTCATTTTAAATGGCCTAATTGCTCGAATACACGGATTGGATATGCTAGGTGAATTTTTATTAGTGAAAAGAACTATTTCATCAAGCATGGGAATACTCTTAATTGGTTTGAATATTGCTTTGCCAAATTATTTAAGTAGAAATTTTGATAAGTCATATGCTGATAATTCGTATGTGCTATTTATGCTTGCAACTTTTCCTTTAACTGTATTATCAATCATTTCAGCAATATGGTTTGATATTAAGGGTTTCAATGAAAACTATTTTTGGTACTACGTGATCTTTACTTTTGGTATGTGTTCGCAATTTATGACCTATGCTATTTTTAGAGGTTATATGAATATGATAGGTGCAAATATTATTCAATTGATTGGTGCGGCAATTATTCCAATCCTTGTTTTTATTTATGTGCCCACATTACATGATAGTCTTTTTTGGATAGGATTTATTTCTATATTAGTTATGATTTCATCTTTTTTATTTCGTAATCAAGGTTTTCGTTTATATACAATTAATGCTGATAAAATAAAAAAATTATTTTTATATGGATTTGAGAGAGTTCCAAGTTTTATATCACAATTTATCTTATTAGCTGGTGTACCTATTTATATTGCCCAAAAAGTAGATTTTGATAGCGTTGCTTATTTTAACTCAAGCCTAAGTTTAGTCCGCCTTGCTTTAATAATTGTTAACCCTATAGGGTTAGTGTTATTACCCAGAATATCAAATAAAGTTGCAACCGGTTCACTAGAAGAAATAAATAAAAAATTATTTATATTATTAAAAGCAGGAATCTTTTTTAGTGTAATTACTTCAATTTTTTGTTATTCGAATGCTGCACTAATTTTTAAATATTGGCTTGGTAGTGAAAGTTATAAAGGGGCACAGATCTTACGATTTACAATATTAGCTTTACCTTTTTATACGCTTGCAGGTTTAAGTAGAAGCCCAATAGATGCAATATCTGAAAGAGGATATAATTCCATCATTTATACTATATCTGCTATAATAATGTTATTAATTCTTTATGCTGGGAAGATATTAGAATTTGATTTCTTGCATACCGCTATAATTAGTTTTTTGGCTAGCTATATAATTTTAGCTTTCCTTAGTATGTATTTGATAAAAAAGTTTTATAAATCAAAATTATGGAACTACAAATTGTTTCGCGATATCATTGTAGGTGGATTTATTATCTACATAATTAATTATTTGCTGATAGGAATGTCAGATTTATTTCAATTATTGGGTCAGACTATTATTTATTTACTTATAGGTTTATTTTATATATTAAAGGTTAAAACGGGATGGATGGCTGAATTGAGAGGCTTTTTGTTTGCAAGATAATTACAAGATATTTATTGGAACTAGTGTCCATCGATGGAATGATAACCGAATATTTCATAAAGAAGCAGTATCGTTAGCTAAAAAATTTAATGTTGAACTGCATGCTCCTGCAGATTTTGATAAAAAGAATATAAATGGTGTCAACATTATTGGTCTTCCTACCTGGGAAAAAGAAACAGATAGAAAATTGATTAGAAAACAACTTTGGCTTAGATTAAAAAATAATGATTCAGATATATTTATTTTTCATGATCCAGAATTAATATGGATTGGAATTAAAGCTTCAATAGTATTAAAAATTAAGGTTGTATATGATATTCATGAAAACACTATTCAATCTATAATTCGAAAAAAATGGCTTAATCCAATAGCCAAACTAATTGCAATCATTGGATATTCTTTTTTACAACAAATATCAAAATTATTCTTTGATCATTATTTTCTTGCTGAAAATTCATATAGAAATTTTATAAAAAAAAATAGTACTGTTATTTACAATTATCCATTAAAAGTTGATTATGATCATCAAAGCACCAAAGAATTTGATTTAGTATACTTAGGAGATATAACTGAGGATAGAGGTGCATTAATTATGGTTAAAATACTTTCCATCTTAAAAAGAAAACTTCCCAAGATTAACCTCGCTTTAATTGGTAAGGTTCCCCCAATCCTAAAGGATGATTTAGCAAATGCAATCGTGGAAAACCGATTAAAGAATAATATTAAATTGTTTGGATATATGAATTATTATGAAGCAATGCAAATAGTATGTAAATCCAAGGTAGGATTATGTCTACTAAAACCAATAAAAAATTATATTGATTCTTATCCAACAAAACTTTTTGATTATTTGCAAGTAGGTGTTCCATGTATTTGCTCCAATTTTCCACTTTATCAAAAATTAATAGATAAATATGATGCAGGTATTTCAGTTGACCCATTAGATATTGAAGGTGTTGCAACAACCATCTATGGTTTATTAGATGATCCTGACAAATATAATAATCTATCAAAAAATGGAATTATTGCTTTAAATAACGATTACAATTGGTCCACTCAAGAAAATAAATTATTCAATTTAGTTCAATCTTTTTAATTATGGGTATATTAGAAATAATTCTTTGGATCAGTATAATTTTGATTATCTATTCTACTATTATTTATCTCATTTTATTAAACCTATTTAGAAATAATGATTATGTTGTAGATGAGGATTATTTACCTACAATTACATTTATTGTATGCGCATATAATGAAGAAAAAAATATTCTAAATAAATTTAATAATGTTGAGGGTCTTGAATATCCTATGGAAAAAATGCAGGTGATTCTTGCAGATGATGGTTCTGATGATAGGACAGTTGAAATTGCAAAAAGTTTCAATTTTGTTAATGTTCTTTCATTAGATAGATCAGGTAAGACTTCTGCGCAAAATGAAGCTGTAAAGATTGCAGAAAATGATATTTTAGTTTTTAGTGATGCAAATAGTATTTATCACCCAGATGCAATAAAAAAATTAGCTAGGAACTTTGCTGATCAAAGAGTTGGTGTTGTATGTGGAGAATTACGTTATCATGAAGAGAAATCTGAAGAAAGTATATACTGGAATTATGAAATAGCTATCAAAAAAAGTGAAAGTAGAAATGGCTGGTTAATTGGAGCTAATGGCAGTATTTATGCTGTACGTAGAGAGTCATATGTCCCATTACCAAAAGATGCTATCAGTGACCATTTAGAACCTATAAAAGTATATGGGAATGGTCTTGATATTATTTATGAATCCGAGGCAATTGCCATTGAAGATGCTCCAAAAAATGTATTGCTAAGGAAAAGACGAATTATCTTAAGAAGTTTAATATCAATGAAATATATTTTGAATGAATTGAATCCATTTAGGAAAAGATCAATTTATATTCCTTATGTTTCCCATAAATTAATCCGATGGTTTACACCCATATTTTTATTATTAATTTTTTTATCTAGTGGCTTATTGATTAATTATTCAAATATGTATTTGTATATGTTTTATAGCCAGATCTTTTTTTATTTGCTTGGGTTAATTATCAGCCCAATAAGATACTTCTTAAAAGTAAATATTGCTTCTCTTTTAGCTATTATTGATTGGTTAAAAGGAAAAAAACAAGACACTTGGGAAGTAATTCGCTAAATAAATAGATATTACCATTCCCAACTAATTCCAAACCGAATCTGTCTGTCATCCTTGGATCTTGAATTAATGCCACCTTGAACATCAATATATCTGGATAGTTTATAATCTATTAATAATGTAATTATTCTATTATAGTTGATTGGTTTTAGTAGTAGAGGAGTATCATTATCCAAAACTGGATCACGTTCTATGTAGCTTTGATTAATGCTGCTACCTAAACCTGTACCTTTTCTATAGTAATCAAAAGATCCTTTAATAAATATTTTTGATGATGGAAAGAAATTAGTGCTGATACTAATTAAATCTGAGCTTGGACCAAAAGGGTGCCCCAAAGATATATTTGCAGATGAAAAAGCATTAATTGAGTCTTTATGAGAATATACCCAAGGCCTACTTAATGTATACTCAATTCGAATGTCTGGAACAGAAGGATTGCTTGATAGAATAAAGTGCAATCCTGATTGAAAAACGAATTTATTTCCCCACCAAGGCTTAAACAGCTTTGACCAAGTTATTTCATCTAATAACATCGTTTGATAAAATCTCATATTAGGTCTTATTCTCCATGAATAATCAATGCCAATGAGAAGGTTATCTCGATCACCAGTATTATGTTCTACAGCCCAATACCAATGAGCAGGATTTAGATAGTCTAGATCTATATTCCTATTACCATATATTGCTAATTCTGTTATTGAAATAGTAAAATTGTTTGTTATATCTATTTCCCCTCTATGAGCTGCGATATATTTACTTGGACTATAAACTCTTTTATGCATTTCATAAGGACTGTATGGCATGAGAGAGCCGTGTAAGGATCGAAATCGAATTTTACCAAAATTAATTTGTAGACCGATATATGAGAAAGGCATTCCATCGCCTGATAGTATTGGTGAAGAATTTGTTGACCATCCCCAGCTATGATTCTGTCTTCCAAGATTAAAATTTAACTTATCGAAATCAATAGATATTCCAGCTTGGCTATTATACCAAAAAATGGATTTAACTTCAGGAAAATATTTAGCCCATTCATTATTGTAGTTGTACCAATCTATGCTGTCTGGCGGCAAAACAGACTCAATAATTTTTCCGTTATTTTTCCAAACCAGACGATTCATAGAAAATTGTGTGTATGCGGATATTTGTTTAGATATTATTGTTTTTAATGAAATGTTATCTTGAAAATACGTATGATAATCATTAGAGGTTGACATGACTAGATCCTCACTCCAATCTATCCATATCGATGAACTGTCATTCTTTATACTTAAAAAATGAGGCTCTACATCATTAATATTGTAAGATAAAAGATGATTCAATTTATTTTTATTTGAAAAAGGTAAGTTTATTCCAGAAATTTTTGGACTTATAAATTCGCTTATAAATTGTTCAGCTAATATGCGGGTGTTATTATTTATTTCATCATTTTCTTTGACCTTATTTAATAATGACAAAACTTGATCAATTGTTAAAGGCCTAACTGATTGAATCCATTGAGGCAATATTCCATTAGTTGATTGTCTATATAAATAGGGATATACATTATGATCAGGGCTAACAGGAATTTTTTGTGCAAACAAAAATGGACATAAAATATACACGATAGAAATTTTTATATATTGCTTCATAAATGAATTTTATGATTAACTAATGTTTATACAAATAGAAAGGATAATTATTTTTATTCTTTGTTGTATCATTAAATATAAAAAACTAACTTTAAATAATTGCACGGAGTTATATCGAATTAAACGTTAACAGTATTTAATAATTCATCAAATCAAATAGTTGAGGGAATTTTACTGTTATGCGTATAGAACTTTTCGGTGTGATCCAGCTCAATGTGCATGTATCCACCAATAATATAGATTAAAGCTGATGTCTTACGAAACGTTACAGCATCTGCGCATCCGTTTGCCAAAATGGCTAACTTCATGGTCAATATTTCTATTAGATCTAATCCCATCTTTTATTGCTTATAAATATTTTCTAATTCCTGATCTTATAATATCTGTAAATAAAATTATTTTCTATTTTATTTGCATCCAGATATTTTGGAGTATATTATTTCTAAGTTTAAATCTCTATAACTCTTCTGCAACATCTTCAAGATTCATTGAAATTCAGAGATTAGTCCTCACAACATTTACTATAGTTGTATTAATGATCTTTTTTGATGCAATTAATTATCTTAATTGGCCGATTAATCCGCAGACTACAGTGAGATATTGGTTTGTTTTTACATTTGGTTTTATAACTTCTAGAGTAATATTTCGAACATTTCAAAAATATTTATTAAGAAAAGGATTTGGTCGAAGCAATGCAGTAATTGTAGGATTCAATTCTCGAGGTATTGAGACTGCAAAACAAATCATTGATCATAATAATTTAGGTTATGATATTATTGGATTTGTTCAAGCAGTTGATGATAAAAATATAAACCAATATGATTCTAGTATACCAATTTTGGGTGAAGAGAAACAATTAAAGGATATTATTCTTAACAATCAAGTTTCTGAAGTAGTGCTTGCTTTAGAACAACTGCAGCATAATAGAATGATGGAAGTAATTACGCATGCCAATGGATCGCCAGTATCAATAAAAATTGTTCCTGATATGTACGAAGTGATCAGCGGATTAGCAAGGACAGAGCAAATCTACGGTGTCCCGTTAATTCAAGTAAACCCCAATCTTAATACATTCTATAATAAATATTTAAAGCGAGTATTAGATTTAATTATTGCTATCCCTTGCTTAATGATATTTTTACCTTTTTGGTGTATTATTTCTATTTTCATTAAGCTTGATTCTTCTGGACCTGTACTCTATAAGCAAAATAGAATGGGTGAAAATAATACAAGATTTACTGTAAGGAAATTTCGATCAATGCACTATGATGCGGAAAAAGATTCTGGGCGAACTGGAGACTGGTTGCGAAGGTTTAGACTTGATGAGATACCACAATTAGTTAATGTAATTAAAGGTGAGATGAGCCTAGTTGGTCCTCGTCCAGAACGCCCTTTTTTTATTGATAAACTAATGCAAGAATTTCCATTTTATTATAGAAGGCATAAAGTCCGTCCTGGTATTACTGGTTGGTCTCAAATCAAACAACCATATGATAAAGATATAGATGATGTCCGAAAAAAATTGAAATATGATTTTTATTATATAGAGAATCTTAGTTTTTCTTTGGATGTTAAAATTTTAGCAAGCACTTTTTGGGTAATGCTTTCTGGTAAGGGTAGATAGTATATTTACCTATCATTGTAAATCTTCATGAATGTCTCTAGTTTCTTTAATTACTTAATAAGAAATATATATGTTATCTCTAAATCGCATTCGAAATAATACTGATGAAATTAAGAAAGGAGTTCAGTCTAAAAATGAATCTATAAATCTAGATGATATCCTAAAAATAGATTCAGATCATAGAGAAAAAGTCCATGAACTAGATGGGCTCCGCGCGAAAAGAAATAAATCTTCGGATGCCATAGCTGAAGCAAAACGAAAAGGAATAAATTCTGATAAAGCAATAAATGATATGAGAATAGTATCAGATACAATTAAAAAAATTGAAAATGAAGCGAATGATATAAAACAGCTATTGGTCTCTAAATTAGAAATAATCCCAAATATTCCTCATGATTCAGTGCCTATTGGAAAGGATGAGACTTCTAATGTAGTAATAAGAGAATGGGGTAAACCAACAAGTGTAGATTTTGAATTAAAATCCCATGTTGATTTAGGTACAAATCTTGGCTTATTTGACCTTGAAAGAGGTTCAAAAATTTCAGGTTCCGGATTCCCATTATTAACTGGCCACGGATCTAAATTAGAAAGAGAATTAATTAATTTTATGTTAAATGTTCATGTTACAGAACATGGATATATAGAAATTTTCCCACCCTTTCTTACAAGATCAAAAGCCCCACATACATGTGGACAGCTTCCAAAGTTTTCTGATGATATGTATTATATTGAAAAAGACGAACTTTATCTTATTCCTACAGCAGAGGTACCATTAACAAATTTATATGCTGATGAAATAATTGATGTAAATAATTTACCATCAAATTACACTGCATACTCAGCTTGTTTTCGGAGAGAAGCAGGTTCATATGGTAAAGATACAAGAGGACTTTTGCGATTGCATCAATTTAATAAAGTAGAAATGGTAAAATTTGTTACACCCGATTCATCCTATGATGAACTTGAAAAACTCACTAAAGAAGCGGAAATAATATTACAAAAACTTGGTTTACATTATAGAGTGATCGAATTATGTACAGGTGATCTAAGTTTTGCAGCAGCTAAGTGTTATGATTTAGAGGTATGGGCTCCAGGTGAAAAGAAATGGTTAGAAGTGTCCTCATGCAGTAATTATGAAGATTTTCAAGCTAGAAGAGGTAATATACGATATCGTCAAGCTACTGATAAAAAAGTTAATTATTTACATACACTTAATGGTTCGGGGCTGGCAACTCCTAGGCTAATGGTAGCTTTATTAGAGACTTATCAATCATCGGATGGAAAAATATTATTGCCTGAAGTGCTTCATCAGCCAATGGGTATGGAGGTCCTTGGGTAGTTGCGTATCTATTTGTTCTATTTTTTAATTTGTTTATCAACGGTTTTTTTTTCAATCATAGGAATTTTACTTACTCCAATAGATTGGTGGGGTAAAATATGGGCAAAAATTGTTCAATATTGGGCGAAGTCCATTTTATGGATTGGTAATATTCCATATACAATTATAGGTTTGGATAAATTAGATCCTAATCAACAGTATGTGTTTGCAAGCAATCATGAATCTGCTTTTGATATTCCATTAACTTTAGCTGGAATTCCCGGGCATGTTGTTCCTATAGCTAAAAAAGAATTAAAAAAAATACCATTTCTTAGTTGGGCAATGCTTGCTGCTGGACATATATTTATTGATAGAAGTGATCATAGAAAAGCGCTTCATTCTATAGATAAAATCAAAAATTCACTAAAAAAGAATCCTCGATCAATATTAATCTTCCCTGAGGGAACAAGGTCATTAGATGGGAAGATGAAACCTTTTAAAAAGGGAGGTATTATCCTGGCTATTAATGCCGGTTTACCAATTGTTCCTATTGCGTGTTGTGGTACATTTGATGTTTTGGTAAAAGGATCTAAAAAATTTAATCCTAAATTGATTGAATTGCGCTTTGGCTCTCCAATATATACATCTTCCGATGATATAGATAATAGAAATGAGATAACTGAACAAGTAAAGAAAGCGGTTATAAGTTTGAAATCTGAATGGAACAATATTAATATAAATTAATATAATTATTTATGCGAGGGTAAATCTCTTGTTTGAATTTATAGAGACGGGTAATTTTGCCCTTTAATTATGAATATAATATGAAAGTTATGATAATAAGTTTAAAGAGTTTTAGCACGATATTTTTATTGATGCTATTTCTCTCTGCTCAAGAATCATCGATACAAGATTCATCTGAATTTCAGAATGAAATTCCAGTAAATCAAAATGGATCAGGATATGTTGAAACATCAAACCGTCTTCCATTACTTCTTAAAGATGTAAAAGTTCTTTTAACAGATGCTATTATTGCAGATTCCCAAGGTGACACATTAGAAGTGCTATATAATCTTGATCGTATTTATGAATTATTATCTGAAGCAGATCAACTAGGGGAAAAAACTGCAGAAGATGAAGAAGAGTTTGAAAGATTTGAGAGTGCACTCCTTAATGTTGTAACGCAACGTTTGTTTACTCTAGAAATTAATACTGGATCCATTGTTGCTGTAGATTCCAGGCAATCTATCGAAGAATTAATGGTGCCAATGGAAGTGGAAATGGGTGCCTCAAAATTTATTGTTGTAGATGATCGTGATGGTCATATACCCTTAGTAAGAAATAAATCAGTAGATCAATTTATTAGCTATTTTCAAAATAAGGGTAGACGACAGTTTGAAATATGGTTAGATCGTTATTATCAATATGGTCCAATGTTAATCAAGATCTTAAATGAATATGAATTACCTGAAGAGCTAGCATATTTAGCAATGATTGAATCAGGTCTTAATCCTAAAGCTTATTCTAAGGCGAAGGCTGCTGGTATGTGGCAGTTTATGTATTCAACTGGAAAAAAATATGGTCTGCAAAGAAATTGGTATATTGATGAGAGGAGAGATCCAGAAAAAGCAACGCATGCTGCAGCTAAATTTTTATTGGATCTTTATAAAGAATTTGATCATTGGTACTTAGCTTTAGCTGCTTACAATAGTGGTCCAGGAAGAATCCATAGAGCATCAAGGCTTCATCAAACATCGGATTTTTGGCAGTTACATTCTTTACCAAGAGAAACAAGAAATTATATTCCTTATTATTTGGCTGCTGCAATTATGTGTAGTGATCCCGAATCTTATGGATTTAAAATACCTAAAACTAAACCCCATAAATATGAATTTGTTGAAATAAAGCAAAGTGCAGATCTTGCAGTTTTGGCTAGTTCTGCAGGTATTTCTTTGAAAACGTTGAAGATATATAATCCTGAATTACGTCAATCTGCTACACCGGATGAAGTAAAATACCAATTAAAAATTCCTTTGGATAAAAAAGATCAGTTTGTATCTAATTTTAATTCAATACCTGCAGATCAACGTTTTGCTCCTCAATATGTTGCTCATAAAGTTAAACGGGGTGAGAGTCTTTGGACAATATCAAAGAAGTATCGGGTTTCTATTCATGATTTAGCTGCCGTAAATAAAATAAGGAATCGACATAGGCTTAGTATTGGTCAAAAACTCACTATTCCAGTTCGTAGGTCAAATAGTGGTACCTTATTAAGTAGTAGAAGTGGACCCTCAGGTCACAAAAAGATTTTATATAAAGTTAAGAGAGGAGATACTCTTGGTCACATAGCGGAAGATTATAATACTTTAGCTAGAAGCATCAGACGTTGGAATAAGCTTGAATATGGCCAACATATTTTTCCAGGTCAAAAGTTAACGATTTGGGTAAAAGAGGATATGGGTCAATTAGTATCAAATAATAAAAAGGCTAGTGATAAAATTGTTCATATAGTAAAAAGAGGTGATACCATCGGCCATATTGCAGAAAGTTATCGCCTTTCTAGCAGAAAAATAATGAGTTGGAACAATATTAAATCTAAACAGCATATTTACCCAGGACAGAAATTGACTTTATGGGTTAAAAATAATAATTCTTCGTCTCAAAAATCAAAAAAAGGGAAAAAAGTTACTTATACGGTAAAAAGAGGTGATACTATCGGCCATATTGCTGATGATTATAATACTTCAGTAGAAAATATTAGATCTTCGAATAGCATGAAACGTGGATCGTATATAAAACCTGGACAAAAATTAGCAATTTGGATTGGGTCTAGTAATAGTTCTTTATCAAAGAGTTCAGATAATTTAAAAATTTATTATACCGTTAAAAGAGGGGATACATTAAGTAAAATTGCAGAAAATCACAGTGTAAGAATAGCTAGTATCATGAAATGGAATAAATTGAACAAATCTAATACTATATTTACGGGTCAAAAATTAGCTATTTGGATAAAACAGGGTTGATGTATCTTCTGGTAAGTATTTTTGTAAAATAATTGATTACTGATAGATATTTTTCAGTATTTTTTGAACTTGGAGTAATGCCATGACAAAACAGGAGATAGTTGATGCAGTTTCTGAAGCGACTGGGTTAACGAAGGTTGAAACGGAAACTGTTATGAATGGTATAATGACTACCATCACAGAATCGTTGGCTCGCAATGAAAGAGTTGAACTACGTGGTTTTGGTACTTTTGGTACAAAGCATCGTATGCCAAAGAAAGCAAGAAACCCTGGGACAGGTGAAGCTATATTTTTACCTGAACGATATGTTCCAACATTTAAACCTGCGAAACATTTACGAGGTCGTGTAAACGATTCTTTAATGATAAAATGAAAGAAAGAGAATGCCCTGCGGAAAAAAACGTAAGAAGAGAAAGATAAGCACACATAAGCGCAAAAAACGTTTGCGTGCAAATCGTCATAAGAAAAAGATTCGTTAATTTCATATTTACCTAATTGGTGATGATTTTCGATTACAGTCGTATCATTGTATGATTACTGTAATCAGTCCTACTATTTATATCTACCCAATAATGAATACACCTGAATCGAAACCGATATCAGTATCTGACTTAAATAAGCAGATCAAAAACATACTAGAGAATAGTATTTCTCGTTTTTGGGTATCAGGTGAGATATCAAATTTTATTCACCATAGTTCTGGACATATGTATTTTACGCTTAAAGATGAAAAATCAGAGATACGATGCGTGATGTTTAAAGGACCTAATCAATTATTGCACTTTAAGCCTGAAAATGGGATGCAAATCTTATTAGAAGGTGAAATCAGTGTTTATGAGCCAAGAGGACAATACCAGATATTAGTGAAAAAGATGGAGCCAGCTGGTATTGGCACTCTTTATTTAGCATTTGAAGCACTAAAAAAAGAATTATCCATAGAGGGGTTATTTGATTTAGATAAAAAACAGAAACTGCCAACTTATCCCAGAAATATTGGTATAATAACTTCTAAAACAGGTGCTGCAGTTCAAGATATTTTTCAAGTTCTTCATCGTAGAGCTCCACATGTTAATATAATCCTTCGATCTACTCAAGTACAGGGTGATAAAGCTGCAAATGATATAGTTGAAGCAATTAATGATATGGTTAGCTATAATAAACTAGATGTGATTATTATTGGAAGAGGTGGAGGATCTCTTGAAGATTTGTGGCCGTTTAATGAGGAGCCAGTTGCAAGAGCAATTTTTTCATGTCCTATTCCGATTATTTCTGCTGTGGGACATGAAACAGATTTATCAATATCCGATTTAGTAGCCGATATGAGGGCACCAACTCCTTCAGCAGCAGCAGAGCTAGTGTCACCTGCGACCAATGATATATTTGAGACTATTATTGGTTTTGAACGTAACTTATCTTCATTAATGAAAAGATACCTTCAAATTCGCTGGCAGAGCTTAGATAATACTAAAGATCGTTTTGCATTGCAGGAACCTAGTAGATTATTACAAAAACACAATGATCGATATAATGAATTAACTAAACTATTATTTCAAACATATAGATATAGTATTCAAACTTTCTCATCAAAGTTTTCTACTCTACATGAAAAACTACATGCTTTGAATCCAAAAAATATTTTATCGAGAGGTTATTCCATTGCATATAGAGAAGATGATCAAAAAATTATCCTTGACCCTAGAGATTTACAACAAGAAGAACACTTTAAATTACAAACCTACAAAGGTACCCTTAGAGCCAAAAAAACTGGTGAGAAAAAATAGATCTTAAACTCATCTAGTATTAGTAATATTAGATTATGACAAAACAAGATAAACAAATGCATTTTGAAGAAGCTTTTAAACGGCTTGATGTTATTGTAGGAAATCTTGAATCAGGCGACCTATCATTAGAAGAAAGCATGAAACTTTTTGAAGAAGGAATTGGATTAACTAAAGCTTGCAAATCCAGGTTAGAAGATGCAGAACAAAAAATCCAACTATTACTAAAAAATTCTGATGGGAAGCTTAACCTTGAGAAAACGGATTGAATAAGCCAACCAGCTTTGGTTTATGGGCCAATACAGATAAAAAAGCTTTTTGGGACACATTTCCTGATATTATTGATTGGGCAAATAAAAGGAAGCTTCAATTATTTATAACTACTAGAATACAATCTCAATTAAATAATCTTGATTTTGACTATAAGCTAATAAATAGTGCCGATGATTTTAATAAATTAGATTTTGTTTTATCTCTTGGAGGTGATGGGACAATACTATCATTAGCGCGCGCAGTTGCTGAAAGAGAAATACCTATTCTAGGGATACACCTAGGCGAATTAGGATTTCTTGCAGAAGTTGTTTTGAATGATATGTTTTCTAGGTTAGATGATGTATCGAATGGAGAATTTCTAATTCAAAAACGTATGGCTATTAAATGCTCGGTATTAAATGAAAATGGATCAAAAACCTTTCATGCGTTAAATGATGTAGTCGTTGATAGAGGAAAATCACATCGTCTACTCAATTGTGAATTATTTGCGAATGGTAATTTTGTTGCTGACTATAAAGCAGATGGATTAATAGTTTCAACTCCAACTGGTTCAACTGCATACTCTTTATCTTCCGGGGGTCCAATTGTTATTCCTACATTTGGTTCAATGGTTGTTACTCCTATTTCACCACATACATTAACCTTAAGACCTATTGTTTTTTCTGATGATCAGATTTTAACAATTTCTTTTCCAAATAATGGACATGAGGATATGGCCTTGGCAATAGATGGACAGGTCAATGAATATCTTAATCCATCTGCTAAAGTGGAGATACAAAAGGCCCCGTTTGAAGTCAATATGATAAATTTTTCTGATTCAAATTATTTTAGCACTCTTCGTAGTAAGCTAGGATGGGGAGTGAGGGGGTCAAATTAAATTTGTTAATTATAAAATAGTTAAATAAAAAACCCTGTTTAATAACAGGGTTTTTTATTTATAATACTTATTGAAATATAATTATGGTCTATCACCTTCACCATCATTGCCCCAACATTCTTCTTCTAGGGCATTCATTTCTTCTTCATTATTAATCGTAACAGTAGTTTCTTCGCCTTCATCATCAAATAGAATAATATTTACTGGATACTGTAATAAAGGTTCTTCTTCAGTTTCACTATTATTCACATACCATTCTCTTAAACTTAACCAGCCTTCTTCATTCTCAACTGTAATTGTGGTTCCATCAGGCATTGTAAAGGAAATAGGCAATACAAATTCAAAGCATTCATCATCATCTCCCCATTCTTCCCAGCAACGGCTTTTTACATATTCCATTTCTTCATCATTATTAACAGTAAGTGTAGTATCACCATCTTCAGTTTCATAAGTAATATCAACAGGAAATTGTAGTGTAGGCCGTTCTTCAGAATCAGGGTTGACATTATACCAGTCTCTTATTGCAGTCCAATCTTCCTGACTTTCAACAGTAATGGTTGATCCATCAGGCATCGTATAGGAAACAGGTAAAACTAAATTAAAACACTCTCTATCTTCATCGTCTCTTCCACCACCACAGCGGGAATACATTCCACGCATTTCTTCCTCATTACTAACTACAACATTAATAGTTCCTTCTCTATCATCAAACTCAACATTTACAGGGAATTGTAATTCTGGTTTTTCATCTGATTCTGGGTTTGCTTCATACCAGTCTTTAAGAGCAGCCCAATCGTTTTCATTTTCAACAGTAATGGTTGATCCGTCAGGCATTTCATATGTTACCGGAAGTACTAAATCAAAGCATTTCCAATCACCTTTATCTTCATCACGATCCCAATCAGATTTATCTTTATCACCATTTCTACTATACGGATCCAGCCTTTTTCCCTCTAGATTAAAATATACTTCACAGCGACTACCAACTTTATGACCTTTTCCAGACATATTTACTTCATATCCTAAACCGTATGCTTTCTTTGCACTTTCGCTTTCATATTCAGTATAATCGTATTCAATAACTGTTTTAGAATTGGAGGGTAAGGCATCTATCCCGATACTAATTTTATCTGCATCAATGATTGCTTGAATTAATTCAGAATCAGAAATTCCTTTTGGGTTTGTACTGCCATTCTGACAAGAAACAACAATTAATAGAATAGCTGAAAAAATAATTTGAATTGAATATTTCATTTCACTCCTAATACTTATTTATAATCTTTCACGCATTAAATAAATGATAGTTTCAGTCAATTTATATAAATTTGCCTTTTATAATAAACAACTTTAATAAATTTCTTCTTTTGGTATGATTTATAATATATATGACAAAACCACCACCTTTGCACTGTGCTCATTTTTGATACTCTTTTTCATATCCTCTTGTAGTGATGAAGTGTCAATTAAAATGGAATATGGTGATAGAGATCAACTGTATAAACAAAAATATGAGCCAATTCCTGGGTCAAGAACTTGTTTCTGGAGACGAGGATCTGTAAGTAAAGACCCGTATATTAATATTGCTTATCCTGATGCTGGTGTATTCTACTGGAATGCCGCCTTTACAGTTTTTCTTTTCACTATTTATTATTCCTTGGGACATACCTGCAATACTTAAACTAATTTTAATCATTATGAGTACTTTGATTTCAAGTTTTGCGATTTATGATCTAGTCATTGAGCGCCTGAAATGGATAAGACCCTTATTTGGATTGAAAATATAATGTGGACTTATATTAATCTAATAATCTATGGTATGAATAATTGTATAGTAGTGTAATATTTTTAGTATTATTTCTAATTCTATTTATGTTATTCTATCAAAAAAATCTTAAAACTATTATTTATTCAATCTGTTTATCGGCTACTATTTTATTTGCTCAGAATTTAGAAGATTTATCTTTTGGAGATGATAATTCTCTTGATATAGCAACATGGAATATCGAGTGGTTTCCTAAAAATGATCAAGTCACGGTTAATTATGTTACTGAAATCATCAACCTTTTAGATTTAGATATTCTTGCCATTCAAGAATTAGATGATACTACTATGTTTGATCAAATGCTCGATGGCTTACCAGCATATTCGGGGTATTATCAATCCAGTTGGTTTGCAGGTTTAGCATATATCTATAAAACAGGACTAATTGAAATCAATGATATTTATGAGATTTATACAACTTCACCATATTGGAATGCATTTCCTCGCTCCCCGATGGTAATGGATATCAATTTTATGGGAGAAAATTATTTTATAATCAATAATCATTTCAAATGTTGCGGAGATGGTATAATTGATTTTGATGATACATCTGATGAAGAGAACAGAAGATATACTGCGATAAACCTTATTAAGGAATATATTGATAATAATTTTTCAGATAATAATGTATTCGTTCTGGGTGATTTGAATGATAATATTGCTGAGGCTCCACCAAATAATGTATTCCAGGATGTATTAAATGATTCCACTCATTACCGTTTTGCAGATTTTGAAATTGCTCAAGGGAATAGTTCTGAATGGTCATTTCCAAATTGGCCCTCCCACCTTGATCATATTTTAATTACTAATGAAATGTTTAATGAATTAAATAATTTTGACGTACAAACAATAAAAATTGATGAATATCTTGATGGAGGCTGGAATGAGTATGACCAAAATATCTCAGATCATAGACCTGTTGCAATAAAGTATAGTATTAACCCCGCTGCATCTTATGATATAAATAATGATGGTATAATAAATGACGCTGATTTTATAATGTTGTTGTCTTTTATAATGAATGACAATGGATTAATGGATTCAGCAGATATTAATTTTGATTCAGTAATAGATATTTTTGATTTATTGCTTTTATCTGATTTTATCCAAAACATGTAAAAAAGAATCTTTAAATGTATTGAAATGTGGAGAATAATATATTTTATACCTTTACTACCCTTTGTTGCCGGTTGGCTATTATTACTTTTTACTGAGCAGTTTTTCGTTTTGTCATTAGTTAACGGGATTGCCCAATTAGTATTATTTGCTTTTGTTGTTTGCCTGCCGACATGGCGCACCGGTCGAATGTCTTATGTTGATATCGGCTGGCCATGGGGCCTCACTGTTATCGGAGTTCTCACCTGGATGTATGGTGAAGGCGATAGCCTAAGGGTAGCTATTGTTAGTATTGCCTATATCTTTGCTGGCAGTCGTATGGGGATAGGTGCAATAAAATTACTTATATCTGGCCATTTGGATAAAGAACTACCCAGATACGAATTTCAGAAGAAACGTTGGAGAAAAGCGGGCAAAACAAATACAGCCCTGGCAATGCAAATAGAAGCAATTGTGCAAGGCGTAGCAAACGCTGCTTTTTTAGCCTTTCCTGCCTTCATAATCGCTAGTAACCCAAGCGAAGAAATATCTATTTTCGAAATCATCGGTATCGTTATTTGGCTAGCTTCATTTATTATGGAATCCGTGGCTGATGCACAAAAACTCAAGTTTCTGCGGGCTATGAAAAAGTCAGGTGCGCGCAATACGGTGTGTAATATTGGTTTATGGCAATACAGCCGCCATCCGAATTATTTTGCTGAATGGATGGTTTGGAATGCTTTAGTGATTGCATCAATACCGTCTTGGTTACAACTCTACCCTAACATCTCTGTAATTATCTTCGTGCTACTCGGTGTAGGTTTGCTTATGACATCAAGGATAATGTATGTCACTTTAGTTACTTATACAGGAGCGGTACCCGCTGAGTATTACTCTGTGCAGAAAAGGCCAGCCTATAAAGACTACCAGCAAACGACAAACATGTTTTTTCCAGGCCCAACAAAGCTAAATTATATTTCTTTTAAAATAACCTCGACCAAGGATTGAAGCAAGAGCCCCGCAGTAGCGAGTTTTTTTGTTTATAGACATTTAGGACTAGTGGGGTGTAATATTGTCTTAATGAAGCACTCTCTACCACTATTAATCCTCACTGGCTTGTTGTTTGGGCAGTATACTACAATT
>LWDU01037671.1_pt1 | contig 38946 bp, 29 predicted proteins | sample 727161 | NCBI WGS metagenome assembly LWDU01 (sample SAMN04566230, study PRJNA314399) | hydrothermal vent metagenome | isolation source: deep sea hydrothermal plume seawater | place: Mexico: Gulf of California, Guaymas Basin | collected 2004-07-11
CTTCAAGCACCAGAAGAACAAGCTGAAGGAAGAGAAGTACGACCTGAACCAGCACAACGACCCGGTCTATGTGCTGCTGCCCGGCGAGAGCTGCTACCAGCGCCTCACGCCGGAAACCCAGGCCGAGATCGACGGCAACAAGCACCGCTTCTAACGGCGCTTCGTCGCTCCAAGAAAACCCGGCTCCGGCCGGGTTTTTTTATGGATTGTAGGAGCGGGCCCCGCCCGCGAAAGGGTGCGAAGCTCCCGGCAAAGATTGCCCCGCAGTATCCCAGAGAGGTTTCTAACGGCAGCACCATCAGCGCCTCTGGCATCCTGCCGGCCGGCTAAAGCCGGCCTTTCGCGAGCGTGGCTCGCTCCCACAAGTTATGCACAAATCCTGTGGACAAGATTGTGAATAAACACTGGAAGACCATGGCCAGCGCGGTGTTGCCGGGCGGTCCCCCGGAATGCGGTGAAATTAACCAGTCACACCCGGTGGTGGACGGACACGGAGAACGGCGTTTTCCCCAGGCCGGGTTGTCCACAAATACTGTGGATAAAGCTGTTGAAAAAGCGCGGACAAGTCGGCCAAGCGGCAGCAATCCGGCCCCTCTGGCTATTTGACGCTTTTTTAACCAAAATATGAAAGCCCTTATTAAACAATGAGTTAGCCGTTATTTATAGGTGAAGATCGGGCTTCGGGAAGGATTTGTTACCTTCTTTCCCACATGTTACCGACCTGTGCACAGTTTCGGTCCACGGTAAACCTGTCAATAGTGAAAATGCGTCATTGGAAGGCAAAGTGAGCCGCCCGATTTACGGGCACGGGAAGGCGGCGACGCCGCCCCGTTTTGGGCCGCGCGGGTGCGGGTCTGTCCGGTTTTATCCAGGCTTGTGGATAACAGTGTGAATAAGCTGGTGGGAAGCGGTGAACAAGGGCCGCTTAGCGGCCCGGTGGCTCGTTCTGGTCGTCCTTGTCGATGTGGTCCAGGGCGTCGGTGAGCTCCTGAACGCGCTGTCGCAGGGCATCCACCTCACGCTTGTTGGGAATGCCCAACCGGGACAGCGCCTTGCCGAGACGGTCGTCGAAGGCCTTTTCCATGCGGTCCATGGTCTCGCCGGTATGGTGGCGCACCCTCTCCTTCAGCTCACCGACCCGCGGGGCTTTATCCTTGGCGCGGCGTTCCACCTCGCGGCCGGCTTCCACCAGGGCATCGAAAAAGCCGCTGCCCTCTTCCTCGGCGCGGGCGAAGGCGCCGAGACCGGCCAGCCAGATCTGATGGGTGTACTTGCGCAGATCGCGGGACGCGCCGCTGAGCGCGCGCAGCGGGTGGCCACGCTCGTCCACGGGGGTTCCGGATTGGTTCTCGGCGACGGCGTCGCCGTCGATTAGCGGGTCCTGCTCGGACGGTCTGTCGTGGTCGGCCATGATCCTCTACTCCATCAACGCCAGGGGAGTATAGGCCAAAAATGACAGGCGAAACCAATCGATTGTCCAACAAGGGGCACCCCACCCGGCCGGCGGGGGGACGGGCTAAGGCTCGATGTCGTCGTCCGCATCGCGGCCGCGGCGCCCGCCCACGAAGCGGGCCAGGTCGCGGGCGCGGTCACGGATCACCTCGCGGGATTTGCCGGTCAGCACCGCCACGAAACGCTGGGTGAGCCGGTCGGCGCCGGCTTCGAACCGCTCATCGATGTGCCGCTCCAGGCGCGGCCCCAGCCAGAACTTCACCAGCACGCCGATCACCGCCAGGGTGATCAGGGACGACAACAGGGCGCAGCCCACCAGCAGCAGGACGAGATCGGACGTGGCGAAGGAAGCCATCGCTTAAAGCCCGAACACGAAGACAAGCTGGGCCAGGCCCGCCCAGGCCCCCAGGAAACCGCCAGTCAGGATCAGAATCCACTCGTCCTCCTGGAACGCCGGCCGCAGCAGGTCCTGGAAATCCTCGGAGCTGAGCGCCTGCATGCGGTCGCGCATCAACCGCTCGATAATGCTGCTGCGCTCGCGGTTGAAGTTGTCGTCGTCAAACGGCTCCACCGCCAGGTCCACGGCCTTCTCTTCCACCGCCCGTTTGAGGTCGGCGTAGCCGCCCGGGCCCACGGTCAGCTGGGCGGCGGTGCGCACCATGCCGCCGTTCAGCAGCGGCTTGAGATGGCGCTTGATCAACGCCTTGGTGCGGTCGCCGCGCGGGCCGTTGATCACCTGGTGCATGATGTTGCGCAGCGTCACCAGCTCTTCGGTGGTGAGCCGCGCGAACGATTCGGCCACGTCCTTCTGCCGTTTCAGAAACAGACCCTGCAGGCGGAAGGGGCCCACGCGCACCGGGTTAAGGGGGCGGAAGATCACATTCAGCGCCAGCCAGTTGGTGGCGATGCCGACGATAAAGCCGAACAGCGGCAGCACCCAGTTGCTGGGCACGAAGATGAAAATCGGTACCTGGATCAGACCGAACAGGAAGCCGAAGTAGAAACCGGAGTTGGTGACGAAGCGGAACTCCGGCTCGCCCACTTCCTGAAAAAGCTGCACCATGAGCGCCTTGTCCGAGCGCATGCGCTCGACAATCATGTGCTTCATGTCCACCAGGTTTTCCAGGTTCTGGCTGATATCGTCGACCACGTTGTCCATCACCGCCGGAATCGCCCGGCGGGCGCGGGCGTAAACCCGGCGGCGCACGGCCAGCGGCAGGTTTTCCCAAAGCACCGCATTGCGCTCGGTCATCACCTCGTCGACGTATTCCTCGATGCGGCCCTGGATACTCTTGGTCAGGTGGGCGGCGATCTTTTCCGGTTCCATTTCACGGAAGAACTCGTCCAGGCTGCCCAGCTTCTGAAGGGTCTTGTCCACCACGATGGCGGCCATCTTCTCGACCTTGGACGGAATAATGCCCTGCCAGCCGAAAAACGGCCGGATACCGACGAACTCCAGCGGATAGAAGGTCATCTGCACGGCCATCCAGTTGGTGGTCCAACCAACCACGCCGGCTATGAACGGGATACTGAAGTACTTCCAGAAATCCGGATGGGAAAAAATCGAATCCAGCATGTGGGCAGAGACTCCCCTCCCAGGGAAAAGGCTAGACTAGCCGTCTAAAGAGATGACGAACAGTTCCCGCGAGCGTCGACCCGAGTCACAACAGCCAATGTTATGTAATTGTGAAAGCACCTAGTATAAGCAGCCGGCCTGCGCGAAATAAGCACAATAACGTAATTTTTGGCAACCCGACGGCAAATACCCCATACTTCCGAACGGGCCAACGCCTTGATACAGAAGGATTTCGTATACCCATGTCCTCCCCCTCGTCGCTGACCGGGCTGCTGATGTACGGCGCCCTGGAAACCCTGCTCAACCAGGCGCTCACCGGCGACGAACGCGGCCGCGAGCAACTGGCGGCGCTGGACGGCACCGTCGTGCGTCTGCGCGGCGAGAGCCCCATGTGGGTGCTCTACGTGCTGATCTACGAGGACGGCGTGGAACTGCTCAGTGACTACGAAGGCCCGGTGGACATCCGCGTCCGCGGCCCCCTGGGCGCCATGCTGCACTGGCTGCTGGCCCCCAACAGCGGCGACGCCGAACAGACCCTGCGCATCACCGGCCCGGACGACACCCTGGAACGCCTGCAGGCCACAATCAGTGAATTCAGTCTCTGGCCGCTGGTGCGCAACTGGCTCGACGACCACGTGCGCCTGCGCGAACTGCTGGCCCTGCTGCGCCGCGAAGACCCGGCCTGGCTGGAAAAGCTGGCCGGCATCCCCGATCACCTGGGCGAGCTGGCCGCGCAGGTGGCCCGCCAGCAATTGCTGCAGGAAGACATCCTCGCCGAAGTGCGCGGGCTGCGCCGGGAAATCCGTCGTGGCCGCCGCCTGGACCTGGCCTTCCTGGTGGTCGGCGTGGCCCTGATTCTGATTTCACTGCTGCGCGCCCTGGGCCAGTGGCACACCACCTGGACCGCCCTCTCCCAAGACTACCTGTCGCTGGCGATGATCAGCCTCGGCCTGGCGCTGATTCTCGGCCGGTTGCTCCACCGGCCCAAAAACTAGACCGACCTTGTGGGAGCGGGCCCTGCCCGCGAAAGGGTGGCTTTCAGCCACCCGGCAGGATCCCAGAGACGCTATTTGTGCCGTCGTTAGAAAAGTCTCTGGAATCCTGCCGGCCGGCTGCACCGGCCTTTCGCGGGCAAGGCCCGCTCCCACAAAGGCCCGCTCCTACAGTTGCCTCAATCCCGGTCTTTCTTGCCGAAAAAGCGGCCGATGCGCTCGCCAACCAGCTCGGTGCTGGAGCGCGCCAGGCTGCGGCTGGTTTCTTCCAACATTTCCCGCGTGGGCAGATTGCGCACGCCCTCGTTGATGCCGCGCTTGACCGCTTCCTCCACGCTTTCCGCGATCAGATCGGCGGCCTTGCGGGCCTCCTCGTCGATGTCCTGGCGCACGGTGCGGCGCAGGCGCGGCATGAAATAGACCTGCCCCCAGATCGCCACCACGGTCAAGGTGATGGCCGCGCTCAACACGGCGGAAAGCAAAATCGCGGTCATGAATGTTCCCCTTCGGTTCAGCCCGATACCGCTTTTGTAACAGCTTCGGGCATTACTGTAACCATTGGTACGAATCGGAAGTATTGCTCAGCAAAACAATTACTATCTTTCAGTGCTAAGGACAGCCCGTGTACACGCAGGAGCATGATAATAAACTCGACACGGGATATTTGAATGACTGCCGGGACTACCTCGATACGCGCTCAGAGCCATAGTCTCACCCCGCTGGCGCAACTGTTGTCTCTTTGCCAGCGCTACCGATTACCGCTCTCGCTACTGGCGATACAGCTTAAGGATGTGGCGTCCCTGAGCAAACAACTGGGCGGCGACCGCCTGCAACGTTTACAAAAACAATTGGGCCAGGCAGTGCAACAGCGCACCCGCATGGAAGACGCATTGATCGCCTGGCAACGGGGCTATCTGGTGCTCTGCCTGCCGGGCACCCGTGCCGCCGGCGCCTCTTGCCTGGCTCGCCGGCTGGAGCACTGGTTTCAGAAAACCCGTTTCACGCTGGACGAATTCACCGTGCAGCTGGACACCGCCATGGCCGTGCACGTAGCCAACCCGACGCCGGAACAAACCGAAGAGCAAGCCCGCGAAAACGTGCGCGAACTGCTCATGGACACGCTCTGCCTGCTCGCCGCCGAAAACGAAAACGGCGACGGCCCGGCACTGTCACGGCGCGCCCTGGACGACAGCCAGAACGCGCCGGCCAGCGCCGCCACGTCAGCGGCCAGCTGCGAAGAGAACGACGATGGCATCGCCGTTAATGGCCGCCCCCAGCGCCGCCATGACGATGCCACCAACGGGCACGCCGCCTCGCCGCAACAACTCAAGGAACTGGTGGACCAGCTGCGCGACGACGACAACGCCCTGGTGAGCACGCTCTCCCCGGCACTGCAGCGGCTGGATGAGCGCACCCGCATGCTGTTGATCGATCAGCTTCTGGAAGCGTCGCTGATCCCCCATTAAGCGGCCGTCGGGTCAGGTCCTGCGGGCGATCATCACCGCCCGACGCGGCGCCGGGTAACCTTCCCGGCTGCGCGTCGGGTCGTCCGGGTCAAGAAAGTCCGGCAACGATTGGAAGCGCATCCAGTCGGTGGCACGTTGTTCGTCCACCGTGGTCACGCACTCATCCACGCAGCGCACCCGGTCAAAACCGCAACGCCGCAGCCACACCGCCAGGTGAGCGGTGCTCGGCAAAAAAAACACATTGCGCATCGCCGCGTAGCGTCCCTCCGGCATCAGCACGGAGTGCTCGTCGCCTTCCACCACCAGCGTCTCCAGCACCAGCTCACCCCCCGGGCGCAGGGCATCGCGCAATTCCAGCAGATGGTCCAACGGCGAACGGCGGTGGTACAGCACGCCCATGGAAAACACCGTGTCGAACGCCGCCAGCCCGGCGGGCAGCTCCTCCATGCGCAACGGCGCGAACCAGAACGGCGTCTCCGGCGTGAAACGCTTCACCGCCAGATACTGCATCAGGAACAACACCGTGGGATCGATGCCCAGCACCTGAGCCGCGCCGGCGCCGGCCATCCGCCAGCCGTGGTAGCCGCTGCCGCAGCCCACGTCCAGCACCCGACGCCCGCGCAGATCGGCCAAATGCGGCGCCACCCGCTGCCACTTCCAGTCGGAACGCCACTCCGTGTCGATGTGCGTGCCGAAGAATTCAAACGGCCCCTTGCGCCAGGGCATCAGCCCGCGCAACGCCCCATCCAGAGCCTCGGGGTCCACCGCCCCCGGCTCCCCAATGGTGACCCGGTCCCGGTCCAGCCGACACGGCGCCGGCCCCGGCGGCAACGCCGTCACGGCGTCATGCCAGCGCGGCAGATCGCCGTGCGGCTTGTCCAGCAAACGGTGGCGGGTCATCGCCGCCACGGGCGCGCCGCCCTCGCCCAGCAGCGACGGCAGCGCCGCCTCCAGTTCATTCAGATAGGTTTCCAGCATGGCGCGGATTATCCCGGCGCCGACCGCCCGCCACAAGGCCCACTGCGGGACCGGCCTTGTGGGAGCGGGCCTTGTGCGAGCGGGCCCGGCCCGCGAAAGGGAGCGCAGCTCCCGGCAGGATCCCAGAGACCTGGTTGTTCCGGTGCTCCGTATCCGAGACGCGGTGCAATGGTGGTGCCTTCCGGGACCGCTCAAGCCCCGCAAGCGGGCCCGGCCACCCATCACAGACTTGCCTCACCCCTGGCCGCTGTTAGTTTGGCCATCCCTGGCCAAACAGCTCCCTCCAGGCACCACCATTGCACCGCTCACTGGGCAGCGTCACCGCCACGGGACATAACACCGCCCGGACCTTTCTACGCAGTGGGGTTCGTGGCGGCGAATTTCCCAAGGAGCGCCGGGATCGGGTGTGCCCATCCAGGACCGTATTTGGCCAGGGATGGCCAAATCCGAGCTTACAGGGATGTACTCGCAGCGTGTCCTGGATGGGCACACCCGATCCCGGTGCGGGCTCTCTGGAGAGAAAGGTCTCTGGTATCCCGCCGGGAGCTTCGCTCCCTTTCGCGGGCCGGGCCCGCTCCCACAGCAGCCAAGATTGGCCCGTGCGGACACTGCATTCACTAGGGGAACAGGCACTATAGCTACTTTCCCGTTTTTGTCGGAAGGACATGCAATGACCGTGACGCTGGACCAACCCCTTGAGCTGCCCTGCGGCGCAACGCTGAAGAACCGGCTGGGCAAGTCGGCGATGAGCGAGACCCTCGGCACCACCGACAACCGGGTCACCGCCAAACTCACCCGCCTCTACCGCGCCTGGGCCCGGGGCGGCACCGGCCTGTCGGTGACCGGCAACGTGATGATCGACCGGCGCGCCCTGGGCGAACCCTGCAATGTGGTGCTGGAAGACCGCCGCGACCTGGACCGGCTCAAGGCCTGGGCGCGGGCCGGCCGCGAAGACGGCACCCACCTGTGGATGCAGATCAACCACCCGGGCAAGCAGGCGCCGGCGGCACTCAACCGCGAGACCGTATCGCCCTCGGCGGTACCGTTCTCCGACCCCAACCTGAAACGCTTCTTCCATGTGCCGCGCGCGCTCACCGTGGACGAAATCGCCGACCTGGTGCGCCGTTTCGGCGAGACCGCCGCGCTCGCCAAGGAAGCCGGCTTTTCCGGCGTGCAGATCCACGGCGCCCACGGCTATCTGGTCAGCCAGTTCCTGTCGCCGCGCCACAACCGCCGCGAGGACGCCTACGGCGGCAGCGCCGAGAACCGCCGCCGCTTCGTGCTGGAAGTCTACGACGAAATCCGCCGCCGGGTGGGCGACGACTTCCCGGTGTCGATCAAACTGAACTCGGCGGACTTCCAGAAAGGCGGCTTCACCGAGGAAGAATCCCTGGCGGTGGTGGAAGCGCTGGACGCCCGCGGCATCGACCTGATCGAAATTTCCGGCGGCACCTACGAGGCCCCGCGCATGGCCGGCCAGGGCCAGCGCGAATCCACCCGCCGCCGGGAAGCCTACTTCCTCAGCTACGCGGAGCAGGTGCGCTCACGGGTCAAAGTACCGCTGATGGTGACCGGCGGCTTCCGCAGCCGCGAAGGCATGGCGGCGGCACTGGAAGACGGCGCCACCGACCTGATCGGCCTGGCCCGGCCGCTGGTGCTGGACCCGGCGTTCAGCAACCGCCTGCTGGCCGGCGAGGACGCGGTCAGCGCCGTGGCGCCGATCCGCACCGGCATCCGCGCCGTGGACAACGCCGCGATGATGGAAGTGTCCTGGTACACCCTGCAGCTCGCCCGCATCGCGCGCGGCAAAGCGCCGCTCGCCGACGCCGGCGGCCTCAGCTCCCTGCTCAAGGTCGCCGGCCTGATCGGCTGGCGCCGCCTCAGGATGGGGCGCTTGAGAGCCAGTTGACAGTGGATAGTGGACAGTTGATAGCTAAAACAAAGCGTATCGGCCACCTTTGCGCCTCAGCAAATCCCGCCTTGCACATCCGCAACGCATTGTTTTGCCCTTAGCTATCAACTATCAACCGTCAACTATCAACTGTTAAGTATTGGTGTAGTGCCGCTTGCATGGCGCTAAGCGTCAGCGGCTTGATCAACTGTCCGTCCATGCCCGCGTCGTGGATGCGGTCGGCGTATTCCGGCAGCACGTGGGCGCTGAGGGCGAGGATCACCGCCGGAGGCCAGCCCTTGTCCTGTTCCAGCCGGCGCATGCGGGTGGCGCTTTCGAAGCCGTCCATGTCGGGCATGTCCAGGTCCATCAGCACCAGCCGGTAGCGGCCCTCACCGGCGGTGAACGCTTCCAGGGCCTTGCGGCCGTCGTCGCTGAGCACCGGGCCGGGCACGCCGAGACGTTCCAGGTAGCCGCGCGTCACCATCTGGTTGACCGGGTTGTCCTCGGCCACCAGCACCCGCAGGCCGCCCTGGGTGTCCACCGGTTCGCGCTCGGAGAGCAGCGGCACCTGGCCCGGGCCGCTGTCGCTGATCAATTGCTGCAGCTCCGCCACCGTGAGCACCGCGCGGCGCACCAGGGTGATGTCGTCGCGCATCACCACCTCGCCGCTTTCGCGCATGCCGCACAGCAACACCGGCCGCAGCCCGGCGTGGCGCTCGCGGGCCGGCCGCAGCCCCTGGTCCAGCAACACGCCGTCGCTGACGCCGTTGACCAGCAGGTGGCCGCTGTCGTCGTCGCTTAGCGCCCGTTGCACCGCCGCCAGGTCGTCCACCACCCGCACCCGGGAAAAGCGCGGGTCGCGCTGCAGCAGCTCGCCCAGGTTGCCCACCGGGTCCCAGACCAGCGCCGGCACCGAGCTCCATTCCGGCATCGGCACCGCTTTCTCCAGCACCGGCAGCGGGATCACGAACCGGAAAGTGGCGCCCTGCTCCGGCGCGCTGCGCAGCTCGATCTCCCCGCCCATCAGGCGCACCAATTCCTGGCTGATCGACAGCCCCAAGCCGGTGCCGCCAAAACGTTGCGCCACCGAGGCCGACGCCTGGCTGAAGTTCTGGAACAGCCGGCGCTGCTCCTCGCGGGTCATGCCGATGCCGCTGTCGCTGACGGTGAACTCGATCATCGCCCGGCCGTCGCGCTGCTCCAGGCAGCGGGCGCCCACCCGGATCCAGCCGTGGCGGGTGAACTTGATCGCGTTGGAGAGCAGATTGGTCAGCACCTGGCGCAACCGGGGGGCGTCGCCGCGCAGCTGCGCCGGCAGATCGGCGTCCGCGTCCACCAGCACCAGGTCGCCGTTGTCACTGGCCGGCAGGCTGAACATGTGGGCGCAATCAATCAGCAAGGCGGCGGGATCAAACGGCGCCTGCTCCAGCTCCAGCTTGCCGGCTTCCAGCTTGGCGTAATCCAGCACGTCGTTGACCAGGGTGTTGAGGGTGCGGCCGGCGTTCTCGATCAGGCCGATGTATTCCTGCTGGCGCGGCGAGGGGTTGGTCTCGCGCAGCAGTTCCGCCAGCCCCAGCACGCCGTTCAGCGGAGTGCGAATCTCATGGCTCATGCGCGCCAGAAACTGGCTCTTGGCGCGCACCTCGGCGCGGCCGCGAATGGCGCGGCTGGCGAAGTGGAAAAACACCAGGCTGAGCACCAGCACCAGTAAATACAGCAACAACAGGCCGGCCATGATCAGGCCGCTGTCGCGCAGGCTGTTGTCGCGCCCCTGCTCCACCAGCATCACGGCGACACCGGTGATCGCCTCGCCGAGATCGTGCAGGCGCTGCTGACGTTCGCCACCCTCGGCCAGGGCGTCCTGCCAGGTGACGGTTACCCGTGACGGCAACAGCAGCGTCTGCCGGGCCCACTGCAGGTAGCTTTCCAGTGCGTCGTGGGCGGTGCGCCATTGCTGACGCAGCCGCGGCGTGTCGGTGCGCGAGGCGAGCGCCTGGATCTGCCCGTCCACCTGGGGGATCAGTTCTTCCAGGCGGGCCAGGGCACGCTCCAGCTCGCGCAGGTCCACGGTGCTCAGGTAGCCGCCGCTGAGGCTGGTATAGACGGCGATGGCGCGGATAATCCCCAGATCGTGGCTGAGCTGGCGCAGCCCGTTCAACGGCAACGACAGGGCCTCGTTGGGGCCAGGCCGGGTGGGCGCCGCGATGTCGCCCATGTAGAGCACCGCCGCCAGGGTGTTGTGCAGCCGCCCGTTAATCCGCTCCACGTTATCGAACGGGCCGGACACGTCCCGGCCGGCGAGCCCGGTGGCGGGGGTCAGCTCGTGCCATTCCCGGCGCAGCGCCACCACCTGATCCAGCAGGCTGGGGATGGCGCTGCCGGAAACCGCCTGCACGAAGTCGTCCAGCCGCGCCTCGGCATTGCGCCGTGCCTGCAAAAAGCGCGCGTCCAGGTCGGGCACGTCCAGGTGCACCCGCGCCGGGGCCAGGTCGCGGGTCTCTTCCAACGGCGCGGTGACCGCCAGCCCCACCCGGAAGATCCGCACGTCTTCGAGCATGCGCTGGTAGCCCTCGTGAATCCCCACCCGGTACTGCAGCAGCAACACCGCGACCACCAGGAACGGCACGGTCACCAGACCCACTAACAACAGGATGGCCGGATATCGTTTTCGTTGTGCCACCATCGCCTCCTTGGCTGGACGGCCCGTCCTCGCGTAACGGGCCGTTTCTCCCGGAAAATTAGCACGGCGCCGGGCGCATTACAGGACAAAATGGCAAGAGTGACGGCACCATCACGTGACGATCAGGGCCCGGGTACTGTAAAAAGAAGCTCTCCGCGTTCCGTCCGTAACGTCCCCTGCTAAAGAGTCCCGACCATGCGCTTTCGCCGTACCCTGCCCGCTCTGCTCGCCAGCGCCGTATTGAGCCTGGCCGGCTGCGCCACACCGGCGGCGCAAAACAGTATCCGCACCCTGCAGGCCGGCGACGGCGACAGCCTGCCGCGACAATTGCCCGACCAGCCGCTGGCGCTGGGAAACTTCCACGCCCCACCGGAGCTGGCCGGCCTGGCCAGCGACGGCGAGATCAGCAGCGACCGGTCCGGCTGGCGCCAATGGCTGTTCGGCGACCCGGACACCCGCCTCACCGTCACCGTTTACGGCCTGCCGGCGGGCTGGCGCGACCTGGACGAAGAGCGCGTGGTCTCCGGCCACTACGGCCAACTGCGCCAGCAACGCATCAACCGGGTCTACAACAGCGACAACCAGTCGATCCGCTTCACCAGCGAGCGGCTGTTCGACCTGGAAGGCCACCTCACCGCCAGCGCCCGTTACCTGGTCAATCAGCCGGACCGCCGGCCGCTGCGCGAAGTGCTGTTGCTGACCGTGGACGGCGACCATTTCGTGCGCATCGAGAGCGGCTCGCGGGAACGCAACACCACCGAGTTACTGCGCCTGAGCAAACGGGCCCTGGCGGAATTCCGGGCCTTCCAGGCGTCCCACTAAGGCAGCGCCACCATCAACAGCAGCGGCAGCGTGAGAAACGACAGCAAGGTGGAGAACACCACCATCGCCGCCACCGTTTCCGGCCCCTGCCGGTAGGTCTGCGCCAACAGATAGTTGAACACCGCCACCGGCATGGTGGACTGAATCAGAATCACCCCGCGCAACACGCCTTCCACGCCGGCCAGCTCGCACACCAGCCAGGCGGCGCCGAACCCCAGCAACAGCCGGGCCACGGCGAACACCAGACCGCCGCCGGCGTCGCGCACGCGCAGCTGCGACAGCGACACACCCAGGGTGATCAGCATCATCGGAATGGTCAGGTCGCCGATCAGCGCCACACTGTTCTGCAGCCAGGCCGGCAAGCGGATCTGAAACACCACCATCACCACGGCCACCACCACCGAAATCAGTATCGGGTGACGCAGCAGCCGCCACGACAGCCCCTCGCCGCTGACCACCGCCAACCCCAGGGAAAACTGAATCACCGAGGTCAGCATCATCCAGGCCAGGGCCAGCGCCTTGTGGGAGCGGGCCCTGCCCGCGAAAGGGTGGCTTTAGCCGCCCGGCGGGATACCAGAGAGTCATCTTAAGTGCGTAATAAGGGCCTCTGGAATCCTGCCGGCAAGCAAAGCTTGCCTTTCGCGGGCGAGGCCCGCTCCCACAAGAACGCCATTGGCCGAGGATCTCCACACTCAGTACGGGTGTCGAAGGGGCGCCCGGTGCGGCCCCAGAAATAGCCGACCCCGGCACAGGCCAGCACCGGTGCCATCACCGCCCAGATTTTCATTAGCATGGTAAGATCCCGCGTTCGGAGAAATCGTTTGCAGCGCGCCAGGCCGCGTAGTGTGAGGAGCCCGCCCAGCCATGTCCAACGGACCGTCCCACGCCGCCGGCGCCGATTTCGCGCCGATCACCCCGGCCCGTCTGCAGTGGCAGGACCACACCCCGGTGGCCACCGACTTCGACGACCCCTACTTCTCGCGCCACGACGGCCGCGCAGAAAGCGTTTACGTGTTCCTCGACGGCAACCAGCTGGAGCGGCGCTTTGCCGCCCTCGCCGACGGCGACCGCTTCGTGATCGGCGAGACCGGCTTCGGCACCGGGCTTAACATGCTGCTGGCCGCGCAGCGTTTTCTGGCATTGGCGCCGGCCGGCGCCGGCCTGGAACTGTGGTCCGTGGAAAAGCATCCACTGGCCCGCGACGACCTAGCCCGCGCCCTGGCCCACTGGCCCGATCTGGGTGAGCCCGCCCGCGCGCTGCTGGACCAGTACCCGCCGGCCAGCCCCGGCTACCACCGCCTGCGACTGGCGGACAACATTACCCTCACGCTGATGCTCGGCGACGCGGAAACCCCCAACGTGGACGCCTGGTTCCTGGACGGCTTCGCCCCCGCCCGCAACCCGGACATGTGGCGCCCGGACCTGTTCAGCGCCCTGGCCGCCCACAGCCGCCCCGGCGCCACCCTGGCCACCTTCACCGCCGCCGGCTTCGTGCGCCGGGGTCTGATCGAGGCGGGCTTCGCCATGCAGCGCCGCGACGGCTTCGGCGGCAAGCGCCACATGCTGGCCGGCCACTTCGGCGACCGCCCCTGGCAACCGGCCCGCGCCCGGCGCGGCCACGCCCTGGTGGCCGGCGCCGGCCTGGCCGGGGCCACCACCGCCCGCGCCCTGGCGGAACGGGGCTGGCGGGTCACCGTACTGGACCCGGCCGGCGTGGCCGCCGGCGCCTCCGGCAACCGCGCCGGGGTGGTCTACAGCACGCCCAGCGCCCACCTCACCGAACAGAACCGCTTCTACCAGCTCAGCTATGTGCACGCCCTGCGCTGGCTGCATCGCCACCGCTTCCCCGGCCCGGACCAGGGCCGCCTGAACGGCGTGCCCCAGCACTTCGTCGACGACAAACAGGCCGACAAGATCCGCGCCGCCCGGGACAGCGGCGCCTGGCCGGAAACAGTGCTTAAGCCGCTGGGGGAACACGCCATGGAACTGGTGGGCGGCGGCTACCTGTCGCCACCGGCCTGGTGCCGGCAACTGCTGGACCACCCGGCCATCGAACTGCGGACCGCCGCCGTGAGCGATTTTCAGCCCGCCGCCGACGGGCTGCCGGTGCGGGTGCGGCTGAGCGACCACGAGGCAATCCAGGCGGACGCCCTGATCCTGGCCACCGCCGGCACCGCCCGTGATCTGGCCGGCCTGGCGTGGCTGCCGCTAAAGACCATCCGTGGCCAGGTCAGCTACTGCCGCCCCACCACCGCCAGCGCCGCCTGGCAACAGGCGCAATGCCACGGCGGCTACCTGACGCCGCCGCTGGAGGGCCTGCATTGCGTGGGCGCCACCTTCGACCTGCACCACCTGGACCCGGCGCCCCGCGACAGCGACGACGACGCCAACCTGGCGCAACTGCGACAGCACCTGCCACAGGAGTGGCAAGAACTGGGCGGCGACGCCATCGAAGTGGTGGAGCGGCGCGTGGCGATGCGCTGCCAGAGTCTGGACTTCCTGCCCCTGGTGGGGGCGCTGCCGGACGCCACGGCCAACCCGCACACCGCCCTGCCCGGCCTATACTTGAACATCGCCCACGGCAGCCGGGGTATCACCGGCACGCCACTGTGCGCCGACCTGCTCGCCGACCAGCTCAGCGAGCGCGCGCCGCCGGCGGACCGGGCACTGATCGCCGCGCTGGCGCCGGAGCGCTTCATCCTCCGAAAACGCAAAAAACAACCTGATTGGAGTCCATGAGATTGTGCGAGCGGGCCTTGCCCGCGAAAGGGTGGCGTTAGCCACCCGGCAGGATTCCAGAGAGGTGGTTAGCGGCGTTGTTGAAAGGTCTCTGGGATCCTGCCGGCAAGCAGAGCTTGCCTTTCGCGGGCAGGGCCCGCTCCCACAAGCCCGCTTCTACAAGGCCCGCTCTTACGAACGGTTGAGCTCGTCGAGCTGTTCGCGGGTGAAGATGGAGATGGTTTCGGTAGCGTCGTCGAACACCACCGAGGCCTGGCCGCGCCGCAACTGCTCGCGCACCTGCGCCACCTTGGTGTCGGTACCGATTTCCTGCTCGCCGTAATCGGTGCCGTCGCGGGTGACGAACTCCTCGATCAGGTTATCCAGCGTCTCCGGGGGGATCTCTTGCCAAGGAACAATCATAAAACCCAGTTGATAGTTGATAATTGAAAGTTGATAGCGAAACACCGTAACAGGAACGCATGGCGGTTATGGAGACGCCTGGCGTTCAGGATACGCGTTGTTTTCGCTGTCAACTATCCACTGTCAACTATCAACTAAACCATCGTGCCTTCCCGGGACCATTCGCAGCGCACCCGCAGGGGCTCGTCGGAGGGCTCGTGGTAGTCGTCGGCGCTGTCCCACATGAAGGTGTGGAAGCCGGCGAAATCGGTTTCCAGGTGCACCACCGCCCCCACCCAGTACATCTGTTTGAGCAGACGTTCGAACTTGGCGATCCAGTGCTCCCACTCGTACTCCACCGCCCGGTAGGACATGCCGAAGTGGATCACCTGGGTCTGGTAGCTGCCGCCGGAGGCCGGGTCGCCGGAGATCGCGAACATGTCCTGGCTGAGGAACGGCCAATGGTCGGACTCCGGTAAGGTGCGGATCGCGCGGCGGTTGTGAAAGCAGCTGGCCTGGCGCTGCTGCCGGTCACCGAACGGCAGATGCTTGATGCACCCGTAGACGATCGATTCGTTGTCCAATTCAAACCTCGTTGCAAAGATAACGCCCGTCAGCGTCCGCAGCGTTCCATCTGCACCGCGTAGCGGGTGGCCATGTCCTGGGCGCGCTGCGCCGAGCGTTTCATATAGGGCCGGCTTTTCCAGGTGCCGCGGGCGTAACCGCCGTGGCCGGCGTAGTAGGCCAGATACAGATGGTAGGCGTCGTTGCGCGCGATGCCGTTACGCACATGGCTCTGGTAATGGTACCAGCCGACGAAGTGCACCGCGTCGCTGAAGTCGTCCCGATCGGCGCCGCCGTGACCGGTTTCACGCCGGTACCAGTCCCAGGTGCCGTCCAGGGCTTGAGGATAGCCGTAGGCGCTGGAGGGACGTTTCCAGGGAATAAAGCCCAGCAGCTTGGTGCGCGGCGGGCGGGCGTCGGCCTGGAAACCGGATTCCTTGTAGATGGTGGCCATCAGAATCGCCACCGGCACGCCGAACTCTTTCTCGCTGCGCTTGGCGGCCTTGTACCAGTTGTTGAACCAGCCGCCTTTTTGGTCGAACACCGCGCAAACGTCGTCGATGTGGGTGGGCGTGGAGGCGCAGCCCCCCAATGCCAGAATCAAAGCCAGAACTGCGGCACGCATGGGCGACCTCGGGGTTTGGGTTTGAGTCATGGTAGCGGGTTGAGGGAAGGCTGCAAGCGATGGCTTGTGGGAGCGGGCCTTGTGGGAGCGGGCCCCGCCCGCGAAAGGCCGGCACTAGCCGGTCGGCAGGATTCCAGAGACGCTGTTTTGTGCCGTCGTTAGAAAGCTCTCTGGAATCCTGCGGGGCAACCTTTGCCGGGAGCTTCGCTCCCTTTCGCGGGCAAGGCCCGCTCCCACAAGAGCTCCGTTTCAGGGGCCTGGCCCGTTCCCAGCGTTGTTCAGTCGTCCAGCTTGATGCCGTGTTCGGCGAGGAAGCCGATAAATTCCTCCTCATCAATCACGTCGACATCGAGGCTGCGGGCCTTGTCGAGTTTGGAACCGGCGGACTCGCCGGCCACCACGCGGGCGGTCTTGCTGGAGACGCTGCCGGACACCTTGGCGCCCAGTGCCTCCAGGTGCTGTTTGGCCTGGTCGCGGGTGAGGCGCGCCAGGGTGCCGGTGAGCACCCAGGTCTGGCCTTCCAGCGGGCGCTCATCGGCGGCGCCGGCGGGGGCTTTGGCGGCCAGCGCGTCGGCGTAGGCCTGTGCTTTCTGTAACTCGGTGCGCCAGCCGTCCGCTTTCAGGCCCTCGGCCAGCTTCTCCAGGGTGCCGGCTTTGACGCCGCTGTCGTCTTCGCCGTCGCCCACCGCCTTGAGCAGCGCGTCCAGATGTCGGTAGTGGCGGCCCAGGGTTTCCAGCGTCTTGGTGCCCACTCCGCCGAGCGGCATGCCCAGGGTCTTGGCGCTGCTCAGGAAGTTGGCCAGGGTCAGGGTATCCACGAAGCGCCGGGACGGCGCGCCGTTGGATCGTGGCGTCACGCCGGCGGCGAGCAGCCCGTCGATCACCTTCTCGTTGTGTTCCTCGGCGAAGAAAGCAGCGATCGCCTTGGCTACTTCACCGCCCACGTCGGGCACCTGCAGGAACAGCAACAGCGGCGCCCGGCGAATGCTTTCCAGGTCGCCGAACGCTTCCGCCAAGGCCTTGGCGGTTTCCTCGCCGATCTGCAGGATGCCGAGCGCGAACAGGAAGCGGCTCAGCGGCATATCCTTGGAGGCTTCCAGGGCCTCGATGAGATTGGCGGCGGATTTCTCGCCCATGCGCTCCAGGCCGGCGATGTCCTCGGCCTTGAGGCGATAGAGGTCGGCGATGTTGCTGACCAGCCCCTGGTCCACCAACAGATCGACCCGCTTGATGCTCAGGCCGTCGATGTCCATCGCGCGCCGCGAGGCGAAGTGCTTGATCGCCTCGCGCTGTTGGGCGCCGCAGATCAGGCCGCCGGTGCAGCGCGCCACCACACCGTCGTCGGCGCGCAGAATCTCGCTGCCACACACCGGGCACTCGGTGGGCAGAGTGATTTCCCCGGCGTTCTTCGAGCGCCGCTCCGGGACCGTACGCACCACCTTGGGAATCACGTCGCCGGCGCGGTAGATCACCACGCTATCGCCGACGCGGATGTCCAGCCGGCGTATTTCGTCGATGTTATGCAGGGTGGCGTTGCTGACAGTGACGCCGCCCACCTGCACCGGCTCCAGCTTGGCCACCGGGGTCAGCGCACCGGTGCGGCCAACCTGCCAGTCCACCTCATTGAGCACGGTGATTTCTTCCTGGGCCGGGAATTTGTGCGCCACCGCCCAGCGCGGCGCGCGGCTGACGAAGCCCAGGTCACGCTGCCAGTCGAGCCGGTCGACTTTGTAGACTACTCCGTCGATGTCGTAGCCCAAGTCGACGCGCCGCGCCATGATGTCCTGGTAGAACGCCAGCATGGCGTCCAGGCCCTTGCAGACTGTCACTTCCTTATTGACGCGCAGGCCCCACTCGCGCACCCGGTCCAGCATGCCGGAGTGGGTGTCGGGCCAGTCCTCGCCGTCCAGTTGCGCCACCGAATAGGCGTAGAATTCCAGCGGCCGCTGGGCGGTGATACGTGAATCCAACTGGCGCAGACTGCCGGCGGCGGCGTTACGGGGGTTGGCGAAGGTTTTCTGGTCGGCGTCTTCCTGGCGTTTATTGAGCCGGGCGAAGCCGTCGTGGGGCATCACCACCTCGCCGCGCACTTCCAGGCGGGCGGGCGGCTTGTCACCGCGCAGTTTGAGCCGCACTGACTTAATCGTGCGCACGTTAGCGGTAATGTCCTCGCCGGTCTGACCGTCGCCCCGCGTGGCGGCGCGCGCCAGCTCGCCGTTTTCATAGAGCAGCGACACCGCCAGGCCGTCGAGCTTGGGCTCGGCCACATAGGACACCGGTCCACCCACATCCAGACGCTCGCGCACGCGCTGGTCGAAGTCACGCAGTTCCTGTTCGTCGAAGGCGTTGCCCAGGCTCAGCATGGGCACGTCGTGGCGCACTTCGTCGAAGGCCTCCAAGGGGCGGTCGCCGACCCGCTGGGTGGGGGAGTCTTTCGTTACCAGCTCGGGATGTTCCGCTTCCAGCTCTTCCAGGCGGCGGAACGCGCGATCGTATTCCGCGTCCGGCACGGACGGGTCGTCCAGCACGTAATAACGGTGCGACCAGTCGTTGAGCTGGTCGCGGAGCGTTTTGATCTCTTCGGCGGGGGAAATGTCTTTCTTCGAGGTCACTGTTGCCTGGTCCGTTGGTTAAAGCGGGGGTGGGGGCGGGCCTTGTGGGAGCGGGCCCGGCCCGCGAAAGGGCGCGAAGCGCCCGGCAGGATCCCAGAGGCCTTTTTAACGGCAGCAGCAACACCGTCTCTGGAATCCTGCCGGCAAGCGTTGCTTGCCTTTCGCTTGCAAGCAAGCTCCCACAAGCCCGCTCCTACAAAGGCCCGCTCCCATAGGGCTCGCTGCCACAGGCAGGTTCACGCCGGCCGTTCCACAAGGGGGCGGTGTTAGGCGCCGTGGGAGACGCGCTGGCGGCGTTCGAATTCCTGTACGCGCTGGCGCAGGTGCTCCATGGTTTGCGGGGTGAGCACGCTGTGCTGCTCGTCCTTGAGGTCGCCGTCCATGCCTTCGGCGAGGCGGCGGCCGGCGGTGAGCATGCGCTCCAGGGAGGCGAGCGGGTCGCGGGGGCCGGGCAGCTTCATAAAGAAGGTGATGCCGGCGAACTGCTCGTCTTCCATGGTATCGATGTCGAAGGTGCCCGGCTCGACGGCGTTGGCCACCGAGAATTCCAGCTGCTCGCGGCCGTCCACGTCGCGGTGGCGGTGGAAGATGTGCATGTCGCCGTAGCGCAGGCCGTTTTCCAGCAGCAGGCGCAGCATGTCCTGGCCGTCGAAGCGCTCCGGGCGGCGGGCGATCAGGTGGAAGACAATCACTTCCAGTACCGGGCCCGGGTCTTTCGGTTGTGACTCCTGACGGGACGCGGACGGGCGCGGCGCGGATTGCTTGCGGCTTTCTTCTCGGCGCAGCTCTTCGCGCTGCGAGCCGGTGGAGGGCTCGCGGGTAGCTTCGGGCCGGCGTATCACCGGCCGTGCCGGCGGCTCGTCCACGTCGTCCGTGTCGGTGGCGCCGGAGGCGGCCGACCCGGAGGTGGCGGCACCGGCTTTAGCGGAGCCGGCCACCGGACTTTCCGGTGCACCGGCATCGTCGTCGCTGCTGTCGGCGTCGAACAGGGTTTGCTGCTCGGCACGGCGCGAGGGCGCTTCCGGCGGTGCCTCGGCGGTGTCCATCATGATCGGCGGATCGGCGCGGTCGCCGTCCTCGTCGACACCGTCCATATCGATACGGGCTTGCTCTTCACGGCTGCGTACGCGCGGGCGACCGATCAGTTCGTTGGGGTAGTCGTCGTCGCTGTCGTCGCCGGCCGCCGGGCCTTTACCGAACCGGCGGTCGATGCGCATGCGCAACCGGCCGTGGCGTTCGCGGATCATGCGCCGCACGCCATCGGCAAGAATCAGGAGGATCAGAATAACCAGAATGCCGATCAATGTTTCCAGATTCAGGCCCATGTTGCCTCTTCCTTAGCTCGCGCCAGTTTCAGTAATCATTGGTCAGCCGCCGGCCACTGTCAAAACGCCGGCGGCGGCTTACATGGCCGCCAGCTCGGCGGCCTCTTCCACGTCCACGGACACCAGCCGCGAAACACCCGCTTCGTGCATGGTGACGCCCATCAGGGTACGCGCCATTTCCATGGCGATCTTGTTGTGGGTGATGTAAATAAATTGCACACGCTCGGCCATTTCCGAGACCAGATTACAGAACCGGCCCACGTTGGCGTCGTCGAGCGGCGCGTCCACCTCATCGAGCAGACAGAACGGCGCCGGATTCAGTTCAAAAATACTGAACACCAGGGACAGCGCCGTGAGCGCCTTCTCACCACCGGACAGCAAATGAATGGTGCTGTTGCGCTTGCCCGGGGGCCTGGCCATGATCGCCACGCCGGTGTCGAGCAGATCGTCGCCGGTCAGCTCGAGATAGGCGTGCCCGCCGCCGAACACCTTCGGGAACAGCTCCTGGAGACCTTTGTTGATGCGGTCGAAGTATTCCTTGAAGCGGGTGCGGGTTTCCCGGTCGATCTTGCGAATGGCGTTTTCCAGCGTCTTGAGTGCGTCTTCCAGATCCTCGTTCTGCTGATCCAGATACTGTTTGCGCTCGGACTGCTGCTGGTATTCGTCGATGGCCGCCAGGTTGATCTGGCCGAGCCGGCCGATGCGCTGGGCGATCTGCTCCAGGTCGTCGGACCACTGTTTCTCGTCGGCATCCTCGGGCAGGTTGTTGAGCACCGTGTCGAGATCGAAGTGCTGCTCGCTGAGCTGCTCGGCCACGGTCTGGCGGCGGGTGCTCAAGTCCTGCCACTGCATGCGCTTGTTGTTGATCGCGTCGCGTACTTCCTGGGCCTGGCGCTCGTGCTGGCCACGACGGCCTTCCAGGTCGCGCATCTGGTGTTCCACGTCTTCCAGCTGGCGGCGCGCTTCGATCAGCTGCTGCTCCGCTTCCAGACGCTGCTCCAGCTTTTCTTCCAGCTGCTCCTGCAGCTCGATGCCCGGGTCGCCGTCGTCGCCGGCCTGCTCTTCCAGCTGCGCCTTGCGCTCGCGCAGGCTGGCCACCTGGGATTCCAGCCGCGCCAGGTTCTGGCGCAGGGCGTCCGCCTGGGTGCGCGCGCCCTGAGCGTCCATCGCCAGCTGGTGGGCGTGGTCGCGGTGCTGGCGCGCCTGCTGGCGGGCCTCGTCCAGGGCCATGCGGGTCTCGTCGCGGCGAGACAGTAAGGCCTCGCGCTCGCCGGAGTCCTGCTCCATGGCGTCCAGGGCTTCCTGCAGGACGGCGCGGGCTTCCTTGATCTGTTCCTGTTCCTGTTGCAGCTGGCCGCCGGCTTCCTCCAACTCCTTGCCGAGGCGCTCGCGGCGCATGGTGATCTGCTCCAGGCGCACCTGGCGGGCGCTCACCTGGGCGTTCACCTCACCCAGCTCACGGCTGATGCGCGACGCCTGGCGCTGCACTTCCTCGCGCTCTTCTTCCAGCTCGGCGACCTGCTCGCGGGTCTCTTCCAGCTTGGCCTTGAGTTCGTCGACGCTCTGCTGGCCGCTGTCGATCAGCCCGGCCAGGCTTTCCAGTTCCCGGCGCCGCTCCAGCACCCCGGCTTCCTGGTCCTGTTCGCGGGCCACGGTGAGCCAGTCCGGCCCCAGCCAGATACCGTCGCGGGTGACCACCGACTCACCGGCCTTCAACCGGCCGCGCAACGCCAGGGCGGCACCCAGGTCGTCGGCGGCGTAAACGCCGGCCAGCAAACCCTCCGGCACCTGGCCGGTGACGTGGGAGCGCAGCAAATCGCCGGCGTCGCCGGAGGCCTGCACCGGGCTCTCGTGGACCAGCGCCACGCGGCCGTGGGTCAGGTCGCCGAGCCAGTCACTGACTTGCTCCAGGCCATCCACGGACACCGCCTGCAGGGCGTCGCCGAGCACCGCTTCCACGGCGTTTTCCCAGCCCTCGGCCACTTCGATGCGGTCCGCCAGGCGCGGCCGCTGGTCCAGGTCGTGGCGCTCCAGCCAGTCACTGACCGCACCGTCGTCGCCCATGGCGGCCTTTTGCAGGGCTTCCAGGGAGGTGTGGCGGTTCTTGTGGTTCTGCAGCTGGTCACGGGCCTCGTCCAGCTCGCGGCCGCGCTCGCCGTTGTCCCGGCGCAGCTGGTTAATCTGTTCCTGCAGGCTTTCGGCGCGCATTTCGCTCTCTTCGCGCTGCTCCTGGTACTCCGCCACCTGCTCTTCGAACTCGCGCATTTCCCGGGCCAGCGGCCCGGAATCCAGGGATTCCTGCTCCTTGCGCAGGCGCTCCATGCGCTCGCCCAGGCGCTCGATGGACTTCTCCAGGTGCTGGATGCGGGACTGCTCCACCTCCGCCTGGCGGCGTGACTCGCCGGCCTTGCTGTTGAAGGTTTCCCAGGCCTGCTGCCACTCCTGCATGGCGTCCTCGGCACGGGCCAACGCCTCGGCGGAGGTTTCCTGCTGCTCGTGGGCCTCTTCCAGGCCCGGCTCCAGGGCCGCGAGCCGCTCGTCCAGCTCAGCGAGTTTTTCCGCGTCGGTGTTCTGGTGGGCGTCCGCCTCTTTCCAGCTGGCGGTGACCTGATCCAGCTCCTCGAACAACTGCTGGCGGCGCTCGCGCTGGTGCTGAATGCTTTGCTCCAGGCGCGCCACCTCGGCGCCCAGGGCGTAGAACGTCTGCTGCACCTGGTTGAAGCCTTCCTGGGCGTCGTTGTGACCCTCGCGCAGCCGCTCGATCTCCGCGTCCACGTGGCGCTGCTCGGCGATGCGCGCCTCCATGGCCACTTCCAGCTCGGCGATGATCTGGTCCAACTGCTTCACCTGGCCGTTCAGCCCGCGCCAGCGCAGCGCCTTCAACTGGGCGCTCTTGTGACGCTCTTCTTCTTTGAACTGCTTGTATTTTTCGGCGGCGGAGGCCTGCCGGCTCAAGCGCTCAATCTGGCGCTCCAGCTCGTCGCGGATGTCGGTGAGCCGCTCCAGGTTCTCGCGGGTGCGGCGCATGCGGTTCTCGGTCTCGCGGCGCCGCGCCTTGTACTTGGAAATGCCCGCCGCTTCCTCGATGTAGACGCGCAGCTCTTCCGGCTTCGCCTCGATCAGCCGGGAAATCATGCCCTGCTCGATGATCGCGTAGCTGCGCGGGCCCAGGCCGGTGCCCAGGAAAATGTCGGAGATGTCCTTCCGGCGGCACTTGGTGCCATTAAGGTAGTAGTTGGACTGCCCGTCCCGGGTCACCTGGCGCTTCACGGAGATTTCGTTGAACTTGCCGTATTCGCCGGTGACGGTGCCATCGGAATTATCGAACACCAGCTCAATGGAGGCCTGGGCCACCGGCTTGCGCGCATTGGAACCGTTGAAAATCACGTCCGCCATGGACTCGCCGCGCAAGTGCTTGGCGGAGGACTCGCCCATCACCCAGCGCACCGCGTCGATGATGTTCGACTTGCCGCAGCCGTTGGGGCCCACCACGGCGGTCAGATTTTCCGGGAACGAGGCCGGCGTCGGGTCCACGAAGGACTTGAACCCGGCCAGCTTGATTGTTTTCAGTCTCATAGTGCTCGCATGGCGACCGAGGCCGCTCCTAACCCAAAGCGCCCGCGACCCGGCGGGTCGCCGGCGGACGGTTCAAACGCGCTAGTCTAGCGGGAAGAGAGGGTGAATTCATCCACGGAGGGGGCGTTTTACGTGTCGTTACACGGGATCGGAGTACGGGTCGGTTCAGCCGAGGATCATCCGCACCGCATGCAGGGCCTGCTCGCGGGTCTGCTCACCGGCCGCTTCGATGAATTCGGCGCCGCGGGCCCGGAAATCCAAGGTGCGGATCTGCTGTGTGAGCACCACCCCGCTCGTCTCACCGCCAGTGACCGGGATTTCAAAGGCCGTGCCCCGGACCCGCGTGGTGATAGGCAGCACCCAGCACAGCCCGAAGGTTTCGTGGACAGCCTGTGGGGACACCACCAGCGCCGGGCGCTGCTTCGCTTGTTCATGCCCCGCCACCGGGTCGAAATTAAGACGGACGATGTCTCCCTTCCTTGGGATATAAGCCATCAGATTTCCTCGTTACCAACCGGATCACTGTCCAGCCACTGCCGGTCTTCCTCGGTCAGGGCCATCTTCTCCGGGGTGCAGGTCGCCAGCATTTCATCGAGCGTCGGCCCGCTGGGGCGCATCACCAGCGCGCCGTCACGGACCTCAAGCGCCAGCGTGCTGCCCGCGTCCAGACCCAGTTGCTCCATCAGCGCCTTGGGGAGACGGACCGCCGAGCTGTTACCCCACTTTCGGATTTGCACTTCCATCACGGTTACCTGAGAAGTGTGATTGACGCCACTACGGTACCAGCGCGGCACCGCAAAGTATATACTTTGGATATCCAATCAAAACCCATGGGAATCGTCCCGCCAGTGCTACACTGCCGCCCCCTTCAGACAGCAGGCCCTCCCGTGACCGATACCGACTTCGCTTCCCTCCCCCTTTCCGCGCCGACCCTGGCGACGCTGGCGTCGCTGGGGTTTGCCGAGATGACGCCGATCCAGGCGCAGAGCCTGCCGCTGATTCTTAAGGGGCGGGACGTGATCGCCCAGGCCAAGACCGGCTCGGGGAAGACGGCGGCGTTCGGGCTGGGCTTGCTGCACCCGTTGAACCCGCGCTTTTTCGGCTGCCAGGCGCTGGTGCTGTGCCCCACCCGCGAGCTGGCGGATCAGGTGGCGAAGGATCTGCGCCGGCTGGCGCGGGGGTCGGACAACGTGAAGGTGCTGACGCTGTGCGGCGGGGTGCCGATGGGGCCGCAGATCGGCTCGCTGGAGCACGGCGCGCAGGTGATCGTGGGCACGCCGGGGCGGGTGCAGAAGCATTTGAGCAAGGGCACGCTGTCGCTGGACGGGTTGAACACGCTGGTGCTGGACGAGGCAGACCGCATGCTGGATATGGGCTTCGTGGACAGCATCGCGGAGATCATCGGGCAAACGCCGGCGCGCCGGCAGACGCTGCTGTTCTCGGCCACCTACCCGGCCGGCATCGAAGATATGGCCGGGCGCTTTTTGCGCGATCCGGCGCGGATTGAGGTGGCGACGCAACACGACGATCAGCAGATCGAGCAACGCTTCTACGAGGTGACGCCGGAGACCCGGCTGGAGGCGGTGACGCGGCTGCTCTACAGCCTGCGGCCCACGTCCTGCGTGGCGTTCTGCTTTACCAAGCAGCAGTGTCAGGAGGTGGCGGATCATCTTGCCGCCAAGGGCGTCTCGGCGATGGCATTGAACGGCGACCTGGACCAGCGCGACCGGGACCAGGTGCTGGGCATGTTCGCCAACCGCAGCCTGTCGGTACTGGTGGCCACGGACGTAGCGGCGCGCGGGTTGGATATCGCCTCGCTGGACCTGGTGATCAATGTGGAACTGGGCCGCGACCCGGAAACCCATATTCACCGCATCGGCCGCACCGGCCGGGCCGGTGAAAAGGGCCTGGCGGTAAGCCTGGTGGCGCCCAAGGAAATGCGCCGCGCGCTGGCGATTGAGGATCAACAGAAAGGGTCGATTCAGTGGCAGTCGCTGGACGAGGTGCGCCCCCATGTGGACCGCAGCCCGCTGCAGGCGCCCATGGCGACGCTGTGCATCGCCGCCGGCCGCAAGCAGAAGCTGCGCCCGGGGGATATTCTCGGCGCCCTGACCGGCGACGCCGGTATCCCCGGCGCGCAGGTGGGCAAGATCACCCTGTTCGATAATCAGGCCTACGTGGCCGTGGAACGGGCGATTGCCGACAAAGCACTGCAGCGCCTGAGCCAAGGCAAGATCAAGGGCCGCTCCCTCAGAGTGCGGGCCTTGTAGGAGCGGGCCTTGCCCGCGAAAGGCCGGCAATGCCGGCCGGCAGGATCCCAGAGACGCTGTTGGTGCTGTCGTTAGAAAGGCCTCTGGCATCCTGCCGGGAGCTCCGCTCCCTTTCGCGGGCTGGGCCCGCTCCTACAAACCTGTTCGCGCTAGGCGTCGTCGGCCAGCTCGTGCACCCAGATCAGGGTGCCGGCGATCACGGCCACCGGCATGATCACCAGATTGACCAACGGCAGCATGGTCAGGCCCAGCACCACCGAGCCGAAGGTGAGCACCATCCAGCGCTTGGTCTTGAGCCGCTCCAGCATCACCGTGAACGGCACCTGGCGGTTGTCGGCAGCGAAATCGATGTACTGCATGCCGAGCAGCCAACCGGACCACAGGAACCAGACGGTGGAAGCGAGCACGTTGACCACCGGAATGAAGTAGATCACCAGCACCACGAACAGAATCAGCACCGCTCGCCACAGCCAGTACCAGGTCTTGCGCAGCTCGCGCTTGAACACCCGCACGGTCATGGCGGGGATCGATTCCTCCGGCATCGGCCGACCGGTGACGCGGATATCCACCTTCTCCGCCAGAAAGCCCATGAAGGGCGCGGCGATCAACTGCACGCCCAGGGTGAAGACGCTGGCGAACAGGCCCAGCAGCACGATCCACACCAGCACCACGGCGGCGCCCACCAGAAAATCCACCGCCGGGTTCAGGAAACTCCAGCTGCCGCTGAATTCCCAGCCGGCGGCCAGGCCCGCCACCCAGCCGCCGATCCACTGGCCGAAGAAATAGTAGAGCCCGCCGAACACCAGCACGTTGAAGATCATCGGAATGATCACGTAGGGGCGCAGGCCCGGGCTTTTCGCCAGGGACAGGCCCTGTTTCAGGTAGTCGAGGGCGGCGGTGACTTGGGACACGGGGACCTCTTGAATCGGCTTTCGGATGAAGCAGGGAGTGTAGCACCGCCACCGCGCCGCTCAATTCATCGCATAAAGGCTTCTTCGCGGAGCTTGTGAATCTGGTCGCGGACCGCGGCGGCCTGCTCGAACTCCAGGTTCTTGGCGTGCTTCATCATCTCCGCTTCCAGCTTCTCGATGTCCTTGGCCACCTGCGCCGGTGAGCGCGCCACGTAGGGGGCCTTGTCCTCGGCCACCTTGCGGGTGCGTTTGCGGTCGAACTGGCCGGCGCCGGTGGTATAGGCGTCGTCCATGATGTCGCGGACCATCTTCTTCAGGCCCTGGGGCGTGATGCCCTGCTCCTTGTTATGCTCCAGCTGCTTCTCGCGGCGGCGCTCGGTCTCGTCGATGGCCCGGCGCATGGAGCCGGTGATCTTGTCGCCATAGAGAATCGCCCGGCCATTGAGATTCCGCGCAGCGCGGCCGATGGTCTGGATCAACGAGCGGTCGGAACGCAGGAAGCCCTCCTTGTCCGCGTCCAGGATCGCCACCAGCGCCACCTCGGGCATATCCAGGCCCTCGCGCAGCAGGTTGATGCCCACCAGCACGTCGAACTTGCCCAGCCGCAGGTCGCGGATAATCTCCACCCGCTCCACGGTATCGATGTCCGAGTGCAGGTAACGCACCTTGACGCCGTTTTCGTTGAGATACTCGGTGAGGTCCTCGGCCATCCGCTTGGTCAGGGTGGTCACCAGCACCCGCTCGCCTTTTTCCACGCTCTCGCGCACCTCGCCCAACAGGTCGTCCACCTGGCTGCCGGCGGGGCGTACTTCCAGAGCCGGGTCGATCAGGCCGGTGGGGCGCACCACCTGCTCCACCACCTGGCCGGCGTGGGCCTGCTCGTAGGGGCCCGGCGTGGCGGACACGAACACCATCTGCGGCGCCAGCCGTTCCCATTCCTCGAACTTGAGCGGCCGGTTATCCATCGCCGAGGGCAGCCGGAAGCCGAACTCCACCAGGGTTTCCTTGCGCGAGCGGTCGCCCTTGTACATGCCGCCCAGCTGCGGAATGGTGACGTGGGATTCGTCCACGATCAGCATCGCGTCCTCGGGCAGGTAGTCGAACAGCGTCGGCGGCGCCTCGCCGGGCTGGCGCCCGGAAAACAGCCGTGAGTAGTTCTCCACGCCGTTGCAGTAGCCCAGCTCCTGCAGCATCTCGATGTCGAAGCGGGTGCGCTGCTCCAGGCGCTGGGCCTCCACCAGCTTGTTGTTCTCCTTGAGCTGTTTGAGGCGGTCTTCCAGCTCCACCTTGATCATCTCAATGGCCGCCAGCACCGTGTCCCGGGGCGTCACATAGTGGCTCTTCGGGTAGATGGTGATGCGCCCCACCCGCTTGATCACCTCGCCGGTGAGCGGATCGAAGATGCTGATGTCCTCGATCTCGTCATCGAACAGCTCGATGCGCACCGCCTCTTTCTCTTCCTCGGCGGGGAAAATATCGATCACGTCGCCGCGCACCCGATAGGTGGCGCGGCGGAAATCCATCTCGTTGCGGGTGTACTGCAGCTCCGCCAGCCGGCGCAGCAGGTCGCGCTGGTCGATGTGCTCGCCGCGCACCAGGTGCAGCACCATGGCGTGGTAGCTGGCCGGGTCACCCAGGCCGTAGATCGCCGACACCGTGGCCACGATAATGGTGTCGCGGCGCTCCAGAATCGCCTTGGTGGCGGACAGCCGCATCTGCTCGATGTGCTCGTTCACCGAGGCGTCCTTCTCAATGAAGGTGTCCGAGCTGGGCACGTAGGCTTCCGGCTGGTAGTAGTCGTAATAGGAAACGAAGTACTCCACCGCGTTCTCCGGGAAGAACTCCTTGAACTCACCGTAGAGCTGGGCGGCCAGGGTTTTGTTGGGCGCCAGAATGATGGTGGGGCGCTGAATCTCCTGGATCACATTGGCCATGGTGAAGGTCTTGCCGGAACCGGTCACGCCCAGCAGGGTCTGGTGGCCGAGGCCGTCACCGATACCCTCGATCAGGCCGGCGATGGCGGCGGGCTGATCGCCGGCCGGCTGGTAGTCGGAATGCAGTTTGAACGCGGTGTCTGACATGATTCCTGGTCCCGAATGCGTTAGTATTGGCCTCCCCTACCCGCGCCCACGGCGCGGCCCGAACTCATTAGAGAAATGAGGAGTGCATGGCCGATATCAACCTCTCCGACCGCGTACAACGCATCAAACCGTCCCCCACTCTGGCGATTACTTCCAAAGCAGCGGAATTACGGGCCCAGGGTAAGGACATCATTGGATTGGGTGCGGGCGAGCCGGACTTCGATACGCCGGATCATATCAAACAGGCCGCCATTGAGGCGATCAACGCCGGTAAAACCAAGTATACCCCGGTGGACGGCACTCCCGGTCTCAAGAAGGCCGTGGTCGACAAGTTCAAGCGCGAGAACGGCCTGGACTACGAAGCCGGCCAGATCCTGGTCTCCAGCGGCGGCAAGCAGAGCTTCTTCAACATGGCCCTGGCGCTGCTCAACGACGGCGACGAAGCGATCATCCCGGCCCCCTACTGGGTCAGCTACCCGGACATGGTGAAAGTGGCCGGTGGCGTTCCCGTGGTGCTGGAAACCGACCTGGACAGCCGCTTCAAGATCACCCCGCAGCAGCTGGAGCAGGCGATCACGCCGAAAACCCGCCTGTTCGTGATCAACAGCCCCTCCAACCCGTCCGGCATGGCCTACTCCAAAGAGGAACTGGCCGCCCTGGGCGAGGTGCTGAAGAAGCACCCGGACATCGTCATCGCCACCGACGACATGTACGAGCACATCCTGTGGACCGGCCAGCCGTTCGTGAACATCGTCAACGCCTGCCCGGAGCTGTACGACCGCACCGTGGTGATGAACGGCGTCTCCAAGGCCTACTCCATGACCGGCTGGCGGATCGGCTACGCCGGCGGCCCGCAGAAGCTGATCGCGGCCATGAAGAAGGTGCAGAGCCAGAGCACCTCCAACCCGGCCTCGATCAGCCAGGCCGCCGCCGAAGCGGCGCTGTCCGGCGACCAGCAGTGCGTCAAGGACATGGTCAAAGCGTTCAAGGAACGCCACGACTATGTGGTGGACGCCCTCAACAAGCTGCCCGGCGTCACCTGCGCCCCCAGTGACGGCACCTTCTACGCCTTCCCGGACTTCTCCGGCGCCATCGCCGAGATGGACGGCGTGGAAAGCTGCACCGACCTGGCCGCGCAGCTGCTGGAAACCGCCGAAGTGGCCCTGGTACCCGGTTCCGCCTTCGGCGCCCCGGGCTGCCTGCGCCTGTCCTTCGCGGTGGGCATGGACACGCTGGTGGAAGCGATCAGCCGTATCGAGAAAGCACTGAGCAAATAAGCAGCAAACAGGCCCCGGGGAGGTTGACGCCCCCCGGGACCGACACTAAGATACGCGCCTTAAGTTATTCCGCCTTAGCTCAGTTGGTAGAGCAGCTGACTGTTAATCAGCATGTCGCTGGTTCGAGCCCAGCAGGCGGAGCCAAACAAAAAAGGGCCTACCCACCGGGTAGGCCCTTTTTTTGTTTGGCCAATGCCTGTTAAAAGTCCGTAGGAGCGGGCCCCGCCCGCGAAAGGGTGGCCACAGCCACCCGGCAGGATCCCAGAGACCTTGTTCGTGCTCTCCTTAGGAACGTCTCTGGAATCCCGCCGGGAGCTTCGCTCCCTTTCGCGGGCAAGGCCCGCTCCCACAAGTCAGTTCCCCCCTCCCTAGACCAACCCCATTCACCAGAAGGTCACAATTCAGCCCTATCGTGCTCTCTTCTCAATTTCGGGCGCCCGCCCTTTTCGTTTGGAGAGTTATCCATGCACCTTCGCGCTGACCTTCCTGTTTCCCGCCGTCTGCGGTGGTCCCTGTTGGCCTGCGCCGTGGCCCTGAGTGCCTGCGGCGGCGACAGCGACAACGACCCGGTGAGCGGCGGCGACCCGCAAACGCCGCCGGTGGCGCAAACCGGCGCCTGGACCCTCGGCGATCTGCACGTCCACACCTACCAGTCCGACGACGCCCAGGTGTCCCTGGAAAGCGTGCTCGACGACGGCTTCGAACGCTATGACCTGGACTGGATGGCGCTCTCCAACCACCTGCGCCTGTCCGGCCGCGACCACACCGGCGCCTCGCTGCAGGGCGGCAGCATTCCGTTCTCCCAGGGGCTGGTGGATTTCGAGAAGCCCTATGTGGAGCAGGCCCAGGCCGAGGGCCGCTACGCCGGCAAGACCATCTTCTCCACGGTGGAATGGGACATGCCCAGCCACGACCACGTGAACATCGGCATCGGCATGGAAGCCCCCTACGGCGAGGACAGCCTGCGCGCCGTGGCGGCGTTCGAGTATCTGTTCACCAACCGGGACCCGGCCCTGTTCGATCCGGCCCTGGTGGCATCCCTCGAGGACCAAACCCGCGCCTACCAGACCCACCAAGATTCCATGAAGGCTTTGGCGTGGCTGCGTGACAACCACCCGGACAGCTACATGCTGCTCAACCACCCCAACCGCTACATGAACAAATACACCACCGCCCAGCTGCGCGAAATGCACGACCTGGCGCCGGAAATCTTCTTCAGCATCGAAGGCATGGTGGGCAACCAGATGGAGCCGGACCGCGGCGGTTACGTGGAAGCCTACAACGACGCCAACCTGACCTCGCGCACCTACGGCGGCACCGACTACATCGTCTCCAAGCTGGGCGGCCCCTGGGACGCGCTGCTCGGCGAAGGCCGCCGGATCTGGAACGTGGCCAATTCCGACTACCACTTCACCACCGCCCAGGGCCGCTACAGCAGCGGCTACGCGCCGGGTGAATACGCCAAGACCTACGTGTGGCTGGAAGACGACGCCCGCGCCCCGGCGGACCTGCTGGCGGCATTCCGCGGCGGCCGGCTGTTCGGAGTGTTCGGCGATCTGATCGACGCGCTGGAATTCAAGGCCCAGGGCCAGAATGAATTGGTAAACATGGGCGGCGAGCTGCTGGCCGGGCAAGGCGAGCAGGTCACCGTGACCATTCGCTTCCGCAGCCCGGAGCGCAACAACTACGAGTACCCGTTGGAAAGCGGCCACCTGGTGAACGCGCGCCCGGTGGTGGACCATGTGGACCTGATCGTCGGTGACGTGGGCGAGCCGGCCCGGCCCGGCACCGAGCAGTACCAGTCCTCCGAGAACGCCACCACCCGGGTGCTGGCGCGCTTCAACAGCAACGACTGGAGCGTCGATGAAGACGGCTTCGCGGAGATCACCCACACCCTCACCGTCACCGGCGACCAGTACCTGCGTCTGCGCGGCACCAACGTGAGTGTGGAAACCGCGGGCGAAACCGTGGACGGTGAACCGCTGCCGGATCAGAAGGTGGATTTCGCTAACGACGCGGCGCGCTTTGATGCGATTAACGCTCGGAATTACAACGATTTGTGGTTTTATTCCAACCCGATTTTTGTGAGCGTTGGGGAATAGGTAAGTCTCTGGGATCCTGCCGGCCGGCGTTGCCGGCCTTTCGCGGGCGAGGCCCGCTCCCATAAGCTCGCTCGCACGAGTCAGCCGCGATAGCCGTTGGGGTTTTCGCTTTGCCAGCGCCAGTGGTCGGCGCACATGGTGTCGATGCCGCGCTTCGCCTCCCAGCCCAGCACCTTCTTGGCGTGGGCCGGGTCGGCGTAGCAGGACGCCACGTCGCCGGGCCGCCGCTCGGCGATCTGGTAGCGCACTTCGCGGCCGGAGGCGGCGGCGAAGGCGCGCACCATCTCCAGCACGCTGTAACCGCGCCCGGTGCCCAGGTTGGTGGTGATCAGGCCGCCGTCACGGGCCAGGGCGTCCAGCGCCGCCAGATGCCCTTCCGCCAGATCCATCACGTGGATGTAATCACGCACCCCGGTGCCGTCCGGGGTGTTGTAGTCGTCGCCGAACACCCGTAGCTGTTCCCGCTGGCCCACCGCCACCTGCGCCACATAGGGCATCAGGTTGTTGGGCTCGCCATTGGGGTCTTCGCCGATGCGGCCGCTCTCGTGGGCGCCCACCGGGTTGAAATAGCGCAGCAACGCCACCGACCAGCGCGGGTCGGCGCGGTGCAGGTCACGCAGCATGTCCTCGATGTGCAGCTTGGTGGCGCCGTAGGGGTTGGTGGCGCTGAGCGGAAAGTCCTCGCGGATCGGCACCGAGGCCGGGTCGCCGTACACCGTGGCCGAGGAGCTGAACACCAGGTTGCGCACCCCGGCCCGGTCCATCGCCTCCAGCAGCCGCAGCGAGCCGGTCACGTTGCAGTCGTAGTAGCGCAGCGGCTGGGCCACGGATTCGCCCACCGCCTTGAGCCCGGCGAAATGGATCACCGAGCCGATAGCGTGCTCCTGGAACAGGCGGTCGAGCAGCGCCACGTCGCGGATGTCCCCTTCCACGAACTCGGCACTTTTGCCGGTGATCGCCGCCACCCGCTCGAGCCCTTCGCGGCTGCTGTTGCTGAGGTTATCGAGCACCAGCACCCGGCGCCCGGCTTCCAGCAATAACAGCACCGTGTGCGAGCCGATGTAACCGGCACCGCCGGTAACCAGAACCGTATCCATTGCGCGTCCTTCTCGCTTTCAAATGTAAGGCCATTGTAGGCGGATTGGTGGCTCGACTGGTAGGAGCGGGCCCTGCCCGCGAAAGGGAGCGCAGCTCCCGGCAGGATCCCAGAGGCCTTTCTAAAGGCAGTACAAACAACCTCTCTGGAATCCTGCCGGCAAGCTTTGCTTGCCTTTCGCGGGCAGGGCCCGCTCCCACAAGAGCCCGGGCCTACAAGTCGGCGTGGGCGAAGAAGTCGGCGGCGGGGCCGGGGTGGCGGCTGAGCAGACCGAGCAGGCGGGCGGCGGCCAGGGTGGCGTCGCCGAAACCGTAGCATTCCTCGCCGAAGAACAGCGGGCTGCCGGCACCGCCGGCCTTGAGCATCAGATCCGGGTAGATCAGCTCGCCGTCGGGCAGCACCACGCCCAGGCGGTCGCCGTCGCCGTCGAACGCCAGGCCCAGGTCCGCGTTGACGTCGCGCACCGTCACCCGCAGGTCGTGCAGGGTGTCCGGGTCCGCCGGGTCCGGCGCGTGGTTGGGGAAGCGCCCGTCCACCTCGAGGAACAACGGCACCACGTCGCAGCCCATCAGCATCAGCGCCTCCGGGGCGGCCACCGCGGCGGCGCCGTTGCCGCAGTCCACCACCACCTTCATCGGCCGGCTCAGTTCGTGGCGGCGCTGCATGGCGTTAAGATAGGCGGGCAGTACGTCGCGATGTTCATAATCGCCGGCGCCGTCGCTGAAGTGGCGCTGGCGGATACGCTCACGCAGCGCCGCCAGCCCGGCACCGCCCACAGCGGCCCCGCCGAGTACGAACTTGAAACCATTGAAGTCAGCGGGGTGGTGGCTGCCGGTCACCATCACCCCGGCGTCCGCATCCTGATAATGGTGGGTGGCGAAATACAGCACCGGCGTGGGCACCAGGCCCAGGTCGATCACATCGCAGCCGCCGGCCCGCAGGCCCTCGGTGACCGCCTCGGCCAGCGCCGGCGAGGACAGCCGGCCGTCGCGGCCCAGCAGCACCCGGTGCGCGCCCTCGGCCCGCGCCTGGGCGCTCAAGGCCCGCCCGATCAGGCGGGCGCCCTGCAGCGTCAGGGTGTCGCCGTAGCGGCCACGCACGTCGTGGCGGCGAAACACCTGGTCGGGAACCTGGTAGGGGGTTTCTTCCGGTAGGGCCTCGGAAACCGCAATACTCATCATCGAATCCTTTCGCGTTGGCGGAGCCCCATTGTCCAACTCTGAACACTGAAGAACGGGAACCGCACCGCAAACCGGTTCGATTTTTCAATTGACGGCGTCGATGGCCTCGCGGATCGCCGCTTCGAAGCGGGCGCGGATGGCGTCCAGTGCCTGCTCGTCGCGGGCTTCGTAGCGAGTCACCAGCTTGGGCGAGGTGTTGGAGGCCCGGCACAGGCCCCAGCCGTCCTCATAGTCCATGCGGATGCCATCCAGCACGGTGCGCGCGCCCTCGCCCCACTCCACTTCGTTCTGCAGGTACTCGACGATGCGGAATTTATTCTCTTCGGTGACCTCGATGGGGATTTCCGGCGTGGTGCACAGCGCCGGGAAACGCTCGAAAAACGACTGCGCGTCCTGATCCTGGCGGGCCAGCACGTCCAGCAGGCGCACCGCCGCCAGCAGGCCGTCGTCGAAACCGTACCAGTTTTCACCGAAGAAGATGTGGCCGCTCATCTCACCGGCCAGCAGCGCGCCGGTTTCTTTCATGCGCGCCTTGATCAGCGAGTGGCCGGTGCGCCACATTTCCGGCTCGCCGCCGGCGGCGCGGATCACTTCGAACAGGGCGCCGGTGCACTTCACGTCGAAGATCACCTTGGCGCCCGGGTGGCGGGCCACCATGTCCTCGGCCAGGGCCATCAGCAGAATATCCGGGTAGACCACGGTGCCGTTGGGCAGCACCACGCCCAGCCGGTCGCCGTCGCCGTCGAACGCCAGGCCCAGGTCGGCCCGCTCCTCCGCCACCACGCGCATCAGATCGCGCAGGTTCTCCGGGTCGCCCGGGTCCGGGTGGTGGTTGGGGAAGGTGCCGTCCACCTCGTCGAACAGCGGCACCACCTCATAGCCGATCTCGCGCAGCGCCCGCGGCGCGATCACGCCGGACACGCCGTTGCCGCAATCCACCACCACCTTGAGCGGGCGCGGCGCGCTGTGGCGCTCCAACAGAGCGTCCAGGTAGGCGGGCAGCACGTCGCGCTGCTCTCGCCCGGCGGGGCTGTCCGCCTCGCTGAAATCCTGATTGTGGATGCGCAGCTTCAACGCCTGGATGGCGTCGCCGGACAGGGTGGTGCCGTTGATCACGATCTTGAAGCCGTTGTAGTCCGGCGGGTTGTGGCTGCCGGTGACCATCACCCCGGAGTTGACCCCCGGGTAGTGCCAGGTGGCGAAGTACAGCACCGGCGTGGGCACCATGCCCAGGTCCACCACCGCGCAGCCGCAGGCCCGCACGCCTTCGGCCAGGGCGTCCAGCAGCGTCGGGCCGGACAGGCGGCCGTCGCGGGCCAGCGCCAGGGTGTCGCCGCCCTGGCGGCGCACTTCCGAACCGATGGCGCGGCCGATCAGGCGCGCCGCCTCCAGGGTCAGGGTGTCCTCATAGATGCCGCGAATGTCGTAGGCGCGGAACAGGGAGTCGGAAAGTTCGGAAGCCATGGTGTGTCCTTTACCGAAAACGTTGGCGTACAAATTCAGGAGCGGGCGCGGCGCACCAGGCCACGGGTGGAGGCATCGAGGCCCTCCAGGCCGTCGCCGGTTTCCAGCACCGGCACCATGTCGCGGGCAATCACCTTGCCCATCTCCACGCCCCACTGATCGAACGGGTTGATGCCCCACAGCACCGATTCCACGAACACCTTGTGCTCGTAGAGCGCCACCAGGCTGCCCAGCCGGCGCGGCGACAGCTCGTCGAGCATCAGGGTAGTGCTCGGCTGGTTGCCCCGGTACTGCTTGAACGCGGGCTGGTCGTGCTGGTCGTCGGGCAGCGCCCGGCCGCCCAGCGCCAACAGCCGCGACTGGGCCAGGCAATTGGCCAGGGTCAGCCGGTGCTGGCGCGCCAGCCGCTGGTGCTCGCCGCCCTCGCCGTCTCCGTGGGGCGGCACATAGCGCCCGGCGACGATAAAGTCGCAGGCCACCGGCTGGGTGCCCTGGTGCAGCAACTGATAGAACGCGTGCTGGGCGTTGGAGCCCACCTCGCCCCAGATCACCGGGCAGGTGTGGTAATCCACCGGCGTGCCGTCGCGGGTCACCGACTTGCCGTTGGACTCCATCTCCAGCTGTTCCAGATACGAGGGAAAATGCTTGAGGCGACCGTCGTAGGGCAGCACCGCCCGGGCGGTGATATCCAGGAAATTAATATTCCAGACGTCCACCAGGCCGAGGATCACCGGCAAATTACCCGCCAGCGGCGCCTCGCGAAAATGCGCGTCCATCTCCCGGGCGCCTTCCAGCAGCTCGTGGAAACCCTGCATGCCCACGGTCAGCGCGATCGGCAGGCCAATCGCCGACCACAGCGAAAAGCGGCCGCCCACCCACTCCCAGAACAACAGCTGGTTGCAGGGGTGGATGCCCCACTCGCTCATTTTTTCCGGGTTGGCGGACACGCCCACGAAATGGCAGCGCATCAGCGCCCGTTGCTGGTCGGGAAAGGCCCGTTCCAGCCAGGCACGGGCGGTTTCCGCGTTGGCCAGGGTATCCAGGGTGGTGAAGGATTTGGACGACACCACGATCAGGGTGGTGGCCGGGTTGAGATCATTGAGCAGCGGCGCGATCTGGCTGCCGTCCATGGACGACACAAAATGCAGGTTGGGCCGGCGGCCGTGCTCGGGGCGAAAATCGCCGAGCGCGTAGGACGCCATCAGCGGGCCCAGGTCCGAGCCGCCCACGCCCACGTTGACCACGTCGGTGATGGCGTCGCCGTGGCAGCCACGCCACTGGCCACGCAGTACCTGATCGACGATCTCGCCCATGCGCGCCAGCTGGTCGTGCACCTCCGGGGCGGCGGCGGCCTGCTCGCGCAGGCGCCAGTGCAACGCCGGCCGCTCTTCGGTCCAGTTCACGTCGCTGCCCTCGAACAGGGCGCGGATCCAGCCGGCCAGATCGCGGGCGCGGGCCAGCTCCAAAAGCAGGTCCAGGGTCTCGCCGGTCAGGCGCTGCTTGCTGTAGTCCACCAGCAGGCCGCAGTGCTCCCGGCTAAGCGTGTCGAAACGGGCGCCATCGGCGGCGAACAGATCGGCCAGGTGCCAGTGGCGCGCCTTGTCGACGTGCTCCGCCAGGGCCTGGCGCACCGGTCGTTCCGCGGCACTGAAAGGGTCGGGCAACATCCTGTCTGTCCTCTTCGTCTCGCTCGGGGCGGGTCAGCCCCGGCCGATACCGTGATAGATCAAACCCTGGCCACGTACATAGCCGGGGTCATAGATATTACGACCGTCCAGAACCAGCGGCGTGGCCATGGCATCGCGCAGACGCGGCCAGTCCGGGCTCCAATACTGTTTCCACTCCGTGACCAGCATCAAGGCGTCCGCCTCGGCCGCCGCCTGATAGGGGTCGTCGTGCAGCACCAGGTCCGGGTGGCCGCCGGCCCAGGCGCTCAGTTCCGGCAGCGCCAGGGGGTCGTGCACGTGCACTTGCACATCCTGGGCCCACAGCGCCTCGATCAGCTTCAGCGCCGGGCCGTTGTCGACCCGGTCGGAGCCGGGCTTGAAGGCGGCACCCCAGATCGCCACCCGGCGGCCGGCCACTTCGCCTTCGAAGTGGCGCCAGAAGCGCCGGAACAGCACCTCCTTCTGGCGCTCGTTGATCTCCATCACCTGTTCCAGCAGCTTGGCGCTCACCTCCTTGCTGCGCAGGGTGTCGGTGAGGCTCATCACGTCGCGGCTGAAACCGGAGCCGCCGAACCCGCAGCCGGCGTACAGATAGGCTTCACCGATGCGCGGGTCGGAACCCACGCCCTGGCGCACCGTGTCGATGTCCACGTCGAGCTGCTCCGCCAGCAACGCCATATCGTTCATATAGCTGAGCCGGGTGGCGAGCATGCCACTGATCGCCAGTTTGGTGAATTCCGCTTCGCGCAGCCCCATCACCCGGATCACATCGCGGCGCCGGTTGAACGGGCGCAGAATCTCGCGCATCAGGGTTTCCGCCTGGGGGTCGTCGCAGCCCAGCAGGATATGGTGGGGGCGCAGGAAGCTGTCGATGGCCACGCCTTCCTGCAGGGTTTCCGGCAGCGCCACCACCCGCGCCGGGCTGCGCGCTTCGACGAGCCGGTCCTGCAGGGCTTCGCTGGTGCCCACCGGAAACACGCTCTGGTTGACCAGCAGGCCGCAGGCACCGGCGCCGGCCAGCCAGTCGGCGATCTCTCCGGCCAGGGCCTGGGCGCCGGGCTGCAGCGCCAGGAACACCGCCGGCGCCGCCGGCGCGCCGTTCAACGTCATCGGCGCGCAGCGCAGCCGCCCGGCGGCACGCTGCTCACCGAGCAGCTCGCCGAGCCCCGGCTCCCGGTACGGCACCCGGTCCTCGTTCACCGCGTCCAGTACCCG
>LWDU01036178.1_pt1 | contig 38933 bp, 27 predicted proteins | sample 727161 | NCBI WGS metagenome assembly LWDU01 (sample SAMN04566230, study PRJNA314399) | hydrothermal vent metagenome | isolation source: deep sea hydrothermal plume seawater | place: Mexico: Gulf of California, Guaymas Basin | collected 2004-07-11
TTTCCGGACCCGTCTGCCACGGCTTTTTTTCTTCTTCCGTGACATGAAACATCAGTCCGCTGTTACCGCCTTCTGAGATCTTATAATCCAGCGTGATTTCAAACGCGTCAAACTGCTTTTTCGTGATGATGTCGCCCGCGCCCTTGTCCTTACGAACCAGTTCACCGTTCTCGACTTTCCAGCCATCGCTGATCGTATCCTTCTGATAATTGCGCCAGTGGCTGGTGTCTTTACCATTAAACAGCAGCGTCCAGCCGCCTGCTTTTTCATACACCCCAAGGGTGTTAGGGCCGATTTTTTCCGCCATCGCCGAGGCAGACAGCAATCCAAGCAGAACGACGACAGCAGCCGAAGATGTGGTACGTAACATTGTTTCTTCCTTCAAAGTCGGTAGAAAACGCAACCCATTCGCAACGGTCGACTTCTTCACCGTTCAGCGTTTGGTCGCGTCCAGACCGCCTGTCATAGTGGCCGGTACGCTAAATCGGGTTTACAGCGTATTACGCTGACTTGCGGCCACGGCGAACGTCTGTTCTTGTGAGCGGCACGGCGCTAGCCGCCGGTTATTGGCAGTGTTTTCACCCGCGGCTAGCGTCTTGCGGCTCACTGTCTCTGGTATCCGGACAGCCTCCTGGACCAGCGTTTTAACAACTCTTTTACCGATGCAAAAGTGTGGCTGGGTGTTCGTTGCCAACCAGTCAAGTAAATCGATCGCTTTGAATTTGACCCGAACTGCTGACGCGACCACAATCCGCGTTCAGTATTTCGTCGACGGGAGAAAAGATGTCTGAATTTCAGACGGTTGCAAACGTAAACGACATTCCGGAAGGTCAGGGACGCTGTTTTCCGGTCAACGGCACTATGGTCGGCGTGTTTCTGCATCAGGGAGAGTACTTCGCCATCAATGATTTTTGCCCTCACATGGGCGCATCATTGTCGGAGAGTCCGATCGCTGAGGACGGTTCCGTGATGTGTTCATGGCATGCGTGGTGCTTCAGCATCAAGGATGGAACGTGGCTGGACAACTCGAAGAGTGGCATCAAGACACCTACGTACGACGTCCGTCTGCAGGGCAACGAGATTCAGGTTGCTGTGCCGCTGCCCGATCCACCCGCTGCGAAAGGCTCGGCGTCGACTGATGAGGAATCTTCCGGGGAACCCAGCTGAAAGGCTCACCCATCGACTCGACGGAACCAGACAATCAACCGCCAACATGGCCCGTCACCGACAATGCGATCCGTGACGTCTTCGAAGCAATGTTGCAGGACGGCAGCTGGGGACGATATCACGGCCCGCATTGTGATCGACTTCGTGATGCGCTAGCCGAATTTCATGACGTGGAACACGTGATTCTTTGCAGCAGCGGCACGGTTGCTGTCGAGCTGGCGCTGCGGTCTGTGAAAGTACAGCCTGGCGATGAAGTGGTGTTGGCAGCCTACGACTATAAGGCAAACTTTGCCAACGTGTTGATGCTGCAGGCAACGCCGGTTCTGGTGGACACGCAACCGGGCGTGCCGGTGCTGGATCCCGATCAGTTGCAGCAGGCCCTCACGGATAAAACAAAAGCGATCGTTTGTTCTCACCTGCACGGCTGCTTCGCGGACATGGCTGCCATACGTGCGGTTGCTGCGGAGCGTAGTGTTCCCGTGATTGAAGATGCATGCCAGGCAGCCGGAGGGCGTCTTACTGGAAAGGTGGCCGGTTCGATCGGTGACGTCGGCGTGCTGAGCTTTGGCGGCAGCAAACTGCTGACGGCCGGTCGCGGTGGGGCGGTGCTCACAAATGACGCCACGCTTGCGCAACGAATTCGGTTGTACTCACAACGAGGTAACGATGCGTATCCGCTGTCCGAAATGCAGTCTGCCGTCCTGCTGCCGCAGCTGCGGCAACTGGCCGAACGGACGCAAGTACGGTTGCTGCGAGTTCGGCAGTTGTTGAACACCCTGCCGGAGGACTCACCGCTGAAGCCTGCGTTGTTGCCACATCCCGCAGAAAATGTCGACGACGTGCCGGCGTTCTACAAAGTGGCATTTCGTTACGAGCCGAAGAAAACGGACGGACGATCCCGTGAAGAATTCGCGGCCCAGGCTCGTCAAAACGGAGTGGCTCTGGATCCGGCATTTCCCACTCTGCATAAGACTCACAGTCAGCGCCGATTCCGAGCGGTGGGAGAATTATCAAATGCATCCGCGCTGCACGAAGAACTGATGATTCTGCATCATCCGGTGCTGCTGCAAAGTGCAGATCACATCGACGCGCTGGTAGCCGCCCTCCAGCGGTGAAAGCTTACTGCGTTTTCAGCTGACTTGTGACCGCGACAACTGCTTTTTGATTTTGTTCACAAGTGTTCGAGACGTCGTGCCGTCATCGGAGATGGCAGGGGCAGTCATGAATGGTGTGAAGCCCGGCAGTTACGTAGCCTGGGACCATTGTCCCGCGCTGAAGCAAATCACTCGACGGGACGATGGTCTACGGTCGAATATCACAATCCGTTACTGCACCCGATACGGCGTCGGGGCTTGTCTCAACTTGCTGTCCATCTGTTGCGACGTTAGAATCAAAGGCAATTGTCTGTGTGTTTGCGCCAAGTCTATGAAAGGCCGAAAATGGCAGGAACGAACCGACGGCAGGTGCTGCGGGCCGGCCTCACCGGCTTCACCAGTTTGACATTGCCCGGCCTGTATCGGGCTCCGAGTCGGTTCATGCCGGCGGCAAGTCGGACACGGCGATTATCCTGGTCTGGCTTCGTGGTGGACAAAGTCATCTCGATACGTTCGACATGAAGCCGCTGGCGACGTCCGACTATCGTGGTCCGTTCAGCCCGGTTGATACGAACGTGCCCGGCATTCAGATCACAGAACTCTACCCGCGTCTGTCGCAGTGTGCCGACCGATACTCATTGCTGCGGTCGGTCGCTCATAATGCCGGTGGACACCCGGCAGGTTCTTTGCGAGTGCTGGGTGGAGATCCCGCTTCCGCCGACAAGCCGACGCCGAAGTATCCGGACTGGATGTCGATCGTGAGCTATCTGCGACAGGACCCGACTCAACAGATCCCCAACTATGTCGCCATCAATCCGGTCGATCGTTACGACTCTTTTCGAATTGCTGGTCCGGCATATCTGGGTCCATCCTATGAACCGTTCCGGGTGACGGGGGATCCCAATGCGCCGGGATTTTCTGTACCGAACGTTGGACTGAAGAACGAAGACGACAAGCGCCGCCTGAACGAACGCAGCAAACTAAAAAGTAAACTTGACCGTATGCGCCGTGACATCGATCAGACCGGCCTGATGCACGCTCTGGACAATTTTGATGCCCAGGCTCTGCGACTGCTGGCCAGCCCCGAAGCCGCCAGGGCCTTCGACATTTCGCAGGAGACCGACAGTATCCGTGAGCGATACGGACGCAACCGCTGGGGACAGCAGTGCCTGATGGCGCGGCGACTGGTGGAGGCTGGCGTCGACATCGTGGCCACGGAATTCGACGGTCCGTTGTGTGGACGCGTTGCCAACTGGGACGACCATGCCGTCAACCATCACGTTTTCGACGCCAACGCCCACCGTGCACCGTTCTTTGACCAGGCTGTTTCTGCACTGATCGAAGACATCTACGACCGTGGCCTGGACAAGCGAGTGATGGTGGTTGTGACAGGCGAGTTTGGACGCACACCACGCATTTCACGCGTCGCGAGCAGCGGTGGCGGAGTAGCGAGTGCGGCGAAAGGAACAGTCCAGCCCGGCCGAGATCACTGGCCGCGTGCCAATACTATGCTGTTTGCCGGGGGCGGCATTGAAACCGGACAGGTGATTGGCGCTACGGACGCACGCGGCGAGGATCCTATTTCGCGTCGCGTTACCCCTCACGATTTTCTGGCAACGATTTTTCACCATCTGGGATTCGACATGGTGCAGCTTGGGCTGCAGAATTTCGCTGGTCGTCGAAATCCGATCTTTGCCAAAGGCGACCCAATTCCGGAACTTGCCGGCAGGGTTTAATCGCTCCGAAGGCGCATGCTGCAAGTGTTCTTCCCTGCGCCCGCGTGCCATCAACGGTCGTTTTATGACTGTGGCGAAGATGCTGGCCACGATCGCTGCCCTCGCCGCTCTATGACAACAGTCGGGGCCTATGCAATTGCTTAACCCAGTCCGCGTCGTTGGATTGGGCCCAAACACGCTAAAAACCTGGAGGCTTCCCGAGCCCCCTTGGGTAATACTTACACCATGACCAGCCAGTTCAGCGGACACTCAGGGTGAGGTTTGTGCGATGACTCAGTGTGCCCGAAGCTGCCAAGTGGGATCCTGTCGATGACCATGTGAGTAACTGGTTGGTCGTACAATTGAACCGGAATGCATTCGTACGACACATTGTGAGACTGTTCCTTCGTTGGGCGACCGAATGGGCCAATCCGAATCCACTGCCGACATGACGCGATTCCAATTCGCCGTCTGTTTTGTCGCAACCTGTTGCGTTCCTGTTCCGATTGGCTGGGCGTTAAGCGATCTTCTACCTCTGGGAATCTGGTATCTGGCATTCGTCATTCAATTCTCTGGATGGGGCATCCTGATGATCGTCGCACACCTTTCCATTTGCCGATTCATTACTCCCTGAATCGTGTCGACGGCGCCGGTGTCGACGAGTCAACTCCAAACCAGTTACTGGATTGCCACACACTCTGTGATCGTCATAGCGGTATGCTCTGCCCTGTTGTGGATCTGTGGCATGGCCGGACTCAATTTTCACAGTGAGGTCGCACCACCGACTGACCTGCCAGCCGAAGCCCGGGCGGGGTTCAACCAAGCGAGAAATGAAGCTTATCGAAATGGAATACCTGTCGGGGGAATCCAGATTCTGCGGTCTCCGGTCCTGACACGGGCATTTCCCGACTACAGTTTTGTGCGGGTTGATCTGACTTACCGGCACCGTAGTAATGCCTACGATCAACCGACGCATGTCTATGCAATTCCACTTGATGGCGGTCCCAACCACCATATTCGATGGGATTTTGGAGATGCGATGGAACGGATCGCGAGGCTTCTCGTTGATGCTAAGTTCAAACTACTAACTGAACAGGACGCGGAATTACTCCAGCACACGCTGCGCGAACTCTCTCGACGCGATCGCGTTTTTTTCGCTGTAAAACTCGTTCGACAACAGGAATGGTCACTGGGTAAGTACACTGACTTCACTCTGACCACGAATTCAGACGGCATCGTCAGCGCCGTGCGAAAGAATAGGCGATGATGATGTGTAACTCCGGCAGAACTACCGTGGGCCGACGTTGGCGACTTCGGAATTCCGTACAGTAGGGCGTTGCTCTGGCTCTGTCGATTTCCGTGCTGCACGCTCTTCACCAGTCGTGGAGCCATCGGAACATTCTCAAAATATCAGCGTCCGGTCTTCTTCATACGGAAGTCGGTGCATTCGACGCGTTCAAACAGGATCTCGCCTTTTATTACGAGACTCGGACGGTGAATCTCGTTGTTTCAAAGGTGACGTCAACGTTTCTTCAAAGACAATTCCCAGATTACTTTTTTCTAAACGTGCGGTCAGCTCGTTCCCTTTTTGGCATACCGGTGTCGCAGTATGTCCGCGAGGTCGTCTGGGCGGTCTCGCGGACAGGCGGTGCGAATTGGAACTTTCGTTTTACGGAATATCGGTGCAGAAAGGTGTTTGCCTTTCTGGCGCGAAACCAAAAAGCGATTCGCAATATTGAAGATGCTGAGCACGTTAGCCGCGTCTTCGGCGAATTGAACGGTATGGGTACGTTCTTCAGTGAAGCCGCGGGGGAGCACGAACAAATCGACGAGTTTCATTGGTAGATCGCGCCCAACCGAACGCTCGATGGGAAGCTGACTGTGCTGGAGGTTTCTCTCGGCCCAGATCACGTGATCGAAACGGGCCGATTTGATACTCATTGATTCTCTGAACCGGACACGTGTGACCATTCGTTCCAAGTGGTACGGTGGAAGAATTCTGACGATGACACATACGACACATGGCGTTCACCGAACTTCTGCACAGAAACAGGTCCCACGAACGAGCAGGGCAAAATACCGTTCGTTTCTTGCCTTACATCATGGACTGAACCTGGATCCCCACAACTCCACAGATATGAAAGCGAAGAACTCATATCGGAATTCAAAACACTGAGAAGCCATTGATGCCGCCGGGTGTTTTTTGCAACTGATAATTACGTCTTCTGCGGGCTCATCTCCCCTTGTCGCATCTGCCGCCCCCGCCACCGTTTGACTCGCTTGATGGACAGCTGACTTGGTCGCTTGATGATCAACATTTCGCCAGCATTGACTTCCATCAGGCACCACCCGCGGGGGCAGGTCCGTCTTTTGAAGAGACTGAGTCTCTATCCTTTTTCGACGCGAAGCGACCCAGCAATGCCGGCAGGAATATGAGATCTCCGAACAGGGCTGAACCGATCGTCAGCACGCCCATGGTGGCGAAGATTTTATGATCGCGGGATTCGCTGAGAATCACCGTACCAAATCCCGCTATCAACACGGTCGTGGTCATGATCAGAGCCGTTCCCACGCCGGTGAAGGCATTGCGGATGGCCTCATCCTGATCATCGGTCTTCGCGTTTTCTTCCTGGTACCTGGTCAGAAAATGAATGGTATCGTCAACGGCGATGCCCAGACACACGGTAAAATTGCAAACCATCACGATCTCAAGGTTGTACCCCGTCAACGCCAGATACGCGCCCGTCAGCACCAGCGGAAACATGTTCGGAATAATCGAAATCAACCCGATTCGAATGGAACGATAAACCACGGCCAGCACGAAAAAGATAACCACAGAGGCTGTGCCCAGACTGGTCGCCAGATCGACAACAACCTGGTACAAATGTTCCCACCGCCAAACGGCATTGCCACGAAGTTCAAAGTCAAAACCAGGATGCTGTTGTTGGATTGCTGCGCAGCCAGCCTCTATTCGTTCAAACACCGGACCATACGCGGCGATGCCCAGATCCTGAACGCGGAAGGTGACTTTGGCCTGGTTGCGTTCCGGGGTGAAGAACGCTCGCTTCAGCGGAGGAGGCAACAGCTCCATCATCGACATGCGTTCTTCCGGCGGACCGCTGCCTGGCTGAGCATCGATGAGGTTGCGGATCGACAGCGGGTGACCGATTAATTCTTCGGCGCGCAGTAGATCGTCGACCGCGGAAACCACGATCAGCACCTCCGCCGAATCCGACGGTACGTCATCTGTCCATTTGACTTCCACCCGGGAGAATTCAAGACCGCCGAACGCTTTGTCCAGATGATGAAGGGCGATTGTGGCCTCGGCCTTTTCCGGCAGACCATCGCTTTGTCGCTGATCAGGTTTTAGCGTCAGCGAGATCGCAAAAAGCGTCAGTGTTGCGACGATTGCCAGTTTGCTGACCAGCGACCGCCGCCGCAGAACAGCGTCTACGACCGCCGATATGCGGCCGAGGTTGCGATCGATCGGACTGTTGTCCAGACCAACGTGGATTTTTCGCCCCAGCCATGTGGAACAGGCAAAGGGGATGATGGTGACTACGGAGACAAATGTCAGCGTCACGCCGATCACACAGCATGCCCCGAACTCCTTCACCATCTCCGAATCGGCCTGTGTCAAAGAGCCGAATCCGATGGCGGTGGTCAACGATGTCAGAAAACAGGCCATGCCCACCTGCTGAATCCCCAGCCGTGCCGCTTCTTTTTCCGGCAGCCCACTGGCACGCAGTTTGCGAATCTGAACCATCAGGTGAACACTATCCGTCAGGCCGACAAGACTGACCAGCACCGGCAGAATCACGTCGACAAGTGGGTTGTGTTCGTAGCCGAGATACCGAACCATGCCGATGGTCCAGAACACACCCAGGGCCGGGGCCGCGGCAACGATCATCACCGCCCGAATGCCGCGGAACAGGATCAACGTCATGATGAAGATCATGCCGTAACCAATCAGCTGATACTTCAACTGATTGGCTTCGTGCGCCTCGATCGCCGCCAGCGCCGCGGGGACACGGCCAGTGACTTGAAACGTCAGGTCCACGCCTTGAAAACGAGCCGCCGCCGCTTCAGCCGTTTCCCGCAACAATGTGGTCGCTTCCGCATCATCAAGTACGTGGTTGTAATCCAGGCCCAACAGCAGCAGCAATGTCCGGCCGTCACCGCTGAGTAGTTGACCGCCGACCAACGGGTGCTTCATGGCCTTTTGTCTGGCTGCCGCAAAGCGATTCGCAGATGCTTCTGATCGAGGAAACAAGGGCTCCGGCAGACCAAAAATGTTGAGCGTGGGAACGCGATCCATCCACAGCACGTTGCTGACCTGGTCCAGTTGCTCCAGATCTTCCACAACCTGTCGCAGCGCCTTGGCGCAGTCGGCGTTGAAAAAGTCCTCGCCCTGTACGACCACGACGACATCGCCGTTGGACAGGCTGAACGGGCTGACATTTGGGACCTGCCGCTGAGGTCTGTCGTCGTCGGAGACAACTGTAGGCGCCGCGTCGTCGGGTTCGTCCGTTGTTTCAAACAGCTGCAGCAGCAATTGCGGGTCGCGGTAACCGACGAGAGCGATCGCTGTGATGATGCTCACCAACAGCACGACAAACCAACGCTGATCGACACTCAGCGTGGCTAGCCTGTTGAACGTTTTGCTCATTGAAAACCATTACTTTGCGCCGGCCTTTACCGCCAGCGATATGGACTGAAACCCGATCGCCTGACAGCGATCATAGACGTCGATGAAATGTTGAAAAGCCACGGCGTCGTCAAAGCCGATGATGATCTTTGAGTCGATATCGAATCCGGCCAGTTGCGTGAGACGGACATCAAGCTCGGCGGCACTGCTGACGGGCCGTTCATTCAACAGAATCGACAACTGTCCGGCCGCGTCGCGGTCCAGGTAAATGCGGACTTCCGGTGATTGCCATTCATCGGGTTCCTGCGGCGGCAGATCCACCTGTGCTTCAGTCTGCCCCGCAGATAATTCGGCCGGTAACAGCGAATCCGGCTCCTGGCCGACCGACGCGCACACGAAGAACACCAACAGCAGAAAGACGACGTCGATCATGGGCGTCATGCTCTCGTTGTCCAGCGGTGCGCGACGATCTCGATGGGTGGGAATGCGCACGGTCAGTCACTTCCGTTTACGGAAACGGCAAACCGAATGCTGCGAATATTCTGGGCGGCACAATGTTCGATCAGTTTTCGCACCGAACCACACTCTGTGTCCCGGTCGGCTCGCAAACGAACTTCCGGATTCACACCGGCTGTTGCGGCAGCGACTTGCAGGCCCTCGATCCGCTGAAAGACAGACTGCTGCGATTGGGCCTCCGCGCTGATGAACATCTGACCGTCACGATCGATCGTTACGGTCAACCGATGCAACGCCTCATCGTGCGGAGTATCGCCGCCCGTCGCGTCCGGGAGGTTCACGGGTTCGGCCAGTTCGCTTCTCACGAAGTGGCTGGCCACCAGAAAAAAGATGATCAACAAAAACACCACGTCGATCAATGGCGTGATATTGAACCGCAGAGGCGTTCGCTGGCTGTATTGTGTTGGCAACCGCATGAATTTTCGCTGAAACAGCGTCAGATGCGTTGAACGGACAGGGAACGGGACGATGCCGGATGAAAAAAGCAGGCCTCAAAGTCTAGCGATTCGTAGCGAACGACGTCAGGCATGATTACGATTCCTTAGAGACCCGGTCTTTTGAAAAGACCGGGTCTCTGGTGTGAATCCCTTTGTATTCCCTGTGAACTGAATTCCATGTCCAACAAACGAGTTCTGCTGCTGGCCGGTGATTTCGTGGAAGACTATGAAATCATGGTCCCTTTCCAGACATTGCTGACGGTCGGCGTTGATGTCGACGCCGTGTGCCCCGATAAAAAATCCGGCGACCAGATCCGTACGGCCGTTCACGATTTTGAGGGCGATCAGACGTACAGCGAAAAACCCGGGCACTATTTCACACTCAACGCGGACTTTGCTGGTGCTGACGCCGGCAATTATGACGGACTGCTTATTCCCGGTGGCCGCGCACCGGAATACCTGCGTCTGAATCCCGCGGTGCTGGATCTGGTGAGAGCATTCGACCAGGCAAAGAAGCCGATCGCCGCGATCTGCCACGGTCTGCAGATTCTGGCGGCAGCCGACATCCTGTCGGGCCGCACCTGCACCGCCTACCCAGCCTGTGGTCCGGAAGTGACTCTGGCCGGTGCAACTTACGCTGAAATTGCCATCGACGGAGCTCACGTGGACGGCAACCTTGTGACCGCACCCGCGTGGCCCGCTCATCCTGCGTTCTGTCGCGAGTTTCTGAAACTGCTGGGTGTGCTGTGAATCGGTTAAATACGCTGAGTATCCTGTAATCCGGGCTGGGCCCTCCTGCCACTGGTCGGCTTCGCTTTGCCGATTATCATTCCTTTCTGACGAGCTTAATATGTCCCGCCTTTTCTTCCTGATTCTGCTGGTCTTCTGCAACCGCGCCGCGCTGGCACAAACTCTTGAGCAGCAGCTTGCGAACCAGCCACCAGGCGTGCTGGCAGCCGAGGCCCGGCAATCCGGGGATGCTCGGCGAGGTGCGATACTGTTTCATCAGGTGCATATTGGGTGTATCAAATGCCATGCCGTTGACGGTACCAGCAATTCGTTGGGACCGGATCTGACGAAGCTGAGCGAACAAAAATCGGCGACCGATGAATACGTCGTGACGTCGCTGCTGAAACCGTCGAGTGAAATTCGCAAGGGCTACGAAGCCATTGCCGTTGTGACCGTCGACGGACGGACTCAGACAGGCTTGCTGGTGAGTCGCAATGATGATGGCGTCGTGCTGCGTGACCCGGCTCGAAATGGCGACCGAATCACGATCACTGCCAACGAAATCGACGAGATTTTGGCAAGCAAGCTGTCGATCATGCCAGCGGGCATTGTGAATCAGCTTGGTGGCCGACAGCAGTTTCTGGATCTGGTGAGATATCTGCTGGACATGCGGGATGGAGGCCTTGACGCCGCCCGAAAGCTACAGCCGCCTCCCGGCCTGATCGCGTTCAAGCTGCCTGAGTACGAAAGTCACGTTGACCATGTCGGATTGATTCGGGGCCTGGATGATGCGGCGTTTGATCGTGGCAAGGACATCTACAACCGGCTGTGCATTAATTGTCACGGCGACAGAAAACGGCCTGGTTCACTGCCGACAGCACTACGATTTGCTGAAGGCAAGTTTCGCAGTGGCGGCGATCCTCACGCGATGTACAAAACACTCACTCATGGCTTTGGCCTGATGGTGCCGCAGATGTGGATGGTGCCGCAGCAGAAGTACGACGTGATTCACTACATTCGCGAAAGCTATGTCCGCAAGGCAAATTCAAGTCAATACCGCGACGTGACAGACGAGTATCTGGCCGCGCTGCCGAAGGGCGATACGTTTGGCCCGGAACCCATCGAATACTCGCCGTGGTCTGACATGAACTACGGACCGTCGATGATCAATACGTTTGAAGTCGGTTCGGACGCGCAGAATTTCGCCTACAAGGGTATCGCGGTTCGACTGGATCAGGGACCGGGCGGTATTTCCAAGGGAAATCATTGGGCCATCTTTGATCACGACACGCTGCGGCTGGCAGCCGCATGGTCACGCCCACCACAGTCAAAAGCGTCCGGTTTTATCAGCTGGCAGGGGATCCACTTTGATGGTCGTCACAATGCACATCCGCGCATCGCTGGCGATCTGCAGTTCGAAAACCCGACGGGTCCCGGATGGGCCAACCCGGAGACGGGGTCATTTGATGACAACCAGCGGGTGGTCGGACGCGACGGTCGAAACTACGGACCACTGCCTCGGGACTGGGCAAAATATCGCGGACTGCATCAGGTGGGCGATCAGACGATCGTGGAGTACAGCGTCGCTGATACCAAAGTGCTGGAGCGGATGGGGCATCAGGCAATCTCGACAGACGAAAAATTGTCGGCCAACGTCTTCTCCAGGAACATGACGCTGGGGCCTGTGCCGAACAGCTTACTGGCACTGGTGGCAACTCACCCTGAGGAAAACGCTGCGTTTCGCAAGCTGACTGAACACTGCGTGGTACTCGCTGCGGACGCTGCAAGGCCGAACTCGGCAGCCACTTCTGAATTCAACGGTGCATCGCATCTGGTGATCAAAGGCGGCACAGCCTTCAACATGACGTCCAGTGATTTCAGTATCACGGCTCGGATTCGCACAATGACGGACGGCACCATCTTCTGCAAAGCGAACGACCAGGGACCCTGGGTGCCCAACGGTAAAACGTTTTTTGTGCGAGGCGGACGCCTGTGCTACGACATTGGCTGGGTTGGCGCCGTGCAATCAAAGAAAAAAGTGGACGACGGTAAGTGGCATGACGTGGCCATGACGTGGAATCACAACACCAGCCGGGTCACCATGTATGTGGATGGAAAAAAGAACGGCGGCGGCACATTGAAGCCAAAGGGCGATGTTTTCGGGCATGTGGCAAAAATCGGATTTACGTCCGGCAACTTCCCAGGCACTTCGTATTTCACGGGTGATATCAAGACGGTTGCTTTCTGGAGCCGCGAACTGAAAGGCGAAGATCTTCAGAGTAGTCAGCAGGACAACGCCGCCAGTGCAGCTGTGGCGGCGTGGGATCTGACGCGTCCCGCGGCAGCGGGCGCAATTTCCGATGTCACTGGCAACAAACACGATGCTGCACAAATCCTGGGCTCCGTTAAGCAAAGTCGCTCGGCGATCATGGCGGGAGTGGTCGGCGACCGCGATGGGTTTGCCTTACTGCAAAAGGACAATCGGATTTGTCTGAACGTTCCTTCCGGCGACCAACGTCGCAACATTGCAATATGGACCGTCGCTGTAGCGGCTGACACGACGGACGACGCGTTGAAAGAACTTGCGGCCCGAATTGAGGACCGTCTGAAGGTCGCGGATCTGGAACAGCGGATTCTCCAGAGCGGCCCGGCACGGTGGCCGGAAATTGTTGCAACAGTGCCAATCATAGGTTCGGAAACTGGTCCTTTTGCCATTGATGTCCTGTCCACTCCGATCGCCAACCCATGGTTCGCTCGAATTCGCCTGACCGGTCACGATTTTCTGGCTGATGGCGACCGGGTGGCGGTGTGCAGCTGGGACGGCGACGTCTGGATGGTAAGCGGCCTAAAGACGCTGGGCGAAAAGGCCCCTGCACCGCTGCTTAAGTGGCAGCGGATCGCCTCGGGGCTATTCCAGCCGCTGGGCGTTAAGGTCGTTGCCGATGATATCTATGTTACCTGCCGGGATCAGCTGGTGATTCTGCGGGACCGAAATGGTGACGGTGAAACCGATTTCTATGAATGCTTCAACAACGATCATCAGGTGACCGAACACTTTCATGAATTCGCGATGGGGCTGCAGCGCGACGAAATCGGCAACTTCTACTACGCCAAATCGGCTCGCCACGCTTTGAAAGCCATCGTTCCGCATCACGGTACTCTGCTGCGAATCCCGTCCAACGGTTCCCGCACAGACATCCTGGCCACGGGATTTCGAGCGGCCAATGGAGTTTGTCTGAACCCCGACGGTTCGTTCATCGTCACTGACCAGGAAGGCCACTGGAATCCGAAGAACCGCATCAACTGGGTTCGCGAAGGTGGTTTCTATGGCAACATGTTCGGCTACCACGATGTTACGGACGATTCTGACGACGCTATGGAGCAGCCACTGTGCTGGATTACCAATGCGTTTGATCGTTCGCCGGCCGAACTGATGTGGATCGACAATGAAGCCTGGGGACCACTGAACGGATCGCTGTTGAATCTTTCGTACGGCTACGGCAAGGTCTACGTCGTGCCGCACGAAGAAATCGACGGACAGATGCAGGGCGGCATGTGCCAGTTACCGATACCGCAGTTCCCCACGGGGACTGCCCGCGGCCGCATCAGTCCACATGACAACGGACTATATCTATCCGGTATGTTCGCCTGGGGCAGCAGTCAGCAGGCACAGGAAGGTGGCTTCTATCGGCTGCGATACACGGGCAAAGCGTCCAACATGCCTGTCGGCTTGAAGGCCCGAGACAAACGACTTGAAATTACGTTCACCGATTCACTGGATGCCGCTACTGCGACAGCGACGAATAGCTATGCGGTGAAAGTGTGGTCGCTGAAACGCACGGCGAATTACGGTTCGAAGCACTATGACGATCACGAATTGTCGGTGACTGCAGTGCAGCTTGCCGCTGACGGTCGCACCGTCACTCTGCAGATCCCGGACCTCGCGCCGACGTGGTGCATGGAGATCAAGTGTCGCCTGAAGTCTGCCGACGGCGAAGCGTTCGAACGAATCATTCACAACACGATTCATCAGGCGCCTTAGCTGGCCAGCGCCAGTTTATTCTTCATTGTAGGCCGGACCGAGCGAAACGCTGTTCCGGCATCGTCCAGCCCACTTTTCTGACCACCCCATTGCCGGAGCGGCGGCGCTGTGGCTCCTGGTTCGGCCTACTTTATTGATTGACTTGAGACGATGTCGCGGCAAAGAATCAACGGCATTCAGCTCACTGGTTCGTCGTTGTTTTCCGGACGACCTTCGATGTAGAACCAGTTGTGAATCGGTTTCAGAATCTCCTGCACTTCAGCAAGCAGCTGTTCATCCATCGGCGCATCCGCCCAGTCCACCCACTGAGAAACTCGGCCGGGATTTGCTGACCCGGTCACGCACGTTGTCATGTCCGGACTGGCAATCGAAAACTGCAGCGCCAACTGAGCGATGTCGATTCCGGCGGCCGTGCAGTGGTCGGAAGCTTTCTTCGCGATCTGCCGAACTTCGGGAGTGGCCTTGTGCCACTCCGGCAGCGGTGCGGTGGTCAGCAGTCGTGCTGAAAACGGGGCGGCGTTCATGAGACCGACGCCTTTCTCCTGGCAAATCGGTACCAGTTCCAGCGCCATGTCGTTCTGCAGAGTGTAATGGTTGTAGGTCAGCAGAACGTCGATATCAGCATTGGCCAGGATGTACTTGAACATCTTCATCGGATAGCCACTCACACCGATGTATCGCACTTTTCCCTTTTCGACCTGTTTGCGAAGTGCGGGAAGAGTCTCCTCAACGATCTGAGACATTTCGACGAACTCAAGATCGTGACACAGCACGATGTCCAGGTGATCCTGCCGCATGCGTTCAAGCGATATGTCCACGCTTTCTTCCACTCGCTTGGCACTGAAATCAAAGTGTTGCCCGGCATAACGCCCCAGTTTGGTTCCCAGGTAATAGCTGTCACGAGGAATATCGGGCAGCACCTGACCCAGCAACACTTCACTCATGCCGCGGCCATAAAACGGCGAGGTATCGATGAAGTTCATGCCGCGATCAATGGCGACGTGTACGCTTTTCAACGCTTCGCCAATGTCGACTTTTCGAAATTCCGCACCCAGGGATGAAGCTCCGAACGATAGAGCCGTCAGGTCCATGTCCGTATTCTGCAGACGACGCTTTTCCATTTTGAATGAGTCCGGGTTTCAGGGGATAACAAAGGGTGTTTGAAAAGGGGGCCGGGAATCAATAGTGCGAAGCACCCGAAGGGCCGTTCCGACTATTGATTCCCGACCCCTTCATTCCTTAAGTCTCGACGACAGATTTCACCCTCCGTCCGGGAGGGTGAAGCGACACGTGTAGATGCCAATGCCTCTGGCCGATCTCGCGGAACGATAGCAGCTTCGGGAATGGTATTCGACTCTGGAATGATGAAGACAATGACCGCGAGATCTACATCCGGGCGATCTTATCGTCTCGTGATTTGCAGGACTCCGTTTGGTCTTCCCCTGCCGGACAGTTACGATGCCGTTTTCACTGTGGAGCATTCATATGCGCTGTCTCGCGATAACACTGACGTTCCTGTTCTTCGTTACCGAAACTTCGACGGCAGAAAAACCTAACATCGTCTACATCCTTGCGGACGACGCCGGCTACGGCGATTTTGGATGTTATGGCGGAACGCGTCTGCCGACGCCAAACATCGACCGCATGGCCAGCGAAGGCATGAAGTTTACTCGTCACTATGCCGGCTGCACGGTGTGTGCGCCGTCGCGGTGCGTGCTGATGACAGGACTGCACTCCGGCCATTGCCGAGTTCGCGGCAACAGTCCGGGATTATTGCTGGACGAAGATCTTACTGTTGCCGAAGTTCTGAAGACGGTTGGTTATCACACGGCCTGCATCGGCAAGTGGGGCCTGGGAGCTCCACCCCCGCTGTCCGACCCAAATGATCAGGGCTTTGATGAGTTCTATGGCTACATCAGCATGTGGCACGCTCACAATTTCTACCCGGAGTTTCTGATCCGAAACGGCAAACCTGAAGCGTTGCGAAATATCAGTCAGGAACAATGGAAGGGCCAGGACGGTCGCGGTGTGGCGACAAAGAAAGTCGACTACGTGCCGGATCTGCTGACAGAAGAGGTGCTGGGCTTCATTCGCGGCAACACGTCGCAGCCGTTTTTCCTGTACTACGCCCTGAACGTGCCGCACGCCAACAACGAAGGGGGGCGTCACAACCCGGCTGCTGAACGCGGCATGGAAGTGCCTGACTTCGGGCCGTACGCGGACAAAGACTGGCCCGGCCCCGAAAAAGGTTTCGCCGCCATCATGCGCAATATCGATCGGGACGTCGGGCGGATTCTTGATGAACTGAAATCGCTGGGCATTGACGACAACACAATCGTGATCTTCAGCAGCGATAATGGACCGCATCAGGAAGGCGGACATCAAATGGAATTTTTCAACAGCAATGGCGACCTGCGTGGCATGAAGCGAGATCTGTATGAAGGCGGTGTGCGAGTTCCGCTGATCGTACGCTGGCCAGGCAAGGTCGCTGCCGGTACCACCAGCAACCACATCAGCGGCTTTCAGGACGTACTACCGACGCTTGCCGAAATTGCGGGTGCAGACGTACCAGAGAATCTGGATGGGATTTCTATGGTTTCGGAGCTGACCAGCAGGGGCGTGCAGCAGGCGCACGATTTCCTGTACTGGGAATTCAGTGAGCAGAAAGGCAAGCGGGCGGTACTGAAAGGTGACTGGAAGCTGGTCCAACTGCGGGTGGCCACGGACAATCCGTCGGACTTCGAACTGTACAACGTGGCGGACGACGTGGCGGAAAACAACGATGTGGCCGACCGGCACGTGGACCATGTCAGCAGCATGACAAAGCTGATGGAGAGTGCTCACACACCCAATCCACGATATCCGTTGTTTCCGACTGAAAAGCCGTAGGGTGTGTGCAAGCCTTGTCGTTACCCGCATGTCAACAATTAGAGATTTGCTGCCGCCGTTTCGCGACTCTATTCACGTAAACGTTTCGTGACCCACGTCGTGGGCCACGTTACAACGTAGCTGCCCGCTGCCAGCGGGCTCCGCGTTCAACAACACGCAGGCTGCGTGCACTACAGCCAGCGCGGTTACAGAATCGACGGGCCCTTGACTTCGATACCCTTCAGTCGCATTTTGAGTTCTTCGATGTTCGGTGAGACTTCGAAGGCGGCTTCCCGACTGACGAATTCTCTGTTGACGAAGTCGTAAAGGCTGTCGTTGAACAGCTGCATCCCCTCGTCGCGGCCAATACGAATCGCTCCGTGAAGCTTCTCGTCTTCGCCTTCCATGACACACTTCGTGACCGTTGGGTTGAACCTCATGATTTCGATGATGGGGACTCGACTGGGTTTGTCCACGATTGTTTTCAGCAGTTTCTGGCCCACGATCGCTTTCATGCTCATGCCGATTGCCGCTCGCACCGCCGCATGCATATCTGCCGGAAACAGGTCGATGATACGAGGAATCGTGCCCGGGGCGCTGGAAGCATGGATCGTTCCGAACACCAGGTGACCGGTTTCGGCTGCGTGAATGGCTGTCTCGAAAGTCTCCTTGTCTCGCATTTCGCCCACCAGCATGATGTCCGGGTCTTCTCGAACCGCGTGCTTCATGGCGACAGAGAAGTCGATCACATCCTGTCCGATTTCCCGCTGGTTGATCAGACACTGGTCGGACGTATAAACAAATTCGATGGGGTCTTCGATGGTCAGAATGTGCTTGTTCATGTTGTGATTGACCCAGTCCAGCATCGACGCGATGGTCGTACTTTTTCCGGAACCTGTCACGCCCGCCAGCAACACCATTCCCTGGTCAAACCTACACAGTTCTTCCATGATGGGTGGTAGATACAGCCCTTCAAACGGCGGGATGAACCGTTCAATCTTTCGAGCAACCATGCCAACCTTGCCCAGCTGCGTCAGCAGGTTGACACGATAGCGCCACGGCTCGTCGTTATATTCCACCACTTTTGAAAAGTCGGCGCCGCCATCTCTGTGAAAGATGTCCAGGTTTCGCTGGTCCATCAGGGGAAAACACAGCTTGACCAGCGCACTCTCGCTGAGAGGCGGCATATCCAGTGGGGCCAGCGTACCTTTGACACGAAAGATCGGTGGACGGTCCGCCTGCAAATGGATGTCCGAGCAGCCCATCTTGACGCCCATGCGAAAGATCTTATTGATCTCGATATCCGCTTGGGCATCAAAATTCGATTTCACCCAGTCACGTGCCTGTACCATTTTGTGATTCCGATCTTAATTTCGATGTGACAGCACCACACGGCACTGCCACGAGAACGCTTTACCTGATTCACAGCCGAACCGGTACACCTCGGTCAGCCATGTATCGCTTTGTCTCTTCAATTGTGTATTCACCGTAATGAAAAATACTGGCTGCCAGTGCGGCACTCGCTCCACCTATGGTCACGGCATCCGACAGGTGCGCTGGACAACCGGCGCCACCGCTGGCCACCACCGGGATGGACACGGCGTCCGCGACGGCTCGGGTAATTTCCAGATCGTAACCGTCTTTGGTTCCATCTGCATCCATACAGGTCAGGACGATTTCACCGGCTCCAAGTCTTTCCACTTCCCGAGCCCATGCGACGACCTCTAGTCCGGTGGGCTTGCGACCTCCGTTGATATGGACGTCCCAGAATTCCTTGCCGTCTTTTTGTACTCGCTTCGGGTCGAGATTGACCACGATGCATTGGCTGCCGAACTTCAGAGCCGCTTCTCTGACAAAATCCGGATTTGTGACCGCTGCTGTGTTAATCGAAACCTTGTCGCAGCCGGCACTCAGAAGACGACGGATATCATCAACGGTCCGGATGCCCCCGCCCACCGTCAGCGGCATAAACACGACTTCTGACGTACGTGCCACGACGTCCAGAATGATATCACGCTCCTCGTGACTGGCCGTGATGTCCAGAAATACAAGTTCATCGGCCCCCTGCTGTTCGTACTTCTGAGCAATCTGGACCGGATCGCCCGCATCCTGCAGATTGACAAAATTCACGCCCTTCACCACGCGTCCCGCGTGAACGTCCAGACAGGGAATGATACGCTTTGCCAGCATGCAACGTGTTCCGGAACTATTTGCAGGTTTGTCGACTTAAAGATCCGTGCCGTAAATAGGGCGCTTGGCGGGACCGAGTGTTTCATTCGTGATCGTGGTTGCCAGTTGCAGCCCGGCGGCTGAACGCCAAAGCGACTCTCGATGACCCCCAGCGGATCCTATCACACCGTTGAGCCAAAGTCCGGTCAACCCGGAACCGCTGTTGGTCACGTTTTCCCGTGTTTTCCTGTTCGAAATCCCCTCCCACCATGAATTCTTCCGGCCAGACTGTCCATGTTGACCTCGGTTCTCGCAGCTACGACATCTCGATCGATGCCGGTAACCTGCCGCAAATCGCCGAGTTGACCCGATTATGGCTGGGACGATCGCCCGATCAGCCATTGCGGTGCTTCATCGTCACAGACACCAACGTGCTGCAACCTCATGCAAATGCCGTAAAATCCGCTCTTTCCGACGCCGGAGCCGAAGTGCAGGTGGTTTGTGTGAAGGCCGGCGAAGCATCAAAATCTCTCGCCGAGGCATCCGATCTTTACGACGAGCTGGTTGACTTCAGGGCGGATCGAAAAACCGTCGTGCTGGCAGTGGGTGGCGGAGTGGTGGGCGATTTGGCGGGATTTGTCGCCGCCACGTATGCTCGCGGTCTGCTGTTTGTGCAGGTTCCGACAACTCTGCTGGCAATGGTGGACAGCTCTGTCGGCGGCAAGACGGGGGTGAACCATCCGCGGGGAAAAAATCTGATTGGATCGTTTCACCAGCCAGCCGGAGTTCTGATCGACACTGACACCATGGCCACTCTGCCCGACCGGGAGTATCGGTCCGGACTGGCCGAAGTGATCAAGTACGGCGTGATTCAGGACACTGAATTCTTTAACTACCTGGAGAACAATATCGTCGGCCTTAACGAACGCGACCCTGCCGTGCTGCGACAGGTGGTAGCCCGCTGCTGCGAATTGAAGGCCCTTGTCGTCAAGGAAGACGAGTACGAAACCACCGGCCTGCGAGCCATCCTGAACTACGGTCATACCTACGCTCATGCTTTCGAAGCTCTGGCCGGTTACGGTGTGTTGCTGCACGGCGAAGCTGTCTCCATCGGTATGCTCTGCGGCAGCCGATTGGCCAAATCGCTGGGACGAATTGGCGACGCCGAGATTCAACGACAAGTCGACCTGCTGACAGCCGTGCAACTGCCGGTTGACGTGCCCCAGGATCTTCAGGCAAAGCCCGACGAGATCCTGAAGTGCATGCTGCTGGATAAAAAAACCGTCGCCGGCGACCTGAAGTTCGTTCTGCCCGACCGCATCGGCCACGTGGACACGATCGGCGGCATTGATACGAAGACGATCGTCGATTGCCTGAGCAGTTAGTGCAGAAGCGTAGTCGCCCGCTGGCAGCGGGCACTACGTCGCCTCGCATAGAAAAGCCTGCTCGAGTCGAGCAGGCCGGGTGTTTGGAACATCTGTTCTTCAGTCTTTGCTTGACGATTTGCTCTTTGACGAAGACTTCTTCGACGATGATTTTGTTTTGGACGACGATCTCGCTGCGATCAGTTTGTTCAACGCCGTGACCTGAGTTCTGGTGAGAACGTCTTTGATTTCTTCCGCCTGTTCTTCCTTCAGCTCTGCCAGCTGTTCCTGCAGTTCGTCGATCTGCGACCCGTACTTTTCTTTCAGCTCATAGATTTCCTCCTTCTGCTCATCCTTTAGCTTCAGCCGCCCGTAATAGGTTGGCAGGCGGTGATACTTCGAAGCCGCCTTATCCTTGGCGGATGACTTCGACGACGACTTTTGAGCCAGCGCCGTCATTGCACCAGCAGTTATGGCGATGGCCAGCAGGGGGACAAGGAATCGGTGTACGGAACGCCGCATGGTGGAAATCTCCTGTAGAAGCAAGGGTCTGCGAAGTTTGACGCTTGCAGCATACTACCACCCTTACGTGGAAATGTCAACGACACCACTCCGGAATCTCTTAAATATTCCTTTCTCCAGGGGAATCCCTACTATGTCTCGTAGGACACGACCCCATGCCGTTGAGCTCGGCTGATCTGGTCCGTGGCGTGCAACCCTGCCAGGATAAATTCCACGCAGGAAGCACGAACGGCTGCGCTTTCGGAGGCATTGAGCTCGAAGGCTTTGTCCCAGATTGGGGGGACCCTTTTCAGCAGAGATTCGTAGTGTTCGCTGGGCAACATGTCGCCGACTTCGATTTTGACACCCTTGGCAAAGATCTGGCTGATTTCTTCCAGACCGTGTTGTTCCACATATTCCTCGAAGATGGTCTTAATCGCTTCCGCCGTGACGGCATCCAGAACCTGACGTTCGGTCATCTGGTGACTGCTCATCAAATCGATTTCGATCTTCCCCAGCGAAGACGAATACAGATGGCCCAGGTCGCTGATGCGAGGAACGGCGGGCTTTTCGTTTAACACGGCTCCACGGCGGCGCGCACTGGCGATCATGGTCTGATAATTGGCGATGCTGAATCGAGCACTCACGCCGGACTGGTGGTCGATGTAGCGGCTCTGGCGGGCCGCTCGGCTGATTTCTTCAACGATCTGCTTCATGAAAAAGGGCACGGTCACGGGAAAATCACCGTCCAGAGGAAGATCACTTTCCTGCTCCATGATCTGTATTCCCAGATCACGTTCCTTTGGATAGTGGGTATGAATGATGCTGCCAATGCGGTCCTTCACCTGCGGAATGACTTTGCCGCTGCGGTTGTAGGTCGCGGGATTGGCCGAAAACAGGATCATGACGTCGATGTCAAACTGCACGGGAAATCCGCGAATCTGGACGTCGCGTTCTTCCAGTATGTTGAACAGACCGACCTGCACCAGTTCGTCCAGTTCCGGCAATTCATTCATGGCAAAGATCCCGCGGTGCATCCGTGGAATCAGTCCAAAGTGCAGCGCGTCTTCGGTCGACATGCTGGCTCCGGCCGCCAGTTTAGCGGGGTCGATTTCGCCGACGATGTCAGCAAACTTGGTTCCCGGAGCCAGACGTTCGGCGTAACGGTCGTCTTTCGACCACCATTTGATGGCCACCTGGTCCTCCGGCGTGTCAGCCAGAAACTGCTTCGCAGCGGCTGTGATCGGCTGCAGCGGGTCTTCGTGGACCGGACAGCCCGGGAGGTCAAGATACGGGATTTCTTCGTCCAGAAACCGCGACATCTCACGCATCAGACGGCTCTTGCCTTGCCCCTTTTCTCCGAGAAAAAGCAGGTCGTGACCTGCCAGCATCGCGAGGCTGATTTCCGGGATCACCGTGTTTTCGAAGCCATGGATTCCGGGGAAGAGTTCCGTTCCGTCCGCCAGCGCTTGCTGGAAATTCGCTCGGATTTCTTCTTTGACGGTACGGGATGTCCAGCCGCTGGCTTTGAGTTCAGCAAGAGTCGTGGGTTTGGTCATGATCTCTGTTGTTTGATCGTTTGAGTATTCAGCCCACCGCCGAGATTGGATTCCCCGTCCGGAAAGGTAAGCCTTCGTGTTGTCAGCTACTGGATCTTAGTGCGTGTCGCACGGACGTGTAGCGGGTCCGGCTAGCAATTTCGCAGCAGAACCGTGGCGGAACTCGCTAGCGGTCTGTCCATGTTGAGTTTACCAGTAGCGGAACTCGCCCAGAGTTTCGGCAAACGAGGGGGAAACACCGAAAGTCCTGGCAAACAAGGGGGAAACGCCGAAAGTCTTCGCGACTTCCGCTACCGTCAGCATTAGTAAACTTAATGTGGAGGCTGCACTAGCCGCGGGTGAAGTGCGCCCTGGTCGCCCGCCCCAGTTCGTCACGAAACATGGGCTCTTTTTCCGCCGGCTCAAAAACCGTCTCTATTTGCACGGCCAGTATATTTTCATACCCATCCGCTATTTTCACCAGGTCCTTCAAGGTCGTCAGAATCAGCGGCGTTCCCGCTGTTTTAGCGAGTTCCTGAACTTCTTCCAGGTCATCCTGTGTGTAGTGATGATGATCCGGAAAGAACCGGGTCGCCGCGATATTGGCTTCGATCTGCCGGCAGGTCGCCACAAACGCCTCCGGATTGCCAATCGCTGTCATGACGGTGACGGGCTGATTTGCGACAACATCCGTTGTCCGCGCGTCTTCCCCGGATCCTGCGATCAACCCACTCGGGCGAAAACTGACGCGGTAAGTATGGTCCACCAGCTTCGCGTTGTGCCGCCGGACGGTGGCTTCGATTTCCTGAAGCGCGTCCTCTGTTACGTTAGCTGATCGAGTAATCAACACCATGTCTGCCCGGTTCAGGCTGCTGACGGGCTCCCTCAGCAGACCCCGTGGCAACAGGTACCCGTATCCAAACGGGTTCGTCGCGTCGATCAGAACTATGTTCAGGTCTCGAGCAATTCGCCGGTGCTGAAAAGCGTCATCCAGCACGATGACGTCAACGCCCTCCGAGGCGATCAGCTTCTCTGACGCGGTAACGCGATTCGGATTCTGTTCATGGGGCACGTTCGGACAGAGCAATTCCAGCACGCGTTTCTCGTCGTTTTCGCCGGTGTTGTCGGCTCGATAACCGCGACTGACGATGCCGGGTCGAAGCCCCTGTTCCTGCAGTGCTTTCACGACCGTGGCGACGATCGGCGTTTTTCCGGTCCCTCCCGTCGTCAGGTTGCCGATAGCGATCACCGGCACGGAAACCGCTGTCGAATTCATGAATCCTACATTGAATGCGGCGTTCCGAAGCGACATAAATAGAGCATAGGGCGCGGATAATGCTCGTAATACGCTACGAAAGATGCCGGGCAGTATGCCACGGCCCTGACCACTGATCTGCTTCTTGTAGAATTTCTCCGATATCAACGGACATGTCTTTCCAGCGGTTCCTGGCTTCCCAAGCATTGAAAACGCGCGTGTTTGTACCACTTTCGAGTGGCAGAGATCGCTGGATTCGCCAGAATCCACGACTCGTTGTGCGGTCCCGCGCCACCTTGCAGCAACGTGAGCTGCTCTTCAACTTGCCATTTGCCAAAGAGAATCATGTCTCAGGAATCTACGATCGTCTATACGCTCACCGACGAAGCTCCGGCACTGGCGACTCGTTCGCTGCTGCCCTTCATTCGAACCTTCACGAAGTCTTCCGGCATCAATGTGGAGCTGAAGGACATCTCTCTGTCGGCTCGAATCCTGGCCAACTTTCCTGAGAATCTAACGGACGACCAGAAACAAAGCGACGCTCTGGCTGAATTGGGAGCTCTTGCGAAGACTCCCGCCGCCAACATCATCAAGCTGCCGAATATCAGTGCGTCGATTCCTCAGTTGTGTGCCGCCATCAAAGAACTGCTGGACAAGGGCTACGACATCCCGGACTTTCCTGAAGAACCGGAATCCGACGCCGAAAAGGATGCCCGATCTCGTTACGCCAAGGTGCTGGGAAGTGCGGTGAACCCCGTTCTGCGAGAAGGCAACAGCGATCGCCGAGTCGCTGCGCCGGTCAAGCAGTATGCCAGGCAGCATCCTCATTCGATGGGCGAATGGAGCAGCGACTCGAAGACGCACGTGGCGTCTATGAGCGACAACGACTTCTTTGGCAGCGAGCTGTCTTACACGATACCTGAGGCCGGCACGGTGCGGATCGAGCTGCTCAGTGAAAGCGGAGAAACCACGGTTCTAAAAGATCAGCTGGCTCTACAGGCTGGCGAGGTGATCGATGCTTCGCGCATGAGCGTCAATGCTCTGCGAGCGTTTCTGGCCCGGGAAATCGCCGATGCAAAGGAAAAAGACGTCCTGCTGTCGCTGCACCTGAAAGCCACCATGATGAAGGTCTCTGACCCCATCATCTTCGGCCATGCGGTAAAAGTGTTCTTCGCCGACGTTTTTGAAAAACACGCGGCCGTGCTGGATGAACTGGGAGTCGATGCAAACAACGGCATCGGCGACCTGTACGCCAAAATCGAAGATCTGCCGGAGGACAAGCGGTCGGAAATACTGGCGGACCTGGACGCTGTTTACGCCTGCCAGCCTCGACTGGCGATGGTGAATTCCGACAAAGGTATCACCAACCTGCACGTGCCCAGCGACGTCATTATCGACGCGTCCATGCCGGCGGCCATTCGCTCGTCCGGTCAAATGTGGAACCCCGACGGCAAACTGGCCGACATGAAAGCCATCATTCCCGACCGCTGCTATTCCGGTGTTTATCAGGCCACGATCGACTTCTGCAGAGAAAACGGGGCCTTTGACGTCACCACGATGGGCAATGTTTCCAATGTCGGCCTGATGGCTCAGAAGGCAGAAGAATACGGGTCTCACGACAAGACCTTCGAAATCCCGCAGCCCGGCACCGTCCGCGTGGTGGATGGCTGCGGCAATGTGCTGCTGGAACACACCGTGGAACCCGGCGACATCTGGCGAATGTGCCAGACCAAAGATGCTCCGATTCGGGATTGGGTCAGGCTGGCCGTCAGTCGCGCTCGAGCCACCGGCAACATGGCCATCTTCTGGCTGGACGAACACCGGGCTCACGATGCCGCGTTGATCGCCAAAATCAACCAGTACCTGCCCGAACACGACACCGACGGTCTGGACATCAGTGTCCTGTCGCCCGTTGAGGCCACGAAAATCAGCTGCCAGCGGTGTAAGGACGGTCTGGATACGATCTCCGTGACCGGCAACGTTTTGCGGGATTACCTGACGGATTTGTTCCCTATCCTGGAACTGGGCACCAGTGCCAAGATGCTGTCGATTGTTCCGCTATTGGCTGGAGGCGGCCTGTTTGAAACCGGAGCCGGAGGTTCTGCCCCCAAGCATGTGCAGCAGTTCGTTCAGGAAGGCCATCTGCGGTGGGACAGCCTGGGTGAGTTTCTTGCGCTGGCCGTTTCCCTGGAAGATCTGTCTGAAAAGACCAGCAACGCGACACTGAAAGTCGTCGCCGAGGCCCTCGACGAGGCGAACGGCAAGTATCTGGAAAACAACAAGTCGCCGTCACGCAAGGTTAACGAACTGGACAATCGAGGCTGCCACTTTTATCTGGCTCTGTACTGGGCTCAGGCACTGGCCAATCAGTCTAAGAACGACGACCTCAAATCTGAATTCTCCGACCTCGCTAAGACGTTGGCCGACAACGAATCAAAAATCGTCGATGAACTCTACGCCGCCCAGGGAGCTGCGGTCGATATTGGCGGCTACTACCTGCCTATCGAAGCGAAAGTGGCTGCTGCCATGCGACCGAGTGAGACGTTGAATACTGTTCTTGATGGGCAGCAGTAATCACTGTCTCACTGTGAGCTGTTTTTTGCCTCTGGCTGCTGCGGTCGATCGTTACAGTGGTCTGTCCATGTTGAGTTTACTAGTAGCGGTACTCGCCTGGAGTTTCAGCAAACGAGGGGCTACGCCGAAAGTCTGGGCGACTTCCGCTACCGTCAGCATTTGTTAATTCGATGCTGACAGACCATTCGCTGTCTCTTGTGTTTTTACTGACGGTGATGTTGAAAAAGACTACACTGCTGATCGCTCTCCCGCTGCTGTCTTTCCAGCTACCTTTACCCCTTCGTCGAATGCGGTCCTATGAACAACCGTTACCTGCCTGTGCTGCTTCTTTGTGTGTGTGGCGGCTGCGCCGACTCTTCCAGCACTACTACGCCTGAGCCGCGGCTGCCGTCGCCCGACACCCCGGATAACGCTGAATCCGTGGCCGCTCTGGAAGCGTTGGCAGCTACGTTCAAGCGGAATGGGGATGGCTATATCACCGAGGTCAATTTACGCGAGACAGCGGCGACGAATGATGCTCTGAAGCACGTCGCTGCCCTTAAAAAAGTGACTTCGCTGCTCCTTAATGATCTGGATATCACCGACGATGGCCTGGCTCATCTGGCAGAATGGAAAGCTCCGATCGTCAATCTGGACTTACGCGGATGTCCGGTAGACAATGATGCGTTGGCACATTTGAAGAAGCTTAAGTCGCTAAAAGCTGTCCGTTTGAATGGTACCAGCGGCTCGACCACTGTCGATGACGGTGGTTTGGAACACCTGGCAGAGTTGACGAATCTGAAAGTCCTAGCGCTGGACGGGCTCTGGGTCAGCGAAGTCGGATTGGTATCGCTGGGCAAGCTCACCAATCTGGAAGAGCTGTACATGAAGTCCACCACGATCAGCGATGACGGTCTGCTGTTGCTGGCTCGTTACCCGAAACTTAAAAAGCTGCGGCTCGCTTTTAATCAGATCTCTGATGCCGGACTGGCTCATTTGTCGGGTATCACTACGCTGGAAGAACTGGATCTCAGTGAGAATGCTCAGATCTTCGACGCCGGTCTGGAGCACCTTTCAGCTCTGACAAACCTGAAGAAGCTCAACCTGTGGAGGGTCGCCATTTCGGACGCTGGTGTCCAAAAACTGGCTCCACTTACCAATCTCGAATGGCTTAATCTGGACAACACTCAGCTGTCCGACGATGGGCTGCCTGCTCTTAAAGGCATGACCAAGCTGACCTTCCTACACGTCGGCTCCACCACCGTCTCCGACGCCGGGTTGGTTAATCTAGAGGGTCTGACCACGCTCAAGGATCTCAAGGTCACTCGGACAGCTGTCACCGAGAAGGGTGTGGCCGCTCTTCAGCCCAAGCTTCCTAACACGGATATTCAGCTCCTCTACATCGCCCCCTGATCTTCGCTGACGGGGTGCTGACTACGCGTTGGTTTCTTTTCCTCGTTTTCTGTCCTCACCACTTTGCTACCGCCCTTTGGCGTTATCAACTTTTGTGTTGATAGTCTGTTGGCCGGTACTCTTTTGCTGCCGCGTTGAAGCTCTAACTATCAAACGTCCTCTGGAACCGTTCTCGCTGCTGTTGCTAGTTGACTAATGTACCAACTGGTTTTGCTTGTTGACTTCCTTGCCTGTGCACCAGTTAATCACTTTTACCTGTCTTCCTAACTCTTTTCGCCGCCCACCTTTGTGTTGTCGATGGCCTTAGTTATCAACCTCTGACGGTGCCTCTTCTAATACTCCTACTTTATAATTTCTATATCTAAAACAACTCTCTTTTCTGTGAAGTATTCTGTCACTAAACGTCCACTGACTTCACATCTCGGTCCAGCTAATATCATCGCTGGCTCAAACACCACACTCGGCGATTCGACGTGGCCGGTCCTTACAAACCAACCACGCCATCGCCTGCCGGGGCGTCCCGGTCAAACTTCCCAGCCGGAGCGGTATGCTTTGGTGATGAAGGTATCCGCTTCGGGGCAGTTTGTAGCGACCAGGTTTTTGGCGTCCCAATCGAGGGCCTTTCCGACTCGGTAGGCGACATTGCCCAGCAGCACGGTTTCCGTCAAAGCGCCGGAGTAGTCGAAGTTGCAGGTCGTCGGTGACCCGTCCTTGCAGGCTTTGATCCATTCCTGATGATGGCCGATGGATTTCGGGATGGTTTGTGCCGGTGGTTCAAAGCTCTTGAACTTGTCGGACGGGAACAGACGGTAGCTGCCGTAGTTGGCAAACATTTTACCTTCCGTCCCGACAAACATGACGCCGCTGGCCGGCACTCGTTCGCCAGCAACAACCTTAGGAATTTTGTTACCGTCGTACCAGGTAAAGTTGCAAGCGACCTGGTCGCCTCGAGATGGGAACTTGTAACGAACGATCAGGCCAGTGGGAGCCATTTGTTCGTGGACCTCAGCACCTTCGGCTTCGCAGTGAGTCGGATGACGCAGTTTGAGAGCCCAGAACGGCAGATCCATATAATGGCAGGCCATGTCGCCGAGGGTACCCTGACCGAAGTCCCAAAAACGACGCCACTGAGCAGGGTGATAGCGTCCCGCGACGTATGGTCGAACAGGAGCAGGTCCAATCCACAGATCCCAGTTCAGGAAGTCCGGAGCGTCGGCTTCTTCGCCAGTCAAAGGAGTGATGCCCCAACCTTTACCAACCCATACGTGGACGTCGGTGACATCGCCGATGGCCCCGCTTTGAATGACTTCGACCACTCGCCGATAGTTTTCGCCAGCGTGGATCTGAGTCCCAAGCTGAGTAGCAACGCCTTTTTTGGCGGCAGCTTCGGCGATGATGCGAGCTTCTCGTACAGTGTGAGTGAGCGGTTTTTCGCAGTAAACGTGTTTACCGGCGTTGATGGCTAGGATGCTGGCAGGGGCGTGATGATGATCAGTGGTAGCGACGGTGACCGCATCGAACTTATCGCCTTCGACGTCCAGCATTTCTCGGTAGTCGGCGTAGGTGCGAGGCTCCAGACCGTTCTTTTCTTTGAGCATATTCTTAGATCGCTCAAGGTACCGAGCGTCAACATCGCAGATGGCCACGATGTTGTCCGTCATCACTCCTTCGACATCAGCGGCAGCACGATTGGCGGTGCCGATACAGGCGATATTTAGCTTTTCCAGTGTATTTTTGCTGTCCTGGGCGGCGGCTTCGGCGACGTAAAGGCCGGAAGCGACAGCGGCAGTGGCGGCAGACTGTTGCAGGAAAAGACGACGATTTTGTTTGTTCATCAAGAGATTCCTATAGGGAGGGCGACACCAGTCGCGAAGGAAGCGAGCTACCGCTGAGGCAGACGGACGGTGGCTGGCGGGGTTATCGAGGAGGGAACAAGGACCAGAGGATAAGCGAAGTGACCCCCGATTGGCAACGAAAAGGCGGGAAGCAGCGAAGACCAAAGATAAGAGATTTAAAATAGGAGATCAGGACATAATAAAAAGCAGAAGAATCAGCACTTATACTTTGCTGGAAATCGCGGTCTAAGGAAGGGAAGAAGGGATAAACAGTGGCCTCAGCGACGCAACACTTTGAAAACGTGATCATAGGTCAGGGGTTGGCCGGATCCGCTGTGGCGTGGACGTTGCATTGGGCCGGGCAGAGCGTGTTGTTGTTGGATAAAGCAGAACCGGATACCGCATCGCGAGTGGCAGCCGGACTCATCACACCAGTGACGGGCAAACGCTTGGTGGTATCAGCGCAGTATGACCAACACTTAGCGGCGGCGACGAGCTTTTACCGGCGCGTGGAAACAGCAACTGGGCTGACATTTTTTACTGAAGTGGAGATGCTGAGGCTGTTCGAAGATGAAGCAGGAAGAGCAGCGTTTCTGGAGAGAAGTGACCAGGCAAAGTTGTTGCAGATATCACCATGGGAAGGTGAACTGCAGGCAGGGCACAGCGTGCAGCACGGTATCCGCATGCAGCAAGCGGGTCGATTGGACACGACGAGCTACCTGTCGGCGACTAGAAGTTACTTTGAAGGGCTAGGCAGCTATCGTCAGACGGAGCTGACGGACGGAGAGTTTCAACACGTGGAAGAGCAGGCGAAGGGGCGTCGCCGGACAGTAGAAAAGAACACAGGCAAGACAGATCGTCGAACGGTGATCACTTTGGCTACACAATCGGTGACCGCCGATCGACTGATCATGTGCACGGGAGCAGCTACCACGAAGTTGTTCCCCGAGGTGCCCAATAATCCAGCGCGAGGCGACATACTGACAGTACGAATCCCGGATTATGATAGGTCTGAAGTCGTGCATCGCAGTATCTGGATAGCGAGCGAACAGAGCGGTATCCAGACGGTGGGCAGCACATATGACTGGAACAGCACATCCAAAGCACCAACAGAAAAAGGTCGTCAGGAAATACTGGGAAAGCTTGGTCGCATCGTCGCCGGGCCGGTGGAGGTGCTGGAACAGGTGGCGGCGGTGAGACCCACGATGAAGGACTACGAACCGGTATTGGGACGACATCCGAAGTGGGCCAACGTTTTTATCCTGAACGGACTCGGGTCAAAGGGGACCTTGAAGGCACCGATGCTGGCAAAGAAGCTGATGGGGTGCATGACAGGGGCCATAAAAGTAGACATAGAACAAAGCTATGATCGGCTGCTGGCTAAGAAAACAACGCTTCAGCGTCCGTTGACCACTTTGGCCCAGCATGCGGTGAGCGAAGTGCTGAAACGTGGAGAGACGGCGATCGATGCGACGGTAGGTAACGGCTTTGATACCAGTTTTCTGGCGGAAACAGTAGGAGTAGCTGGACGAGTGATCGGTTTTGACGTGCAGCACTGCGCGATCGAGTCAACAACTCGGCGACTGAACGCCGGCGGATTCGCTAACGTGGAATTGAAGCAACAAAGTCACGCGGAACTGAAAACAGCAGTCGCAGTGGAAACCGTGTCGGCGGTGATGTTCAACCTGGGTTTTCTGCCACGCAGCGACAAGACCATTGTCACAAAGGCAGCTTCGTCAACGCAGGCGATCGCGGCAGCATTGGAAGTGTTGAAACCGCACGGTATTCTGACGATACTCGCCTACCGAGGGCACGAAGGTGGTCTGGCCGAATACGAAGCCGTTCACTGTTTGTTGCAGGCCCATGGGGAACAGTATGATCTGCAGCGGATCGACAGCCTTCCCGCGCGTCAGACGTCACCGGTACTGTTTATATTGAGAAAGACGGAAACGAATGAGTAGATCGCCCCTATCCGACAGGTTGTTATCGAAGCCGCTGGCGGCACTGTTTGTTATCGCCGTGTGTCAGACACAGCCTGGTATCGTGTCCGCACAAAAGCCGAATGTCCTGGTGATCCTGACAGACGATCAGGGATGGGGCGACCTGTCGCTGAACGGCAATACCAACCTGAGCACACCGAACATCGATCAGCTGGCAACCGAGGGTGCCAGCTTTGATCGTTTCTACGTATGTCCCGTATGTTCGCCGACTCGGGCCGAATTTCTGACCGGGCGCTATCATCCACGCGGGGGTGTCTACAGCACATCAGCCGGTGGTGAGCGGTTGGATCTGGACGAAAAGACGATCGGCGATTCGTTTAAGTCGGGAGGATACAGGACAGCAGCTTTCGGAAAATGGCATAACGGCATGCAGTACCCGTACCATCCGAATGGTCGAGGCTTTGACGAATACTATGGATTTTGTTCCGGGCATTGGGGCCACTATTGGAGTCCTATGCTGGAACACAACGGCGAGATCGTGCAGGGCAAGGGCTTCATTATAGATGACCTAACGGACCACGCGATCGACTTTATGAAGCAGGAATCCGAGGAGCCATTCTTTGTCTATCTGCCTTACAATACGCCTCATTCACCGATGCAGGTGCCGGACCGTTGGTGGAACAAGTTCAAGGATGCAGACCTGACACTGCACAATAGGGACCCAAAGAAGGAGAATCAGCAACACCTTCGAGCGGCCCTGGCGATGTGCGAAAACATCGATTGGAACGTGGGCAGACTGCTGAAAACACTGGAAGAAACCGGCAAACAGAATAACACCATCGTGGTGTATTTCTGCGACAACGGTCCCAATGGTGTGCGGTGGAACGGCGGTATGAAGGGTCGCAAGGGGTCGACAGACGAAGGCGGCGTGCGTTCGCCATGCCTGTTCCGCTGGCCGCAGAAAATACCAGCAGGGTTAAAAATACGAGCCAATGGTGCTGCCATCGATCTTCATCCAACGCTGGCTTCTATGGCCGGAATCAGGACCGTAAACGACAAGCCGTTCGACGGGATTGATCAGACGTCGCAAATTCGCGGGACTTCACAGAATACAGTGGATCGAGTGATCGTGTCACACTGGAGAAACAGAGTCAGCGCGAAGTTAGCATCTTATCGCATGGATACAGCTGGAAAGCTCTACGATCTGGCAGCTGACCCAGGGCAGTACAAAGATATTGCCAAAACGAACCCGAAGGTCGCTGCCACGCTGAAAGCCGCCATAGACAGGTTTAAGGCGGAGGTCACCCCCGGTTACGATGACGATCAACGTCCCTTTATCATCGCTCATCCGGACTATCCACTGACTCAGATACCGGCTCGCGACGGCAAAGCGGTCGGGGGCATCAAGCGGTCAAACCGGTTTCCGAACAGCTCGTTCTTTACGAACTGGACAAAGACAGAAGACAGCATCACCTGGGACTCAGAGGTACTGTCGAGCGGAACCTATGAAGTCGAAATCTACTACAGCTGCCCGGAAGGTGACGAGGGTTCCGAAATAGAACTCAGTTTCAACGACAGCACGCTGAGCGGACAGGTCACCAAAGCTCATCCATCGGACCTGGTCGGTGAGGCCGAGGATCGTTATGATCGGGCGGAATCATATGAACAAAACTGGACCAGCATGAAATTGGGCCAGATTCGCCTGAAGGCTGGTACAGGGACCCTGAAATTGCGGGCCACCAGGATTCCAGGCAACACAGTCATGGATTTTCGTCTGGTGATGTTGCGCCGCAGATGATCAGAGAGTAGCTGGACTCTAGGGAATCGAGTCTTCAGAGAACCAGCGACAGCGATCACGGCCGGGCTGGAAACATTCAGGCGACCATCAAACGAAAGACGTTTCGACTCAGCAGAGTCAACCTACAGAGGACCACGATGAAAATCACGCGTATAGCGGCTTACCAGATAGACCTTCCCCTGCACGAAGGCAGCTACAAATGGTCGGGCGGAAAATCGGTAGACGTTTTTGACAGCACGATTATCCGGGTCGAAACCGATGAGGGCGTGGTTGGTCATGGCGAGGTCTGTCCGCTGGGACCGTTTTATCTTCCCGCTTATGCGGCCGGCGTGCGTGCGGGAATCGCCGAGTTGGGCCCGCTGTTACTGGGAAAAGACCCGATACAAATCGGAAAATTGAACAACTTCATGGACAAAGCCATGAAGGGGCACCCGTACGTCAAGTCAGGCATCGACATGGCTTGCTGGGACATACTGGGCCAGGTAGCGGGGCTGCCGGTCTGCGAGCTGCTCGGTGGGCGTTACGGCGACGATATCGTGTTGTATCGAGCGATCTCACAACAGTCGCCAGAAGACATGGCGAAGAACGTCGAAGGTTATCGCAACGAAGGCTATCGTCGATTTCAGCTGAAAGTGGGGGGCAACCCCGATGAAGATATCGAACGCATTCGGGCCGTCAGCAGTGTTCTGGAGCCTGGCGACAAATTGATCGCTGACGCCAATACCGGCTGGCTGATGCACGAAGCCGCCCGAGTGGTCCGAGCGGTCAAAGACATCGACGTGTACATCGAGCAACCCTGTGAATCGTACGACGAGTGCCTTTCGATTCGTCGTCGCACAGATCATCCGTTTGTGATGGATGAACATATCGACGGGATGGCAGTGCTGCTGAAGGCTCACGCAGATCGAGCGGCGGACGTCGTGAACATTAAGATCAGTAAGTTTGGCGGACTGACCCGCGCCAGACAGGCTCGCGATCTTTGCGTGTCGCTGGGCATCGCAATGACGATCGAGGACAGCTGGGGCGGTGATATCACCACAGCGGTCATCGCTCATTTAGCGCACAGCACACCGACGGACTACCTGTTCACCAGCACCGACTTCAACAGCTACGTCACCGTCAGCAATGCCGACGGTGCGCCGCAGCGGAACAATGGTCGCATGGCAGCATCAACAGCACCCGGGCTGGGAGTTCAGCCCAGGTTTGATTTGCTGGGTGACCCCAAAGTGGATATCAGTAGAGCAGCCTGACGATTGATTCAGTCCTCTTTCCGTCGGCGCCTTACGGTCATTGACGCCAGTGCGAGTCCCAGCAGAGAAGCGCCTTTGCGTTTGGCTGGCTGCTGGGCATCGAGTGACGCCACGGCAGGAGCGACGCTTTCGTTTGGCAGCGACGCTGCTTCTTCAGCATCGGCCAGCGGGGTGTCCCACCAGTCGGCCGTGCCCAGTTCGTCCATGACACTGTCCAGGTCGCTGTAGAGTGCGCCGTCGTCGCTGACAGCGACAGCATCGTCGTCCTCTTCTACCAGCCTGGCGGCAACGACCGCAGCGGGATGCACAGTGATATTGACCAGGTCATCAGCCCATTGTTCGTTGCTTAGGGATGCTACGATCGTTTCGCGACCGAACGAGCTGTCGTCGAGAATCGAAGGCTGATCGGCTGACACGACAAGGAAATCAAGAGGCTGGCTCCATGGTCCCGTTGTGCCGTCAGCGTTGACACCTCTGATCCACCATCGGTAGGTGCCGACAATCAGATTGTTTGTTGGTGAGAAACTGGCGTTGCCAGTGGTTGGATCTATGGTGGGTGTGACCAGTTCATTCAGGGCCGTCGGTTGTCCCGTGGCCAGCATGTTTTTCACAAAGATTTCGTAGGTCGTCAGGTTCGGCAGCGTCGTCCACACGAACAACGGCGTATTGTCGGCGGTGGCACTCCGGGGGGCGAGCGCTGTTGGAGCGTTGCTGATGTTCGCGTTCACTGTGAAACTGAGGGGATTGCTCCATTGTGAAGCATTTCCGTCAATATCGTGTCCCCTGACCCATGCTCGGAAATCGCCGTTCAGCAGCGGCAGTCCAGCCGTGAACGACAGACCGGTCAGGTCGGGTTCGTAGATAACCCGGGACTGATTCGTCGTATCGTTGTTGACCCAAAGTTCATAACGAACGTATTCCGGGACACCAGTCCAAGCGAAAGTTGGAAGGTTGGTGGAGGCCACAACAGGGCCGGGGCTGGTCATGACGGGAGTAGGAACCCAGAAGGTCTCCGAGCTGCTCCACGCTCCAGCCCCACTGTCCTCGTTGAAGGCTCGGACCCACCACCGATAGGTCGCGTTCCGAAGAACAACAGAAGGATCCGTGAAAAAGATCGAGGTAGCACCGTCAACATGCGGAACATTAACGTCATGTATGATTCTGGGGGTCTGCGTGTTTGAATTGTTGACCCAGATTTCGTAGTGGGTCGCACCAGCGAAGGCCAGCCATTCGAAGATGGGAGTCCTGTCGGTTGTCGTTGCTCCACCAATCGGCGAGACAAGCAGTGGACCCTGATTAAGGTTCTTTGTGAAGTCGTACTGGTCGCTCCACAGACCGGCTTCACCGTCGTCATCGAGGGCTCGCACCCAGAAGCGGAAATCGCCGTCTCCCAGCAGGGTATCCGGGGTGTACGTCGTCGGCCCGGAGATGACTTGATTCGTAATCAGCTGGGGAGAAGTCAAAGTGACAAGGTTGCCACCACTATCAATCAATGTCCCGTTAATCTGACTAAGCCAGATTTCGTAGTGATTTGCTCCCACGTCAGTCCATGTGAAGGTGGGAGTATCGTCAATCGTCACACGCGTCGTCGGCTCAGGACCGGTAACAGTCGGACGAGTCACCTGGAACTGGCTGCCGGCGCTCCATGCGCCGGCATTGCCATTGAGTTCAAAAGCCCGTACCCAAACGCGGAAGAATCCTTCGCTCAGACGATTTGATGGCTCCCACATGGCCAGATTAGTGCCAGCGACAAGAGCCAGCTGAGCGTCAATGAAACTATTGTTAATAGGAATGGCGATCGTGACGGATCGGTCATCCGGATCAAGTTGAGAGACCCAGACCTGATAACGATCCGCGTCCGCAATCGCCGTAAAGGTGAATTCCGGCGACGTGTCGAATTCGATGTCAAAGTTAAGAGGATCAATCAGGGCGATGCGTTGAACAACGAACTGATACGGCAGACTTTGGGCCGAACCGCTGGCATTCGTGGCCGTCACAATGGCCTCATAGTTGCCCGGTTCCAGATTCGTGGAAGGCGTGAAACTGGTAGTGGTCAAGCCAGATTCGTTGATGACCTCCAGTCCCGTGTCCAGATTCACGACCACCAGATCAAAAGTGCCGGTACCGGACAGCCAGCTGATTGTTGGCGTCAGATCGCTTGTGCCGGCGCTGAAAGGAGTGGTGATCACGGGGGCTGCCGGGGCGGAGACATTGATCAGTACCGTTGAAATATCAGTCGCACTTGTGTCATCCGTAACGCGCAGACCCACGGTGACGGGGCCGATCGCAGCGTAAGCATTTACAGTAGTCTGACCAGTAGCGTCAACGTTAAACGTAATACCGTCATAGTCAAAATCCCATTCATACTGAACAATTCGGACAGTGCCAGGAACCAAAGTGTGAGTGGAGCCGGCACCGCTGAAGGAGACATCTTCGCTCTGCCCGGCGGGATTGGGTGTTGCCGCGATGATGGCCACGGGCTGACTGATAAAGAATTCGGAAGCACCGATGTCGATGGCGAAGATTCCATCGTCGTTTCCTTCCACCAGCCGTGGAGACATAGCGGAATGACCCTGATCGGATTCGGCAATGACCGCGGCATCCGTATCGGGAATCTGCAGCTCGGTCGCAAAGATCGAGCGGTCGCCGGCGTCGATCGCGAAGGCATCAGGGGCAAGCGTGTGCAGCCACGTGCCGTTGAATGGACTGGTCGACAGAGCGTTCAGGCCAGCGTCAGTGACGCCGGCTGTCGAATCAGCTGCCGTATCAGACAACGGCAGCAGATTCGATTCTTCCGGTGTTCCGTCCAGTGACCCGAAGAAATTGAAACCAAGGGAATCGATCGTACTGAACAAATTCGACGAAGTCAGTGCCGTATTCAGATCAACAATGGTGTTGCCAATTCGAATACTCGAAGGGATTTCCTGATTGAGGCCACCCCCTTCCGCTTCCGCATGATTGAGTGCAATGGTGGAATTGACAGCGTTCAGAGATCCAAACTGGGCAAAAGGCCGGATCCACCGCCACGTGAAACCGCAGTGTTTGTCGAAACCGTGGAGTTGATCAGGTTAACGTAGCCATGATTGAAGACGCCACCACCGCGTGAGCCAGCCGTGTTTCGTGAAATTGAAGAGTGGGAAACATCAAGGTGACCAAGGTTGTAAATACCACCACCCTGATTATACGCCTCGTTGTCAATGACGTTGACGTCCGTCAATCGGACCCGGCCCGTCGAGGCCGCAGTAATACCCGTTGGTGTAGTGTGCCCTTCAACAAAAATGCCCGCACCATCAAAGGTTTCACCACCCTGAATGGTAAGGTTCTCAAGAATCAGCTCGACGCCGGGGAAGACATGGAAAACTCTGTCCAGCTGTGCTGCATCGATGACGGTGTCCAGAGCTGTGGCACCGGTCCCTCGGATCGTCAGATTGTCACGGATGTCGAGGTCGCCGGTCAGTCCATCGTCTTCAAAACGACCAGACAGGGTGAGCGTATAGGTACCGGGAGAAAGAGTTAGAATGTCAGGACCGGGATTAGCGTTCGTTTCGTTAATGCCAGCACGCAGAGACCGGTTACCGTCAACGTCCGCGATGTTGCCGTCATCCGGAATGTTGTCAATGGTGTCGCCCGGAAAGGAGACGCTGTTGTCGACAGTCCACGACTCCGTTTCAGCCCCAACCGTCGCCAGACTCGCTTGGTCCGTATCCAGGACGCCGGAATTGGCAACGACGAAAGTGAAGACGTAGTTTCCGTTTTCCCCGGTCAGAGATGCCAGGTTGTTGACCTCATAAGTCACGGCATCAATAGGGTTAAAAATCGCTCCTCCCAGGCCAAACAGATCCAGTGCCACGCCATCTCGAGTCAATTCGAAATCGGCCGCGTCAACTCCGGTGACATCCTCGCTGAATGTCACGACAAGACTGTTGATGGACGTGCCGATCGGATCGGGAGAAACCTCAGTAATGCTCTGAATAAATGGATCCTGAGCAGCGATCGAAGCGGCCGCAGTCACGCCCGGACTGGATACAGCAACTGCTACCGGAGCAACAGGTGAAGAAGGTGCCGCCGCCGCGAATACTGGCACTGGACCGACAGGGGCAA